>OOCQ01000076.1_pt1 | contig 80411 bp, 66 predicted proteins | sample 1671121 | NCBI WGS metagenome assembly OOCQ01 (sample SAMN06348124, study PRJEB24527) | human gut metagenome | biome: human gut; feature: ankylosing spondylitis patient; material: feces | host: Homo sapiens | place: China | collected 2015-10 | reverse complement strand
CAAGAGAATGAAGTCCTCCGGAAGAGAAATCCTCCGGAGGACTTTTCTTGTTTCCCGTCTTGCAGGAAATATAACCTTAGTTTCATCTCTTGTCTTGGAGTTCCTGCCGCTTCTTCATATTGTAGTTTCTTTCATTTCCTATATTGATGTTTCTTTCATTTGCATTTCCTGTTATTATGTTTAAGTTTTACATCTTTTTTTTGTATAAAATGCTTCTGAAAAGGCAATGCATAAAGAGTATGTATACCTTATTTATATAATAATACAAATTTTCTTTATCCATGATTCTTAATTTTTCATTTTAATTCTTACCTTTGTCGTAATAAAGGAAAACATCGTATAAAAGATATGGATATATTAAAGGAAAGAATCATGCAGGATGGCAAATGCTATCCCGGCGGAATATTAAAAGTAGATAGTTTTATTAATCATCAGATGGATCCTAATTTGATGATGGATTGTGCGAAGGAGTTTGTAAGGCTATTTTCTGACTTGCATTTCAACAAGATTGTTACTATTGAAGCAAGTGGTATTGCGCCTGCAATCCTCGTTGGATATATCCTGCAGCTTCCGGTTGTCTTCATAAAGAAGAAACAACCGAAGACAATGGATAATATGCTGTCTACCGTTGTTCATTCCTTTACCAAGGACAGAGACTATACTGTTTGTATAAGCAATAGTTTCCTTACAGAGGATGATCATGTCATATTCATTGATGATTTCCTTGCCAATGGCAATGCAGCCAATGGTGTTATTGAGCTTTGTGCCTTGGCTGGTGCGAAGATAGAGGCTATGGGCTTTATTATAGAGAAAGCTTTCCAGCATGGAGGCGATTTCTTGCGCTCAAAGGGTATAAAGTATGAGGCCCTTGCTACAGTGGAGAGTCTTGACAATTGTCAGATTTTGTTGAAATAATTTTATTTCGATAGTATATCGCTTATATGGCACAGCATAACGAGTTAGGTAAATGGGGAGAAGAAGTGGCAGCAAGAATGCTTACGGAAAAGGGCTACAGGATAATAGCCAGAGATTGGAAAGACAATCATAAGGATTTGGATATTGTTGCTGTTGCTGATGATTGTCTTGTTATTGTGGAGGTAAAGACACGTCGCAACAAAGACTATATGGCTCCGGAGCAGGCTGTTGATTATAGGAAAATCAAGAATATCACTCTTGCGGCGAATAAATTCATTAAGATGAACTGTATCGATTTGCCCATTCGCTTTGACATCGTTGCTGTAACGGGAACTAACGATGAGAATTGCGTTATAGACCATATTGAAGATGCCTTCATGCCATATATGTTCAGATGATGTTTACTCAAAATATTGAATTGTTTTGGAAAAGATAAAGATAATAGAACTTGACGAGGTAGATTCTACCAACCGCTTTTTGCGTGATTACGATGGAGAAGAAGGTGAACTGATGACTGTTGCCATTTGCCAGAACCAGACGGCAGGGCGGGGAAACGGTTCCAATTCATGGGAGAGCGAAGCAGGAAAGAATCTTACCTTCAGTGTGAAAACCCATCCTGTTGGTGTTTCGGCAATGGATCAGTATGTGTTGCTTGAAGCTATGGCGCTTGCTATACGTACTACTCTTGCAGCAGAAGTAGAGACCGTCAGGAGTTGGTCAATGCTTGAAGATTATGACTTTATGTTCGGACGTTCCGTAGCAAGCGGTACGGATTGCCGTGGCTTTACGATAAAATGGCCTAATGATATTTATTGGGATGACCGTAAGATAAGCGGAACGTTGTCTGAGTGTGAGGTGAACAGTCGTGGAGTGAAGAGTTGTATAATAGGTACGGGCATCAATATTAATCAGCGTGAATTCCTGAGTGATGCTCCTAATCCGATATCCCTTTCACAGATAATGAGAAGGAACATTCCTTTGCGGAAAGTTTTCAATGCAGTCATTGAAAACTTTGAGCATTATCTTGCAATGGTCAATGAGGGTAAGTATGACCTGCTCAAAAGAGAATATATGGAGGTGTTGTATCGTAGAACCGGCTCTTACGGATATTCTGATAATGACGGTGAGTTTTATGCCCGTATCGAGGATGTAACACAAAATGGACATTTGTTGCTTCGCAGAGATAATGGCACTCTGTCGGAGTATGAATTTAAGGAAGTAAGTTTTATAAGATAAAAAACTAATAACTATGGCAAAGTATAAGAGAATCCTTTTGAAGCTCAGTGGCGAGAGTCTTATGGGCAAGCAGAATTATGGAATAGATGTGGAACGCCTTAACGACTATGCACGTCAGATTAAGGAAGTTCATGAAATGGGAGTTCAGATAGGCATCGTCATCGGCGGTGGAAACATCTTCCGCGGACTGAGTGGCGCAGGCAAGGGCTTCGACCGTGTAAAGGGCGACCAGATGGGTATGTGTGCCACGGTAATCAACTCCCTGGCACTAAGCTCAGCCCTCGGCGCAGTAGGTGTTAAGACAAAGGTGCTTACGGCTATTCGTATGGAGCCTATCGGTGAGTTCTACAACAAGTGGAAAGCCATTGAGGCAATGGAAGCCGGCTATGTTTGTATCTTCTCCGCAGGAACAGGCAGTCCTTATTTCACTACCGATACAGGTTCTTCTCTGCGTGGCATCGAGATAGAGGCAGATGTGATGCTCAAGGGAACCCGTGTGGACGGTATCTATACTGCCGACCCGGAGAAAGACCCTACAGCAACAAAGTTTGACGAGATAACATACGTTGAGATCTATACACGGGGTTTGAAGGTTATGGATCTTACAGCTACAACCATGTGCAAAGAGAACAACCTTCCGATCTATGTCTTCAATATGGACATCGTCGGCAATCTGAAAAAGGTGATGGACGGTGAACAGATAGGCACGCTTGTACATAACTAAAATTTATAAAAAGCCCTGATTCTATTTTCGAATCAGGGCTTTTCATAAAAAAAAGAAGATAATTTTTGCAATTAATGGGTAGTGTAAACAGAACTGTGTCACGGCTCTGATTTTTTATTCTTTCCCTCTTATTTGTGTGCAGATTTCATATCTGCATACAAATAAGAGGAGCCTTTCACAGGCAAAGTTACATAATCTTGAACCTATCTCCAAATTTTATAGCAAGTTGTTGTGATATCAGTGCCCAATTAGACAGGGGCATAGTCCATTTCCCACTAATGTCTCGATAGGCAAGATACACAAGTTTTTCAAGTGCGGTGTCTGACGGGAACACACCCTTGTTCTTCGTTACCTTGCGCACCTGACGGTGATAACCCTCAACCGTATTGGTTGTGTAGATAAGCTTGCGGATGGCAGGAGTATACTGGAAGTATTCCGTAAGACGCTCCCAGTTGTCGCGCCAGGATTTGATTACTATAGGGTACATCTCGCCCCATTTTTCATCAACCATATCAAGCTGTGCCAATGCAGAATCCTTGCTTACAGCACCGTATACGGTCTTGAGATCCTTCAGAAACTTTTTCTGATGCTTGCTTCCTGCATACTTGATCGAATTGCGGATTTGGTGGACTACACATAGCTGAACGGAGGTTTCGGGGAATACACTTTGGATTGCGTCAGGAAATCCCTTAAGACCGTCTACGCAACAAATCAGAATATCACGTACACCACGGTTTTGAAGGTCAGTCATAACATCAAGCCAGAAGTTAGCACCCTCACTCTCAGATATATACATACCAAGAAGATCCTTGTGACCAGACTTGTTTATACCTAATACGTTGTATATTGCACGAGTGACTGCACGACCCTTATCGTCCTTCACCTTGTAGTGAATGGCATCAAGCCAGCAAATGGCATACACGGGGTCAAGCATACGCGACTTCCAGGCTGTTATTTCGGGAAGAACTCGGTCGGTTATAGAGCTGATGGTTTCTGCTGAAAGTGTTGTGTTAAACTCACGTTCAAAGTACTTGCTTATATCACGAGTGCTTGTACCAAGAGCATACATGTTGATGATTTGATCTGCCATACCTTCAGCAAGAATGGTCTCACGCTTCTTAACCGTTTCCGGTTTGAAGGAGCCGTCACGGTCACGAGGCGTTTCTACTGTCACCTCTCCATACTTTGTCTGTACGGTCTTGCTCATCTTGCCGTTACGACGATTGCCAGAACTACGGTCAGCACTATTAAGGTGGGCATCCATCTCACCTTCTAAGGCTGCGTTTAGGATACGTTCCAGCATGGGAGCCAAAGCTCCGTCTTTACCAAAGAGTGCTTCACCGCTACGCAGCTGCTGGGCTGCTTTCTTGTAGTCTATTTCCAAATTGTCCATATTATAAAAACTGTGTTAAACTATTATTATTATAGCCTGACACAGTTTATTTTACACTCTCAATTAATGGAAAACCATTGCATTTTGCAATGACCAATAAGCTTTTATGGTGACGGGTCACTAAAATTGTAGTAGACGTTTACTGACGTTGTCTTTAGGAGCTCAAATCTCGCAAGTTTGAATCCATCCTTAAAGAAGCGGCAATGAAGCGTCTACGTTGGGTGTATTGTATATTAACACTACTCAAATTAGCGATTAACATCCATTAACTCGTCTTTTGCAGTTTCAATGGCTGTAAGTTTCAATTCGTCTTCACCCTCCAAAGCATCCAATACTTTGTCGGCAAGCCAAAGAGTGAGCATTTCCTTTTCATTCACTTTGAAGTATGTTGCCATTTGAATTACTTGACTTCTTTTTGCTCGCCTATCCCCACGCTCAATCTTACTGAACATGGGTGTGTCTATTTCTAAGTATGCAGCCACTTGGCGCTGCAATATTCCTTGTTCGTCTCTTAGAGACCTTATCTTGTTTCCTAATAACATATCCGTTTTATTCTTTGTCTAATATTACGATTTCCCAATAGCCTCCAAATCTACCGCCTGTTCGTTTAATTTTGCCTAATTCACGAAGTTTACGTATTTGCTTCTCAACTCCTCGTGAAGACATATTCAATTGCATTGCGATTTCAGCGGCTGTTATATGTGGGTCTTGTTTTATAATATCTATAATCAAGTCCTTTGTTTCCGAACTTCTTTCCGAACCAAGTATGTCTGTTTCCGAACTGTTGCTATTCGTTTCCGAACTTTCACGACATCCTTCATGAACAGGAATAGTAACCAAGAACGTCAAGCGGTCATCTGTAGTTTCAAAGATGGCACGTGGTGAACCATTATTCTTTTGTCCCTTTCGCTGTTACGTTTACAGGCACAGAATATGGACGGTAACTGCCAGCAGGACACCATATAACGATCAACTGTTTGCCATCAACCTCCTCTACAGAAGTGCGAGGCAAGTAGTATGGAGTCATTTTGTTGTTGTAGCCCACCATCTCTTGCAAAATGTTATCTATATTTTCCATTGGCACGCCTTCTACAGGTCGTATTGCCATGCCTGTCTTATCATCGGTGTCTACACCTACAATGATATATCCACCACCAAGGTCATCAAAGTCATTGGCGAAAGCACATATACTGTGATATATGCTTCCTGGGTTCCAACCTTTCTTGAACTCAATGCGGTTAGATTCTATTTTCTGCTTGTTAAGCAGGTCGTTTATGTTTATTGCAAGTGCCATGTTATTTATTTTACACAAATGTTCAAAAGACTATCTATAGTTTTATCCAAGGTCTCTTTATCCAAGAGTCCTTCAATATATTCCTTTGGAATGGACGAATAGCCATATTTTGCGCCAAGTATGGCACATGCCACTGCTGCATTTGTATCAGCATCACCTCCTGCATTCACAACAGCGAGTAGACCATCGACAAATGACGTCGAATGCCAATAAGCCCAAAGAGCCACTGACAATGTAACTAAAGTATAGCCCATGTGGTCATAGTCTACCAAATTCTTCACGTCGGAATCAATCCACGCTTTGTCAACATATTCACAGATATTTATATCATATAACTGTGCCAAACTTCTTATTTGAAATAATGTCGGCGTTTGTATTCCATAAACCAATGTGTGTATAAGTTCGGACACAATTACGCATGAGCCTACGCATCTTGGGTCGTAATGTGTTAGCTTGCATATATTCTCGGCACAAGTCCTTACTTCTTTTGGGAAAAGACCGGTTACAGACGTACGCATCAATCCACCATTAGCCGCAGATTGGCGATTGCTCATTTCCCAAATCATGCGAGATACCTCAAACGGCTTCTCCGTATAGTCTCCCGTCATTAATACCTTATAGGTATGCTCTCCTATCCCCATAGGGACACCATTAGCCCACGCTTTGAAATGCCTGGCGATATTTAAGAAATTGACACCTTTTTCCTCAATTACTGCATCAGCAATGCATAGCATCATGTCTGTGTCATCTGTCCAATCGCCAATTTCCCATCGTTTCCGATGCCTGTCCTGGTATATCTGCTTATAGTGTTGTAGTCCATGAGGATATTTCCAAGCGATATCCTCATCTGTCATGAATTCCGTCCCCAATCCGAGTGCATCGCCTATGGCTTGACCATAAAGGCAACCTCTAAATCTGTCAATAGTTTTATGCTCCATAGCCGTATAAATCTAAATTTTGACATTGGTTGTTGTTTTGATACAATTCGCTATAATCAGTTGATTTCGCTATAAATCTCGTCATTTTTTGACGGATTCAAAAAGATTTTCCGCTATAATTCCGTAAAAAGTCGCTATAATATATCCTCTTATGATTGAGGCATGGTATACCAAGTTCGTCCTTCCGCTTTTATTAAACACTCTTTACTCATGTTTTTCAGCAAATCTCCGAGCATACGAAGTTGTTGCTCTTCCGTCTTGTTGGTAGGTAGCACATTTTTGAGATAAGTATTGTCCTTAACACCAATCACAAGATAGCCTCCCTCCATGTTGGCGATAGCCGACACGTAGGATATGACATCATCTTTCTCGTTTCCACAGAACGAGTTCTTCAAGTTCCTAAATTCCTTCCATTCACATCGAGCATTCTCTTGTGGATATTTGCGTAGGAGATATTGTTGTAATTCGAGCTCTAGCATAAATTAGTCTATGATACTTTCACTATTTTCGTTATGCTTTTCAGCATTTCTTAATACACATTCTTTACTTGTATTTGCATAACAATATACGCAGAAATGACGGCAAGTGTTATACATACCAATATCTTTACTCACCATGCAACCACAAATTTTTCTTTGTCCAGAATCCTTGACTTTCTTTTCTTTCTTTGGAATAGGTGGAAGATTACCAAACATATCTTTTTCAGGCCATTTAAGGGTATGAAGATAGTAAACTAATTCTTCGTCATCAGCAAAAATACGTTTCATTAGTTCTCCGTCAATACAGCGATTATGCTCAATGCCATAGGACTCAAGGTCGATGTCTTCAGCACACGTTGCCATTTCAGCATCCCAACCTTGGTCATGCCATGCTTCTCGAATTTTCTTAAGTCCTTGTACAATCTCTATTCTTTGGGCATAATTAGCTTCTGCATTCTCAACATCTTCCTTTGTAAAAAAAACAGTTTCCTTCACAAGATTGTTCTGAACCTTGCGGTATGCTTTTACATCAACAAAACTGAAAACCAATTTATTAGTGTAGCCTTTCAGCTTGTTTCCGATATGCCATATTCTTGTAAGCAAATCTCGTGGACCGATAGTTGGAGTGATAATCAAAGGGTCGAATCTCCAAATAACCTTCTCTTTACCAATTTTATCAGACAGTTGCTTGAATGTTTCAATACGTTCATCTATTGAAGGTACGTTAGGCTCAAAGCCTTCTTTCGCATAGTCATTCAGTGTAACTTGGAAATAATAATGAATCCCCATCTCATCCAAGATATGAAGATATGACATAATAGGTTTGGGATTCTTTGTCCAAAAAACAACGACCTTGCATTTGCTGAAAGATATATACATCTTTTGCTGATTGAAAGGATTATACCAAGCACAATAGCCTTTTGCCAAGCGGTTAAAAAACCACTTGGCATAAAAGGCAGGTATATCTGTTGAACGACTGGCAGAGATTATAACAGGTGCCGTAGCTTCAACCTTTTTACCAGAATCAGTACATATATTAATTTTTTCAATTGTCATACAGTTTCGATATATAATCTATTATATTGTTGATTGGAATCTTTGCATAGATATCTGCAAGCCATCGCATATTTTCATATCGTGGTTTAAGTTTATTCTCCATGTAAACTTTCAACCTTTCAATTACACGCTCATTTGTACAATCATGTCCTGCATAATACCCTTTAACAATTCCTTTTTTCTTATCTTTATATGTTTCATGATGATTTCCAACAAACCATTCCATATCTTCAAGAAACTGTCTTCTCGCACGTGAATCAGAAATCATAGAAGCACATTCGTTAATCCATGCTGTATTCTCTATAATGGATTCTTCTTTGTGTGGCACTTCTCTTAAGTTAGATATACTTTCGTTTCTTTCTCTAACAATTTTTGTTGGTACAGTCACTGTACCTTCGTCTCCTATTGTATCTTTTTTATCCGTTACAGAAAACAAATCTGATTCTGTCCTTGTTTTTAATTTCGTACTCTTTTTGTCTTTATTTTCTCCAAATCCGAAATGTTTAAATGTTTCTTTCTGAGCCTTGTCTGTTTTCAGATTTTCCTTGATGTATTCTGTAAACTTGACCTTATCATCTTTTAATAAGTATGTCTTATAAGCAATCTTTGCCAACTCACATTGTTTTTTTGCTTTCTTGTAAGGTTTGTCACCACATACATAATTAATGGCATCTGCAATCCTAATTTTAGCAGCTTTACTCCTGCTAACCACAGCATTTATAAATTCATCTACATCCTTATTGAACTTGAACTTTTCAAGAAGGAATTTATAATCCTCAACATTAAACTCTTCTTCCTCTGTCGCTGGCTGTGATTTGACAGGCACTTGAATATTTGTTATCTTACCCAACTCTTTTCCGAAAAGTTTTTTATACACGTCTTCGTAATTCTCGCCAGACAGCACCAATTGTAGCGAGTCACGATTCATACCATAGTAACCGCACAGAGTTCCCCACAGCACTAAACTTGCTCGATAATCTTCTATGGCATTCAGTTTAAGTAATGCTGTCAGATCAGAAAAACTATGTCCACGCAAGATAAAACATGCGATAGCTTTTAGTTCCTTATTATTTATGCTATTAATATCAAAGGGAACGCCAGGATCTTCTATATGGGCGTGAAGATTATTTATGTAATTACGCTCCATAGAGGCATTCCATTTTTCTTCACCAATACTTATCTTTATTATTGGGACTATTGACTGCATGATGCCCATATAAACGGCCATACGATGTGCCGACAATGCCTCGGGTGTTAAATCATTTTCAATGATATGCTCAATGGTCTTGTTTACAAGGTTCATATTCTCTATCACAATGTTATAACCATTGACAGAGATTCCTTGTAAAGACTCCTTTATGTTACTCTGATGCTTTTCTATATTACTTATTGTTCTTTTTTCTATTTCATTCCTAAACATCGTGTAATCACTTGATGACACAAGTGTATCAACATTAGGAAGCAAATGGCAGTTCCATTTCTTACAAAGAGCCTCAAAGCAAGTGTCCCATAGCCCCAATTTATTAAGATCACCAATAAAATCCCCCTTGGATCTATTATCAAGGGCGTTATCGAGTTCTTCATCGAACACTTTTTGATTGTACTTCTCAATACTATCTATTTTTTTGTAATCCTCAACAAGTTTTGATAACTTAATACCAAAAGTTGAAGAGAGAGAAGGAGTCGCAATAAGGCTTGTCAGGATATTATAGATTTCCTGATCTAATTTAAGCAATGACGCCAAATCAGCAGATAGAGAAAGTTTCTGTCCAAGTAGGTAAGCATACATAGCTCCTTTTTGCTTGTCAATGTACTTATCCTCACAGGGCAAAGGATTACAATTTATAGCGTTAATATCAGGAAAAGGCTTTGTATTCAATCCAAATGTATCAGGAAGTATTGTGTATTTACTGAAAAATTTGATTGATTTGTTACTTTTTGTATTTATAAGTGTCAAATCATAAGCTTGTTTAGAAAAAAAGTACACTCGACAATTCGAAGGAGTTATTTGGATTGCATGATTGCATACATACACCCCTTCCTGAAGCTTATCAAAATCATTGCTTTGATATTCATCCTCTATTTCAATGAGAATGGGAAAATTGTATCGTCCGGTATCATTAATTGTGAAATGTACCGGGTAATCAAACAAGATAATAGAACTAAATGAACGTAGTTGTTCAATTTGTTCAAAACTATTATAACCAGAAATTCTCTGGTTGTAATGAGTAGGAGGCAATATACACTCCGATTGAAGTATATTGTCCAAGTTTATATTTGATGTAGGAATATAATATTTCATAATGTATTATTTTAAAATGGACCAGAATTCGTACCTGCATTACCTGAATAAACAGGTGAATTTGGATTTGGCAATAGAGGAGCTAAATTGTTCGTGTACAACAAATAAAGATTCTCTAAAGGGCGAGTTGTTGCGACATAAAGGGCAGATTTACAGTACATAGGTTCATAATAATAATACGGCGGAACAAATTGCCTGTATTCATTCAAACCACAACAAGGGATAAAAACATCATTGAATTGCAATCCTTTTGCACAATGCCATGTGATTATTTTGGGACTTGTTGACTTGAAATCAATTTCCATAGCATCTTTAGTTTTCCATTGTACAGGAATACCTTTTGACAGGAAGTAATCACGGATTTGTTTAACTTGATCAGTGTAGTACACCAAGATTCCCACATCAGTTAGATTACCATTTGAAATATATTCTATGATTTTATCAAGTTGGGCATTGGATTTTAATAATCTTGGTTTTGGACCATGTTTAACACACGCAAATGATAAACGTGATTCAGGTCTAATGTATTCACCTACTTTTGCATTTTCAATTGTTAATCTCCAGTTTATGCACAAATCTTGTGGATGTACACCTATTTGCTTAGCTGTATTTTCAACAGATTGAACGGGATGATTAGGAAATCCCATTATAGACTGAAAAGAATCTCCGAAAAACCAACAATAAGTGCCATGCTGACAAAAGTCATTTATTTCACCAGAGTTAAAATCCTGACATTCATCTATAAACATGTACTTAAAATTAGGTTTTGAAGATCTTTGCCATTCTTCAAAATAATAGACATGACCTTTGGTCTGTCCTATCTCAGCTAACTCGTCAACAAAAAACTGTTTTAGTGACTTTGTATAAACAATGATGGCATAGGAACTTGTAAATGTCGAAACTTGTTTTGCCTTCTTTAGTAAAGTCAAGGATTTACCAGAACCAGCAATACCTTTCACTATTGCAGTTCTATCAGCAGACATATTTATTATAATTTGCTGATATTTGTCGGGTGTAAGATTATCTAATGCCATTTTTAATAATTGTATGGAATTTTTTTATCTGCCAAAGGATTGTTTTTTCTACAAGAATGGTTGAAATTAGAAGCAACAATAGCATCAGCAAAGCGTTTTCTGCAAATTATGCGATAAGCAACCTTGCTAACATCGTTTTTCTTCCTGCTGTGGCTGACAGTAAATATGTCCTGCATATAACATCCTTTGCATGATATCTCCTGAAAATAACATGGGTATGGATATAGGGTTTTAAACTCATTTTTACACGAACCTACAAATGAATTTACGCCAGCATTGAGAACTTGGGGATAGAAAAGTTCACTATTATTTAACTTCGTTGTGACATCTGAGAGAATGAGTACGCCTTCATTGGAAAGCAATGGTAGAAAATATGACGATATTAGCGAATATACATTTTTATTTGTAAATGTACTATGTTGAACGAATTCGTTAAGTGCTTTGAACGAAACGATAAAATGATATTGGACATTTGTTAGGTTTACCAAATCACTAAGCTCCTGTTCTGAAGATACATATAATCCTTGTGGATTTATATTTATATTAACTCTAATATTACCTGATTCGACAACAGCTTCTGTTAAGTGGTACAAAAAACGAATAGAATCAGAATTGGCATCAAAAGCATCTATATTAATATTCTTAAGATTTGGTAATTTAGATTGAAGGACATCAATAAGCCCTATAATTTCTCCTCCAGTACCACAACAAAAGTCAAGTATATTTATCTCCTCTAAAGCGTTAATACTTGAGAGATAATTGTTGTTCTCAAGAAGGTTATAAACTATACAGAAAGCCTCTGCATAACTTCTTGGAAAATAGGTTCCGAGATAAATCTTTACAAATTCATACGGCTGGTCAGGATTATAAACCACGTCTTGCGGATGTGGTTCAAAGATGGCTCCAAAATCCGTGTAGATTATTTTATCCAGCCATTTTGGGAGGTCTTTATTCTTTAATATGCCCATAATATGAAAACTTTAAAACAAGATTTGTCATGTCATTCTCTACCGACACCCCACCTTTGTTCTTTGAGATGGAGGGCGTACAAGAGGTAAATCTTGCACTTGGACACAATAAGCCAGTGTCATTTGGCTGCTCATTATACAATGAAGCGTCAGCCGTTAAAGGCTGTTTGGCGTTATCTTCCAATGTTGTTGTTCTGAGGTTAGATTAAACCAATAGACTTTCTTTTGACAGAATTGTCTATTATTGACCACAAAGATAAAGAATCTTATTCTGACGAAAGAATAAATAATTGGAAATATTTACCTCAGGCATCACATTTCTGTAATTGGAGGCGATTTGCAATAACCACGCTACGAATCGCCTCTCATTGTCATTATATGGATAAACCTTGTGATTTCTTTTATGGTGATGCTCCTAACCCCAACTTCTGCGTTCCGTCACAATTCGTAAGTTGGTCAGTACAACCATTGGATCCACCGAGTTAGACGTATGTATCTGCGCTACACGACATGTGATCAATGAGGAAAAGGAAGTTCTGAATGATGGGTTCGGTATAAACGACCTCGTCGGTAGCAAAGAGTTTTGTCCGGTGTGCGACACATTCTCTTCTGGTCGTAAATATTCTTATTGTTTTTGTTGCTATTCTCATTGTCTGTGTATTCGCCTGTGGTGATTTTGGCAAAGTAGAATCCTTGAACTGCCTTGGTTTGCTCTTCTGTAGGACAAGTGCCATGCCCTCGTTGTATTGGTACACTTGCTTTTTGAAATCACATCGTTAGACTATAAGAGACCGGTAAGCGTATCCGCGATGCAGCCTTTTTTTTCATCATTATGCTTTTTACCTTTGCGGCAACATTATTAAAACCTCAAAACTATGTTAGCAGCAGAACGATACAAAAGTGTGTGGAACATGTTTCTACAAGCACTTAATCATGATCCGACAGCGTGTTTACGAGCATTCCAATGTGAGCAACATGTAAATGAGCGTAGTATGGCAAGATGGATGCAAAACAATGGTCTCAGTGTCAGAAAAGCCAAGACTCTTCTACGTGAATGTAAAAAATCGGCAGACAAACAAATGCCGCCGTCTGATTCTATGTTTCTTCCGGTGACCGCTGATTTTACTCTAAGTCACAAGGAAACATCAGATATGTTATACGGAGTTTGTTTCACTTTTCCCGACGGCACCCAAGTGAACATTAAACGCGGCACGGCAGAAGCAGTCATGTCATTTCTCAAACTATACCCCAGTTCGGGATAAGAATAGTTTATAAAAAAGTTGGTAGTCTCATAAATATTTTGTACCTTTATAGGTGAAAATCAATTAGTTACAAAAATATTTAATATGACTACCGATTACAAAGTTACAGAATTATTTTGTATTATAGACGAGTTTTGCAAACATTTTGATGCAGAAAATGCAGGAAATTTGCTGGAAGACAATAGCGGAGTGAAGCGTAGACGGCGTGCAGCATCGTTGTCCGACAGTGAAATCATGACGATTCTGTTGTATTTCCATTTCGGTACATTCCGTAATTTCAAGCACTACTACCTGTTCTTTATTAAGGGTACGATGAAGTCTTATTTTCCGAAAGCCGTGTCGTACAACCGCTTTGTGGAGTTGGAAAGCCGCGTGTTCTTCCAGCTCATGTTCTTCCTTAATTTGGGAGCTTTCGGAAGATGTACCGGCATAACATTCGTTGATTCCACGATGATACCCGTATGCCATAATCTCAGGAGATATGCCAATAAGGTATTCAAGGGAATTGCCACTGACGGAAAAGGAACTATGGGTTGGTGTCATGGCTTTAAGCTCCACCTTGCGTGCAATGACAGAGGCGAGATAATAGCGTTTGTACTTACTGGTGCAAATGTCAGCGACAAGGACCCGAATGTGTTCAAGGTTCTTGCTAAACGTTTGTATGGCAAGCTGTTCGCTGACAAAGGCTATATTTCACAGAAGCTGTTTGACTTCCTCTTTGAGGATGGAATACAGCTGGTGACCGGGTTGCGCGTAAACATGAAAAACAAGCTGATGCCATTCTATGACAGAATGATGCTGCGCAAGAGATACATTATCGAAACCATTAACGACATGCTGAAGAATACGGCACAGATTGTACACTCACGCCATAGATCTCCAGCCGGATTGTGAGGGCGTGAGGGTAACTACCTGGTCCTTGATTTATCGCGCGGGATGCTGTCCGGAAACTTAATGAGCGGAGTACACAACTGAATTGAGCATCTGATAATCAGCTTCGCTTGACCAAGATTCAGAACAAATCGTCTCCTGTCACCTGCCTGTTTATCTTTCTTGCATACATATTATTATACAGACCATGTGGCGTTACGAAGGTTGGAATAAGCGTCTTTGCAGTCTTCGTCACTTTCTTGAAAACCTTCAAGCGGTGTGCCAGATGAGCGTCGTATGCCTTGCTTATCTCATATTCCCCATCGCAATACTTCATCTCGCATATAGAGATAGACTTGTCAGAGCGGTCTATCAGCAAGTCTATTTGAGTTCCGTGTCTCAAGTCTTCGTCAGCTTCCTCATCTGCCATAACTCTGGCCGTAGGACGATAAGACCACGAACAAGGAGTGTTGATGCAGCCGTCTATGCCCAAAGCTTTGACAATCTCGTTGATGTGGTGTAGGCATACTATTTCAAATGCGTGCCCACACCATGATTCATATTCTGCAGTGGTTTGCATCTTTACCCAATAGTTGTCGATGAATGAGCCCTTGTTATGCATGAACTTGAAATAGAACAGACAGAAAGGATCTATCAGCTGAAACATCATATCTTTCTTCGACTTGCCGAATGGGGTGTAACTGCGAATGAAATCACATTGCTCAAGTTCTTTAAGTATCAGGCTGAACCTGCCGTTGTTTGCCAATCCGGTAGCATCAAGCAAATCCTGTCGGGTCATACCTTTACCCTTGTTCTTCAGTGCCGTGACAATAGCCAGATAATTGTCGGCTTTCTTGAAGAGCGAATTAAACAGGCGCTGAAACTCTTCAGTCAGTTCTCCGCCACGTGTGAAGCAGAGCTGCTGGATGTTTTGCGCTACGCTTTTGTCGTTTTCGAAAAGTGACAAGTAATAAGCCACACCGCCCATTGCCATATAACACTCGATGATTTCCGGTCGCTCATAATAGAATCCTTGTGATTTGAAATACGCTTCCACTTCATATAGTTTGAACGGGGAGAGCAGTATGTTGTGGGTGATGCGGTTATGGAGTCCTCCTCTTGAATTAATAACTTGGTTGAGCATCCATGTGGTAGCACTTCCGCAAGCTATCAACTTGATGTCGCTGCGATATGAAGCCCAGTCATTCCAGAAGTGTTCAAGCGCACTGATAAAGTTGGAAGCATAAGTGTCGAACCAAGGAAGTTCATCGAAGAAGATTATTTTGGTTCCTTCAGGCTTTTTTTCCAAGGCTTTTTGAAGAAGTCGGAAGGCTTCTGTCCAATTATCTGCATTTGTCTCAATGCCTAATTGGTCGTTAAGTGCAAAGCAGAAACTTATAAGCTGCTCCTTTGTCGTAACATTATCTTTACCCGTAACGCGGAACGTAAATCGGTTTTCAAACAGTTCTTTTACAAGAAAAGTCTTGCCTACACGGCGTCTGCCATAAATGGCTATAAATTCAGATTTCCGGCTTGAAATATAATTTTCAAGCTTTGCTATCTCTTGTTCTCTACCTATAATATTCTCCTTCATATCTATCTCGTATTAGTGGGACCTGTCGCAAAGTTATAAAAAAATCGAGATTGCGACAACTTTCAGGCAAGAAACCTGTCGTAATCTCGCTTTTTTATTGAGATTACGACAGATGTCCGGTTCCATAAAACAATGCAAAGGCAACGCCTCTCCTTATCGCCATCATTTGTAATATTTTCGTTTGATTCTGATTGTGCCCTTGGCAGGACAAGAGGGATTTCAACGAGTTACGATTCTTAATTCTATAATTGGCTTTCCCTCCAGCCGCCGAACTTCGTTTCTTCATTCTTCACATGCAACTAATCGCTATTTTATTTCGAACTGGGGTAGTTTGTCTAATTTGTATTAACGACATCAGCAATTCAACGCCGCACGTGATAATTAATTGACATTATCCATTATTCTATATTTATACTAATTTGTGTTAATAGTAACTATCGGTGATTAAATTTTATTTAATTCTTTATCTCAAATCGCCATAATGCCACATATAATCTATAAATTTGTCACTGTGTTAATGAACCTAATATTAATTTAAAAGGTAGTTTATGAAAAACATTTTTATGACTTTTTTAGCGTTTTTTGTATCGCTTCCTTTCTGCCTGTATGCGCAGCAAAGCAATCAGAAAAAGCTTGCCAATGAAGAGGGGGGGGGAAGATCCGTTCTCTTATGTGGTAACAAATCCGACTTCGGATGCTGAAACGTTCGAAACAATTGAAATCCAGTTTCCTAATGCAGCAAAAGCGAGTTTTATTCCCGACTATTTTGATCGCTTTGACTTTTACGAAGTCAAAAAGGATGGGAAAACATACCCAATCAATGACCTCGGCACCGTCTATTGCCAGAAGAACAAAATAGTTTTTGATTTTGGAGGCAAGACACTCAGTGTTGACAACCGTTGGGAAATAATAATGCAACCCGGGCTGTTCGAATTGCTCGATGACGAAAAGAATGTACTTGGCACCAATGAGCTGATGTCGATTGTTGCCGTCCAGGGCAAAGCGCCAGGCTCTTTAGACTACACCTTCACAAGCGAGCCAGCCGATCCAAACGGCGACTTGCTGTTCAAAGAACTTTCCAACGTAAAACTCACCTTCACCAATGTAGAGACATTGACAGTAGACCCGAATGCCGCGTCGGTTTCTTTGGACGGCGAGCAACTGGCTAAAGACAAATATAATGTGAGTGCCACAGGAAAAGACAACATCATCAATGTAACGTTCACTCCGGCATTAACTACAGAAGACAAAGACGCCACTGTCAGCCTTTCCTTCCCTGCCGGCTCCATCTCTGGAAAGAAGGGCGAAAATGCAGACTCTAATACTAAAGACCTTTCTTTATCATACAAACTTGTTCCGCCGGTCAAATATGACCTGAAACTCGACATTTATAAGCCTGCACCTAATGAAGAAGGGCAGATAAGTGCCGAAAAATCATTTGCCATGACATTCTTCTCTTGCGACATAACCGACCTCAAGGCCGACCGCAGCAGCACAGAGCCGAATGTCACTATGAAAGAAGTGAACGGCGACTATGTGTGCACCGCGAAACTGAAGATCATCACAGGTGTCACATCCGACAAATCCACTTTCTATGCTGAGTTTGACCAGCCTGTCTATAACGGCGAATATGAGATTACGATTGAAAAGGGGGCCATTGGCAACAAGCGCTGGTATTCGGACCGCACCATTGGCCGCAGCAACGACACGCAAACTCTCAGGTTCACTCTGATTGGCGGCCAGGACAGAGTAGTCACTCCACACATTGATTTGTCGATAGAAAAAGTGACTACAGAGATTGTTGGCGTCAAGGGTATTCCTTCGGAAGACGACATATACTGGTATGCCAACGTGGTAGAAAAGGAGAACTACCCCGGTCCTCAGATTTGGGAGATGCTGGTTGAAAACTTCTTTAAGGTAGGTGCTGAAACATTCGGTATGGACTGGGTCCAGATATACCAGATGACTGCCAAAAAGGGTGAATACACCTGGTGGCTCGGCGGTCTTGACATGTCTACAGATTATGTAGCCTATGCTTTTGGACTGGACAATGACGGCAATCTGTATATGCCTGTCACAACTATTGAATTCCGCACTCCAGACCCTATCGTTTCCGACAACACCTTTAATGTGGAGGTGCTTTCTGTAGAAGACGGCACTGAGGATTTCACGAAAAAAGTAAACGTGAAAGTGACAACCACAAATGATGACCCGTATGCTGTTGTTGCCCTTGACAAATACATAGCAAATGAATACGATCTTACACCGGGTTCGGAAGACGAACACAAATACTTGCGCAATGTGCTGAAGCCTCTGGTTAAAGGCAAGGTGTATAATGGAAGCCAGACCGTGACCCTGGACAACATCAAGATAGACGCTCTCATGAATATTGCCGTGTTCGGCTTCGAGGGTGAAGCCACGACATCTGTAACACAGGCTGAATTCAGTACGGTGGATGATGATCTGGAGGCTATAACACTTTCTGCATACGATCCTACGATAAGTGATGTTTCTGCCACCGTTTACTCTTTCGACATGCAGCGCCCGTATATCCTTGGCGTGATAAGCAAAGCTAAAGCTGAAGAAATTGGCGGCATACAGAACGTACACGAAAAAGTAAGGATTCCTATATGGGAGGGAGAAGGTCTCGGATATTATCCTTGGCAATACTTCGCAGTGTCAGACCTGCAGCGCAAGGCAATTGACGACAAACTGAGCAAGGCGATCGGTACGTCTGTCCTTAGATGGGATACAGACTATTATGTATACGCATATCTCATGGACGAAGGCGGCTACCGCACTTCATCCGTATACTACCAGGAGTTCAGAACGCTGAAGCGCAATGTGACAGAGCAGTCATTCGAGCTCAAGCTCAACGACATTGTTTCAAATGCTCCTATATCGACAGAGACGTTTACTGCCAATATGGAAATCATTCCTGCGGATAAGGACGCAAAATACGCATTGTACTACGGTGACTCATACGATTTTGAAGAATACCTCAACGACAACAGGCTTGACGACTGGCTGTATAGCGTGTTCATGCAGCGCAAGGTAAGAGACCTTTACAGTGGCGACCTCGACTTCGGCTATTCTTCGGTTTATCCTGGCAAGAACTACATTCTGTATGTGACAGGATTCGACGAAGCTCCGAACAGCGAACCGGCATGGTTCCTCTTCACGACCGACGGCATCTACAAGAGCTCCAAGTCGGAAACAGACCATGTAGGCAAATTGAATAACGAAACTGTCAGCGTGTATGCAAACGGACATAACATTGTAATCAACGGCGACTTCGTTTCCGCTTCTGCCTACACGACGGACGGACGGATGGCATCGGCATCTGAAGGCAATGTATGCAGAGTAAAACAGAGCGGCTGCTACATCGTCCGCATCCTGACTGCAAACGGCATTGAAACCCGCAAGGTCATGATAAAGTAATTATTCAATAGATTCCTAAACAATGAAAGAGTGCGTCAGAATTATACTTTGTGGCATTGTCTGCAACGCTGCTATACAGTCTGAATGAATTGTATACACAGTAGTATAAAGCCATACGCGGAGTATATTTTGACGCACTCTCTAATATATTACAACTATGAAAGCAACCATAAAAACCGCCTTCTTGACATTCGCGCTTATGTGTAGCATGGGAATGTCTGCTTCGGGAACAGACAACAACACCGTAAAAAAGTGCATCCAATACGGCCCTTCCCTAATGTCAGCAACATGCAGCAGCGACGATGCCGCCCCTGTCTTGAAAGCAAAATCCGTCAAAGCCAACGTGGGAGTCATTGCAAATGAAGGATACATAATAAACGCCGTTATTGCTGTATCGGTAGGCACTGAAAAGGCACGCTTTTATGAAGGACAGAAATCTGGCTCTTCTTATGTCATCCAGGCAGAGAAAGGAGTATATGACATTATGGCATACATCGCATCAGAAAACTCCGATGAAGAGATATTCCTGTTCAAGGAAGACGTAGACCTGTCGTCCACAAAAAGCATTATGCTCACTCAACGTGAAGCGACCATCAGCACCGAGATAAGCCAGAAGACACCTGGCGGAGGGGACATAATCCTTCCCTCCGCAGGCAACAGAGGCAACTGCTCCGTGGCGGATTACATGCTGATGATACGACACAGCCAATACGGCACATTGCTACAGTCTGAAAGTGTCAGCTTCAAGAATTCATGTAAGAGGATTTCTGTCAACCTGGTCCCTTCACGCATGTCTTTCACCCGTATGGATGAATATTCATGGGAATTCGGTCCTATATTTGTGGTAAACCCCATCGATTTTGGAAAAGCCGTCAACGGACCCGACAAAGACGGATGGGAAAATGTAGCTACAAGCTTTGCAAAGACCCCAATGAGCGACAGTTGGAACAAGACACAGGATATGCCTTACTTTGCCATGACGGGATACTTTGTTTCAATCGACAATGGCTGCAATGCTTATGTAGGCATGGGCAATTCCGATCTCAGCCTGCCAACGAATATACTTTTCTACTGGTACCCGAAAGGATACGACGGATATTATAAATTCTATCCGATGCTGCGCGACAACCTTATCCAGATGGCCAACGCATCCGTAACCTCCATGCCTTACATAATGACGGAAGAGGGTCTGCTGCCATGCGGACTCAATCTGTTCGACAATGGCAATGCAATGCTGGAGAACGGCAAGTTCCCGAAGAAAGGACACCCCAGATTCATGAAGCCTCTCCCCAAAAGAGCAATTCTCGGCAATGCGGTACCTGTGCTCATGTGCCTTCCGTCATCTTCGAAAAGCACGGCCTGGGACAATGGATTCACATACGGCTTCAAGGGGCGCCATGGAGAAGAGTACGGACTCGACTCTTATAATTTCACAGGCCTTATGACTGCTAAACAACTTGAAGACATAGGCGGCTATCGACGGACAGTAAGTGTGAAATGCGACGGCAACGAGATATGTTCGTCTCCCGGCGATTTTTCCAACAGGATGAACTGGGGAAACGGAGAGACCTATCAGTTCGACGTGTCTATGTGGAATGTAATAATAGACAAAGAAATTGAAGGAAAGGTGACCGGCAGCATGACCTATAATGCTTCCGACGGTTTTATACCAACTGTAACCAGCCTGCAGTTCAGAGACGAAAACGACAATGTCACCGACCATCTGGTGGCAAGTGACAATTCTAATATCGAGTTTACAGCAGCAACCTTCAAATTTGTTCCGAGAGAAAGGCGCGAAAGCTATGAATACAAAGCTCCATCGTCTGTAGTCGTGGAATATGCGCCTCACGGCAGTTCTGATTTCAAGCCTCTGGTTGCGGAAGAACTGGCTGAATACTTCTTCCTTCCGGGCTACGGCAACTATTACCGTGTTTCGCTTGCAGACATACCTCTGACGGAAACCACATGGTACGACCTGAGAGTTACCGTTAACGGCGAAGGTGAAGCTCGACAGATTCAGACGCTTACACCTGCCTTCAAAGCAGAAAAGGCCACCGGTATCCATTCAATGTCCTGCGACGCGGACAACAACATCTACACAGTGTATTCTACGGACGGAAAGATTGTTGGAGAAAGCGAGAACACCTTGTCGCGCCTGAAACCGGGATTCTATATCTTGAAGAACGGTGCTTCGGTCAGGAAGATACACATTGATTAATAGTTTTTCAACTAATACCATAATGGAGGGTGTGTCAAAACAGAGGCACATCCTCTTTTTATGCCCCCCCCAATGACCGATTGGAGATAAATAACAGATCATAATGATTCCCCACTCATGTCATTGGGTATTTCCGTTCTTATATTGTCGTTGACAGCAAGACACAAGATTGGTCGTTGTCCCACAGACCAACGTGAAGTAATCAAACGAACCGGACGAATCTTACTTGAATGAAAGTAAATTCAAAAAGTTCAAAATCGAGTTTGGCAATATCGTTTGGGGAAAGAATTGGGATTTGATATTTCCAATAGATAAGTTATATACAGGTGTCTGCTGCTAAAAGAAGATGACATATACTTACGTCTACAACTTCTGATTTTATCAAATTCATGTTGTCTTCCTACAGAATGAAATTTCGGATAATTCATATATGCGTAATGTAATCTCCGTTTTGAAAAACCGCATGTTAAGAGCTTTTTATTTTAATTTATATCAAAATTCATGAAAATGCAATATGAAATTGATATTATTCCTTTGCTTTGATAAATTAAAGTGCTAACTTTGCCCTTGGTTATAAGCCGACGATGAATTTATCGTCTATATAATCGTGAAGGAAAGTTATAAACACTATAATTACAAATACTATGGTAAGTTACAAAGAATTAGGCTTGGTAAACACCAAAGAGATGTTTAAGAGAGCCATCAACGGCGGATACGCCATTCCAGCATTCAACTTCAACAACATGGAACAGTTGCAGGCAATAATCAAGGCTTCTTCAGAGTTGAAGTCTCCGGTTATCCTTCAGGTTTCAAAAGGTGCGCGTAACTACGCTAATCCTACATTGCTCCGCTATATGGCACAGGGTGCTGTAGCATACGCAAAGGAGCTGGGATGCAACCATCCTGAAATTGTTCTCCACCTCGACCATGGTGACAGCTTCGAGCTTTGCAAGAACTGTGTAGACCTCGGCTTCTCATCAGTGATGATTGACGGTTCTTCTCTTCCTTACGACGAGAACGTAGCCTTGACAAAGAAGGTTGTAGAGTATGCTCATCAGTATGACGTTACTGTTGAGGGTGAGCTTGGCGTATTGGCAGGTGTTGAGGATGAGGTTGCTTCAGAGGTATCTCACTATACAAAGCCTGAGGAAGTTATCGACTTCACCACAAAGACAGGTGTAGATTCTTTGGCTATCTCTATCGGTACAAGCCACGGCGCTTACAAGTTCAAGCCAGAGCAGTGCACACGCGATCCTAAGACAGGTCGTCTTGTTCCTCCTCCATTGGCATTCGACGTGCTCGACGAGATTATGAAGAGACTTCCTGGTTTCCCAATCGTTCTCCACGGTTCTTCTTCTGTTCCACAGGAGTATGTTGACATCATCAACGCTAACGGTGGTAAGTTGCCAGATGCAGTAGGTATTCCAGAGGAGCAGCTCCGCAAGGCTTCAAAGAGCGCAGTCTGCAAGATCAACATCGACTCAGACTCTCGTCTCGCCTTCACAGCAGCAGTTCGCAAGACTTTGACAGAAAAGCCTGCTGAGTTCGACCCACGTAAGTACTGCGGTCCAGCCCGCGACTTGATGGAGCAGATGTACAAGCACAAGATTGTAGACGTGCTTGGCAGCGACAACAAACTTGGTCAGCTCGACTAATATCGCAAATAAATAAACAAAGAAACAGGCGCTCGTTACTTCTATGTAGCAGGGCGCCTGTTTTTTGTTTTTGTCGTTTTCCGGAGAGTCTTCACATGACTCCTATTCCGGTAAAGGCTATAGAGGTGGCGAGACAGCCTCTTTATTGCAGTTTCAGAGTCTCGCGCCTTTATTTTATCGTTTCCGTCTGGATCTTCTCGATGCTTCCCGTTGTAGGGTTAAGCACAAGACTTGTGGTGTATTTCTTGCTGAACAGTTCACCGCTCAGCGATTCCGTCTTGCCGAACTGTGTGGCATACAGTTCGAAGGCTCCCATCAGTTTGTTGCCGTTTGATACCGTGACACGAATCTTGCCAGGCAGGTTGACGTATATTCCTACGTTGTCCTTGTCCTTCTTTCTGTCGTCGGTGTTGCCGTTCAGCGTCGGCATGTTGTGCAAGTCCTCCACCTTTATAAAATAAGGATTGCCTCCGAGGTCATCGTTGTCCGTCATTCCGAGATATTTGGAAAAGCGGAACAGCAGCTGTTTGTCAACCTCACGAGTCGGTACATACATGACGATAGCTTCTGTGGTATCCTTCACCGTAGTACCTTCAAACATCTGCATCAGGGCGTTCTCCTGGTTGTCAAGATTGCGCAGCATGATGCGTAGCTGTTCTCCATCCTTCGGCATGAAGTCCGCCTGTCCTTTGTTCAGCAGTCCCTTGTTCTCTCTGATGTCGTAGATCTCCTGTACGCAGAGTTCCGCCATCTTAGCCGTGCTGCCGGCACTCAGAATCTCCTGAGTCATGAAGTCGCGCGGATTGACAGGTTCCGGTTTCGGTGCCGGAACGAAAGCCTTCGGCTTCTCTACCGTGCGTGGCTTGGCGTTTACAGCCACGAGCACACCATTCTCATCACGGCTCAGCGAGCGTATGCTGTGCTTGGCGTCAGCCTTTGCCGTATAGAACTTAGCCGTGTCGGGCAGAGCCTCCGACGTGAGTTTCATGTTTACGATGCGATAAGTCGTGGACGGTTCGAGACTGATGTCGTTCCTCTTCAGAAAGCGTGAGGCATACGAGGCGAAGTCGCCGGGTTTATATGTCGTCTTCTCAACCAGCACTGCAAAGCGCAGAGCCGTCTTAGGCAGATAGTATGATGCCCCTTCCACCGACAGTCCGTTGCCTGTCTGTGCTGCAGCTGTCGTGCCGAAGGCAAGAGCCGCAAGGCATAGCATGTTCTTAATCTTTGATTTCATCTTTATATTATATTTTATGATGCTGATATTTTCAGATGATATTGTTCGCAATATAGAGTTGCACCTTTAGTCTTCCATTCTTTTGAAAGCCTTCGGCAGGCAGTTGATAATGTCGCTTGCCATAAGACTCTCCTTGCCAAGTTCCTCGGCGGCAATGTCTCCTGCAAGACCATGCAGGAACATACCTATTATGCAAGCCTCCTTCTGGCTGTATCCTCTTGCGAGGAGGGCGGTTATGATACCCGTCAGTACATCGCCGCTGCCGGCAGTTGCCATGCCGCTGTTGCCGGTAGAGTTGAACACCACTTTGCCGTCAGGCATGCAGAGCATCGAATAATGGTCTTTCACTATTATATAAATGTGCATTGACCTTGCCATCTCCACAGCTTTCTCCATACGCTCATAGCTGTCGTTGGATCTTCCTCCGGCAAGTCGTTCAAACTCCACAGGATGAGGAGTCAGGATGGAGTCTACGGGAATCTGCTGCAGCCATGCGCGGTGGGAGGCAAGGATGTTCAGTCCGTCGGCATCGATTACAGTCGGAGCCTGTGTGCGTCTGATTTGTGAAATCATGGCAATGGCGGTTGTCTCTTCCGTGCCTAATCCCGGTCCGATGCCCATGGCGTCGAAGTCGTCAGAGGCGATAGCCTCCGTAAACATGTTGCCGTCAGAGTCGTGGCTGACGATAGCCTCCGGCACCGCTGTTTGCAGTATGTCGTTGTTGCGCAGCGGCACATGTACCGTCACCTTTCCCACTCCAGCTCTCATGCAAGCCTTGGCAGCAAGAACCGAAGCCCCCGCCATGCCGTATTTTCCGGCTACGAGCAGTGCGCTGCCAGCCGTACCTTTATGCCAGAAGTCATTCCTCTGCCGCAGCATCTCCCTGATGTCGGATTCCTCCGTCATCGTGAAGTCGGCATCAATGTTCTTCAGTCCCTCTGCGCTCAGACGGATGTCCAGCACACGCAGTTTGCCAATGAACACCTGGTTTTCGGCAAAGAGGAACGCTAACTTCTTCTGTTGCAGCGTGAAGGTATAGTCAGCCTGTATGATATTGGTGCGGGCATTGAAAGAGTTGTTCTCAGCCATTAATCCCGACGGAATGTCGATGCTCGCCACTTTACATTCCGACTGGTTGATGTATTTCACGAGCGAAGCGAAACCTCCGGCAAGCGGCTTGTTCAGTCCGGAGCCGAAGAGACCGTCGATGACGAGAGTCTTTGCCGATAGGACCGGCGGGTCGAACTCATCCGTGACCTCAGTGAAATTCTTTATGCTTTTACATTGTTCTATTCTATCCTTGTTCGTGGCGCAGTCAGGAGAAAGACTCTTGTTGACATTAAAAAGATAGGCATTAACGGCATAGCCCTGTTCAGCCATCATTCTTGCCACGGCGAGTGCATCGCCGCCGTTGTTTCCTGGTCCGGCAAACACAACAATCTGCGTGTCGCTGCTCCAAACACTGGTTATTCCTCTTGTGAGAGCCTTGGCGGCACGTTCCATTAAATCTATAGATTTTATGGGCTCGTGTTCTATTGTATATTTATCGAGCTCACGTATCTGTGTGCAAGTAAGTATCTTCATATCTGCAAAAATACTAATTAATTGGATAGTTTGCTGTATAGTTTGAATATTTTTATTACTTTTGTGCGCAAAAATACAAAAAAACTTATGGCTACAATTGATATAAAGGACAAAACCTTTGAAACTTTGATACCGGAAGAGGAGATTCTGCGCCGTGTGAAAGTCGTTGCCGACAAGATAAGCAATGACCTAAAAGGAAAGAATCCTCTGCTTTTGGGAGTGCTTAACGGCTCGTTTATTTTTGCTGCGGACCTGATGCGTATGCTCACCATCGAGAGTGAGATATCTTTTGTGAAGATGTCTTCATACGAGGGAACAGAGTCTACAGGCAACGTAAAGAAGCTCGTGGGACTCAACGAGAATATCGAAGGGCGCACTGTCGTTATCGTTGAGGATATCGTAGACTCCGGTCTGACCATGGAGCGCATGCTTGAATATCTTAAGGACTTCAAGCCGGCAGAGATTCGCATCTGTACCTTGCTGCTCAAGCCGGAGAATCTGAAGCGTAAGCTCGACATAGACTATGTGGCGATGGAGATACCGAATGACTTCATCGTAGGCTATGGCCTTGACTACGACGGACTGGGTCGTAATCTGCGCGACATCTATGTAGTGAAATAAATAAAGAACAAATATAGTAGGTCCAGACGGCTCCGAGTGATCAGAGTTGTCTGGGTATTGTTTAATAAAACAAAATCAAAAAAACAAATGAAGAATATTGTTATTTTCGGTGCCCCTGGTTCGGGTAAGGGTACACAGAGCGATCTGATGATCAAGAAATATGGCTTGGGACATATCTCGACCGGCGATGTGTTGCGCAACGAAATCAAGAACGAAACAGAACTTGGCAAGACAGCCAAGGCTTTCATCGACAAGGGTCAGCTTATCCCGGATGATTTGATGGTAGACATCCTTGCCAGCGTTTACGACGGCTTCGGCAAAGAGCATGAGGGCGTTATCTTTGACGGTTTCCCACGTACCATCCCACAGGCAGAGGCCTTGAAGAAGATGCTCTCAGAACGTGGTCATAATGTGGCAGCGATGATAGAGCTTGATGTTCCGGAGGACGAGCTGATGACACGCCTTATCAAGCGTGGAAAGGAGAGCGGTCGCTCTGATGACAACGAAGAGACAATCAAGAAGCGTCTTGATGTTTACCACAACCAGACAGCTCCGCTCATCGACTGGTATGAGAAGGAGGGCATCCATCACCACATCAACGGTCTTGGTGAACTCGACCGCATCTTCGGTGACATCTGTAATATTATCGACAATCTGTAATAGAAAACATATTTGACGATATATAAAAAGCCTCAAAGCGTTGAACAGCTTTGAGGCTTTTGCATATCCTTACCTGATTATTATTCCTGAGTATATCCTGCCAGAGGCGGTGCCGAGGCGACGGGCTGAGAAGAAATCCTCCACATTGTTATAAGTACAGACGTCGCTGACCTGGATATTCTCCTCGTTGATGCCACACTGCAAGAGCTGGCGGCGGTTACATTCCTTTAAGTCTATGTGCCATTTGTATTCGAAGTCTGTACCAGCCACCTTCATCTGCTTGCTTATAGCGTCCATCTCAAAGTTGGCATTTGCAAACTCCTCATACACCTCATTGCCCACTTCAAAGGCATCAAGTGATATTCCTGGCCCGATGACAGCCTTGAGGTCGGAAGGTATGGTCTGGTAGGCAAGGCGCATCTCCGTGACCGCTTTCATGACGATACGTGCCACGGTGCCTCTCCATCCGGCATGTACGGCGCAGACGGCTTCATGCTCCGGGTCATAGAGCAGGATAGGGATGCAGTCGGCAGTAGACACTCCGACGCATACCCCCTTGATGTTTGTCATAACGGCATCCACTCCCTCAAGAATCATCTTGCGTATGTTCTCCGGTAGCGAAAGGAAGTCTTCTGCAATCTGTCTTGTCTCTATGCCGTGGGTCTGATGCGGTATTATCATGTGGTCGGCATCAATGCCCAGCTCGGCGGCAAGAGCCTTGCGGTTTTTATTTATCGCTTCTGCTTCGTCGCCGCAATATTTGTTGATGTTGAACTCGCCATAGTTTCCTCTGCTGCATCCGCCATGGCGCGTGGTGCTGAAAGAGATTATCCCATCGGCGATATTATAATATGAAAGTTCCGGAGCCTTCATCAGTCCTCATCCTCCATTTCATATTCAAAGTCATCGAGGTCGTCAACGTCTTCAACATCCTCGTCATCGACAAATTCAATCTCGTCTTCACCCTCAGAACGAAGCTCCTCCGGCAGAGAGCTGAGGTCTTTGTCGCGGTGTACGAGAGAGTCCTCTGCTATGACGCCGGCAATCTTGTTGCTTTCGCTGTTAAGCTCTTTCCACAGAATGTCCTTCAGTTCGTTGATACCCTGTCCTGTAACGGAAGAGATGAATACAACGGGCAAGTCTTCTGGCAACGTCTCTTTCAGCATTTCTATAAGTTCCTCATCGAGCAAGTCGCTCTTTGTCACCGCCAGTACGCGATGCTTGTCGAGCATCTCCGGGTTGAAGCTCGTCAGCTCGTTGAGCAGAATTTCGTACTCTCGCTTTATGTCGTCGGTGTCTCCCGGCACCATAAAGAGGAGTAGTGAGTTGCGTTCTATATGTCTCAGGAATCTCAGTCCCAATCCTTTTCCTTCGCTTGCTCCTTCGATGATACCCGGTATGTCTGCCATGACGAACGACTTATGGTCGTGGTATTCCACGATGCCGAGCGATGGTTCGAGAGTGGTGAAGGGGTAATTGGCAATCTTAGGGCGCGCACTCGATACGGCAGAGAGCAAGGTGCTCTTGCCTGCATTCGGGAAACCGACGAGACCCACGTCGGCAAGGAGCTTCAACTCCATGATGACAGTCATCTCCTGCATCGGTTCTCCTGGCTGGGCGTAGCGTGGAGCCTGGTTCGTGGCGGTGCGGAACTGGTAGTTGCCAAGTCCTCCACGACCGCCTTTCAGCAGCATCACTTCCTGTCCGTCGTGCATCACGTCACAAATGAACTTACCTGTTTCCGCGTCGTAAACCACCGTACCGCACGGCACGTCGATGTATACGTCCTTTCCGTCGGTGCCGTGGCATTTGTCTCTTCCTCCGTTTCCTCCATGTTCCGCCTTTATGTGGCGCTGGTATTTCAGGTGGAGCAGAGTCCAGTAGTTATGGTTTCCTCGCAGTATGATGCTTCCTCCCTTGCCGCCGTCGCCACCGTCAGGTCCGCCGTTAGGCTGGTATTTTACGTGGCGCAGGTGCATAGAGCCTTTTCCGCCCTTACCGGAGCGGCAATATATCTTTACGTAGTCTACAAAATTTGATTCTGGCATATTCGTTTATTTTTCTGTTTCTTGGGGTTAAAGAAGTATTAAAAGTTGTTGGTCAAAGCGGTTAGTCTTTGATTTCAGAGAGTGCTTTCTCCATTCTTTCAATCACTACGGTGGAGAGAATCACCTTTCCGTCGGGTCCGATGAGCGTCATGGATGGAATCCATTGCACTCCGTAGGTTTTTGAAATCTCAGCCTCGCGCATTCTCTTCAGTTCGCTGACGTGCAGCCAAGTCATCTGGTTGTTTGCTATGCAGTTGCTCCATCTGTTGTGGTCGGTGTCGAAAGAAACTCCGACGAACACCACCTTCTTGCCGTATCTCTCATACATCTCCTTCACTTTGGGAATGTCTTTGCGGCAGTCGGGACACCACGAAGCCCAGAAGTCGAGCAGTATGTACTTGCCCTTGTGGTCGGCAAGACTGAAGATTTTCCTGTTGGGCATGGGCAGAGAGAATTCAGGAGCCACGGTACCTGTCTTCAGGAGATTCTGAGCGTATAGGGAGTCAAGGTCTTTGCCCTGCTCCGTCTGGCTCTGTGCTGCAACGTTGAGGGAGGCAACAAAGATGAGAGCCAATGATAAGATAGTTTTCTTGATATTCATATATTTATAGTTTTTATTCGTTTCCTATTCTTAGAACATTATCGCAATAGTCCACCACAGCCGGGCGGTGGGTTATGAAGATTATGGTGTGTGAGTGTTCGCCAAGCAGATTCTTCAGCAGTGTGCGTTCCGTCTCCGGGTCGAGAGCACTCGTTGCCTCGTCGAAGATCATCACGCTGCCTTCCCTGAGCAGTGCTCTTGCTATGGCAATGCGCTGTGCCTGTCCTTCGCTCAGTCCGCCTCCAGCCTCCGCACAGTTGGTAGCCAGTCCGTCAGGCAGCTCCTTTACGAATCCGGCACATGCCTTGTCAAGGGCGGCATACATCTCTTCGTCGGTAGCATTCAGCCTTCCCATCCTCAGGTTGTCGCGTATAGAACCGCTCAGCAAGGTGTTCCCTTGTGGTACGTAGACGAGATTGCAGCGGATGCGTGGAGATATATCTTTCTCTTCCACCTTATTATATATAGTGACATTACCTTTTACGGGGTGGAGCAGGGCAAGTATGAGTCTTACGATAGTCGTCTTTCCGGCTCCCGTTTCTCCGAGGATAGCTGTGCAGGAGTTTGGCTTGAAGTCGAACGTAAGGTTGTCTATGACGTTTCTCTTTCCATCATCGTAGGCATAGGTGACGTTGCTGAACTTTATACCCACACCGCCTTCCGCCTTGTTCAGGTAGATGGGTTCGCCCTGTTCCTCAAGCGGGTTCTCCTCCAGTTCCATGAGTCTTTCGGCAGCAGTAAACACTGATACGAATGCCGGTACAAGTTTCGTCAGGTTGCGTGCCGGTCCTTGAATCTTAGCCACGAGTTGCAGGAAAGCCGTCATGCCTCCGAAAGTAAGTGTGCCGGCGGACATCCTAAGTGCGCTCCACAGGAAGGCTGTAAGATATCCGAGTGCGAAGCCGAAGTTGAGGATGAGGTTTGAGAAGACAGAGAACTTGGTGCGTTTCACCACGTTGTGGCGCAGCTCGCTCTGCATGCCCTCCAGTCTGTCCACCATAGCCTCGTCTTTCTCCATGGTCTTGATGAGCATACGGTGCTGTATCGTCTCCTGGAGGACACTCTGCACTTTGCTGTCGCTGTTGCGCACTTGGCGTGTGAGTTTCCTCATGTGTCCTACATAAACTTTGCTCGACAGGATGAAGACGGGCAGCATGAACACGATGATTGCCGCAAGCCAAGGGTCCATGGAGAACAGATAGCAGAATGAACCGATGAAGAGAGCGAGCACCGAGAGCGTGTTAGGTACTGTTTCGGTGAGGAAGTTCACAACGTTGTTGACGTCAAACTCCAGTCTGTTGAGCACGTCGCCGCTGTGTCTTTTCTCCTTTCCTCTCCATTCCGACCTTAGAATACGGTCGAGCATACGCTGCTGCATTCTGTTCTGGGCCTTTATTCCGAGTATGTTTCTCACCCATACGGCGGAAATGTTAATGGCAAACCCGCAGAGGATAAGCAGTCCCATAAGTGCCACAGCCCAGTAGAGAGAGCCTTCGGTGGTGTGTGAGGCAACGTCGATGGCATGCTTCACAGCCCATACCGAGGAGAGGCTTACAGCCACGTCGAGCAGCCCGAGCGTAGCGTTGACCACGGCCTGCAGCCGGTTTCCCCTCCATGCCCTCCATAGCCAGCGTAGTATTTCTCTGGCAGAATAGTGGCTGTTGGGGATGTTGAACAGTGAACGCAGTTTTGATTTTATCATTCTGTTTAAGATTCTATAGTCACTTATCCTTTTCTCGTATCAGCTCCCCACATCATCTTTTTGCGTAGTGTGGAGAAGTAAGTCATGCTTTGCGGCTTCACGATATGTGCGTCGTATGGTGTGCGTCGTATGGTGAGCACCTGGCTTTCGTCGCATTTCGTAGAGCGTCCGTCGGCAGCCACAAGGAAGTTGTGGCTTCTGCTTTCCACTTCGAGTGTTATTACTGCATTGTCGGACATTACTATAGGTCTTACCGTCAGGCTGTGTGGTGCCACCGGCGTTATGCATAGCGTGCCGGTGTGCGGCACGATGATAGGACCTCCGTTCGACAGAGAGTATGCCGTAGAACCGGTAGGTGTGCTGATGATGAGTCCGTCGGCATGATAGGTCACGATATATTCTCCGTTTATGCTTGTACGGATGGAAATCATGGAGGCGTTGTCTCGCTTCAGCACGGCAATCTCGTTGAGTGCACATTCCTGTGTCTCCGTTCCGTCGCCCCTTGTTGTCTCTACCTGCACCATGGCGAGGCAGTCCACTATGTATTCCTCCTTATATATATTGTCGAGCACCTCGTCAATCTCCTCTACGCTCACTCCTGCAAGGAATCCGAGTCTGCCCATGTTTACTCCTATGATAGGTGTGCAGCGGTCTCCCACACAGTAGGCGGAGCGCAGCAGCGTGCCGTCGCCGCCCATGGAGATGACAAAGTCTGCGTTTTCGTAGTTCCCGTCGAACACGCTTACTCCGTCGAGACATAGTCCGCGCGTCTTTACGAGGAAGTCGTAAAAAGTCTTTTCCATGCTCACTCCCGCCATTCTTTCCTTCAACGAGTGCAGCACCTGTTGTATTCCAGCCGACTTGTCAGCCTGATAAATATTGCCGAAAATGGCAAAATTGAGTTTCTGCAGCGACATATTTGTGGGTTTTTTATCTTTCCGTACACTATTTATTCTGCCATTGCAAATGTTTTTGTAACTTTGCGCTGGTAAATATGTCTGCAAATATACGCTTTTTTGGCGAAAGGCGGACATGGTGTATAAACAAATTAATTTGACATGACAAAATTAAGTGTAAACATCAACAAGGTTGCCACCCTACGCAATGCCAGAGGCGGCAATAATCCCGATGTGGAGAAAGTGGCTCAAGACTGCCAGCTGTTCGGAGCGCAAGGCATTACCGTTCATCCCAGACCAGATGAGCGCCATATCCGTTATCAGGATGTAAGGGAGATAAAGCCGCTTATTACGACGGAGTTTAACATTGAGGGAAACCCGATTCCAAAATACATCGACCTGGTTCTTGAGGTGAAGCCGACACAGGTAACACTTGTGCCCGACGGCGATGACCAGCTGACAAGCAATCATGGCTGGGACACGATACGCAACAAGGAGTTTCTTGTCGACGTGGTAGGCCGTTTCAAAGAGGCAGGCATCCGCACAAGCATCTTCGTAGACCCATCGGAAGAAATGGTGCGCGGTGCAAAGGAATGTGGTGCCGACCGCGTGGAGTTGTATACAGAGCCTTATGCCGCAAACTATATGCTCGACCGTAAGGAGGCGATAAAGCCTTTCCTCGACGCATCAGTAGCGGCATGCGAGTCGGGACTCGGACTTAATGCCGGCCACGACCTCAGCCTTGTGAATCTTGCCTATTACCACAAGATGATTCCGTGGACAGACGAGGTCAGCATAGGTCATGCTCTTATCTCTGACGCCTTGTATATGGGCCTGAAAAACACAATCGAGGCTTATCTTGAGTGTCTGAAACAATAAGTCGGATATCGGAAACTGAAATTTAATAACCCTTCATGGCGGTTGTTTTTTACTCTGATGAGGATGGAAAGCAGTCGTCATGGAGGGTGTTTTTGTTTTGTAGGGAGTGCCGGTCTGCGGCTTGCAGTTCGAAAGCCTATGGCTTAGGCTTGATAAGTCTATGACTTACGGTCGGTAAGCATGCGGCTTACGGGTCGTAAGTATACGGCTTGCTTGGCATAAGGATATGGCTTTCCGAAAGGGAGTCTGTGGGTTGCCGGATGAAGCGAATTGCGAAAAAAGTGACGTGGCGGATTGACGGATTCAAATATTATTCTTACCTTTGTATAAAACAAACCGCATCTTGGCATGGCATTAAGGAAAGTATGATGCTTCTGCTATAGGTCAGCGTTGTTTTTTGTAGAAGATAGTGGTTTAAAGGTAACAATAAAAAGTTGAAGTACTATGGCACGAGAATACAAGTTGAAGCGAGATTCGCAGGACGAGGACAACAAAACCGTTTCGTCGGAACTCTTCCAGCGGTATATAAAGAAAGACAAACGTTCTATCAATGAAATAATTAAACAACAAAATCTTATGGCAAAGGTATATATGTTTTTTGCCAACGGGTCAGAAGAGATAGAGAGTCTGATTCCCGTTGACGTGTTCCGCCGTGGCGGAGTAGAGGTAAAGACCGTGAGCATAACAGGCTCTGAGTACGTAGAGATGGCACACGGCGTAGTGCTGAAGGCAGACATGAAGTTCGAAGACGCCGACTTCAGCGATGCCGACCTGCTGATGCTGCCGGGCGGGCTGCCAGGAGCCACCAATCTCAACGAGCATGAGGGAGTACGCAAGGCTGTGCTCAGCCAGTATGAAAGCGGCAAACTCGTGGCTGCCATCTGTGCCGCACCGATGGTGTTCGGCAGTCTTGGTATCGTAGAAGGCAAGCGCGCCACCTGCTATCCGGGTTTCGAGAAATATCTCACCGGAGCAGAGTACACCCATGAACTGTGTACAGTTGACGGCAACGTAGTGACGGGCGAAGGTCCTGCCGCCACTCTGCCATACGCCTACACCCTCCTTGCCATGCTGACAACAGAGCAGACCGCCCATGCCGTGGCAGAGGGAATGATGTATCTGCATCTGATGGAGAAATAAACCGGAAGGGACGGTCAGCTTATTGAAATGGACAAGACACAATATATTATTATAGTGGCTGGCGGAAAGGGACTGCGCATGGGCGGCGACGTGCCAAAGCAGTTCCTTTCCATCGGCGGACTGCCGGTGCTGATGCACACCATAAGGGCATTCCGGAGTTATAACGACGCTATGAGGATAATCCTCGTATTGCCGAAGGCACAGCAGGAGTACTGGAAAGAACTGTGCGAGGAATATTCCTTCCATGAGCCCGTGATGCTTGCCGATGGAGGGGAGACACGCTTCCATTCCGTGAAGAACGGACTTGATATGATTCCGGATGATGACGACGGCATCGTGGGAGTGCACGACGGAGTGCGCCCGTTCCCCTCGGGAGGCACTATATACCGTGCCGTCAAGGAGGCGGAGAAGACAGGAGCTGCTGTACCCGTGGTGCCGGTGGTAGATACGCTGCGCCATCTGTTTAAGGTGGAAGTGCCGGAAGAAATGTACGAAACAGACCGGCAGTCGTCTTTCGTACTCGGAGGAGAAATACATTCCGCCACGGTGCAGAGAGATGAATACCGCATAGTGCAGACACCGCAGGTGTTCGGCGTGCAGGTGCTTAAGAAAGCATATCGGCAGGGATACAAGCCGGAGTTTACCGATGATGCTTCCGTTGTGGAGCACGACGGCCATGAGGTGGCCCTTGTAGATGGCAACCGGGAGAACATAAAAATAACAACACCTTTCGACCTCGCCGTGGCTGAGGCCATACTAAGGAATGCTTGACATCTTAGACCAGGACATACAATATCTGTCTGGAGTAGGACCAAAGAAAAAGGAAATGCTGCAGAAGGAGTTGGGTATCGGAAAGGTATCTGACCTGCTGGAGTATTACCCTTATAAATATGTAGACAGAAGCAGGATATATCATGTCGACGAGTTGCGTAGCGACATGCCCTTCGTGCAGATAAAGGGCAGGATACTCAGCTTCGAGGAGTTTGAGACAACTCCCCGCAAGAAACGTCTCGTGGCACATTTCTACGACGGTACCGGTGTGGCAGACCTCGTATGGTTCTCTGGCATAAAATATGCTTCGCAGCAATATAAGGAAGGAGTGGAATATATCGTCTTCGGAAAGCCCTCGGTGTATGGCGGCAGATACCAGTTCGCCCATCCCGATATAGACAAGGCGGCAGACCTGCAGCTCTCGCAGATGGGAATGCAGCCATATTATATGACCACAGAGAAGATGAAAAAGGCAGGGCTCACCTCGCGCTCTATAGAGAAGATAACAAAGAGCATGCTTGAGAAGATGAGCGAGCCGCTACGTGAAACTCTTCCGCCGTTTATTGCAAACCGACTGCGCCTCGTGTCGAGAGATACGGCAATGCGCAATGTGCATTATCCTAAGAATGCGGAAGACCTGCGCAATGCGCGTTTCCGCTTGAAATTTGAAGAGCTCTTCTATGTGCAGCTTAATATATTAAGGTATGCCTCCGACCAAAGACGCAAATACCGCGGATATGTGTTCCAGCATATCGGCAACATCTTCAATGGTTTCTATCGCGACCATCTGCCGTTCCCACTAACTGATGCACAGAAGCGGGTGATGAGAGAGATAAGACAAGATCTCGGCAGCGGCAGACAGATGAACCGTCTGCTGCAAGGCGATGTGGGAAGCGGAAAGACACTTGTGGCGCTGATGACCATGCTGATAGCCCTCGACAACGGTTATCAGGCATGTATCATGGCACCCACGGAGATTCTTGCCGAGCAGCATCTTGCTACGATAAGGGAGTTTCTCGGCGACATGGACATAAGGGTGGAGCTGCTGACTGGAATAGTAAAGGGCAAGAAACGAAAGGCGGTGCTTGAAGGACTGATAGACGGAAGCGTGAACATTCTTGTCGGCACACATGCCGTGATAGAAGATACGGTGCAGTTTCTGCGGCTGGGACTTGTCGTTGTGGATGAACAGCATCGCTTCGGAGTGGCTCAGAGGGCAAAGCTATGGAACAAAAGCCAGAATCCGCCCCATGTGCTCGTTATGACGGCAACGCCGATTCCGCGCACTCTCGCCATGACAATCTATGGCGACCTGGATGTCAGCGTTATAGACCAGCTGCCGCCAGGGCGTAAGCCTGTGGTGACGTTGCACAAATACAACAACCAGACAACAAGTCTCTATAGCGGCATTCGCCAGCAGATAAAAGAAGGCAGGCAGGTTTATATCGTGTTCCCGTTGATAAAGGAAAGCGAAAAGCTTGACCTTCAGAACCTTGAAGAGGGCTTTGAAACACTTAAAGAAGTCTTTCCGGAATATCGTCTCAGTAAGGTTCACGGTAAGATGAAAGCGGCAGAGAAAGAAGAAGAGATGCAAAAGTTTGTTAAAGGAGAAACACAGATTCTTGTTGCCACCACAGTAATAGAGGTAGGCGTGAATGTGCCGAACGCATCCGTCATGGTCATTCTCAATGCCGAACGCTTCGGCTTGTCGCAACTGCATCAGCTCAGGGGCAGGGTAGGGCGAGGCGCCAGCCAGTCATATTGTATCCTTGTAAGCAAGCCCCAGCTGTCTGATGAAACCCGTAATCGCATAAATATAATGTGTGACACAAACGACGGCTTTCTCATAGCGGAAGCAGACCTGAAGCTGCGTGGTCCCGGGGACCTTGAGGGTACCCAGCAGAGTGGAATGGCCTTCGACCTGAAGATAGCAGACATAGCAAGAGACGGGCAGATAGTGCAGCTGGCAAGAGAAGAAGCACAGAAGATAATAGACGGCGATCCGAACTGCGATAAGACAGAAAACAGTATGTTGTGGCAACGCTTGGCGGCACTTCGGAAAACAAATATTAACTGGTCCGCCATATCATAACACCGTACACTTTCACGTGCATAAGACGCATGAATAGTGCTAATTTATAGCGTTTTACGAAATATCCGATGTGTTAAAGCCACACTAAAAACTGTTAAGCGAAGAACGAAAATTAAATAATTTTACTATCTTTGCAGCGAATTTGTAATCATCATGACGAATATATAGTTTGTATATCCATCGTAATGATTAACCTTAAACAAAGCAATGCCGTGCAAGAAGCAGGCATTCCGTATTAAATTTTTATTTATGCAATTAAGAAGGACTTTAAAGACATTAGCAATAACGGCAGTAATGGCATTGGCAACAGTACCGGCAGTAGCACAGGACTTGTTGGCACGCCAAGCTCCAGTAGACAAGAAACTTAAGGCAGTAGATACTTTGGCCCTGCGCAGCATGGTACAGCGTGAGCAGGCTGCAGCACCATCAGGCCAGCTATATAAGGATTGGAATAACCGCTATGCACATCGTGCATCAGAACTTCCAGACTCATTCAACATCAACTTGCGTCATTTCTGCATGCCGACAACGAGTCGCATCATAACATCTAACTTCGGTAGCCGTTGGGGACGTATGCACAAAGGACTCGACATCAAAGTATATATAGGCGATACTATCCGTGCAGCCTTCGATGGTAAGGTGCGTATCGTAAGATATGAAGCAAACGGATATGGAAACTATGTGGTGATACGTCACCACAACGGATTGGAGACAATCTATGGACATATGTCAAAGCATCTTGTAGGGGAAAATGAAACTGTTCATGCCGGTGACCCTATAGGACTTGGAGGAAATACCGGACGAAGCACAGGTTCTCATCTTCACTTTGAAACACGTCTTTGCGGCGTAGCCTTGAACCCTGCCCTTATGTTCGACTTCAAGAACCAGGATGTGACAGGCGACTATTATTTCTTCCGCAAGGATACATATAATAAGGAGTCACTTGCTGCCAATCGTGTACGTGGCAAGGAAAGTACAGACTTGGCTTCTGCTGACAACGAGAATATCGGAAACAATGTGGAAGGTGGAAACGTTCGCTACCATAAGGTGTCAAGGGGAGAAACCTTGGCAAGCATCGCTCGTAAGAGAGGTACGACAGTCGAACATATTTGCAAGCTCAACCATATAACAAAGACAATGAGGGTGAAGCCGGGACAAATCCTGAGATACTCATAAATTCGTAATCAGTAACAATCAATATATTCATAAAAAAGGCTGTAAGAATAAACTTCCTACAGCCTTTTTTATGCTTTGTCGCAATGTTCCTGACGGAAAGAACGACGCACAGTATTTACTTCTTTTCGGTCTTTACGCACTTTGTGCAGTTCTTTTTGTCTGCATTCTTGCATTCTTTCTTAGACTTGTCGCATGCCTTGTTGCATGTTTTTCCAGCTTTCTCTTTGCAGCATGCGTCCTTTGCAGCCTTTTCTTTGCAGCACTTAGCGTTGGCGTCAGCCTTAGCCTTGCAGCATTTGCCGTCATTCTTGCATTCCTTCTTTGTTTTGTCGCACTGTGCCTTTGCATCACACTTCTTCTGTGTTGTGGTCTGTGCATTTACTGTGTTGAGGCTGAGAGCAGCCATCATAACAACAGACAAGATAAGCTTTTTCATCTTATTGTTCCTTTCTTTTAAAGTTATAAATAAACCAATAGTTTGTATTGGGTATACTGTTAGTCATAGAGAATTGTATAATACTCCTTTGCAAAAATACATGTTTACTTAAGGCAAATGAAAATATTTAAGTTATTAAATTATAAAGAGATATTAAAAAAACTATCACCAATAGTGAAAAATGCTCCAAAGCAGCATCTTAACCATATTTTCCACCTCTTAGACGCATTTTTATACCATATAAGATAAAGGTAAACACTAATTTTGCCACCAGAAAATTACTAACCCTAAATAATAATAAGAGAAAGATGAAACTGAAATTCATTGCAGCAGCCGCTTTGGCTGTTTGTTCAACGCTTTGTGTTCAGGCGCGTAAGGTTCATACCATCGGTGATTCCACGATGGCAACCTATGATGAGAGTACAACGGTAACACGTGGATGGGGACAGATGTTCCAGCAGTTCTTCAAAGGCGACATTACGGTAAACAACCGTGCAAAGAACGGTGCCAGTAGCAAGAGCTTCTATATGGAAAGCCCTTATTGGCAGTCTGTGAAGAAACAAATTGAGCCAGGCGACTATGTCTTGATACAGTTTGCCCATAACGATGAGAAGAGCAACGGTTGTGATGGCGATGAGCTGAAGGCTTATTACAAGAGTATCGGTGACGAGGCAAAGGCTAACAGTACAGACTATCGTGGCACGACAGCAAGCGGAACCTACAAACAGTATCTGCGCAAGTATATAGAAGAGACTCGTGCTCTTGGTGCTACTCCTGTACTTGTAGGTGCGATATGCAGGAAATACTTTGATGGAAATACTATTCGCAGAAACGGAAGGCATGACCTTGGCGATAAGTTTGACCTTCTGAAAGACGGTAAGCTGACTACTAATAATAAGGTGGCAGCCGATGACCATACCTATGATTACCCTTATCAGATGCAGCAGGTGGCACAGGAGATGGACGTGCAGTATCTTGATCTTACAACAGCCACAAAGGAGCTCTATGAGAGCTATGGCGACGCAAAGGCAAATGAACTGCTCTTTGACGGCAACGGCAGTACACATACTTCAGCAATGGGAGCTACCCTCATAGCTCGTCTTGCAGCACAGCTGATGCTTAAAGCCGGTATTCTGGTGGACAATATCAATCTGACAAGTGACTTGAGCGTGAACCCTTCACAGCTTGACCTCGGACAGGCTTACAAGGGACAGACGGTAATAAAGGAACTGCAGATAAATGGTTTTGACCTTACTCCGGCAGAAGGAACGGTGGCGGTCACAGTAAGTGGCGGTCTCTCTGTTTCAGCAGATGGCAATGACTATGGCAGCTCTGCAACACTGAGCTACAAAGAAGGAACTGTGATTGGCAGTGTGAAGGTGAAATATAATTTCGTGGCTGCGGGTGATGTGAATGAGACGGTAACCGTAACAAGCGGTGACAAGACGATAGAAGTTCCTGTAAACGGAAAGTGTGTGGAGCTTGCTGACGGCGTACCTACGTCAGCATACTGGAGATTGGAGAAAGATGACAACTGCACAGCCGAAGGACCTGTGAATCCGGTTGGCGAGACATACAGCGAGATGAAGTTACAGAGGTATTCAAGTCCAAACGCCAACACCACATGGCCAGAAGGAACAGGCTTTGATGCCACACGAAAAGTGCAGCGAAATATCATAGAAGGAGAAGCGTGGCCGGCAGGAGAGATAGACGAAGTGTCTACACGCTGGATAGAGTTTGCCGTAAAGCCTGCAAAGGGAACAACATTCAATGTCAATGAGATTAGCATGTATGTGTGCGGTTGCGGAGGAAACGGTATGCGTTGTAAGATTTACTATTCAAAGGAAGAAAACTTCGCAAATGCTGTGAATATAGCAGATTTCTCTGGTTCGATGAAGGCAAACAACATGATGGAGGTAAAGGCGACACCTGTGCTTGAACTCAAAGAGAATGAGACATTGCGCGTACGTATCTATCCTTGGTATAATGGTTCAGCCACGGGAAAGACCATCTGCGTCAGTGATGTGAAGATTGGTGGCGTTGCAGTGGACGGTTCTACTGGCGTAAACACTCTGGAGAACAACAAGAAGACCACTGCCACCTATTATAATATATATGGCATGCGCCAAAACGGTATGAAGAAAGGACTGAATATCGTGGTGGAAAACGGAACAGCCAAGAAGATAATAAAATAAATAACAGATAATGAAGAATACAAGAATCCTAACAGTCATAGCCTCTGTACTTGTCGCATGGATGGGACTGGGCTATGCAATGGCAGAAGAAGCCATCAGTGCTAAGGATGCCACCATCAAGTGGGCTTTTGACAAAAGCGGGGATAATCCTTCAGCAGCAGACGTGTCAGAACCTGCTGCAATATCAACAACAAGCTTCTCTCTTGGCAGTAAATTGTATTTCAACGGAAAGCAGGGAGACCTGTCAAAGCTTAACCCTACCGAAAAGATTGGCAATGCAAGGGATGAGGCTTCGTATGTGGCTTTCTCTATAGTTACGAAGAAAGGAATAAACTTCACTCCAAAGAAACTTACATTCAACTCTCAGAAGTGCGGTACAAGTGGAGGAGTGCTTGATGTAGTGGCAAAGTATGGCGACAATACAGTGGAGCTGCTCAAGGGCTTTAATCCGGAGCGTAATTCAGCATCTTCGTCAGATATAGATCTGACAGCGTTGCAGACCATCAGCGGAAAGGTGGAACTGTATTTCTATGTCTACAATCTTGCAAACAACAAGCAGCTGGCTCTCGGCAATATCGTTGTGACAGGTGATTTGGATGGTACACCGATAAGCGTTCCAGTCTATACTCTCAGCGTGAAGTCTGCAGATGAAACAGCCGGCACACTTAGCGTTAACCCGGCAGGAGACAAGTTTGACGAAGGTACACGCATCACTGTAAGTACAACCGAAAACTTCGGCTATCATTTCCAGGCATGGGTTGATGACAACAACACAGTCGTCTCTACGGAGAACCCTTATTCTTTCGATCTGAATGCCAACACATCCCTTACTGCTACATATATAAAGAATGAAGTGTATGCCTTGAACGTGAAGCTCGAAGGAGGTGCCAATGCAAACCTCGTACAGTTCTCGCCAGTAGGCAACGTGGTAAACGGAGTACACTACTATGAATCAGGAACAGACGTGAAGCTTACAGCCTTGAACAACCGCATCCTTACGTTCACAAGCTGGGAGGACAACTCTACTTCGCTTGAGCGTGAAGTGAAGATGGACGGAGAGAAGAGCCTGACTGCCAACTTCTCCAGTACAGACTATATCGTAGGTTGGGACCTCTATAGCGACACTCCGTCACAGGAGCGTGCTGCAGACTATAAGGCAGAGAGCGACAACGCAGGACTGTTGTCTTTGCGCAACGCCGCTGGCAACACGTCAAGCTGGCTTGCCTGTGGTTCCCAAAAGGGGGGACAGAACGGCAAGTATGCTGCCCGCTGCTGGAAGAAGCTTACTGATAAGTATTATTTCGAAATATCCTTCTCTACCGTAGGCTATTCCGCTGTGAAGCTCTCTGCAGCTGTTGGTGACGATTTCAATGCTCACAGCATCGTAAACGCTGAATATTCTGTTGACGGTACAACATACACAAAGTTCGGCACTTATAATCTTCCTGCCCGTGGATGGGACTCTCAGGAGTTTGAACTGCCTGCCGAAGCTGCCGGACAGCAGTCGGTACGCATTCGCTTCCTGCCAGACTATGACTCTCCGCTCGTCGGCTCTGCTGGTGATTATGACGGACTTGCCGTGGCGGAAATCTTTGTGCTTGCAGACAAGGAAACTGTAAATGATAATGAAGCTCCGAAACTCCTGTCTTCTATTCCAGCAGACAAGTCTACGGGAGCAACGGCAAACGGTTCCGTTATCCTGACATTCGATGAGAAAGTAGTAGCGGCAGAGAACAGCACGGCTACTCTCGGTGCGGAGACCCTTAAGCCTACAGTAAGCGGCAAGACCGTAGTCTATCAGTACAGCGGATTGAAGTATTCTACATCTTATACATTCAAGCTTCCGGCAGGAATGATTCTCGACCGTAGCGGCAACGCTTTTGAGGGTACAGAATTCAGCTTCACTACGATGGACCGCAAACAGCCGGAGGCAAAGGTTTATGATGCTGTCGTGGCGCAAGATGGTACCGGCGACTACACCACAGTGCAGGCTGCCATAGATGCGGCACCGGCAAACCGCGTGAAGCCGTGGCTCATCTTCATCAAGGAGGGTAAATACAAGGAGCACGTAGACCTGCCGGCCAACAAACCTTACCTATACTTCATCGGCCAGGGCCGCGAGAAGGTGAGCATCACCGACGACAAGCTCTGCGGCGGAAGCAATACGCTGTCAGTTGACAAGGGAGCAACCTTTGTGGCTCATGCAGCGAATCTGTATTTTGAAGGACTTAGTTTCGTAAACTCATACGGAGTGGAGAAGAACGATGGTCCGCAGGCTCTTGCCCTGAACACAGAGAACGACCGTATCGTGTTCAATAAGGTTGGTATGTACAGCTATCAGGACACATGGATTACAACAAGCAAGTCTAACTATCGCCACTACGTGAAGGATTCCTTCATTGAGGGTGCCGTTGACTTCATCTATAACAGCGGTAACGTATATTTCGACAACGACACACTGAACATCGTGCGTAAGAGCGGAGGCTATATCGTGGCTCCTTCTCATCAGAAGGATGTGGAATGGGGTTATGTCTTCATGAACAATGTCATCACCGCCCCTGGCGTTCCGTCGGAGACAGACGTATGGTTCGGCAGACCATGGCACAACTTCCCGAAGACTGTGTTTATCAATACCAAGGCGGAGGTTACTATTCCGGCAAAGGGATGGTATGACACGATGGGCGGACTGCCTGTCCTGTGGGCGGACTACAACACCGTTGACGGCGACGGCAACCCTGTAGACCTCTCTCATCGTCAGGATACATACTGGTATAAGGATGCAAGCGGCAACCGTGTGGAAGGTAAGGCTAAAAACTATCTGACTGACGAAGAGGCTGCACAGTATACAGTAAAGAACGTTCTCTCGGGTGACGACAACTGGCAACCGGAACTTCTTACTGAAGCTTGCGAGGCTCCGAAACCTGTTCTTTCAGACGGTATGATAAAGTGGGATGCCGTACCGTATTCCATCTGTTATGTAATTACGAAGAATGGAAAGGTTGAGGGCTTCACTACAGCCACATCTTGTGAGTATGCAGCAGGCAACACCTATTCAATACAGGCTGCCAATGAGTTCGGCGGATTGAGTGAAGCAACAAAGGTTGACACTGCAACAGGAGTGGAGAACATAGAAAAAACGGTCGGCTTTGTTCCTAATGCAGTATATTCTCTTGACGGTACACGTCAGACTAAGGCGGCAAGAGGAATAAACATCTTGACAGACGGTAAAACGGCAAAAAAGGTTGTTTTAAAAGATAAGTAAAGTTAGTAGAGTTTTGCGCAGCAAAACATTGTAGTATTAAAGTCCGGGAATGCCATGTGATATAGCGTTCCCGGACTCCTTGTTTTTATCACCTTGCTATCCATGCTCGTTTATGTTCATTTTTAGAAAGTCGGTAACCTTTATTTCTATTAAATTAATGGAGCATCTTTGAGAAAGTGGTAATATTGCCAGCAACCTCGTACCACTATACAAGAGATTATACGGATTTAGCAATCTCGTTGAAGTATATTGGATGATTTATTTTTCTTTGGTGACGCAATGACGAAGTCTGAAAAAGTCCATACCAGGGAATAAACCTGAGATATGGACTTTCTTGATTACAGAGATTTGTTATTTACGGATAACCACCTTCTTATTATTGATTATGTAAGAACCGGTGTGGAGGGCAGGCATCTTCTTCAGATTACTGCCTATGAGTTTGCCGTCAATTGAGAATATCGTGTAGTTGTTGCTCTTAAGCTCTGCTACATTTTCAATGTCGGATGTGTTGTCTACATATACAATTTTGGATGCGTTAGACTCTCCGAGATTATATACAACAGAAACCTGGTAGCCATGACGTTCCTCACTAATGTCCTTGTCGGTGAAGTTGGCAGACTTGACGATTTCTTCGTTTATCTTCTTGCTGTTGCGGAATATGTTGAATCCGTCGATAGAGAGGGCATATAGTACTGGCACGTAACTAATATCATCTACCATAATGCCGTCTTTGAGCTTTCCTGTATAGTGGATTGCAAAGTATCTGGCATCTGTAGGCATGGTAACCTTTATTTGTTGCCATTCGCCAGGAGCTTCGTCGGTTGTGAGAACTTTGAAGGCTGATGGTTCCTGTGTTGTGGTGGAGTACATGATTTCGTATGTCTCACCTGAGATGTTCTTGTCAATTTTCTTCAGATAGAATGACATTTCTGTACCGCCCTTTATTGCAGGAGAGATGAGATAGTCGTCGTTGTACGGCTGTGCACCGTCCATGCTGATATTCGCATACCAAGCTATGAGGCATTTGTTTCCGCTGTAAGGCATGAGGTTAGGGCTTGATTCTGCATCAAGACCGAGGTCTTTTGGACACCATATCTGGAATGCCTTGTCCTCGTTTTCGTAGTCGAAGTATGGAAGCTGGCTGAATTTACCGCTGCCGAGTTTGTCTCCGTCGTAGGTAATCCAGTCGCCGAAGTCTGATATTGCAAACGATTCGTAGTCTTCCATTCCATCCACAGTAGCCTCGTCGACAGTAGGCAGGACAGGTGCAGTCCATGTGAGATTTGCATTGTTACCATCTTTTGTGGCATTCAAATCAGAAATGCAAGGATAGGTTGAGGCTTTCACATCGGTGTATATGGTGGCAGATGTGTTGTTGCCTGTGTCTTCGTCCTTGTCGTATACAATCTCAGCCTTGAACTCAACAGCCTTTCCTGCTGTTGAAGCATTAACGTTGGCGGTGAGTTCCTCCATTTTTGTTTCGCCTGGTGTTATCTCATCACCGTTGATGGTACTGATGACCTCATCATTTTGCTTCAGTACTATGGTATAGTCTTTTGCACTCTTATTACCTCTGTTTGAGTATGTTAAAGAGAATGTACAGTCGTCGTTGATGTTGGCATTCTCTGGACCAAAGAATGTTGCCACGGCGAGGTCGTTGTCCTTCTGCTCGTCAAAGTGGATATTGTCAACATAGTAGTACATCCAGTCGTTGTCGGTATATCCCCTCAGTGCAACCTGTATGTATTTGCAGTTCTTGTATTTCTCGAGTGATACGCGATGTTCAATCCATCCGGACTTCTCGTTTGCTGCCGTGAAAGTGGCGATAGGTTCGTCGAAGTCGTCTCCATCGGGAGCTACCTCAATCATAAGCTTCGTCTGTTTGTTGTCTGATGCGATGGAGTTTTCCTCCCAATGGAACATATAGAAGCTGAATGTCGGATTGGTGGTTCCGTCCATTGATATAACCGGAGTGATTAGTCTGCTGTCTACATAGTAGTCGCCCCACTGATTTTTGAACTTTACGAATCCGTTGTCATTGTCCTGAGGTGAACCGCCACCATCGTCAGAGCGTAATGTCTCCCATCCAAGAGAACCCTGCACGTTCTTGTACGACCATGGGTTAAGTTCGAGTCTGCCGTTCGGGAATGATTCCGCAACAGGGAAAGTGTATGGCTTACCGACGCCGATGAACTGTGTGACACCCTTGCTTCTTCCGGCTTGGTTGTCTGCAGTCACTGCATAATAGTATACTTCTTGCATATCCTGTACCTCTTCTTCAATACAGGTGTCGATATAGGTCAAATCCTTGATGTTATTGGCAATCGGCGAAAAATTCTTTTTGTCAAGACTGCGCCATACAGTGTATGAGATGTCGTTGATGTTAAAGTATCCGTCGTTTTCACCCTTTTCTGGGGCTTCCCATGTGAGCTTAACATGCATATTGCCGTCGATAGTTCTGAGCTTGAGATTCTTCACAGGCTCAGGAATGTCGAATCCTGCCCATATAGTTTGGGTGGCATCGATACCCATTTTGCCGTTGTATTCTGCTACGACCTTGTATGTGTTGTTGCCGTTTACAGCCTTGTCGTCCTTGTATGTCAATGCCTGTCCTGCTGTAGCGGCGAGCGTTTTTATCTCGGTGTCTTTGGTCTTTGTGTTTTCCTCGTCACCGTCCTCGCTTTCCTGTTTTTCCACAGTGTAGATGTGGATGTTCATGTTTCCGTTAATGGTTTTGCCGTTGAGTAGCTTCTCTGGGGTCTTGAACTGTAACGTTGCCGCGTTGGCACCATTTGGGTCTGCCGTTACAGTGTATTCGCTTACGGCCTCAGGTACGTCAGATTCTATACCCTGTTCGACGTTGATGTTGAATAGGTTGAAGTATGAACTGCTTGCATCGCTATAGTTGTAGAATCCGATGTTGTAGCTGCCGTCCTCTGGTACTGTGAATGTGGCTTCATGTGTCGTTTGCCATGATTCATAGATACCATTAAGATCTATGATTTCAGTCTGCTCGTCAGGGTTGGCAGTCTTGCCAATGGTTACCTTTAGATTCGAGGTGGCGCCCATGTTTATATCGAACTTGAGCTTGTACATGTGTTTCCCGTCAAAGTGTATAGCCGGGGTGAAGAGCCAGTCATTGCCTTTGTTCACGTTGTCAGAGCAATATTGCATGAGTTTCTCGTCTTCTTTCCAAAACCATGTTGCTTTGTTGTCATGTCCGTCGTTGTCTACATCTGCGAAAGTGAAAAGCTGTTTGCATGCGTCACCGTCGCTGAAGTCTTCAGAGTAAGGTAGTTCGTATGCCCCTATTGAGAGTGCGCTGTTCGATGTGGCGCTTCCTCCTTCAGTACCATTGCTGTATGCTGTTATTTTGTAGCTGTATTTTCCAGTGGCGTTTGGAAGGGTCTCACTAAAGGTTGTCTCCTTAGTGTTTTCTGCAACAACAGTAGAAGAACTTCCCATGAGCCTCGTAATGTTGTAGTTCACCTCGTCAGGGTTAATGTATCCGTCGTTCACTCCTGTTGTTGGTGCTTCCCATGTTATGGTTGCAATCTTGTTGTTGATAGTAAGGTTTACGTTTGATGGTGATGTCGCCACGTCCTTACCGATGAATACCGTAGTTGTGACTTTGCTGCTCTGTCCTGCCGCATTTGCTGCGTTTGCGAAGAGCGAGTATAGCTTGTTGGCATCGAATGATACATTGTCTTTCTTAAATGTAGCGCCTGGAGCAACGGTCTGTTCTGCCAGAGTCTCATCGCCGGAGTAAATCTTCACCGTCACCGGATCTGTGAGGTCTGTACCGTCGGCTGCCTTTGTAGGTGCTACGCATTGAATACTTCCAATGGTGCCGCCGTTTATATTAGGTATGAATGAAAGTCCGGTTACAGGCATAGGAGCCTTATCGGCAATATCTGTCTTCTTTACATAAAGTCCGATGAACTCTTCGTGTTCTGGCATATCGCAAACCTTGTATGCTGTAGCGGTGGTGGTGTTTACCTGATAGAGTGCCGATCTGTTGTCGTCCATATATCCCCAATAGAGTAGTCCTGTGTTAGGATCGAATGTCATGGACTGGGAATACTTCGGCTTCTGCTTTGTGTCACCGATGAGTGTTGACGTACCGGTTGTTTTGTCTATTTTGTAGAGCATACCAAAGTCGGAAATGCCATAGAGTACACCGTTAGGAGAAGCAGCCAACGTAAGGTATGAACGTTCCAGGTCTGCCACCTTTTCAAAATTGCCATCTTCTTCATTCATGGTGCTTAGAATATACGGTCCGCCGTAGTCTTCGCTCGTCACGGCATATATCTTCTTCGTTTGTTCGTCGTATGTTACAGCCGATGAATTAACAAAGTTCTTCCATTCTGCGGATGGCTCCATGATTTTTTCTACTTCCCAAGTTTCCGGGTTATATATGCTGCATGCCATATACATCACCCATCCCCAGGCCTCTTCCATATAGAAAGTGTAGTACTTCCCGTTTGCATATACGGCTGCTTTTGATTTGAATCCAGCGTCGGTTTTCACTGTGTTGACGGTTGTGGATGGCGTTGCTGTAAAGCTGTAGATTCCGTACTGACTTTCGTCTGCCATAGCCTCAGAGAAGACGAGGTTGCCATAGAGGTTGCTATTGTCGCCGACAGATTTGATGAAAGCCGGCTTGTTGTCGTTTGGAACTTTAAATTTCCTTTCTCCGTAGAATGGGGAGATAATGGGTTTCTTTACTGTTGTGATTTGTTTTCCGTTTGTTCTGTCCTCATTTGGCTTAGGATATTTACTAACCTGTCCTTGACCAAATGCTGTGCAACATAACAAAAGGAACGCTGAAACTAATAGTGTTTTCATACGCTGCGTAATTATATTAATAAAAGTGTATTTGTGCACAAAAGTAATGAAAAAAATAATAAACTCGAAAAATTATTAGATTTTTCTGTAAGTAAGTTTTTTAAGAATCTGTAGGATGTTTATTGTCTACAATGTTATGAGTAAATGTTGTCTGTCCAATTCTATTTTTTTTGATTCTTTATGGCTGATGTTGATATTAGGAAGAAAATAAGTAAGTAAAGTGATTTATCTGTATCTTTCTCATATTTTTAATGTGGTCTCAGTTTTTATAAAACTGATGGATAAGGAAATTTGACAATAAAACGTCTTGCCAGATTAGGTGGATTATAAAATAATCTGTAGCTTTGCATATGGAAATATGTATGTAGATAGAAATAATATAACAATGAAATTCCTTACAGCCATAATGTCGTTTCTGCTCGTTGTCATCTGTAGCGTTGCAACACCGCGCTGCCGTATACAAAAGTATGACGAGAGCGACGGACTGACGCAGTGGCATGTGACTCAGATGACTCAAGACAGGCAGGGGATGATGTGGTTCTCTACCTGGAATGGTCTGTGCAGATATGACGGCTATGAGTTTCAAGGGTTTAAGGGACATGTCGGCGACGGTAATGAAATAGCAACCGACCGCATCCGAACGGTGTGGCTGAATGATGATGGAAATATCGGGTGCAGGGTTGATGACGACCTGTATCTTTTCAATCTGCATACCTATAGGTTTGAGACGAGAGCCGGACTGAAGTCAAACCGCAATAATGCAAAGTCTGTAAAGTCTGGACGTCCATATAGATACAAAGACAAAGACGGTGTGCTGTGGACTGTCTATTACGACGGCAAGCTGACATACAGTACGGACGGGACAACGGAAAATCCTTACGAAGGCAGTGTGAAGATGGAGTCTGCAAGATTCTGTTTTCCCGACAGGCAAGGCAACCTGTGGGTGGCAGGTGTAAATGGAATATACAAGATTTGTTTCCTGCATCGGTATGGCAATGTGGAGCGTTTCGGGCAATCAACGGAAGTAAAGGCTTTCTTTGTGGATAGTCATAACCGCTATTGGGTGGCGACAAAGGAAGACAATGCAGTAAGAATCTTCGACAGCAGAAACAATCTTGTCGGTTATCTTTCCGCAGCAGGCAGGATAACAAAGCAATACTCAAGATTCTCCGCACCGATATATTGTATAACGCAGACCAAAGACGGCACGATATGGATGGGCAGTAAGCCGGGAGGTCTGTACAGGTTGAAGAGTATGTCGGATGGAAATCAATATAAGGTGGACAGAATAGCCGGTCTTAGCAATATTAATGTTTATGATATAGTGGAAGACAGGTGGGGACGTTTGTGGATAGCAACATTAGGTGGAGGCATCTGCTGCGTTGGCAACCCTTCGGCAGACAGCCCACGAATATTAAGGCCTTCGGCTTATCTGAAGGGCTATCCTAAACGACTCGCTCAGAAGGTGAGGATGATTTATATTACGAAAGACAATGTGCTACTTGCTGCGACAACAGACGGACTGCTCATAAGTAGACTCAAAAGTGGGGAAGATACAAAGAATATGGTCTTCCGATGCCATACAAGAGAGGCGGGACGAAAAGATGCGCTGAGCTGCAGTGCGACGATGAATATCGTAGAAGACAGGAAGGGCAGACTGTTCATAAGTACTGAGAGTGGGGGCATTAACATGATTGCATCCAATGATATTACCGGAGAAAGACTGTCGTTCAGGCATTTCGGTAAGGAAGACGGACTGCCGACAGACGTGTTGCTGTCTGTAACAAGCTGTGGGGGAAAGCTTCTTCTGGTAGGGAACAACAGTATAATGATGCTTGACCCGGACAATGGCAGTTCTACTTCCTTTGGCAAGAACTATTTCCTTACGGATAGCAGATTCTCAGATGCTGTACCGATGCGGAGGCCTGATGGCAACTGGTTGTTCGGACTGCAAGACGGAATGTTGGATATCAACATGCGTGGATTGAGGAAAAGCACATTTGTACCCAATATCGCTTTGACGGATGTGTGCGTACAGGGAATGCGAAAAGAGAATGCCATCAATGCTCTTGATACCTTGGTGTTGTCGAAGGATGAACGAAGTCTTACGCTGACCTTTGCCGCTCTCGACTATACCTCCGATGCAGATATCAGATACATGTTTGCCTTGGTGAGAGACGGGGATGACAATGATGTGAAATGGAATAATGTAGGACATGACCATTCTGTAACCCTGCTTGATCTCGATCCGGGTACTTACACGCTTATGATAAAGTCAACCAATGCTGAAGGAATGTGGATGGATAATGTGAGACGGCTGACAGTCATTGTCACTCCTAAGTTCATGGAAACCACGTTGGCGCATCTGCTTCTTACATTGTTGCTCGCATCTGTTCTTGGGGCTATTGTCTATACCTATATATATATAAAGAGAATCCGCCGGCAACAAAGAGAAGTGCTGGAGGCATATCTCGCATTGCTCAATACAGGTGATGAAGAGAAGAAGACTGCATCGCAGCCGGGAGTACAGACGAGGCTCTCGGAAGAGGATGATGCTCTGATGCGACGGGTGTCAGCTTTTGTGGAGAAGAACCTGAGTAATGCAGACATTGGTGTAGGGGACATTGCTGCTGCCGCCGCAGTCAGCCGTTCCGTATTGCAGCGAAAGATGAAACAGATAATGGGAATAACTCCTCTTGACTTTCTGAAAGAGGCGAGAATGAAGCATGCCTGTTATCTGTTAGAGTCGACATCGATGCCGGTAAGTGAGGTGGCATACGCCTGTGGCTATTCCGACCCGAAGTATTTCAGCCGTAGTTTCAAAACCTCTACAGGAAAGAGTCCTTCCGAATGGAGGGAACCAAAACCTCTCTAAAAATGTATTATTTGTACATTATTTTTGGCAAGTGTCTGTATTAATCTTATTTTTGCATAATACTTAGCTGCACTCGGCAAATTGAGAGTAAACTCTCTTTGCGCTCGTTTGCAAAGTATTTGCATTAACTGATAACATAAACACGGAAGGGTATAAATATGAAAAAGATTCTGGTAATATCACTGAGTGCAGCAGTCTTAATGTCTGGCTGTGGCACAGGAAATGACAATACAGCAGCTGGAGGCTTCATGGGAGCACAGCTCGGCAGTATCCTTGGGTCAGCAATAGGTGGAATAAGTGGAGGTCCGAGAGGTAGCGATATCGGCACCATTGTTGGTATGGCTGGCGGAGCAATGGTAGGAGCCGTTGTCGGAAATGCTGCAGACAAGGCAGACCAGCGCAGATATGAAGAATACAAGAGCCAACGCCGCAGTCAGAGGTCTTATGACAACACCTCAGACTATTCGGGCTACAGAAGCGATGAGAACAACGACAGTGGATTCGATCCGGCAAACGGCGGAGATGACATTATTGATTTTGGAGATAATACAGCTCCAATGCCAAGCGACAACGGTGGAACTTTGAACATCAGTGAAAGCAGTTCCATGCATATAGACGGTCTGGAGAGGAACACGCCGATGATAGAGTTGCGTAATGTGCGTTTTATTAACGAAGCAGGCAATCTGACTTTACGAAGAGGAGAAATAGCCAAGATTGTGGTTGAGGTATACAATCGTACATCAGATTATATATATGGCGTGCAGCCGCAGGTTGTAGAAACGACAGGAAACAAGCATGTCTTCGTGTCAAGTCCTATTCTTGTAGAAAAGATAGCTCCGGGTAGAGGAATAAGATATACTGCAATGGTCAAGGCTGACCGGAGAATAAAGGACGGAGAAATAAGTTTTGCCGTTTCAGCAAAAGAAAATGCAAACCAAAATAGTTCGGAAACGAAGACAATAACAGTCCGGACTATAAAATAAGCCTTATGTCACGAAATGGAATCGTCTGCATTTCCATTGGCAGGAATAGAAATATTAAAAGTGGATATTTGCATAGTCGATATTGCAAATATCCACTTTTGTCTTGTGACTTTAACAAAATGAAAGTATCAAATTAAAATTTTCCTTTAAAAACTTGGATGGTATTCTTAAATTGCCTACATTTGCCACGTCTTAATAAGCAAATTGATATAACACATAAAGTATAACCTTTTAAAGAATACATTACTATGGAAGTGGAGAAAATTATGCAACAGCTGGAGCAGAAGCATCCAGGCGAGTTGGAGTACCTACAGGCAGTAAAAGAAGTTTTAATCTCCATTCAGGACGTTTACAATCAGCATCCTGAGTTTGAAAAAGCAAAAATCATCGAGCGTATCGTGGAGCCGGAGCGTATCATTACATTCCGTGTGCCATGGGTTGACGACAATGGCGAAATTCATGTGAACCTTGGTTATCGCGTACAGTTCAACAGCGCTATCGGTCCGTATAAGGGTGGTCTCCGTTTCCATCCGTCAGTAAACCTTTCAATTTTGAAGTTCTTGGGCTTTGAGCAGACATTCAAGAATGCTCTTACAACATTGCCAATGGGCGGTGGTAAGGGTGGTTCCGACTTCTCTATCCGCGGTCGCAGCGATGCAGAAGTTATGCGTTTCTGCCAGGCCTTCATGACAGAGCTTTATCGTCACATCGGTCCTAACGAGGACGTACCAGCTGGTGATATCGGTGTTGGTGGTCGTGAGATCGGTTACCTCTTCGGTATGTACAAGAAGCTTACACACCAGTGGAATGGTGTATTGACAGGTAAGGGCTTGGAGTATGGTGGTTCTAAGATTCGTCCTGAGGCTACAGGTTTCGGAGCTATCTACTTCGTACATCAGATGCTTGAGACTCACGGAATCGATATCAAGGGCAAGACTGTTGCTGTCAGCGGTTTCGGTAACGTGGCTTGGGGTGCTGTAACAAAGGCAACACAGCTCGGTGCTAAGGTTGTTACAATCTCTGGTCCAGACGGATACATCTATGATCCGACAGGTATCAGCGGCAAGAAGATTGATTATATGCTCGAGCTTCGCTCAAGCGGTAACGATATCTGTGCTCCTTACGCTGAGGAATTCCCAGAGGCAACATTCGTTCCTGGCAAGAAGCCATGGGAGGTTAAGGTTGACATCGCTCTGCCGTGTGCTACTCAGAATGAGCTTAACGGTGCTGACGCTGACATGTTGCTCGCTAACAAGACAATGTGTGTAGCAGAGGTTTCTAATATGGGTTGTACAGCTGAGGCTGTTGACAAGTTTATCGCTGCTAAGCAGCTCTTCGCTCCTGGCAAGGCTGTTAATGCTGGTGGTGTTGCAACTTCTGGTCTTGAGATGACTCAGAATGCTATCCATCTCGGATGGACAGAGGCTGAGGTTGACCAGCGTCTGCATCAGATTATGAGCGACATCTATGCACAGTGCGTTAAGTATGGCACTGAGGATGGCTACATCAACTACGTGAAGGGTGCTAACATCGCCGGCTTCATGAAGGTAGCTAACGCTATGATGGCTCAGGGTATCGTATAATGAGAATGAAAAAATACTTCATAATACTTATTTTATTGATTGCATCAAAGGGCTGTCCTTCTCTGGCACAACAGAGAGGGACAGCCTCTTACTATTCTAACCGGATGCATGGAAGACGCATGAGCAATGGTGAAAGATACCATAAGGACAGCCTTACGTGTGCTCATGCAAGGTTTGCTTTGGGTTCTTTATTGAAGGTGACGAATATAAAGAACGGCAAGAGTGTTGTTGTTGAAGTTACCGACCGTTGTGCAAAACATGCCCGTAGGATAATTGATTTGTCATATGCTGCGGCAAAGCAGATAGGTATTCTGTCTCAAGGTGTGGCAACGGTGATGGTTGAGAAGTTTAAAGAGAAGCACGGTGTGCCTTATCGGGATGATGAAGTAAGGGATTTGCCCGAACTTGATTTTGAGACAACAAAGGGAGTACCGGATTATTCTCCTGCTTGGAGGAAGAAGAAACAAACGCATACTGAAACAAATACGGAAAACAAGAAGTAGTAGGAGCGCTCTTGTTTGATTGAATCTCTTTGATAATAGACTTTCTTTGTGACTGATAGTCTATTGTCTGAAATTTACGGATATAGATGTTATTCACAGCTATATAGATATCAAGCACAGCTATATGAATATTATGCACAGCTATATATTGCTATATGGTTGCAGCCCCTTTTGTGTGCTTAATGTCTTTCTCGGTTTAAGGTTTTATTATGGAAAGAGTGGCAAATGGAATGTATCATTTGCCACTCTTTTATACAATACTCTTATTTACAGAGTTTCAATACTTTATTTGCAGAGTTTCAAAACTCGTGGAGTAATATTGCTGCCTTCAAGACGGATGATGAAAACATTTTGTTTCACGTCACTTAATGATGTCTTGACAGATGCAATAGACCTTGTAGATAATAGTTTACCTTCTGTAGAATATACCTTTAGGACAGCTCCTATAGCATTGTCGCTTACAAACAGATTGTTGCTTTGTCTGTCATAGCGTATTGCAGACACACTCTTTACGTTAGAGATGCTGTTTGTGTGGAAATCATCCGACAGTTCCTCTCCCATAAGACTGTTCAGGTAAACCTCAAGTGCAGTATATCCGAGACCGTTTATGAGATTCTGGTCCGCAACGTTCGGATTCAGACCATGTTTCTTCTCCCATTCATCCGGGATGCCGTCGCCGTCAGTATCTGCAGGCACAGTGTAGTCGGTAGAGTATTGGATAAATCCTTCACAGTCGTTTTCCGTATCAATGATACCCTTGTTTGCACCAATGGCGGCACCGCCATATTGTGCTGTGCCAGTACGTGCCTCATTTACAATTCTCTTCTCTATGGCATCACGGTTTATGGTTCCGGCATTGTTGAGTACCGTCTGATAGGCATCGTTAGCACTCTCGATGTTGTAGATCATATACATCTCCGGGTCGTAAGTACCTACATTGCCAGCAACAGAATATTTATAGTAGTTGTGTACAGGCACGATGCGCTCGTCGACGCGAATCTCAGAGAGAGAGTATTTCTCTGCCGACACAGCTTTCCAGTTGTCTTTGCTCTTGGCATCGTTGCCCTCCATGACATTACCGTTTACATACCACTTTGCCGGTCCCCATGATGTGGCACCGCTGCGGGCATAACTTGACTGGAAGAACAATGGATTGCTCTTAGTGGCAGGTCCCGGTTTGTAGTAGTTGCCTATGAAGTTGCACTCATGTCCTGAGTTCATTCCGTTGTATGATGTTATGTCGGCAGTGTTCTCTCCGCCGTAACAAGCGTTGCTCTTTCCGAAGTTGTAGTTCACGTTGTTGATATATTCCATGAACACCACGTAGTCCTCTCCTCGTGCGCCGTTGATTCTTGGTGAGCGCGACATGTTGTCTGCAAGCAGGTTGCGGTAGTATGTTGCAGGCGAGCCTCCCCACTGGCTGCCATATCCGCGTGCTCCCTTCTTGTGTCCGGAGTTGTAGAGTCCTTCATGTACGATACTGTTCTGTACGGTCAGGAAGTGACAGTCTTGAGTATTGATGTTCTCTTCAACCGACCATCCGAATACACAGTGGTCGAAGATGTAGTTGTTGCAGTTTTCTGCACCGAGAGCCTGGTCCTGAAGAACATTACCATTGATGTCGGCATGTCCTGAACGGAAACGGATGTTTCTGACTATGAAGTTCTGAGAGCCTCCGAAGTTAATCTTATTGTGCGAAATGACAATACCTTCACCCGGGGCAGTCTGTCCGGCAAGAGTCCAGTCAGCCCTGTTTACTCTTAGCTGATCCTTCAGCTTGATGTCGCCGCTTACTTCGAAAACTATCGTTATAGGCTCCCCAGGGTACTGCTTGAACGCCCAGCGTAGAGTGCCGGCAGACTCACTGTCTTCAAGAGAAGTCACCTTAACCACCTTGCCGCCACGTCCGCCAGAGGTGTATTTACCGAAACCTTCAGCCGTAGGGAATGCCGGAAGCTTTATTGCGTCAACGGCAGCTACAGTCTTTGACACCACACCCTGCTTGGAAACAGAAGCCACGCTGTATTTTGCATTGTCGCTGGCGTCTTTGACAATAGCTTTCTCAGTTGTGAACTTATAGAAAGCCCCATCCTTATATATAATATATCCGGCAGCGTTGTCATCGCTCTCCCATGATATCTCGTTAGGTGTGATGATGAAGTTCATTGGAGCGGTAGCTCCGCGAAGAATCTTCTCGTAGTCGAAAGGAGTCTTTGAATACTTTCCGAACAGGAACGTCGGGTTCATGTAAGCCTCCACTTCAGCGTCGGTAGCCTGATGAGAGAAACTTGCGCGCTTAGAAGTGTCAATAAGGTTGCCGTTGGCATCCTTGCTCTTGTATTCATACAGCGAACTGGTGTTCTCCGTTCCGCTCCATGCCGTCCAACCTGTGGCATTGATAGCCTCTGGCAGAGTGCAGTTGATGAACATCGAGCCGCATTTCTCCTTCCATGGTCGTCCAAGAGTGTAAGCACCATTAGCCACTCCTTCTGCAGCCGTTACGGTACAGTCGCGGAAGAAGAGACCCGGATAGAAATTAGACTGGCTCAGCTCCGGATACATCACCTTCGTCATAGGCATGCCGCTTTCAGCAGGGGCAGTGATGTATCCGCCGCCTTTTACGAGATGTATGTTGCAGTTGTCGAACCATTCCATGCCGCCGTCGTAGATGAAGTCAGTTGCTCCTTCTATAGTGCAGTTGGTGAAATATCCTCTTGACCCGGTGTTTGCCTTATATGTGTCTTGGTATCCGCTAAGCAGACAGTTGTTGAATATATGTGCATCACCGTTTGTAAACAGAGCTTCAGCCTGTCCTACATTTCCACTTGTGTTGCGGATAGTAAGGTTCTCGGCATAGAAGCGGCTTGTATATACGTTAAGAGCGGCACAGTCGTTGTAGCTGTTAGACTCGTTGCCTTTGCCTCTGCTTACGTTTGAGGTGAGAATGGTAGTCTCTTTGTTCTCTCCGATAAGTGAGATGAACTTATTCTTGTCGGTCTTCGTTCCTGAATACAGGTTCTCCTCGTATATGCCTGGTCGTATATATATTATGCCTCTTGCTCCGTCAGGCACGGCGTTTATGGCATCCTGGATCTTCGTATAGTCGCCGGTGCCGTCTTGTGCCACGGTAGATATTGTGACAGGAGCGTTAGCGTCAGGAGCGACTTCTTCGTTATCGTCGCTGCCGCCACCGCCGATGTCAGACAGTTCTCCAACGTCTCCCACAGGGTTATCCTTTGCAAACTGGGCTTGCTCGGCAGTAATCTCGCTTCCGAATATCTGTATCTTGTGAACGCGTGGAGCCTGCATCTGTTCGTATGGTGATATTTCGGTTGTGAAAGGACAGTTTCCGTTTTCATCAACCTGAACAGGATTGCTCGGGTCTTCACCGTCCCACACTCTCCATCGTATAGATACGTCGTGGGCGTTGATAACGTTCTCCATAAAGTAGCCCTGGTCCGAGAATACCGTCCATCCGAGTTTATGCTTTTCTGACCCCATCCATACCAGCGGTTTCCATTCACCGTCGCCTATCTTATAGTCGCATTTTATTCCGCGTCCCCATGCTGTAGAAGACCACGACCATTGTATGCGTTCGATGTAAGGCACATGGTCAATCTCCATCCATCCGTGGCGTGATACCCATTTGCCGTTCTCGTCTTTCGTTCCGGCATTGCGACACATCTGCACGAAGCCTGCCTCACCATAGATAGGACGGTTGTTGGCGTCATACTTTATGTTGTCTTCGAGATAAGTGGTATGTCCCGCCACGGTCCAGTTGTTGTAGTTCGTCGTGCTGTTGCCGCAGCAGTTCTGTCCGAGATAATACTGTCTGCAGAATGCTGCCGTTGCCCCAGCCATTCCGTTGCTTGACAGTTTGTTTGCGAAAGTGCAGTTGTGGAAGAGTATCGGATATTCTATTCCGGACTTTCCGTTGACCGGCACATACTGTATGGTGTTGACATACGCTCCGGTTGAAAATTCAGGACAAGCCACGCCGGTTGCCCCTACCCATGTGCTTGGCCATGTCTCATCGCTGAAGTTGATGTCAATTACTTTAGGATAGGTGGAGGAGTTACTCCACTGCGCCACTACGGATGGAGGGTCGAGACTTCCCTCGATGGTGGCATGAGCAGGCATGAGCGACAATAGCGCCATGCCAGCAATGCTTGCTGCTTTGAATAAATAATTCATTTTCAGTTGTATATTTTTGTTTTGTAATTATTAGTAGTTTCCTTGAAAAGGTGTCTTTTATACAAATAATGAAATCATTTGCAAATGTACGAAAAATAGCTATACAAGACAAGGCGTTATGGTTTAAATAATAAAAAACAGATGTTAATAATCAAGGATATTTATTAATGACGTTGCCCAGTGTCGATAATTTTGTGTATGTTTGCATTCCTAAATAAGATAAATAACAGATAATAAATATAATATGAACGAAGAAAGACTTTACAGAATGATTGAGGAGAAGGAGGGACTTGTATCTCTTGCCTTCCCGGCATTGATGAGAAAAGTGTATGTATGGATGACTCTTGCCTTGGTGATAACGGGCTTTACAGCCTTCGGCATAGCGGAGAATCCAGGACTTGTTTATACTATCGTTACCAACCGTCTTCTGTTTTGGGGGCTTGTCATTGGTGAGTTTGCTCTCGTAATGGCTATATATGGTGCCATAGGAAGGCTGTCGGCAACAGCGGCAACACTGCTGTTCGTGCTCTATTCCATTGTGAATGGTGCCACGCTCTCGGTAATATTCCTTGCCTACACAATGACCTCCATTGCCAGCGTGTTCTTCATTACGGCAGGAACGTTTGCCGTAATGGCGTTCATCGGCTACACGACCAAGACCGACCTTACGTCGTTTGGCAAGATGCTCATGATGGGACTTATCGGCATAATACTTGCCACCGTGGTCAACATCTTCATCGGCAGCTCTATGCTGAACATGATAGTAAGCTATGTCGGCGTGGTGGTGTTTGTCGGTCTTACGGCGTATGACTCTCAGAAGATAAAGAATCTTCTCTATCAGGTGGACAACATGTCGGAAGAGGCGCAGAAGCTTGCTTTGCTCGGCTCCCTCACTCTTTATCTCGACTTCATCAACCTGTTCCTCATGCTGCTGAGGATTTTCGGAGGCAACAGAGACTAATCGGCGACACGGGTTGTTGTCTTTATATAGGGTGAAAACATCAATTATCAATATGCGGACAAGTCAAGGCGACATTTGGCTTGTCCGTTTTTTATATCCGCATAAGCCGCTTCCAATGGTTTCCTCTTGATGTAATTTGTCGCCAGGATACTTCTAACGCTTCGTTAGGATACTTTCAACGCTTCGTCAGGATACTTCCAACACTCCGTCGGGATACTTCCAACACTCCGTCAGAATACTTCCAACGCCCCTCCTGATACTCGAAGCAGTATGGAATGTTCCGTATTTAAATTCATATTTATACAGTTTTTGAAAGTGCATATCTATACATGTCGAATCTATTATTATGCAATTTGTGAGCGTAGAAGAGTAAACTTTTAGCTTGAAAAAGTAACTCGTTAAGTCTCTTATAGAAAATAGGTGACTTTCTATGAGAAAGTCCGTAACTTTCTATGAGAAATTACGTAACTTTCTTTTTTGACCTGTTTTCCTTCGGTTTTTAAAGGTATGTGAAACCGTATCAGGACGGGTAATAATAGAATGTCGTTCTTTGTGTTATAAATATACACATCGAATAATGTAACATACAAAAAATCCTAATTTAATGCATAATTATTTGCATATATGCATAAAGTTGTATACTTTTGCAATGAAACAAGAACAAGAATACGATTATGAGAATAAAGAACAGCAGAATGGAAGTACTCAAGATGCTTATCTCCAGTAAGGAGTTAGGTAGTCAGGAAGAAGTATTGAAGGCACTTGAGATGGAGGGCTTTCAGATAACACAGGCTACTCTGAGCCGCGACTTGAAGCAGCTGAAAGTTGCAAAGGCGGCGAGCATGAACGGCAAATATGTGTATGTGCTTCCCAACGAGACGATGTACAAGAGGGTGTCGAAACCTTCCACAGTAAAGGAGATGATGCAGACGTCGGGTTTCCTGTCGATAAACTTTTCCGGGAATATGGTTGTGATAAAGACCCGTCCCGGCTATGCCAGCAGCATAGCATATAATATTGACAGCAGCGACATTCCGCAGATTCTCGGCACCATAGCCGGCGACGACACTATATTTATGGTAAAAGGAGTTGGCGTGACAAACGAAGAGGTGATAGAAGGTCTGCGCCATGTGCTGCCGAATATCGAATACTAAAAGATACGGGCAAACTGAAAGAACTGAGCGATAAGAGAAATCGAAAAGAAATGGACGAGATAAAAGTAGTGGTGGCGGATGCCACGCATGAAAAATACGTGGACACCATTCTTAAGACAATAGAAGACGCTGCCAAAGTAAGAGGTACTGGCATCGCAAAACGCACACACGAATACGTAACCACAAAAATGCGCGAGGCAAAAGCCGTGATAGCACTTTGCGGAGACAGGTTCGCCGGTTTCAGCTATATCGAAACGTGGGGGAACAAACACTATGTCACCACCTCCGGACTTATAGTGCACCCTGATTTTCGAGGATGCGGACTGGCAAAAAGGATAAAGGACATGACCTTTACGCTTGCCCGCACGAGATGGCCGAAGGCAAAGATATTCAGTCTTACGAGCGGTGCGGCAGTGATGAGGATGAACACGCAGCTGGGCTACAAGCCGGTTACGTTTGCCGACCTGACAGACGACGAGGCGTTCTGGCGAGGGTGCGAGGGGTGTATAAACGTGGATGTGCTGAAGCGGACAGGCAGAAAGTACTGCATCTGCACGGGAATGCTTTATGACCCGGAGGCACATCTGCCATGCAAACTGCCTGAGGAGGTATTGGAGAGAATAAAGAAAATGGATAAATAATAATACAAACACAAATATGGAAAAGAAAAAAGTAGTAGTGGCATATTCCGGTGGGCTTGACACATCGTATACGGTGATGAAGCTTGCAAAGGAAGGTTATGAGGTATATGCCGCATGTGCAAATACAGGAGGCTTCAGCCCGGAGCAGTTGAAGAAGAACGAGGAGAATGCTTTCAAGCTCGGTGCAAAGGAGTATGTGACGCTCGACGTGACACAGGAGTATTATGAGAAGTCATTGAAGTACATGGTTTTCGGAAACGTGATGCGCAACAACTGTTATCCTATCTCCGTGTCGTCGGAACGTATCTTCCAAGCCATCGCCATTGCACGCTACGCCAAGGAGATAGGTGCCGATGCCATTGCCCACGGTTCCACGGGAGCCGGCAACGACCAGATTCGTTTCGACATGACATTCCTCGTCATGGCTCCGGGAGTGGAGATCATAACTCTCACCCGCGACCATGCCCTCAGCCGCCAGGAAGAGGTGGACTATCTTAACGAGAACGGATTCTTTGCCGACTTCACCAAGCTGAAGTATTCGTATAACGTAGGAATATGGGGCACAAGCATCTGCGGAGGCGAACTGCTCGACCCTTCGAAAGGACTGCCCGAAGAGGCTTATCTGAAACACGTGACGGCAGAGACTCCGGAAACCGAACTGAAGATAACCTTCGAGAAGGGAGAGATAGTGGCTGTAAATGGCGAGGCGTTTGCCGACAAGGTGGCTGCCATACAGAAGATAGAGGAGATAGGAGCATCCTACGCTATAGGCAGAGACTGCAACGTGGGCGATACTATAATAGGTATAAAGGGGCGTGTGGGCTTTGAGGCAGCAGCACCGAAGCTCATCATAGAGGCGCACCGTCTGCTGGAGAAGTCCACATTGAGCAAGTGGCAGCAGTACTGGAAAGACCAGGTGGCAAACTGGTATGGCATGTTCTTGCACGAGAGCCAGTATCTGGAGCCTGTGATGCCTGACATAGAGGCTATGCTGACATCATCGCAGAGAAACGTAAACGGAACGGCAATACTGAAGCTTCGTCCATACGGATTCGAGACCGTGGGCGTTGACTCGGCAGACGACCTGCAGAAGTCAAAGCTCGGTGAATATGGAGAGATGCAGCACGGATGGACTTCGGAAGATGCAAAAGGCTTCATAAAGGTGCTGAGCACTCCGCTGAGAGTATATTACGGTATTCATCCCGACGAGAAGAGATAAAGGCGGAAAGAGTACAACCTTTCCGACGTCCATAGCATCTATTATATATAAAGGAATCAATGATAAGGATAGGAATATTGGGAGCGGCAGGTTATACGGGAGGCGAACTGATACGTCTTCTGATAAACCATCCCATGACAGAGATAGTTTTTGCAAACAGTGAAAGCAATGCCGGAAACCTTGTTGCTGACGTGCATGAGGGACTGTACGGGGAGACGGACCTGCGCTTTACCGGCGATATGCCCTTCGACAAGGTGGATGTGGTGTTCTTCTGCTTCGGACATGGCAAGAGCGAGGCTTTCCTAAGAGAGCATGATGTGCCGGAGAATGTGAGGATTATAGACCTGGCACAGGACTTCCGTCTTGCACCGGAAGAGATGTTGGCAACGCAGCATCCCACACCCGGAGCGCACGACTTCGTGTATGGACTGCCCGAACTCAACAAGTCGCTCGTCGCAGAAGCTAAGCATGTGGCAAACCCTGGGTGTTTTGCCACATGCATACAGCTGGGACTTCTGCCGGCTGCAAGGATGAAGCTGATAGACAGTGACGTGAGCGTGAACGCAATAACAGGCAGCACTGGAGCAGGACAGAAGCCGGGAGCGACGACGCATTTCTCTTGGCGCAACAATAATATGAGCATCTATAAGGCTTTCACCCACCAGCATGTGCCGGAGATAAGACAGAGTCTGAAGCAGCTGCAGGGAAGACTTGATGCGGCGATAGACTTTATCCCGTATCGCGGTGACTTCGCACGTGGCATATTCGCTACGGAAGTGGTGAAGACGGATAAGCCGTTGGAGGAGATAGTGGAAGGCTACAAGGACTTCTACCGAGACGCTGCCTTCACCCATTATGTGGACAAGGCGATAGACCTGAAGCAGGTGGTGAACACGAACAAGTGTCTTGTGCATTGCGACAAGTACGGTGACAAGCTGCTTATAACATCGTGCATCGACAATCTGTTGAAAGGTGCCGTGGGACAGGCTGTGCAGAATATGAACATAATGTTTGGACTGGAAGAGACAACAGGATTGAAACTTAAGGCAGGAGCATTTTAAAGATGAAACTATATGACGTTTATCCTCTTTATGACATTAATGTTGTAAGAGGAAAAGGATGTAAGGTGTGGGACGAGAACGGACAGGAGTATCTCGACCTTTACGGAGGACATGCTGTTATCAGCATCGGACATTGCAATTCCCACTATGTTGAGGCTCTTACGGAGCAGTTGAACAGACTTGGCTTCTATAGCAACTCTGTCGTGAACAAGCTTCAGGTGGAGCTTGCCGAACGTCTTGGCAAGGTGTGCGGATATGATGACTATCAGCTGTTTCTTATTAACAGTGGGGCGGAGGCGAATGAGAATGCTCTGAAGCTCGCTTCGTTTACTAACGGCAGGACAAGGGTGCTCTCTCTGGAGAAAGCCTTTCATGGCAGGACTTCCCTTGCGGTGGAGGCTACCGACAATCCGAAGATTATAGCCCCGATAAATGATAACGGCCATGTGACGTATCTGCCCATCAATGACCTTGAGGCATGGGAGAAGGAGCTTGCCAAGGGTGACGTGTGTGCCTGTATCCTGGAATGTATACAGGGCGTAGGCGGCGTAAATATGGTGGAAGAGAGCTTTGCCAAGGGACTACAGGAGGCATGTAGAAAGTATGGAACGGTGCTGATATGCGATGAGATACAGTGTGGCTATGGCAGAAGCGGAAAGTTCTTCGCCCATCAGTGGCTCGGCATTCGTCCCGACATCATAACCTGTGCGAAGGGCATCGGCAATGGCTTCCCGATGGGAGCCGTGATTATCTCGCCGGAGTTCAAGCCGGTATATGGACAGCTGGGCACTACATTCGGTGGAAACCATCTTGCCTGTGCTGCGGCACTTGCCGTGCTTGATGTCTTTGAGCAGGAAGGACTTGTGGAGAATGCACACCTCGTTGGCGACTACCTGATGAAGGAACTGGAGGAACTGCGCCAGCGCAACCGCCATATCCTGGAGGTAAGGGGCAGAGGACTCATGGTGGGTGTGATGCTTGATGTGCCGCATAAGGAAGTGCGTAGCAGACTTATACATGAACAGCACTGCTTTACCGGATGTGCCGGCACGAACATACTCCGTGTGTTGCCGCCGCTCTGTCTGTCGAAGGGGGAAGTGGACGAGTTTATTATAAGACTTGAAAATGTGTTGAACGAACTTTAACCCAAAACGGTCATTAGGTCGTTAAATGTAATTTTTTACAACTGCTTGCAGTCTTTTGTTTTTTATAAGGCGTCTTTTGTCCGTTTTTAATTCGCAATAGCTCGCTATTACTCATTAAAAGCCAAACAAAATCCACTCTTCTAAAAAAGCAAAATACAAGCAAGCCCTAATGATTTGGGTTTAATGGATAGATAACTATGAAAATATCAGTGATTGGAGCAGGAGCGATGGGTGGAGCCATCGTGGAGGGACTGCTGAAAAGTGACGTTGTGCGTTGTGACGACATTACGGTCTGCGACCACAATCAGCCTGTGATGGATCATTTCGCAGGGCTGGGAACCAGCGTTACGTCCGACAATGCCGTGGCGGCAAAGGAGGGTGATGTGGTGATGGTAGTGGTGAAACCATGGTGCGTGGAGAAGACTCTTGCAGGAATAAAGGATGTTCTCGACTACAAGAAGCAGTTGCTCGTGGTAGTGGCGGCAGGCATCCCTTCGGAGCAGATAAACGCATGGATGGACAAGGATGGCGAGAAGCCGAAGCTCTTTCTCGTAATGCCGAACATCGCCATTGCCGAGAAGTCTTCCATGACCTTCATGTCGGCAATTGGAGCAAGTCAGGGAGAGATAAATGCCGTGAGCGACATCTTCAACGACCTGGGCGAGACTTTGCTAATGGATGAAAGCCTCTTCCCGGCAGCCACAGCAATGTCTTGCGGCATTGGTTATGCCATGAGGTATGTGAGAGCAAATGTTGAAGGTGCCGTAGAGATAGGTTTCAAGGCAAAGGTGGCGCAGAAGATGGTGCTGCAGATAATAAAAGGTGCAGTGGAGCTGCTGCAGGCTTCCGGCGAGCATCCGGAGTCGGCTATCGACAAGGTGACTACTCCTGGAGGATTGACCATCCGTGGTCTCAACGAAATGGAACATGCTGGATTCAGCAGTGCTGTAATACGTGGACTGAAAGCTGGTAAGATATAAAGGCAAGGAATGTCTGAGGAAAGGGAGCCTGAACTGAGGCTTGGCTGAACTTTATTATATAAATATATGATATACCTTGATGAATACATGCTTGGTATACCTTATTATATATAATGGAGGAGACGGATGACTCTTGAGCCGTAAGTGATTTATGAAGACATGGCGGTTCTATAATGGCAGAGGGGAATATGATTTGTATCATATTCCCCTCTGCTATTAATACTTTTAAAGCTTTAAAAGTGTGGAGTGCAAGATTTACTTGCCGTGGTTCTCGTCAGAAACAGTGAGCTTCTTGCGACCCTTTGCGCGACGTGCTGCAAGCACGCGGCGACCGTTCTTTGTTGCCATTCTCTCGCGGAATCCGTGCTTGTTGGCACGTCTTCTGTTGTGTGGCTGAAATGTTCTTTTCATTGTCTTTTATTTATTTTATTTGTTATTGTTTATACGCTTTGGGCTGCAAAATTACTCATTTCTTTTGATTTAACCAAAAGTAAAGCCATTTTTGCGCACTTCTTTTATGGTTTTTTCTGAAATTATTGTAACTTTGCAGCGCAAAAGGGGATGAAAACACCATTCTGCGTTAATATAATGTGGAATGATGCTCTGTTTTTGTATAAAAGGGAGGAGTTATTTTAATCAACAAGGAAATAATTTATAAGAAATAAAAAAATGATTAATTCACAGGACATTAAGAAAGGCGTTGCTGTTCGTATGGACGGCGGCATTTGGGTTTGCATCGACTTCCAGCACCGCAAGCCAGGTAAAGGTAACACTATCATGAACATCAAGCTGAAGAACGTTACCGACGGACGAGTTCTTGAGCGTCGTTACAACATCGGTGAGAAACTTGAGGATGTTTCTATCACACGTCGCCCATACCAGTATCTGTACAAGGAGGGTGAGGACTATATCTTCATGAATCAGGAGACTTTCGACCAGACTCCTATTCCTGCAGAGCTCGTTTCTGGCGTTGAGTTCATGAAAGAGTCTGACATCGTTGAGGTTGTTTCTGATGCAGATACAGAGACTGTTCTCTATGCAGAAATGCCTGTAAAGACAAACTTGCGCGTTACACACAGTGAGCCAGGCATCAAGGGAGATACAGCAACTAACGCAACAAAGCCTGCTACATTGGAGAGTGGTGCTGAGATTCGCGTTCCTTTGTTCATCAACGAGGGTGACCTTATCCAGGTTGATACTCGCGATGGCAGCTACTTGAGCCGCGTGAAGGAATAATTCTCTTTTATATAGAAAATAAACGAAGGGTGAAGACTCCACATGGAGCGTTTCTTGTCAAAGAAACGTACAGATGGGTTCTTTGCCCTTCTTCTTTAGATAACGGAATTGTTCTTCGTTATTTTTTTGAAATAAAGGAGGAGCGAAATCCAATTGGAAAATCAGTGAATGTCAGTAGAAAAAGTTAGGAAGATACATATATATGAAATACTCAATTATAGTACCAGTCTATAATCGTCCGGATGAGGTAGACGAGCTTTTGGGCAGTCTTACGGAACAGACAGAGAAGGACTTTGAAGTGATAATAGTAGAGGATGGAAGCTCAGTGACCTGTGAGAAGGTTTGCAACGGCTATAAGGCTACGCTTGACATACACTATTTCATGAAAGAGAACAGCGGTCCTGGACAAAGCCGCAATTATGGTGTGGCAAGGGCAAAAGGCGAGTATGTGATAATCCTGGACTCTGATGTGGTCCTGCCTCCCGGATATATAGAGAGTGTCAGCGATGAGTTGGAAAAGGCTCCTGCAGATGCTTTCGGCGGACCGGACAAGGCGCATTCTTCCTTTACTGATATCCAAAAGGCGATAAGCTATTCCATGACGAGCTTTTTCACTACAGGTGGAATACGTGGCAGCAAGAAAAAGAAACTCGACAAGTTCTATCCGCGCTCGTTCAATATGGGCGTGCGGAGGGATGTGTACAATAAGCTTGGCGGTTTCTCGAAAATGCGCTTCGGTGAGGATATTGATTTCAGCATACGTATCTTCAAGGCTGGCTGCAAGTGTCGCCTGTTCCCTGAATCATGGGTATGGCATAAACGCCGTACTGACTTCAGAAAGTTTTTCCGTCAGGTCTACAACAGCGGCATTGCCCGTATAAACCTATATAAGAAATATCCGGAGTCGCTGAAGCTTGTTCATCTGTTGCCGATGGCTTTCACTGTCGGGGTCTTGAGTCTTGTGGTAATCTCTGCTGTGGGAAGAGTGCTGATGCACTACGATGACATAGACCGTTGGTACTGGCTGTGTGCAGGTCCGTGGCTGCCGATACTTGCCTATTGCCTGTTGATTTTCGTTGACTCCTCAAGACAGAATCGCAGTCTGAAAATAGGTCTGGAGAGTATTGCGGCATCCTTTGTCCAGCTTATGGGCTATGGCTTCGGCTTTATTGAGGCATGGTGGAAACGTTGTGTACTCGGAAAGGATGAGTTCAGTGCGTTCGAAAAGACTTTTTATAAATAAAGCGAAAGGGGTGGTTTCTGATGAAACATTCCTCCTCTCTGATTTTTTTGAATAGGTATGGAAACATTAAGCATAACGCAGTGGGCAGAAGAAGATCGTCCGCGTGAGAAGATGATGTCTCTTGGTGCGGCAGCTTTGTCGAACGCTGAACTTCTTGCTATTCTTATAGGCAGTGGCTCGCCGGGCGAGAGTGCTGTGGAACTGATGAAAAGAGTGCTTAACGACTGCAACAACAATCTGAACACTCTCGGAAAGATGTCTATAAATGAGCTTACAAGCAGCAGGTATCGTGGACTTGGCCCGGCAAAGGCGGTAACCATACTTGCTGCCTGTGAACTTGGCAAGCGCCGCCAGTTGGAGAAGGCGGAAGAGCGTCCGCGCATGGATTCTGCCGACGCTATCTATGAGTATATGCATCCTCGTATGCAAGACCTCGCCATGGAACAGGCATGGGCTCTTCTGCTTAACCAGAACTTCGGACTGATAAGGGCAATGCAAATTTCTCAGGGGGGAATAAGTGGTACGGCAGTAGATGTAAGGGTGGTGCTGAAGGAAGCTCTTCTGAACAATGCTACGGTGGTAGCTCTTTGCCATAATCATCCAAGCAATAATACTACACCGAGTGGCGACGACAATCGACTGACGCAACGGTTGCAGAAAGCGTGTGAGGCAATGAGCATTTATTTGCTCGATCATGTAATCGTAACTGACGGAAAATATTACAGTTACAGAGAAAATGGAAAAATTTAATGTTTTCCATGCAATGTTTCCTTAATGGCATTGTTTATATTAGTGAATTAGTAAGACAATAGAAATATTGCGCAAAAAACGTAATAGGTCTAATGAAAAGTGTATTTGTTTGTGGACAGGCAATTTGTAGTGTGTATACTCTGCAATGCGCCTGTTCTTTTGTTTTGGTATGTATTACCGGTTCTATATTCTTGACCATTATAGCTAATTTCTTCATCCATCATTCTTCATTCTTCATTAATTTTCTTACCTTTGCTTGAAAATATATGATTATTATGACACAGGAAGAAAAAACAAAGATAGAAGAGAGGATTGTGGATGTGCTGAAGACGGTCTATGATCCGGAGATACCAGTGAATATCTATGACCTCGGATTGATTTACAGAATAGAGGTGGGGGATGAAGGAAATGTGGATTTGGATATGACCTTCACGGCACCGTCATGTCCGGCAGCGGATTTCATCCTTGAGGATGTACGACAGAAGGTGGATGCTCTCGAAGGAGTGAAGTCTACAAATGTGAACCTCGTCTTTGAACCAGCTTGGGACCAGAGTATGCTTAGCGAAGAAGCAAGACTGGAAATGGGTATAGACTAAATCGTGGAAGTCTATTCTCTGCGGAGCAGGAGCAACTCAACATTCTAAACTCAACATTTAAGTTATGAAGAACATCTATATACTTTCGGATGCGCACCTCGGTTCTCTCGCCATAGAGCATGGAAGGATGCATGAACGACGCCTTGTGCGTTTCCTTGACGATATAAAGCATAAGGCGGCTGCCGTTTATCTGCTTGGCGACATGTTTGATTTCTGGTATGAATATAAATATGTCGTACCGAAGGGCTATACGCGCTTCCTTGGCAAACTGTCGGAACTGACGGACATGGGGGTTGAGGTGCATTATTTCACGGGTAACCACGATTTGTGGATGTATGGTTATCTGGAGCAGGAGTGTGGCGTAGTATTACATAAGAAGCCGGAGACGGTTGATATCTATGGTAAGCTTTTCTATCTTGCTCATGGTGACGGGTTGGGTGATCCGGATTTGAACTTTAAGCTTATACGTAAGGTTTTTCATAACCCCGTATGTCAACGTTTGTTCAGTATGATTCATCCGCGTTGGGGTATGTGGTTCGGACTGCAATGGGCAAAGAAAAGCAGGCTGAAGCGTGCCGATGGAAAGGAACCTCCGTATATGGGTGAAGACAAGGAGTATCTTGTAAAATACGCACGTGACTATATGTCTACTCATCCCAACATCGATTATTATATCTTTGGCCATCGCCATATCGAACTGGATCTTATGTTGTCTCGCAATGTGCGTATGATGATTCTCGGCGACTGGATATGGCAGTTCTCTTATGTGGTTTATGATGGCGAGCATCTCTTCCTTGAGGAATATGTGGAAGGAGAAAGCAAGTTGTAAACCGTAATGGCTTGACATGTGGATATGTATATAAAGTCCCCCATCGTTGTTGTAACGTGGGGGACTTTTATATATATATATGTATAACCTTTTATTTGATTACTGTCACTGGACCTTCATAGTGACCGGTCAGGTTCGCATTGTTGTATTTGTATATATTAAATACGGAGAAGTCAATGTCGAGCTTGTCGTCCTCTGTAAGGTTGACTCTTGCATTACCACCTAATGCTGCAGCATTGTCTTCTACATAACTGCAGTTCGCCTGGTTGTATTTTGTTCCATCATATGTAACGCTGATCTTGGCATTGTCTTCTGTTCCGGAGAAGCCCTTTACTTCGTTGGTCATGAATACGTCAGGCATTTCTACTACGATGTCTGCATCTGCCATTCCTTCAACTGTTGTCACGTTCTCTTTTGAGGACAGGTAGATTGTGTATATGTCTCCGCTGTGGGTGACAACAGCCGAGTTCAGTTCTGTATCCTCCTGTGTCTGCAAACGATATGCGTTGGGTACTTCGAGGGTGTATTCCGCAAATTCGCCGTCGTAAGCTGCTGAGAAGTTTCTTCCTGTTCCGAAATTCTCAATGTCTACTTTGATTATGAATGAGTTGCTTGTCATTAGCTGTACGCTGATGGTACCTGTTGCATTGCTGATGTTGCCGTTCGACAGGTTGTAAGTCTGCTCTTGTATGTTGTCAATGAAATCGAATTTGAATTTCTTTGCATTGACTGCAGTGATGTCGATTGGTGTACCGTCAAGTGCGGAATATGGCACTTGTATATGTGCGTATGTATAACAGTTTTCAAGGTCTTTTGCGCTTTCTATTGTGCCTGAGGTGATATAGAAGTCCATTGCGGCATTTTCTTCATCGTCTTTATAGAATGCTGCGTTTACCTTCTTCTCTAAGCCATCCACAGTGAAATAGTTGGTCGCGTCATCTGATGGCGAAATGCATGAGCCAAGATATGATACCTGGAAGTTCTTTTCGCTGTTGCTGTTTGTCAGGTTTACACTTACATTCAACATTCCCTCTGCTGTTTCCACCTTGAGGGTGCCGGCTGTGAAACCGTCATCTGCAAAGTCAAAGGTGCTTGTTCCTCCGTAGAAATTCTCAGCTGTAGGGTTTGTGAAGTATGCCTGCATGTAGTCTGCATCTGGGTCTTCTGCAAGTTCTGCAAGATTCAGTTCCTCACCGTTTTTGTCTTCAGGAATCTGTACCATGACGTAGTCGTCCTCTCCGTTTAGAAGGTCTACGTAGTTGCTTGGAATTTTCTCTTTCGGACTTAGGAAGACGTATAGCTGTCCGTCCATTGTTACTACCAGTGCCGATTTCAGATCAACTGTTTTGTCTCCGTATTTCACGAAGTTCGATGCCTGTGGGGTTTCCGGTTTTGTGAATGTTATGTAGTCTACGTCTTTGCCGACTTCGTAGGTGCCAACCACCATTCCGTTTTTCACTACATACATGAAATCCTTCTGTGTGTCATCCTGTTGTGCAGACACCGGCATTGCCAGTCCTGCTAATGCAACTAATGAGAAAAATAGTTTCTTTATCATAGCTATTGTTTTTTAAGTTTTTTATTATTCTTGTTTTTCCTTCTTTGAGGACTCTTCTGTGGCTTGTCTATGAGGAAAGTCTTATTTCTTCACAATCTTCAGGGATTTTCCTCCGGCTTTTATCACGTATATGCCTTTGCTGAACGATGAACCATCAACATGTGCATTGCCGTTTTGTGAATTGCTCTTGGCAACGAGTGTTCCTCCTTGGGTGTAGACCATAACGTTGTCGCCGTCTTTGAGTCCGCTCACATCAATGCCATAGCCGTCGGTCTTGACGAGAATGTCACCACCTGCAGTGTTCTTGATTTTGTCTACCGCAGTGGTACCGTCTCTGAATTCGATTTTATCAATCTTGCTTATCTCGTAAGTTTCGCTTGCACCACTTTTTTTTACTACATTGATGTTTCCTGGTGAAAGTTCAATCTTGTCGATGTCGGCCATCTTTATGGTGTGTGGTGTGCCATCGAGATATAGTACGTTCACTTCTTTGTCGGCAAATGCTGTTGTGCACATACTGCACAGCAGTGCCGCTGCAATCAATAGTTTCTTCATACGCTTATTGTTTTACGTTTAAGTTATTCTATATTATTTGCTGTTCTCTGTCTTTTTGAAACTCCTTGGACTTATTCTGTTTATATCAACAGTAGGTTTGACAGATAGATGCTGCTTAAGCCCTTTTGCTGTAAAGGAAATCTGTTTCGTTGCTTTTGTCTTCGCTGTATCAGCCTGGACAGGAAATGTTGTTGTTTCTATTTCCCACTCTGCATTTTCAAGATGTGTGTGGAAGATAAGCCTTGTCACGTTGGTTCCATTCTCATCGGTTCCGCTGATAAGTAGTGAGTACCATCCGCGTTCAACGTCTTCTTTTGAGAATGTATATTCGCCATAATAGTTGATATCTGCCTTGATGTCCGTAGCATCTCCTTCCACTGCGATCTGGTCGAGAGTCTTGTTTTGATTTAGTTCGTCAACGACATCGTTGTCAGGCATCAGTCTCACGTGGGCTGCACTTACGTTGCTTGGTGTTATTTCAAAGGTCACTTTTACATTGCCGTCACTGGCTTCTTTGCTCAGCACGTTCACTTTCGGACATTTGTCGTTTGATATTACAATGTGTTGTTCGTCTTTTGCTTTCACCCAGTCGCCGTCAGCGTCGATGCCAAGTACGCTCATCACGTAGTCGTTTTCATCATCGAGTCCCCATGCTGCTTGACTTCCGTAAGTGTTCCAATCCTGAGCAGTTATCGGTGAACCGAATGAGAACATAACGTAATCATAGCCATAGTTGGAGATATACTGGTCGAGTTGGGCTTTCTTTGTGAGCAGAGTGTACATCGTCTTTATTCTGCTGCCTGGCGTTATGTTGTATGTCGCCTCGCCTTTGGCATTCTGTCCGGTATATTCGATGCCCATGGTTTCTTTACTTTCTCCAGCTTCTTTGGTGGTCATCTTTATTACAGATATTTCATCCCCCATTGTTCCACCTTGTTCATCAACGTCTGTGATGTTTACTGTCGCAACATAGAAATCCTGTCCGCCTGGGATGAAATAATCCGTACCATTGCCATCGTTGTCTCCATTCTTTATAGTGTATGTCTTGTTTCCTTTGTCGAGGAAACCATAGTTGGCAAGCAGTGATTTTATGACTTTCTTAAGTGTAGCGTCATCAACTTCGTTTATGTTCGTATCATAATATGTACGTAGCATACGGTCTATGGTCTGTGACTGAAAGAATCCGTGTCCGTAATACTGGTCTTTCTCTGCGGTTTTTACATTGTATTTCAGAAAGTTTTTCCCTGTTTCCACTGCGGTTAGCGCAACAGTTCCTTCTATCTCTCCTTCTGGACGTTTGAAGGAAAGGTAGTCTATGTCGTCTATTGCATATTGGGCAACTATTTTGTCTCCTTTCATTAGATAAACGTTGTTTTGGGCATTCATACTCAAAACAGTTGCTCCAAGCAGTATTGCTGTTGTAATTATTTTCTTTCTCATACTGTATTGGTCGTTTTTTGTTGAAGTGTTATTGTTATTTGAATGTGTTTGCAAAAGTAATAAAATAAATGCTAAATGTAAAATATAAACAGATAAAAAGTTACATAATGTACTTTTTATGCGATTTTATGTGTTATTATTGTGATTCGCACAATAAACAATATGCGTCTTTGTGATGAGGTGTATGCCTTTATAATTAAGGTATATGTCTTTATAATAAAAGAAAAAAGGCTGCACAATAATGTTGCAGCCTTTTCTTCTGGTATGTTTTTATACTTTTCCTTTAATATGTATCGCTGTATTATAGCAATGCCATAGTATCTGTAGCAATCATCAGCTCCTCGTCTGTAGGGATAACAGCTACTGTAACCTTAGAGTTAGGAGTAGAGATTACAGCTTCATCACCGTGAATGCCCTTGTTCTTCTCCACGTCGATTTCAACACCAAGGTAAGTAAGATTCTTACATACTTCCTCACGCATACTTGCTTGATTCTCACCAACACCAGCTGTGAACACGATGATGTCGCAACCATTCATGGCAGCTGCATAAGCACCGATGTATTTGCGGATGCGGTAGTTGTACATCTCGATAGCGAGTTTTGCACGTTCGTTGCCTGCCTTGCATGCCGAGTCAATTTCGCGCATATCTGAAGAAATGCCTGTTAAGCCAAGCATACCGCTCTTCTTGTTCAGGAGATTGGACATGCCGTCAGCGTCCAAGCCAAGCTTCTTCTGGATGAATGTAATTGCGCCGCCGTCGATATCACCACTACGTGTACCCATCACCAGTCCTTCCAGTGGAGTGAGGCCCATTGATGTGTCGATACACTTGCCGTCTTTTACGGCTGCTATGCTGGCACCGTTACCGATGTGGCATGTGATGATTTTCTTGCCCTCAGGCTTTACATTGAGGAATTCGCAAACGCGCTGTGACACGTAACGGTGGGATGTTCCGTGGAAGCCATAGCGACGAACGCCATACTTCTCATACAGTTCGTAAGGAACAGCATACATGTAAGCCTCCTTAGGCATTGTCTGATGGAATGCCGTATCGAATACTCCTACCTGTGGCAGTCCTGGCATCAACTCCTGTACGGCGCGTACACCCTTGAGGTTTGCCGGATTGTGTAGCGGAGCGAGGTCTGTGCATTCCTCGAACACCTTGAGTACTTCATCGGTGAGCAGTACACTCTTGTTGAACTTCTCTCCTCCGTGTACCATGCGGTGGCCTACGGCATTGATTTCCTTCAGGTCTTTGATGACACCGATTTCCGGGTCGGTGAGCAGGCTGAAGATGAACTTTACACCTTCTGTATGCTCAGGGATGTCGTGCATCACTGTTTTCTTCTCGCCGTTGGCAAGCTTTACTTTGACGAATGCTCCGTCAAGTCCTACACGTTCCGCGCCTCCTGATGTCATGACAGTCTTGCTGTCCATGTCATAGAGAGCGTACTTGATAGATGAACTTCCGCAGTTCAGAACTAGAATTTTCATAGTGTGAATTTATAGTTTTAGAATGTTATGTTATTTGGCATCCATAGCCTGGCATGCTGTAATGGCAACCATCTTGTAGATGTCGTCTACAGAACATCCGCGGCTGAGGTCGTTTACCGGACGTGCAATACCCTGGAGGATAGGGCCGAGAGCCTCTGCTCCGCCAAGACGCTGAACCATCTTGTATGAGATGTTTCCTACCTCAAGGCATGGGAATACGAGCACGTTTGCCTTTCCTGCGATGTCGCTGCCAGGAGCTTTCTTCTGTCCTACAGCAGGAACGAGTGCTGCGTCAGCCTGGAGCTCACCGTCTACTTTCAGCTCTGGTGCAAGTTCTTTTGCGAGTTTTGTAGCCTCTACAACCTTGTCTACTACCTCGTGCTTTGCACTTCCCTTTGTTGAGAAGCTCAACATTGCAACACGTGGGTCTGCAAATCCTGCCACTGACTTTGCAGTCTGTGCTGTGCAGACTGCGATCTGAGCCAACTGCTGTGCGTCAGGCATCGGGGTAACGGCAACGTCACCGACTACCAATACGCCGTTCTCTCCATACTGAGGCTCTTTTGTGAGGAGCAGCATAGCACCGCTTACGCAGGTGATGCCTGGAGCACATTTGATAATCTGGAGTGCTGGACGCAGGGTATCTCCCGTAGTGCTGAGTGCACCGGAGATCTGTCCGTCAGCATCACCTGTCTTGATAATCATGCAACCGAGATAGAGAGGGTTCTTTACAAGTTCGCGAGCCTGCTCTATTGTCATGCCCTTCTTCTTGCGAAGCTCTGCCAGAAGTTCAGCGTATTCTTCACTCTTAGGGTTGTTCTCAGGGTCGATGAGTGTTGCCTTGTCGATATTCTTGAGTCCCCACTTCTCTGCGAGAGAGTGGATCTCGTCTGGGTTACCGATGAGAATCAGATTAGCGATGTCTTCTGCCAATACCTTGTCGGCAGCTCTCAGTGTGCGCTCCTCTGTTGCTTCTGGGAGCACGATGCGCTGCTTATTGCTTTTAGCGCGCTCGATGATTGATTGTACTAAATCCATGATTTATTTATGTGTATTTAAATAAGTTGTTTTTTCATCAGATTCGGCGGTGTAGACTAAGTGCATCGCTGATACTTTGCAAAAGTAAGAATATTATTTCAATATGCTGCTTTTTGTCGTATATTTTTTTTACTCCAACATTCTCTTTATAACTACTTCTGCTGATATTTCCCTGTTTGCGGCTTCGGGTATGACGAGTGAGTTGGGACTTTCAATGACATCGTCTGTTACAATAAGTCCGCGTCTTACAGGCAGGCAATGCATGAACTTGCCGTTGTCTGTCACAGCCATGTGTTTCTCGTCGATGGTCCATGCCATGTCTTTGGTGAGTATCTTACCGTAGTCTTCGGGATTTGTCACTCCCGGACAGCTCCAGTTTTTCGCATATACAAAGTCAGCTCCCTCCAATGCTTTCATCTGATCGTATTCCACTCTGGCTGAGCCTGTGAATTTCGGGTCGAGCTCGTAGCCGTGTGGATGCGTGATGACGAAGTCCACGTCTGCCTTGTTCATCCATTCGGCGAATGAGTTCGGCACGGCTTGTGGCAGGGCTTTGCAGTGTGGTGCCCATGTGAGCACTACTTTAGGTCGTTTCTTCGTCTTGTGTTCCTCTATTGTTATGAGGTCTGCGAATGCCTGCAGCGGATGTACTGTGGCGGTCTCCATGGCGAAGACCGGTTTCCCGCTGTGTTTCACGAACTGCTGGAATACCGTTTCCTCGTAGTCGTATTTGCGGTCTGTCAGTCCGGCAAAGCTTCTTACTCCGATGATGTCGCAATAGCTTGCCATCACGGGTATCGCTTCGAGCAGGTGTTCGCTCTTGTCTCCGTCCATGATCACTCCGCGTTCCGTTTCCAGTTTCCATGCTCCGGCATTCACGTCAAGCACGATTACGTTCATTCCCAGGTTCATTGCTGCCTTCTGTGTGCTGAGCCTTGTTCTCAGACTGTTGTTGAAGAAGATCATGAGTAGGGTCTTGTTCTTGCCCAGATGCTGATAGGCGAAGCGGTTCTTCTTTATTTCCATTGCCTCGGCGAGTGCTTCTTGCAGGTTGCCGAGGTCTTCTACGTTCATAAATGTATTCATGTCCTGTTGTTTTTATTGTGCTTTTGTCGTTCTTCTACTATTGTTCTTTTTGCATTATTTCATCGAGGGCTGTGTAGAATGCCGGGTCTTCTCCGATAACGGTCTTGAGCAGTTCTCCATCTTTTCCGACGATGAATTTTGTAGGGAATCCCTGTATCTCGTATATGCCGGTTATGTCTCCCATCCCTTTCGGATTGTAAACGTGTATCCAAGGCAGTTCAAGCTCTTTTACGGCTGCTTTCCATTTCTCGTCGGTGTCTCCGCAGTCCACGCCTACGATTTCCATCTTTCCTTTATATTTCTCGTAGTATTTTTTCATCTCCGGCATTCCTTTTATGCACCATCCGCACCAGCTGCCCCAGAAGTCTATGACCACAACTTTCCCTCTCAGGCTTGACAGTGTGAATGTCTTGCCGTTGATGTCGGTGAGCGAGAAGTCGGGAGCCATGGTCTTCTGTCCGTCATTGCTGACGGCTGTTGTTTCTACTGCATGTTTGTTGTTTGCCACTTTGTTCCTGTTCACTGTGCATGTTGCCATTGTCACTGTTGCCATGAAGAGCATGATGACGGTTGATGTCATTTGTTTTTTCATAATAGGAAACCTTTCTTTTTATGGTTTATTCAATTGGTTTTATCCGTTGCTATAACTTTTGCAAATTTACAAATTAATATTGATATAACGAAATGTCTGTTTTGCAAAATCGGTATAAAGCGACGGATTAGTTTATAAAAAGGCAACATTAAGGAAAATTTAAATACTTTTTTTGTTCTTTGTGCCGAATTATTTGTGTAATATGAACTACATTTCGTATATTTGTCCGTCAAAATTCAGGATGGCTGTTGGTGTTTTTCTGTCTGTAAACTAAAGAAATACGGACAATAGGCGAAAGAAAATGCCCCTGCCGTTTATACTATCTTTTGAATATTAATATAAAAAACTTTTTAAAATACTTACATGTTATGTTACACATCGGTAATTTGGTAAAGGCGAAACTTAAGGAAAGAGCACATACTTGCGTGTGGCTTGCGGCACAGATGGGCTGCAGCCGTACTAATCTTTACAAGATTTTCAATAAGAAATATGTCGGTTCGAGAGACCTTGAAAAGCTCTCGCTGATTCTGAATTTCAATTTCTTTGAGGTTGTTTCAAAGGAAATGAAGGAGGAACTGGCAAATAGAAAAGAAGATTAAGCGGGAAGTCTGAGGACGGGAACTTTTAAGAAGTGGAAGACATGAGTTCCTTTTCCCTGTTCCTTTGCTTCGCTAAGTGTGCCGGTTGTGGTGCGTAACATTGTGGGTTACGCTTCACAACCGGCATAGTTTTATTCCGGATTTCACGGGCTTGTATGATGAAGCAAGTGCCATTATTCCACTTAACCTTGCAACTTGGCTTCGGCTTCTTTGTAAATTAGATCCAGTACTTACGGGAGATTACTCCAGTACTTACGTAAGAGTACTGGAAAGACAGGCTTTGACTATACTACAAAAATCAAGTAAAAAAAAGAAAGTTGACCGAATTTCTATGAGAAAGCTACCGAATTTTTATGAGAAGTTACCGGCTTTCAAAAAAAACGTGCAATTTCGTGTTTCCTGAATTGTCACTCGAAAATGTCGTATAAACCAAGTTTTTTTAGTATATGATGTACAACCTATTGATATTTTTCATATCTTTGCCCATGCAAAGCTCACCCGGCATATAATCAGGGCGCAACCGACAAACCCTGTGGGGAGGGTGTACGGACGCTAATCCAAAACTGTT
>OOCQ01000075.1_pt1 | contig 80847 bp, 68 predicted proteins | sample 1671121 | NCBI WGS metagenome assembly OOCQ01 (sample SAMN06348124, study PRJEB24527) | human gut metagenome | biome: human gut; feature: ankylosing spondylitis patient; material: feces | host: Homo sapiens | place: China | collected 2015-10 | reverse complement strand
CGCGGATGACAACGGTCATATCGGTTATGGTACTGTCGGACTTGATGGTTACATCATCGCCATCGGATGATACGATTGGAATACCAGAATTGTGTTGACCACAATGTCCTTTCTTATCTACAAGAGAAACTTCTTTTCCCTGCGAAAAACACAAATTAGTTAAAGCAACTAAAGCTAATGTTAATAATGTTCTTTTCATAGTAATTATTTTGTTTTCAGCTGCAAAAGTAAGAAAGAAAGCTGAATGCGATACTAAAAACAACTGTGCATTTTCTGTGCATTTACGAAAAACATGTAAATGCACAGAAAATGCACAGTTTTTTAACAAGGGAAACGTGCATTTAAATAAAATGCGACTATAATGAATTTATTAAATCTTTCCACTTCTTCGCAGTAGGTTCGTCAGAGAAGTTCTTTTTGTATAACCGTCTGCATATTGAATATACTGAGTCCTCAGAACGACATACAAGTTTTGCTATGTCTTTCATCGAAATTCCTATTTTTAACAAGAGACAAACGTGTAATTCTATTTCACTCATCTTTTTGAATTTATACAGACTGGAACTGAACATTGGAAATATCTCATATACTGTTTCTGACAGTAATTGCCAATCCGGAACCATCTTTTTGGAATTGGAGTTCAGAATCTTAATGATGTCTTTATAAATAACAGTAGTTGCAATCTTTTTATCAAGTAAGTGGTTTTCTTTATCTTGGTTGGCTCTTTCTTCAAGCATTTTTGCTTCTTTCAAAGACTTTTTATTAAGTCCAAGTCTTTCTTCTAAAGTCTTCTTGTGTCGCAAGAATACAATAGTCAATATGACAACCATCAAAAATAGAATTATCGACACAAATATTGCTTTTACAATAAATGTTCGCTGAGTATTGTTTTCTATTTTCAATTCCGTATTTGTATTTTCTATCAGTGAATAGTTATACAACGCATTGGCATTTGCAGAAGCCCCAACGGGAGTTATCTTTTCAATGGAATCTGTATATTGACTGTATTTTTCAAAGCAAGGAGAGGCGAGAAGTGTACCGTATTGATGTAAAGCCTTTCTGGTCTGCCATTGGTACGCAAACTTTTTACCATAGACATTTCCATATTTCATAACTGAGTCACAAAAAGCTTCTGTATGCTTTGTTTCACCAAGCTTTGAGTATATTTCCATCGCTAAAGAGTATATGGGACTTACTGACTGCTTTTGTGGATGTGCAAGAGCTATGTTGATATATGTTTTGGCCTTATCCAAATTTCCTCTTTCGTTATACATTGAGGCAAACTGGGAAGCAATCTCTGAAATAATCCTTTCGTTTTTCAACTTCATGGCTAAGTGCCATGCCTTTAGCAGAAAGATTTCTGTAGAATCAGACTTACCTATAACTTGATAACTCCAAGCAATATTTTCACAATCGTATATACAACGCTCTATTTCACCAGTATTTGTATGTATTTCAAGAGCTTTCTTCTGCCATGGAATGGCTGCTTTGTCCAGCCCCTGCATAGAAAGCAAATACCCCAATTGATAATAACATTGTGCTTTAAGCCGATTATGTTTATCATCAGCATATATATTATGTTTATCGTCAGCATATATATTAAGAACTCTCTGAAAACATTCTATTGCCTGTGGCGTATCATTCAATGAGATATAGATACAGCCTGCACAATACAGAGCCTGGGGTAAAAGATTTTTATCACCGTCTTTTTCAAAATGGTCTACGAGAACTTTTGCTTCTTTGTCATCTGTAAAATTTTCATTTCTTTTTACTTTCTGCTTTATTTTTAGCAAGCGTAGATACCATGATTCGTTATCAGACAGTTGGTCGGTTTTAATTTTTCTGATTAATGTCAATGCACTGTCTGGATTATTATCGCACAACGAGTCGGCAACAACCAGCTCACGAGGATAACTATAACTATGACTGTTTCCACATGAATTACTGATACTGAATATTAGTGCAACGACAATAAATAATACTGCTCTTAGTATTTTGCTATAAAGGGAACTGGCTGACATACTCTTGATTTTCTCCATTATTATAAAAGGACCATTATCTAAAATACTCCTTCAGTTGTGCGGCAAGCGTGGCGAGCTGCTCTATATTACCGTTACCATAGCGCTGCCATACCTGCTGACAAGGCTTAAGCAATGGAGTTATCATAAACTCGTTTCTGTTGAGATAGGGGTCGAGAAGTTGGAACACATCCATAACATCCACTACGACAGACGTCTTTATGCCTAACAGCATGGCAAGGTCATGCACCTCGGGAGTGTCGCCTTTCATAGTGGCAGGAATAAGACGGAAATAAAGGTCGAGGATAAGGATGAGCATGACAGGCATCAGTCCATCGCACTTAGCTATTGGACGGAAGTCTGCCTCAAAGGTGTCTGCCGTCTCCACACCATCATAGAAATCGGAACTATTGGAGAAACCGACCATGCTCCTTACCATATTAGCAGCCCTGGAAAGACGCTTCGGCTTGTCGGCATAACGCTCCCACAGACGCTTTAGCGTCGGTGTGGCAGCATTGCGCAATTCGAACATCTTTTCATACATAAACTGAGGCGCAAGATGAAGCTCCATACACAGCTCCACCATCCGTCTGCTGTACATGGGTTTTATCCCTACAGGCTTCTGCTGATACAGCTGCATCAGCAACACCCAATAATCATCTTGCCATAAAGAATTGCTTGCCATAGAAATGTTGTTTCTGCAAACTTACATATTTTTTATTAAAAAAGCAAACATTGCAACGTTTCATCTATACTTTGCTATAAAAGTATCATTATTTTTTGTATCTTTGCCACAAAACTATTTTTCGTATGAAAACAAACTATCAACTAAGATACGCCTCTAATCCTGTTGACGCAAAGAACTACGACACGAAGAGGTTACGCGATGACTTCCTTATAGAAAGACTTTTTGCCGATGATGAGGTGAACATGGTTTATTCCATGTACGACCGCATGATTGTCGGCGGTGCCATGCCTAAAGCTGAAGAACTGAAGCTCGAAGCTATACCACCACTGAAGGCTGACTATTTCACAACACGACGCGAAATAGGAGTATTCAACGTTGGCGGAAGCGGATATATCATGGTTGGAAAAGAAAAGTTCAAGCTTAACTTCAAAGAAGCTCTCTATATAGGCAGAGGTGACAGGGAGGTGGTGTTCGGAAGCGACAATGCCGAAGAACCTGCCAGATTCTACTTCAACAGCACTACAGCCCACAAGGAATATCCTTGCAGAGTGGTTACAAAGAAAGATGCCTTGGTGGCACACATGGGCTCATTAGAGACAAGCAATGAGAGAAACATCAACAAGATGATTGTCTCACAGATATTGCCAACGTGCCAGCTGCAGATGGGTATGACGGAACTGATGCCGGGAAGCGTATGGAACACCATGCCGGCACATGTACACAGCAGACGAATGGAGGCTTATTTCTATTTTGAAGTGCCTGCCGGACAGGCTGTTTGCCACCTGATGGGAGAACCAGAGGAGACAAGACATATATGGATGAAGAACAACCAGGCGGTGCTCTCGCCGGAATGGAGCATACACTCTGCTGCCGGCACTCACAACTATACCTTTATATGGGGTATGGGAGGTGAGAACCAGGACTACGGCGACCAGGACTTCTACGACATCAACGAACTGAAATAATGATTATAACCAATTTAAATAAAATAAAGTATGGATACATTTTCTAAAAATTTCTCCCTTGAAGGCAAGGTAGCCCTCGTCACGGGAGCAGCCTACGGCATAGGCTTTGCCATTGCAGAGGCTTACGCCAAGGCTGGAGCAAAGATTGCTTTCAACTGTCGTTCACAGCACCACATGGATCAGGCTCTCGCCGACTATAAGGCTAAGGGTATTGAGGCTAAGGGCTATATCTGCGACGTTACTAAGGAGGAAGAGGTTCTGAAGATGGTTGCTGACATAGAGAAAGAGCTCGGCACTATCGACATCCTCGTAAACAACGCAGGTATCATCAAGCGTATTCCTATGACAGAAATGTCGGTAGAGGACTTCCGTCAGGTTGTAGACATCGACCTCAACGCTCCGTTTATCGTATCAAAGGCTGTAATTCCTGGTATGATAAAGAAGGGACACGGCAAGATTATAAATATCTGCTCTATGATGAGCGAACTGGGTAGAGAGACCGTTTCTGCATATGCTGCCGCTAAGGGTGGCTTGAAGATGCTTACACGTAATATCTGCTCTGAGTTCGGCGAGCACAACATCCAGTGTAACGGTATCGGTCCTGGCTATATAGCTACTCCTCAGACTGCTCCTCTTCGTGAGCGTCAGGCTGACGGAAGCCGTCATCCGTTCGACAGCTTTATCATCAGCAAGACTCCTGCTGCACGTTGGGGTACTCCAGAGGATCTTATGGGTCCTGCTGTATTCCTTGCTTCTGATGCCAGCGATTTCGTTAACGGTCATGTGCTGTATGTTGACGGTGGTATCTTGGCTTACATCGGCAAGCAGCCTTGATTATCATAGAACTTCCATAAAATACCTTTTATATTATGCGGTACATGAATCCATGTACCGCATTTTTATTACACCTTATTAAGCCCTAATGACCGATTCGGGTTAAAAAATTAAAATCCCCAACCATAGTATAACCTATAGCTGGGGATTACTATTTTAAACTATTATCCTCGCTTTAAGCTCCAAACTACTTAATGACCGATTGGGGTTAAACGAGAACGACAGTTCCGTTTTTTTTATTCCTGTGGCAACATCATAACCTTAACGTAGTTCTTGCCTACGATGTTGTCCTTTACATACTTAGCAACAGATGCTGGAGTAAGAGCCTCTACAAGCTTCTTGTAGTCTGTGTCCTTATCAACACCAAACTCATCGAAGTCTGTTACAACACCCATCCAATAGCTGTTAGTCTTCAGTCTGTCTTCATACTGCTTGATCAGCAAGTCCTTTGTCTTGTTCAGCATGTCTGCATCAACAGTAGTGGCAAGCTTCTCAAGCTCTTCGCACATGATCTTGACAGCAATGTCTTTCTTCTCAGGCTTAACAGGGCAGTAGCCATATATAGCGTTGAATGGCTTGTCGCCACCGAGCTGTGCAAATCCGGCAGCCTGTGCTGAGTAAGCAGCACTCTGCTCCTCACGGATCGTCTTCAGATAAACCATGTCGAGAACCTGTCCTGCTGCGTCAGCCTTGATAGAATTGTCGAGAGACCATGGTGTGGTATTGTTATACCAGAACATGTAGATATTAGACTTTGGAGTCTCCTGCTTGCGATAGAATGTGTTGTCAACACTTCCCTTTGCATATACAGAGTATGGCTTCCAGTTTTCTGTTACATACTTCTTGCCCTTCTTGATAGAAGGCAGAGAAGCTATGTACTGCTCGATATACTGACGAACGAGAGTCTCGTCGAAGTTACCAACGATAGTGAATGTGAAGTCAGCAGCATTTGCTGTACGCTCCTTTGCAATCTGCAGGATGCGGTCGTAGTTAACCTTATCGATGTCGCTCTCCTCAAGAGACATATAATATGGGCTGTGAGCATGTAGAGTATACTGCAAAGAGTCGCTGAGTGCGCTTTCTGGAGAAAGGGCCTTGTTCTTGAGAGCAAGCTTGTACATGTTGAGAACAGAAGCTATAGACTGCTCGTCCTTCTTGATGTCAGTGAAGTAGAGATAGTTGAGCTGGAACATTGTCTCCATATCCTTTGGAGTACAGCTTCCTGATGTATACTCATGCAACTTAGTGAGGTGGAGATCAACATTGGCATTCTTACCGGCAAGAACCTTCTGCAACTCTGTTGCTGTGAAGTTTCCAAGACCGCTGCTACCAATGATAGCATCGAACATATCAAGGTTTACACGGTCGTTGAGACCATAGAGAGAAGAACCTCCCTTTGAAGAACCCTGCATAATAACTTCACCTTCCTTAAGGTTTGTCTTCTTCAACAATACACGTGCGCCGTTGCTAAGAGTAAGCTCCTTGTAACCGAACTTCTTGCCTTCCTTCTCAGAAACGATCTTACCAGGCTTAGGCATGTTTGCAATAAGCGGCTCCTGCTTTACATTGTCCACGTATGCCTCAACCTTCTCTGCACGTGCCTCATCGTAAGCCTTCTTGAGACTTGCCTCTGTAGGATAAACAAGACCTTCCTTCTCTGTATTGGTGTTGAAGATAACCACGTTAGAGTCGTTGATGCTGATAAGCTGTGACATATTAGAGTTTATAATCTCTACAGGCAACATAGGAACAAGCTGCTGCATAAGCTGATATTTCTGCTCGATAGACATCAATGGCTCGTTCTCGAGATAGTTGCTTGCACATGCACGACCAAATACATCATTGTTGATCTTGTCGCGGTTAGTGTACTGCTTCTCAAGGCTGCTCAGATAGTCAGCCTTTGCACGCTCATACTCTGTAGCTGTGAAGCCATACTCTACGGCACGCTTAGCCTCGCGTGTGAGTGCCTTCAATGTCTCCTCTGTCTTACCTTCCTTAGGCATAGCATAGAATGTGAAGGCATCCTTTGTCTTTGCAAAGATATAGTTGCCTGCATAACCAGCTGCCATAGCGAATGGTGCATCCGGCTTAAGAGCCTCTTCCTGGAAGCGAGCGCATATCATAGAGCTTGCCATATCCTTTACATAGTCCTCAAGAAGGTATGACAAGTAAGCTTTCTCTTCCTCTGGAGTGCTCTCAGACTTGAACATCATCTGTATGCTGTTTGTCTGCTCCTCCTTGTCCTTGTCTACTATGATGATAGGCTGTGGATTGTCTGGCACCGGCTCAAGCTCTACCTTTGCAGGGTTCTCTGGATTCTTTATGTCTGAGAACATTTCCTTGATTTTTGCTACAGTACGGTCTACATCAATATCACCGATAACGATGATAGCCTGGTTTGTAGGATGGTACCACTTCTCATAATAATCGCGAAGTGCCTTTGGCTTGAAGTTGTCGATGACAGACATCAGACCGATAGGATAACGCTTTCCATACTTACTTCCCGGATATAGCTTCTCAAGGTTACGCTCAAACATACGGCTGCTTGCCGATGTGCGCAGACGCCACTCCTCATGGATAACACCACGCTCCTGGTCTATTTCCTTAGGATCGAGAGTAAGGTCGTGGCTCCAGTCTTTCAAGATAAGCAGACAAGAGTCGAGAGCTGCAACACCACGTGTTGTAGGCACATTGTTAATGTTGTATACAGTCTGGTCGATAGATGTATAGGCATTGAGGTCACCACCGAACTGCACACCGAGTGAACGTGTGTATTCTATCACACCGTTGCCAGGGAAATTCTTTGTTCCATTGAAACACATGTGCTCAAGGAAGTGGGCAAGACCACGCTGGTTCTCCTCCTCCTGGAGTGAACCTACTCGCTGGGCAATGTAAAAGTTTACACGCTTTTCCGGATAACCGTTGTGACGAACATAGTAAGTCAAACCGTTTTCCAACTTTCCCATCTTGACCGCTGGATCAGTAGGAATTGGCTGCATCATAGGATTTCCTTCCTGTGCGTTTACTGAAACTACACCAGAGAAAACCAAAGCTGCAAACACTAAAAGTTTTCTTATCTTCATATTTTTAATAATTAAATAAATATTTATTTCGATATTAGAATGTGTCTTACTCTTTTATACTTAAGGCTTTTTTATTTTTCACCTTACAAAAGTAGACATTTTACAAATACAATACGAGTAAACCCAGGTTTTTACTACATCAAAAATTGAATTAATAACATATTTTAATATTTAGAGCCCTCTATCAAAGAAGATAAAGGGCTCTTTATTAGTTATTTTCATCTAAGCAGACGCTTACTGAAATATCTTACAGGATACCATACAGCTATGAATCCTACCAATATTACCGTGAAGAATATTACTGCCACATCTTCTGGATGAACACTTACCGGATAGGCATCAACAACGAAAGTACCACTCGACTGTCCGAGAGCTACAAGACCGAACTGCTGCTGCAACCAGCATAACAACAGTCCTACGAGTATTCCTACTACGGCACCGAATACAGATATCAGTCTTCCTTCAAACAAGAAAATCTTTGTTATCTGTCGGTCGGTGGCACCCAGATTGCGCAAGGTCACCACATCATCCTTCTTATCTATTATAAGCATTGATATGGAACCAATGATGTTGAAACTCGCCACGATGAGGATGAAAGTGAGGAAGATGTATGCTATAAACTTCTCCACCTGCATTATGCGAAACGTGTCCTGCTGCTGCTCATAGCGGTCGAGCACCTTGAATCTGTTGCCAGCTATGCTCTGCATCTCGGCTTTCACCTTGTCGAGGTCACTGCCATTCTTCAAGCGGATTTGCAAAGACGACAGCATGCCCTGCTGTTCAAAGAGGGTGCGGGCAAAGGATATAGGAGCTATGACGTGGTCCTTGTCGTATTTTCCCTGCTTTACCATAAACACCGAACCAGGAGAAATAAGAGAGTCAACAACAAAGCCGTCGGTAGGATTCGCCATGTCGAGCTGACCTATCTTCCTTGGAGCATAAATCATAAGACTGCCGTCCCAGTTGGCATTCATGCCGAGTGTTTCGGAAAGTCGAATACCTACAGTGCCGAAGTTGAGATTTGCGGCATGAAGAGAGAAGTTCTCGTTGCCATACAAAATCTCGTCAATACGCGACATACGCTCGAAGTTGTCATCCACTCCCATAAGGGTTATCATGGTCTGCCTACCCTTATATATGGCAAGGGCCTGATCCTTTACACACTCTGACGTTACTTCCACTTCAGGCAGAGTCTTTATCTTCGCCAATGCCGGGTCATCGGCTGGAGCCGTCTTTCCTACCACTGGCACTACCTCAAGCTGCGGGTCGAACGAAGTGAAGAAGGTAGCCACCAGATCATGAAAGCCATTGAATACGCTGAGCGTAACGACAAGAGCCATCGTAGCCACAGCCACTCCTACCCCACTTATACCGCTTATTATATTAATAGCGTGGGTGCTCTTCTTTGAAAAGAGGTATCTCCGCGCTATGTAAAAAGGAAAATTCATAACCCTTTATTTCTTCAGAAGCTCATCTATATGCTCTATATAGTCGAGAGAGTCATCTATAAAGAAGCGCAGTTCGGGTATTATACGAAGCTGGTTGCGCACTCTCTGTCCAAGGTCGTAGCGCACCGTCTTCTCGTTCTTGCGTACATTCTCTATTATCTCCTCGCCTCTTTCAGAAGGGAAGATACTGAGATATGCGGTGCAGATACTTAAATCCGGACTTACCTTCACCCTTGTTACTGACACCATCACACCGTGCATGGCACGCGTCTGACTTTGGAAAATGAGACTTAGTTCTTTCTGAAGCAATCTTGCTATACGGTTTTGTCTTGTTTCTTGCATATTGTCCTTTAAATTACTTTTTATACTAATGTTCGTACAAAATTAATAATAATAGAAGAAACACACAAATTAATAAAGAAAAAGCATGATATAAAGTTGTTGAAAACGTGTGGAAAACCATGTTGATAAAGTGTGTCTTATCCACACACATAACCGGGGCAATACCGGACAAGTGGATATCCACACACTTATAAACAAGCTTTTCAAAACTTTTCCACCCTTTTTCATCAACAAAAGATATAAACTTATTATCTTTGCACCAAATGTGTATAATGTGGATAAACTATGTTTAATGCTGAAACTCAACAAATAGAGACATTAATAACTTGTTGAAAACACAATTATAAATGTTGATAAACAAATAGGCAAGAAAAACATATAAAAGTTATAAACATATCCACGGCACATCATACTATACATACTTTATTTTAAAATTAAAAACAATAAAAGATTATAATAATATGAATGTGGATAAAAAGTGGATTGACAAAGGTTATATAGATGAACCTGTCAAAGAGAACATAAACCTGCAGGACGAAATAAGAAAACTCTGCAAGGAAAAGAATGCTGTAATATTGGCACATTATTACACTACGGGAGACATACAGGAAGTGGCAGACTTCATAGGTGACTCGCTGGCACTTGCACGCAAGGCGGCAGATACGGATGCCGACATTATAGTAATGTGTGGAGTGCATTTCATGGCGGAGACATGCAAAATCCTGTCTCCGGAAAAAGTTGTACTCTGTCCAGACCTTAATGCAGGATGCTCGCTTGCTGACTCTTGCAAGGCGGAGGACCTGAAGAAATACAAGGAGGAACACCCGGGATACAAGGTGGTAAGCTATGTGAACACTACGGCTGCCGTGAAGGCTCTTACGGATATTGTTGTAACAAGTGGCAACGCTAAGAAGATAGTAGACACCTTCCCGAAGGACGAGAAGCTTATCTTCGGCCCTGACTATAACCTCGGCTCGTATATAAACAGCGTGACGGGAAGAAACATGCTGCTGTGGAACGGTGGCTGTCATGTGCATGAACGCTTCTCTGTACCTGATATTGTAAGACTGAAAAAGGAACACCCTGGGGCTGAAGTGCTTGTTCATCCAGAGTGTAAAGGACCGGTTGTGCAGCTTGCAGACGTGGTAGGCTCTACTGCAGTATTGCTGAAGCATGCAATAGAGAGCGACACAAAGGAATTCATCGTGGCTACAGAGGCTGGCATCCTGTATGAAATGACAAGAAAATGTCCGCAGAAGACATTCATCCCTGTACCGCCTGAAGTAAGCGAAGGAGGAGCAGGATGCTCATGCAACGAGTGTGACTATATGAAGATGAACACTCTGCGCAAGATATATAATGCTTTGAAATATGAATGGCCCACAGTAGAGGTGGCTGACGATATAGCCAAGGATGCCGTTAAGCCTATAGAGAAAATGCTCGAACTCTCATAATGCCGCTTATAACGTTCATAATTCCGTACTACAACCTTCCTCTCGCATTGGTGAAAGAGTGTGTGGACAGTATCATACAGCTGCCACTTGACAGGAAGGAAAGGGAGATAATTGTAGTGGACGACGGCTCTACGCTTTCGATAGAGAAGAATTTGGATGCCGCCTATGAAGGAATTGTGTATATAAGGCAAAAGAACGGAGGACCGGGAGCGGCAAGGAATGCTGGCATAGAGAAAGCCACAGGAGAGTACATTCAGTTTGTTGACGGAGATGACCGTCTTGTGGCTGATAACTATGCCTGTTGCATAGACAAACTGAGGGAGTTATCGCCGGACATGCTTATGTTTAACTGGACATACGGAAAAGCAAGGCATGGAGAATGCAGATGGGAAGGACCTGTGAGCGGAGCTGCATACATGAGGGCAAAGAATCTGCGTGCTGTAGTATGGGCATACGTATTCAGAAGACAACTCGTTGAAAATATTCGCTTCACACCGAATATTTATCATGAAGATGAAGAATTCACCGCCCGTATCGTTTTAAAGGTAAAAACTCTCTTCTTTACGTCTTGTGAGGCTTATTTCTATCGCTTGCGGCAGCAGTCTATTACCACAACACGCAATGACAGCCTGCATATAAACAAGAGGCTCGACAACATGGAAATGGTAATAAACAATCTTTTTAGGGATGCTGAACGGCTGCAGGGAGAAGAGAAACAGGGAATGGAGAGGCGTGTGGCACAGCTTACCATGGACTATATCTTCAATGTGGCAAGACTCACACGGTCGGCTGCCGAGTTGGAGAAAAGAATAAGCAACCTTAGAAAATCACGACTTTATCCACTGCCCAATAAGAGTTATACACATATATATATATTATTCCGTACTGTCACGAACACACGTTTGGGAAGGCGTCTTCTCATTCTTGCTGTTTCTTTGTTGAACTATAAAAGATAAATAGCATTATGCATATATTGGAATTGCCATCTTTCTTTCCGCCGTATGGAGGACTGTTCTGTATAGATCAGAGTGTGGCTCTGCAAAGACAGGGCAACACAGTCCGTGTGGCGGCTAATGTTAATCTCAGTGCCCGTCTGTCGCCTGTTACATATCTCTTTGCTCACACCAAACCATATATGCTGGAGATGAGAGGTATTGAGGTTATGAGGAAAGAGCTTAGGGGTATTCCTTTCTCTTTGAAGAAATGTTCATGGCATTGGGTGAAAACCACACAAGAGCTTGTGGATAAGTATGTGGAAAAGTATGGAAAGCCTGATATAATACATGCCCACTGCTGTAAATGGGCAGGGTATGTGGCAATGAAATGTAGTGAGAAATACCATGTTCCGTATGTAATAACGGAGCATCTTCCATATATGATATTGGCTGAAGAATTTGGAAAGGAAGGGGCTGACGCATGGCAGCTTCCGTATTTGAAGGAGGCTTACAAAAAGGCTTCTATGGTAATACCTGTATCGGAGGAACTTGTTGACGACATTGCTTGCTTTATAGGCAAGGACTATAAATGGAAGTTTATATCAAACACCATAGATATTGACTTCTTTGCTTATAGAAAAAGGGATAGTTGGAAAGGCAGACCGTTTGTACTTTGCTGTGTTGCTGACTTCGTTGTACGTAAGGGTTATGACGTTATGCTCGCCACTATAAAGAATTTCGTATCCAGATACGGTATTGAAGTAAAGATTGTCATTGCCGGCAATAATACAGATTCAAAGGGAATGAAGGAACTTGTGGAAAAGTATGGGCTTACGGCGTGTACGGAACTGTGTGGAAAAGTAGACAAGTATGGCGTACGGGATGTTCTTTACAGGAGCGACTGTTTCTTCTTTGCCACCCGTAGTGAGGTGCAGCCGCTCGTTGTTCTTGAGGCAATGAGTACGGGAATGCCTGTTGTAACGACAGAAGCTGTGCCACGTAGTGAGCGTATCAATGGCGGATGTTTTGTTGGTGGTATTGACAAGGTGGAAGAACTAAGAGACCTCCTTTACCATGTATATAATATAGAGGACTTTGACGGAGTGTCTGTTTCTAAGGCAATAGCAGATCTTGCATCGCCGGAGAAGGTGGGTAAGCAGCTCACAGGATTATTTAAAGAGTTGTGTGAAGAGTTTAAGGGTGCAGAATAGTTTTCTTGAGAGCAATGCACTGTTCCATATAAGGTTGTTGGACATTATAAGTCTGGTAACCTTTATCTTTTTGTTTTCCACTACATTCCACGTCTTACTATATTTGTAGGCTTCGTCTCGGAGTGTTTTGTCTTTGCTTCTGAAAGAATGCATATAGAGGGCAAATACTTTTTCTGAGAAGAATTCTTTTGTTCTTGGTGTGTCTATATTGTATTTTCTTGCAAGATGATAAGAGAGGGACGTTGTCTGTCTGACGAACAAAAACTGTCTTCTTTCGTTAGGCTGGAAGGTTATAGAGTTATGTCCTATACTGTAGTTGAGCGTCACGTCGGGTATGTAGACTACAGTTCCTTTCATGGCAAGCATGAAGGTTAGTTGCAAATCCTCGCAGCCGTAATCCTTGTTGCGAAACAGTTCTGGGTTTTCAAAATAGCATTTTCTTATTGTTTCTGCACGATAGAGTGAGGTGCATGTGTGGATAACCGGTGCTTTTGTCTGTGTAACGATAGCTTCAAGAAGATTCTTTCCGCTTTTCTTGTATGCTGCGGAAGGTGTAAATGGTGTTCTCTTTGTCTTTTGTGTCTTTTCGTCATAATACTGCCAGTTGGTGTGGACGAGAGTTACGGAAGGGTCCTCTTCCATAATACATGCTTCCTTTTCAAGTTTTTCGTCGTCTATCCAGAAGTCGTCTCCTGCACAGTCTGCTATATATTTGCCTTTACATTCAAGCAGACAGTCGTAATAGTTGTTTTGTATTCCTTTGTTTTCTGCCTTGGGCATAAGGCGGATAATATGTGGATAACGTTGTGCATAATTCTCACAAACGCTTCGTGTGTTGTCTGTAGAGCAGTCTTCTCCTATTATTATTTCTATTGGCAGATGGCACTTTTGTGCGAGTATGGAGTTGAGGGTTCTGCCTATCGTATCCTCCTGGTTGTATGTTGTTACTATTACGGATATCTTGTCTTCCATTATTTTCTGTAGTCTTTGTTTACGAATACTCCAAGTTTATATATATTAATGAGTGGAATTACGGGACGGTTGCCTATAAGATTTCTTTTTATTGTTTCTCTGAATATGTTGAAGATGAAGTGGAAAGTGTATTTGAACTTCATCCTTTCCAGTTTCTCCGACATTCTTATAACTCCAGAATAGCCTTTCAGATCTTCTTTAAAAGTATACAGAGTGTCCATGCCTTCTTCCATCTTGCTTATGAACTCAGGGTTTGTTTCAAGGTCGTCAAGCAGGATTGGATTGTCTATATGGAGTATTGGAATATTCTGTTCCTTCAGTTGTTTGCCCCAGAACACATCTTCATATCCGTATTTTCTGAATCGTGTGTCGAAAGGGATATTGAGGATAATCTCTCTCTTTACGATAAAGTTTGATGTATTGAAGTTGTTGTAAGGTTTTGTCTGCCTTTCCTTTGCCGTATTGTGCTTCTCGTATTTCCTCTCCATGCAGTAGCGTATGTTGTTTGCATATTGTGAGTCATCATCAGGGATATGCAGTCCGCCACATGCTATACTGATGTCTGTCAATCCTATATAGTTTTGTATAAAGTTGTTGTTGTTTATGTTGCGGTCACTGTCGAGAAACAGACAATATTCATATTGTGCTTGTTGTGCAAGGAAATTTCTTATGACAGCCCTGCCTGAATTATGTTCCCTTATTATATATCTGCAGCATGGAATAGTATTTATTATGCTATTTCTGCTTATTATGCTTTTATCTGTAGATCCATCGTCAGCTACGATAATCTCGTATTTGAAATCATCGTCCTTTATATTCTCTGCTTGTTCTTGAAGCCGTTTAACAAAGCTTACGCACTCATTGTTGTATGAGGGTAATAGTATAGACAAGGATTTTATCATGATAAAACTGTATAGATTACTTTATTGTTAATGGATAATTGCGCCCTATATATATAATAAGGTGAATTTAGTTAATGACGGCAATCTTGCATACCGTTCCGCTTTCTCCGGTCTCCGTGGCAGTATTTACCATATATATACCACTTGCGACACGTTTTCCTTTCAAGTCTCTTCCGTCCCATTGGAATGAGCCTCCCGTACTTCTGCCTTGTGCTACAAGTACTCCATTTGTGGTAGTTATCTTCACATCGGCATTGAAAGAAAGTCCTACAACAGTGATGAGTCCTGTGTAATCAGGCTTTACAGGATTTGGATATGCCCATACATTATCCTTGTCCATTTCGTCGAATGTCTCTGTTGCGTTGCTGTTTACTGAGCATAATCCTTTGTCGGTGCCTATATATACGACTCCTGTTTTAGGGTCTATTGCTATATAGGTTATATAGTTTGAAAGCAGACTGCATTCTTCTGCAAGAAAGTGTGCTTCCTGTACCATATTGTCATTGCTTATCACGTAAACGCCATTCTTTGTGGTGCCTACCCATTTACGGTTTGCATTATCTACGGCAATACAGGTTATGTCGACTCCAGACAAGAGATAATCGGCATAGTTGGTACCGTCGTTGCGTGGCACTTTTACCTGATAGAAACCCTTTGACGGATCTTGCTGGTATTCATCCGTAAGGAGTAATGCACCACCTGTACATGAAACCCAAATGTTGCCTTCTTTATCTTCTGTAACCTGTCTTACCTGGTCGTATCCTTGTATTTTCGTTCCGTCTTCGTTTGTGAAGTTATTATATTTATATAGGTGCTTTAAATCTGCGGAATAGCAGAATACGGAATGGTTATAGAATCTGCCGTTTGAGAACCATATACGGTTGTTTCTGTCATATCCCATGAATTTGGCATTCACAATGTCATCGTTGCTTGGTTGCACTTCAGGCTTTGACCATCCGTTTTTTGAAGAGTATGTTAAGATAGCATTGCCTGTAGGTTGAAACAATGCCACCCATAGATTGTTGGAATTGTCGAAAAACATGGAAGTGACGATTTCATAGTTTCTTTTTGCATTGTCGTCAGCATCTTTATCATTTGCCACATCTTTGAATGTTGTTATAGGACTGTTCTTGTCATTGAAATGGTTGATTACTTTACCGTCATAGAATTCATATAAGCCGGTTTGTGCTCCTGCCATCAGGTGCTTTTCGTCCAAAGGGTCAATGGCAATACATATAATGTCTTTATAGTTAACACCGTATTTCTCCCCTATTCCTTTGTTGTCATATACATTCCATGAATATTCTGAAGGATTGAATATCTGTATCGCTGCAGGATTGTTTTCGTCCCAGTCTCCACCGTTGCAGGCATACAGCTTTCCGTTGTGTATCTTCATGAATCCAAAGGTGTTGTAGGCTGGGCTTACAGGATTTATGTCTTGTTTAATAACTGTCTTTGTTCCGTCTGTACCTGTAGTATATGCTTGAAGCTTGTTGTCGCTCTGGTTTGACCAGTAGCATTTATTGGTCTTGTCGTATGTGTAATATTGTGTATACCCTTCTTCCGTAGTGATGTTTATATCATTGGCATGGCTGAAAGAGACGTTATCTGAAGTTTCTTTCCAGTTTGCAGGATTGAGAAGGTTGTCTGTTGTTGTGCCTTTGAAGCGGCCTGTAGATGTTTCTATATATATATTGTTTCCGCTGAAAGCGCAGTTATATACGGTCTTTCCTATATTGTATGTCTCTCTTATAAGTCCTTCCGCCATATCAATTTCTATGAGTCCGAAGGCTGTACACAGATATGCTTTATTGCCGTTGATGACAATGTTGAAGATAGTCTTGTCAACAGTCATCGACTTATTGTAATAGTCTGATATGTTTATTACGTTTGCCTTGTTGTCAAGCAAATCTATATTATTGTTGTCGTATACTATGATAAGTCTTTTGGCAGCGTTGTTCCATGCTATTCTTGATATGGTACAATCACTTAGTGGGTATATCTTATCATATGTTGTGATGCTTCCGTCATTGACGTTATATGAGAAAAGTCCGCCGGAGCTGAGCACATAGACTATTTTTCCGGCAGGTTCAATGTCGGTTATATTGCCGTAGGCCATGTATGCCTTCCAGTTGTCGAAAGATGCGGCATTGGCGTTTATGGCCAATACTGATAAGTATGTAAGTATTGTTATAAAGAGTTTGTGCATATCGAATATATATAAGTTTCTATATATATAACTGAAACCTTTGCTTATTATTGCTATTATACCTTAGATTTAAGATAATTAGCGAATTTTTCTACTGCTAATGCACGGTGCGAGATTTTGTTTTTTATCTCATGTCCAAGTTCCGCAAAGGTCTTGTCGTAGCCTGTCGGCTGGAAGATTGGGTCGTAGCCGAAACCTGTTTCTCCTCTCTTTTCCTTTATAATATCGCCGGTGCAAATACCTTCAAAGAGCAATGCTTCTGCTTCTTCTGTTTTATTTGTGGTATTTGTGTCTTGCTTTTTATCGGTATTGGGATATGTGTCTTCAGCAGAAATATAGGCTATAACGGTGCGGAACCGTGCTTTTCTGTTCTCTTTATCTTCAAGTTCATGTAGAAGTTTGCGCATGTTAGCTTCGCTGTCGTGTCCTTCGCCTCCGGCATATCGTGCAGAATATACTCCTGGTGCACCGTTTAAAGCATCAACTTCCAAACCTGTATCATCAGCAAAAACGCTGATGCCATATTGGTTGTAGATATATTCAGCCTTTATCTTGGCATTTTCTTCGAGTGTGGTTCCTGTCTCCGGAATATCCACGTGACAGTTTATGTCGTTTAGAGACAATACTTCAAAATTCTCGCCGAGAATTTCTTTTATCTCGGCGAGTTTGTTCTTATTGTTTGTTGCAAAGACTATTTTCATTGTTTTTTAATTGAAAAAAAGATGATTAGAAAATACTATCTTTTATGAGTTATCTTCGTTATTTCCGATATTATTGTTCTTTTCCTTCTTCTTCTTTACATTAACCTTTATAGGGTCGAATCCTTCGCCGAATACGCCTTGTACACTACTTTGACTAACAAAGGCTTTAGGGTCTATCGACTTGATAATGCGGAAGATGATAGGACTTTCCCTCTTCTTTGCCATAAGGCAGATTACTTTCATAGGATGGCCAGAGAACCATCCGTGACCGTCGAGGATGGTCATGGTGTGGTCGGTTTGCTTTGCTATGGCATTGGCTATCTCCTGATGGTGTTTGGAGAAAATCATAAACTGTACAGACTGCCGTTGCCAGCTCATTACAAAGTCAAGCATGTTACATTCTATGAACATCGTACACAGACCGAACACAACCTTTTGGCAACGTACAGGGAAAGGACCGAAAGAGTCTACGGCAAGACAGCTGCCGATGATGACAAGGTCTACCATGATAAGTCCCTTGCCGAGCGATACGTTGTAGTACTTGTTTACCACAGCCGCAATGATGTCTGTACCTCCTGTACTACCGTTGCTGAGGAATACTATAGCGAGTGCCGTACCGGTGAGCATACATCCTATGATAAGCGACATGAAGTCGTTACCCTCTCCCATAAGCTTATAAAATGTGCCGTCGGGCATCTCCACAATCTTCTGTGCCAGGTCGAGCATTATGGTAACTGCAATGGTGGCATAGATGGTTTTGGCAAGGAACTTCAGTCCGAGTTCCTTTAGTGCTGCCACAATGAGCACGGCATTGATGATGAAGAAGGTCCATTGTACAGGGAACTTGGTGGCATAGAAAATGATGGCTCCTATACCGGCGATACCTCCGGTTACAATTTCGTACGGCAACAAGAAAACTGTGAATCCGAATGTGTAGAGCATGAGACCGAGTGTTATATTGAAATAATCTCTCGTTTCTCGCATTAACATTCTTCCTGTTTCACTTTTAAAGAAAGAATTTAACCGGTTGTTGCTGTTTCCTCTTTGAGTTGTAGCATTGTTGCTGATGTCTGTCATAGCGATAAGGTGTGTTATTTTGAATAATATAAAAGTTAGTATTTAATAGCAGAAACTCCTTCTCCAACTGTACGAGACAGATGGAGAAGGGGATTATTGAGTGTTTTATTTAATTACGATGTTTACAATCTTCTTCGGCACGACGATTACTTTTATCACCTGTTTGCCTTCAAGATACTTCTGGCTTCTCTCGTCTTCGAGTACTTCCTTTTGTATTGCATCGTTCTGTGCGTCGGCAGGGAATTTCTTCTGATAGCGTGCCTTGCCGTTGAAAGATACTGTGAGCTGTATCTCGCTCTCTATGAGATATTTCTCGTTAAACTCTGGCCAGGTAGCATCGCAGACTGTTCCTTCGTTGCCAAGCTGGTGCCACAGCTCTTCTGCAATATGCGGAGCGAATGGAGCGATAAGCACCACTATATCCTGCAGCAACTGCTTGTTGTGGCATTTCAGCTGCTGAAGTTCTCCGACGCAGATCATAAATGCTGATATACTTGTGTTGTATGAGAAGTGTTCTATATCGAAAGTAACCTTCTTTATAAGCTTATGCACGCTCTTCAACTGCTCAGGAGTAGCCTCTTCATCATTAGGAAGGAACTGTCCGTCACGGCTATGGAAGAGTCCCCAAAGCTTCTTCAGGAAGCGGTGGCAACCGTCAATACCGTTGGTGTCCCATGGCTTGCTTGCTTCAACAGGACCGAGGAACATCTCATAGAGACGCAGCGTGTCGGCACCGTATTTCTCTACAATCATGTCCGGATTGACTACGTTGAACATGCTCTTTGACATCTTCTCTATAGCCCATCCACATGTATATTTACCGTCTTCGAGTATGAACTCTGCATTCTTGTACTCTGGTCTCCAGTTCTTGAAAGCCTCTATGTCGAGAACATCTCCATGCACGATATTCACATCAACATGGATAGGAGTAACCTCGTATTGGTCTTTCAGTCCGAGACTTACAAATACAGGTGCCTTGGAATGGTCGTCAGAGTTGATGCGGTAAACGAAGTTGGAGCGTCCCTGAATCATTCCCTGGTTTACAAGTTTCTGGAAAGGCTCTTCCTTGCATGACACTCCGCAGTCGAAGAGGAACTTGTTCCAGAAGCGTGAATATATAAGGTGGCCTGTTGCATGCTCTGTTCCACCTACATAGAGGTCTACATTCTGCCAGTATTCGTCCACGTCCTTTGCTACGAGAGCATTGTCGTTGTGTGGATCCATATAGCGCAGATAGTATGCTGATGAACCGGCAAAACCTGGCATTGTGTTGAGTTCAAGAGGGAAAATTGTAGAGTCGTTGACAAGACTCTTGTCTACTACCTCGTTTTTTTCCGTATCCCACGCCCACTTCTGAGCATGTCCGAGAGGCGGTTCTCCTGTTTCTGTCGGCTTATACTGGTCAACCTCAGGCAGTTCGATAGGCAGACATTCTTCCGGAACCATGTATGGCATACCGTCTTTATAGTATACAGGGAACGGCTCTCCCCAGTATCTCTGGCGTGAGAATATAGCATCGCGCAAGCGGTAGTTCACCTTCACGCGGCCTATTCCTTTCTCTGTCACGAACTTCTTAGTCGTTGCGATAGCCTCTTTCACAGCCAGTCCGTTGAGAGAGAATCCGTCTGTTGTCTGCTTTCCTGCAACAGGAGAGTTGCATACTGTGCCTTCCTTCGCATCAAAGCTCTCTTCGCTCACGTCGGCTCCCTCAATGAGAGGAATTATCGGAAGGTTGAAATGTTTGGCAAAGGCATAGTCGCGTGAGTCATGGGCAGGAACAGCCATGATGGCTCCTGTGCCATAGCCGGCAAGAACGTATTCTGAAATCCAGATAGGTATATTCTCTCCTGTGAATGGGTTTACGGCATAAGAACCAGAGAACACGCCGGTTACCTTATGGTTTGCCATACGGTCAAGCTCCGTACGTTTCTTCACGTAAGCAAGATATTCCTCTACTTCAGCTTTCTGCTCCGCTGTAGTAAGTTTCTCTACGAGTTCGCTCTCCGGTGCAAGTACCATGAATGTAACTCCGAATATAGTGTCGGCACGTGTGGTGAAGATAGTAAAGTCCCAATCCTGACCAGCCACCTTGAACTGCATCTCTGTTCCCTCAGAACGACCTATCCAGTTCTTCTGTGTCTCCTTGATGCTGTCGCTCCAGTCAACGGTGTTCAGTCCGTCGAGCAGACGCTGTGAGTATGCGCTGACACGCAGACACCACTGGCGCATCTTCTTCTGTACCACAGGATAACCGCCACGCTCGCTCACTCCGTCTACTACCTCGTCGTTTGCAAGCACGGTGCCCAGTCCGGCACACCAGTTTACCATTGTCTCGCCGATATAAGCTATGCGATAGTTCATCAGCACCTGCTGCTGTTCTTTCTCGCTCATGGCTTTCCATTCCTCAGCGGTAAAAGACAGCTCCTCGCTCTTTGCCACATTCTCTGCCGCAGCGCTGCCCTTCTCTTCAAACATCTTCACGAGTTCTTCTATAGGCATAGCCTTCTGGCATTTCAGGCAATAGAAGGAGTTGAACATCTTCTGGAAAGCCCATTGTGTCCATTTGTAGTATTTAGGGTCGCAGGTTCTCACCTCACGGTCCCAGTCGAACGAGAATCCTATCTTATCCAGCTGTTCGCGGTATCTCTTGATGTTGACCTCAGTTGTTATAGCAGGATGCTGTCCTGTCTGTATTGCATATTGCTCGGCAGGCAGTCCGTAGGCATCGTAACCCATAGGGTTGAGCACGTTGAAGCCGTTGAGCCTTTTGTATCTGGCATAAATGTCAGATGCAATATATCCAAGCGGATGCCCCACATGCAGTCCCGCACCAGAAGGGTAAGGGAACATGTTGAGCACGTAGAATTTCTTTTTCTCCTTGTCTTCAGCCACCTTGTAGGTCTTGTCTTCCACCCACTGGCGCTGCCATTTCTGTTCAATTTCGTTGAAGTTATACTCCATTGTTATATAGTGTTTTTATTGTTTTCCTTTGCAAAGATAATATAAATAGGTGAAATATTCTGCTTTTTTGTATAAAACCCTAACTCACAGCATCATTTCCATGTCTACGACATCAAGCCATCTGCCTAATTTATACCCCACTTTCTTGAAGTGTGACACTTTTTCGAAGCCCATTCGCTTGTGGAAGGCAATGCTTTCCGCATTCTCTTCCGTTATGCAGGCTATCAGGTTCTTGCATCCGTCGAGTTTTCTGCAAGCCTCTATGAGGTGCTTCATCAGCAGGGAGCCTGTTCCGCAGCCCTTATGCTCAGGGTCGAGATATATGGTTACTTCAAGTGTGTTGCAGTATGCAGCACGGTCTTTCCATTGATGCACGTAGCAGTAGCCTACTACCCTACCCTTCTGTTCCGCCACGAAATACGGATAGTGAGATGATATATCCTTTATCCTGCCCAGCATTTCATCCTCTGACAGAGCTTTCATCTCGAAGCTGGTAGTAGTATCCGTTATGTAGTGGTTGTATATTCTTGTTATCGTTGCGGCATCCTTTTCTGCAACGTGGCGTATTACTGTTTCGTTTATCATTTTCCTCCTACAATAGTCTTTATATCATTGAGTTTGTTAAGAGCCTCCATAGGCGTAAGGTTATTGATGTCGAGTCCGAGGATCTCGTCCCTTACCTGGCATAGTACCGGGTCGTCCAGCTGGAAGAAGCTCAGCTGCGAACCTTCCGCAGGTGCGGAAATGTTCTCTACGGCAGCTTTCCCTGCTGCCCCCACCCCGCTGTTGTCAGCCTCAAGCTGCTTCAGTATGGTGTTGGCGCGGTTTATGATGCTTTTGGGCATGCCGGCAATCTGTGCCACATGAATACCGAAGGAATGTTCTGACCCTCCTCTTTCAAGGCGGCGCAGGAAGATAACCTTGCCGTTCATTTCCTTCACGCTTACGTTATAGTTCTTTATCCTCGTGAAGTTCTTTTCCATTTCGTTCAGCTCATGGTAGTGTGTGGCAAAGAGAGTGCGTGCGGCGGCACGTGGCTGTTCGTGCAGATATTCCACGATAGCCCATGCTATGGATATTCCGTCGTATGTGCTTGTTCCTCTTCCGAGCTCGTCAAAGAGTACCAGGCTGCGTGGCGTCACGTTGTTCAGTATGTTGGCAGCCTCCGTCATCTCCACCATGAATGTGGATTCTCCCATAGAGATGTTGTCGCTTGCTCCCACACGGGTGAATATCTTGTCCACTATTCCTATCCTTGCGCTTTCTGCCGGCACATAGCTTCCTATCTGTGCCATCAGCGTGATGAGCGCCGTTTGTCTTAGCAATGCCGACTTTCCTGCCATGTTCGGTCCGGTGATGATCATTATCTGTTGCTTCTTGTCGTCGAGATATATGTCGTTTGGCACATAGCTCTCCCCTACCGGCATCTGTGTTTCTATTACAGGGTGTCTGCCCTGCCTGATGTCTATCACTATATCGTCTTGCAGAACCTGCGGCCTTACGTAGCGGTGCTCCTCGGCGGTCTTGGCGAAAGACAGCAGACAGTCGAGTTGCGCTATGATATGTGCATCTTTCTGTATTGTGTGTATATAGTGTTGCGATGATTGTACGAGTTCTCCGTACAGGCGTGTCTCCAGTTGCAGTATCCTGTCCTCCGCTCCGAGAATCTGCTCCTCGTATTGTTTCAGCTCCTGTGTGATGTAGCGTTCCGCATTGGCAAGGGTCTGTTTCCTTATCCATGTTTCCGGCACCTTGTCTTTATGTATGTTGCGCACTTCAAGATAGTATCCGAACACGTTGTTGTAGCCGATTTTCAAACTGCTTATTCCGGTCTCTTGCGTTTCGCGTTCTTGTATCTTCAGCAGGTAGTCCTTGCCGTTGTATGCAATGTCTCGTGTGCGGTCCAGCTCCTCGTCCACTCCGTTTCTTATCACGTGTCCCTTGTTTACGAGTTGTGGCGGGTCCGGTTCTATCTCCATTTCTATGCGGTCGCTGAGCTCCTTGCAGTCGTCAATCTTCTCAGCCATCAGGGATAGCGTGGCGTTGCTTGATGCTGCGCACACTTCCTTGATAGGTTTCATGGCGAGCAGAGCGTTCTTCAATTGCACCATTTCCCTTGGTGTCACCCTTCCTGTAGCCACCTTTGCCGTTATGCGCTCCAGGTCTCCCACTCCACAGATGTTCTCGTCTATGGTCTGGCGGAGCATGGTATCCTTGAAGAACTCCTCCACTACGTCGAGCCTTTTGTCTATGTCGGCGGCGTTGCGCAGCGGGAATCTAACCCATCTGTTCAGCATTCTTGCTCCCATAGGCGATGCCGTGCGGTCGAGCACGTCTATCAGGGCGCTTCCTCCGTCCTGCATCGACGATGTGAGTTCAAGTGAGCGGATGGTGAAGTTGTCAAGTCTTACAAACCTCTCCTCGTCTATTCTCGACAGCGAAGTGATATGACTGATATGTGTATGTTGCGTAATTTCAAGATATTGCAGTACGGCTCCGCTTGCCACGATGCCGTTTTTCAGATGGTCTATGCCGAATCCTTTCAGGTTCTTTACGCTGAAATGCTTCTGCAGTTTCTGTCTTGCAGTCTGCTCGTTGAACACCCATTCGTCGAGCTCGAACACACAATGTTTTGTGCCGAAGAATCTCTCGAAGTCCGCTTTCTTGCCTCTTTCAAAGAGTACCTCCTTAGGCTGGAAGTTGGCAATCAGCTTCTGAATGTAGTCGTAGGGACCTTCTGTGGTGAGGAATTCTCCTGTTGAAATGTCCAGGAACGCCACTCCGCAGGAGCCTTTGCCGAAGTGTACGGCTGCGAGGAAGTTGTTTTCCTTGTAGTTCAGCACGTTGTCAGTCATGGCAACGCCCGGTGTGACGAGTTCAGTAATGCCTCGTTTCACGAGTTTTTTCGTCAGTTTCGGGTCTTCCAGCTGGTCGCATATAGCCACTCTCCTACCCGCTCTGATTAGTTTAGGCAGATAAGTGTCGAGGGCATGATGAGGGAATCCGGCCATTTCGGTAGACGGACTGCTTCCCGAGTTGTTTCTTTTTGTCAGCGTTATTCCGAGTATGCGGCTTGCATCCACGGCGTCGTCACAGTAAGTCTCGTAGAAGTCGCCACAGCGGAAGAGCAGCAGAGCGTCTGGATGTTTAGCCTTCAGCGAGAAGAACTGCTGCATCATCGGTGTGAGTCCCTTTTCCTTTTTTGCCATATATTTAATGAAACTATAGTCTGATTATTGTTCAAATAAAGCCTTAAAGTATTCTGTTGCGGAGCCATGCAATATGCATGCTGCCGCAGTCAGCATACTCAGGCAATTTGCAAATTTACTGTATTCGTGGGAAATGGCAAAATAGAAAAGGAGAAATGTTGTTTATGAATTTAAAGAAATCTGTAGCTCTTTTATTCTTAAATAGCCGACAAAAACTAAAATATGGCTTTTATTTTATAAAATAAAGGTTGTATGTAATAAAATAAAGGTTTTGTTTTATAAAATAAAAGCTGTATTTCAATTTTATTTATTGGCTTTCATATTTTATAATATATTGTTTCTTTAAAAAACAAGTGCATATCAGGGTAGGAGAGTGGTTCTCTTCCATGCCTGATATGCACTTGTTATATTATATGATCAGTATTATTTCGACCATTTCATCCACTTTCCGCCCTTCATGCAGAGTATTCCGATGATGATGAACGGTATGGATAGAATCTGTCCCATGTCGAGTGGGAGAGAGGCCTCGAATGCTTCCTGCACCTCCTTTGTATACTCTATGAAGAAGCGTGCGGTGAAGATGTATGTAAGGCAGAGACCGAAGAAGAATCCGGTGCCTACCTTTTGAGGCTTCTTTCTGTATATATACCAGCCGATGAAGAAGAGTATGGCGTATGCTATAGCCTCGTAGAGTTGCCCCGGATGGCGTGGCTGCATGTCAACCTGCTCGAAGACAAAAGCCCACGGCACATCGGTCACCTTGCCTATTATCTCGGAATTCATAAGGTTGCCGAGGCGTATGAAGCATGCCGTTACGGGTGTGGCAATGGCAATGTTGTCGAGCACCTGCCATATAGGTAGCTTGCTGCGCCTTACATAGAGCCATAGTGCAATCATCAGTCCTAATGTTCCGCCGTGGCTTGCCAGTCCGGCATAGCCTGTGAATTTCCATCCTCCGTATTCGAGAAAGCGTATTGGCAGAAGCATCTCCACGATATGTTTTCCCGAGGAGAGGAAATAGTCAGGCTCATAGAAGAGACAATGTCCGAGTCTTGCTCCGATGAGTATTCCCACGAAGCAATATATGAACAGTGGCTCAAAGAGTTCGCTCTTTATCTTCTGCTCTTTATACAGCTGCCTTACGATAAAGTATGCCGACAGCAGTCCTATCAGCCAGCACAGCGCATACCAGCGCATGGCGAAACCACCAATATGGAAAGCTTCAATGCTTGGATTCCAGTCTATATACAACATCTTGTATTGTGTTTTTATTAGCCTTTTCTTCCATTGGGGAGGGTAGGGGCGGGTTAAACATTAAAGCGGAAGTGCATGATGTCGCCGTCCTGCACAACATATTCTTTTCCTTCGATGCCGAGCTTTCCAGCCTCGCGTACAGCAGCCTCAGAGCCATACTGGATATAGTCTTCGTATTTTATGACCTCTGCGCGGATGAATCCTTTCTCGAAGTCTGTGTGGATTACGCCGGCACATTGTGGTGCCTTCCATCCTTTGTGGTAGGTCCATGCCTTCACTTCCATTTCGCCAGCGGTGATGAATGTCTCAAGGTTAAGCAGAGAGTAGGCTTTCTTGATAAGACGGTTCACGCCGCTTTCCTCCAGTCCCAGTTCGTCGAGAAACATCTTCTTGTCCTCGTAAGTCTCCAGACCGGCAATGTCTTCCTCTGTCTTTCCTGCAATGACGAGAGTTTCAGCGCCTTCCTCTTTTGCAATCTCCTCGATGCGCTTTGAGTATTCGTTGCCTGTCTTTGCCGAAGTCTCATCAACGTTGCAGACATAGAGTACAGGCTTTGCCGTCAGCAGGAAGAGGTTGCGTGCAGCCTCCTGCTCCTCTTTGGAGTCAAACTCCACGGTGCGTGCGTTCTTTCCCTGTTCCAGCACTTCCTTATATGCTTCCAGCACGGCGACTTCTATCTTGGCGTCCTTGTTTCCTGCCTGTGCTATCTTCTGCTGCTTACTGAGACGTCCTTCGATAGTCTCAAGGTCTTTCAGCTGCAGCTCGGTGTCTATGATTTCCTTATCGCGTACCGGATCGATAGTTCCGTCAACATGAGTGATGTTGTCGTCGTCGAAGCAGCGCAATACATGTATTATAGCATCCGTCTCACGTATGTTTCCGAGGAATTTGTTGCCCAGTCCTTCACCCTTGCTGGCACCCTTTACGAGTCCTGCAATGTCTACAATTTCGCATGTTGCCGGCACGATACGTCCTGGATGAACAATCTCCGCGAGCTTAGTCAGTCGGTCGTCAGGTACGGTAATGACGCCCACGTTAGGTTCTATAGTGCAGAATGGGAAGTTTGCTGCCTGTGCCTTTGCGCTTGAAAGGCAATTGAAAAGAGTGGATTTTCCCACGTTAGGGAGTCCCACGATACCACATTTTAGTGCCATGTCTTAGTGTTTATATTATTCTTTTATTGTTTCAAAATCATCGCTAATATGCAATCTCCGCATTATGGCAGAGATACGAATATATAGTTTCAGCCTGCGAAATTACTCATTTTAATGTAGTTGCGCAAGTTTTTAACCTGCTTTTAGCAAACTTGCCGACAGGCTGGCGCTTGGCTTTACAGTTCTTTCAGCCATATTCCGAAGAAGCGGTCGTATATGATGTATCCTCTCTCCGATAGATATATGTACTCTTCGTCGGCAAGGTATTTCAGCGCACGCTGTACGCTGCTTGTAGACTTTAGCTGGTGTTTGCGCAAGAATAGTCCCGACATTGGCTCTGCCACAGAGCCTTCTCTTGCTATTGCCAGCAGCAGGTTCGCCTGGTTGGCGGTGAGCAGATGGAAGAGCCGCTTGTAGTCTTCCTCTTCCGAGAGTATTATCTTGATTATGACTTCATTCATGTCCTTTACCGTTACCGTCTTGTCTGTTAAGCGGTAGAGGCGGTTCAATACGGCTTGTATGTACCATGTCACGCCGTCCACCATGCTGTATAGTTCGTGGAAAGCATCGTATGGCAGCGACACATCCTTTTTCTTCAGCTTCTCTTTGGCAAAAGAGTAGTATATTGCTTCGTCGAGTGTGCCGAGGTTCAGCTTTTCTGTGCTCCTGTAGAACGGATGCTTCGGTGAGTTGAACATTTCCATTATCATATGCAATCTGCTTCCAGAGAACACGAAGTGGGCATTGTTCATTTTCTGTATATGTGTGCGCAGCAGCGCCTCTACGTTTTTCTCTGGGTATTCCATCACCTGTTGGAACTCATCGAAGGCGATGTAGCAATTACATTGCGACTGTGATATGTATGTGAATATCTCGTTGAGTGTTGATTCTGTGTACTGTGGTGCGAAGTTAAGTGATAGTTGTGGCAGACCGGTCATAAAGTCTGTCGACATGGTTATCTGACTGCTTTTGAATATCTTTGTGATGATGTTTTCTGCCTTTTGCAGCGCTGTGTCGAGTTTCCCCACAACGGCTTTGGCGAAGGTCTGCACGAAGTCGTACAGGGAGTTTGTGGCGTAGATATCGATGTAGAAGCATACGGCATCGGGGTCCTGTTCCTTGATTTTGTGGAACACGTGCCGGATTAATCCTGTCTTGCCGTATCTTCTCGGACTCATAAGCGTAATGTTACAGCCGTTGCGCAGCGAGGAAACCATCTCTTCCGTTTCCTCTTTCCTGTCGCAGAAATACTCCGGACCTTCATATCCGTACAATAAGAAAGGGTTGTCTATCTTGCTCATATTCAATCATGTATTATTATTACGCACTTTGCGTTACGCATTTTGCGTAATCGTTTTGCAAAGATACATTATTCCTGCATAACTTCCAAACAAACCTATAGTTTTCCTATCGTACTTCTGTATACACAAAAATAAACAATGTCGCAAACCATGATAATATGATTTGCGACATTGCCGTAATTGTAATATGCTTTGTCTAAAGCAGATGATACAGATAACGCCCCCTGTCATTACTTGGTAAGCTTATACCATACCCATGAGATGTATGCCAACACGAAAGGGATGGCAAGACTGACAATACTCATTGTCTTTAGTGTAAACTCTGATGATGAGGAGTTGTATATGGTCAGCGATGACTCTATATTGGCATAAGAGGGGTAGTAAGGAGTGTTGTTGTAGCCTGCCACCCAGAAGAGGGAAAGTACTACAAGTACCGTACCGATGCCTGCAAACCATATTCCGCTGCGGCTTTTCTTTACAAGAGCTGCAAAGATGGCATAAAGCACCAGGAGGGTTCCCACGAGGAAGCATACAAGGGATACGGGCATGGAGAGGAAGTTGTTAAGATATTTATAGTCCACCTGCTGGAACTCATGAAGCCCTGTTGTTTCATAGCCGCTTGCCGTAAGCAAGACGGCGACAACCGCAAGGAAGAGAACCACGAAGACCGGTGCATTTATCATCAGCTGCTTGCGGTTCCACTCGTCAGTCTGCTTGTCTTTCACCTGATTGAGGAACCATAGGTTTGCCAACACACGTGTAAGGAACAAAACCATTATGCCGAATATCACTACACGCCAGTCCAGAAGAACTTCAAGTCCGTGCCAGTCTCCCCATTGCGAGATTACAGGAGCAGAAGCATCCGTGAGGTTAGTCTTTTCAACAGTAAAGTCGCTGCCGAAGAAGAACGTGCTGACAGCTCCGCCCAAGAGCACCGGCGCAAGAACGCCATTAAGGAAAAGGAATATGTCATACGTCTTGCGTCCAAGGATGTTGCCTTCCTCAAGGCGGTATTTGAAGCTTACTGCCTGTACGACAAACCCGAAGAGGATAAGCATCCATATCCAGTAGGCACCTCCGAAGGAGGTAGAATAGAAGAGAGGAAATGAAGCAAAGAACGCCCCGCCAAAGGTGACAAGTACGGTGAAGGTAAGTTCCCAGCGGTGGGCAATGCTGTAAATCATATCCTCGCGCTGGTTCTCCTTCATCTGCAGTATCATAGACTGTCCGCCCTGCACAAAGAGCATAAAGACCAATAGTGCTCCCAAAACAGAAATCAGAAGCCACCAATATTCTTGAAAAAACTGATAATCCATAGTATATATATTTATTTTTTCCATTTTCCTGTTATTTAAGCTTCCGGACCTTTCTTTATCTGTCTTACCATGATACTTATCTCAGCGCAGAGAAGAACCGTGAACAAGATGCCAAAGATGATAAACGTGGTGACAACCTGACCTACCGACAGACTTGAAACAGCTGCCTGTACAGGCATTATGTCCTGTATAGCCCATGGCTGACGACCAAGCTCAGCAACAATCCATCCACACTGTGAGCAGATGTAAGTCAATGGGATTGTGAGTAGGGCGAGGGTAGGGAAGAGGCTTATGTTCTTCCACTTGATGCTCAGCCACTCACGTTTCTTGAATGCTATAAGCACAGCGGCGAGAAGGAATATAAGCAGCCATCCGCCGACAGTTACCATGATATGGAATGGATAGAACACCAGTGCTACGTTCGGAATAGTTTCCTTCACATCATTGAAGTAGCCATAGCCAAAATATTTATAGTTTGGCTTCAGCTCCTTTTCTGCCTTTGCCATTCCGGCAGCATCACCGCTCTTCTTAGCCTCATTATATGCAGCTAGAGCCTTCTGTGCCGCTTTGCCGCGCTCTATGCGCTCGGCATAAGGAACGGTATTCACCAACCGTCCGTCCACTATATCCTTTCCCTCTATGATATCCTTGATGCCGGGGATAAAGGCATCAGTGTCGTGACGTCCAAGAACGCTCAGTCCCTTCGGTATGGAAATATCAAACAGCAAGGCATCCTCATTGTCGTTCCATTGCTTGTCGGGGTTCAATACGCCAAAGCCTACAAGCGGTGTACCTTCCCGACCCTCATACAGACCCTCCATGGCGGCAAGCTTCATGGGTTGTACCTTGGTTACTTCAACGGCACTGCCGTCGCCGGAGTACATGCATAATAGTATACCAACAAGACCTACTGTGCCGCCAACCTTTATTGACTTGACGGCAAAGTCCACATCACGCTTCTTAATAAGGAACCATCCGCTTATGCCGACAACGAAAGCACCGGCAAGACACCATCCGCTGGTTACGGCATGGAAGAACTTGTTTACTGCCACCGGTGAGAGGGCTACGTCCTGGAAGCTTACCATAACGTTACGCATCTGGTCGGCGGAAAACTCCATGCCCACAGGATACTGCATCCATGAGTTGGCAACAAGAATCCACCATGCGCTCAGACTTGCGCCAAAGGCTGTAAGCCATGTGGCTGCAAGATGCTGGCCGGCAGAGAACTTCTTCCAGCCGAAGAACATTACGGCAAAGAATGTGCTCTCGCAGAAGAAGGCAAAGATACCCTCAATGGCAAGAGGAGCACCGAAGATGTCGCCGACAAACCAGGAGTAGTTGGAAAAGTTAGTACCGAACTCAAACTCCAGAATAATGCCTGTTGCAACGCCGATGGCGAAGTTTATGCCAAACAGCTTCATCCAGAACTTTGTCAGATTAAGCCACTCCTGTTTGCGGGTACGGTAATAGACCGTCTCCATAACGGAAACGATAATACCCAAGCCTAATGTCAGTGGCACAAACAACCAATGGTAACATGCGGTAAGGGCAAACTGCGCCCTTGACCATTCTACTACGTTGATAAGATCCATATGCGTTTAGTGTTTTTAAGGTTTCGTTGTTATCAGATTTTCTCTAACTTTATCAGCTTTCTGCTCGTCAGTTCCTGTCAGTGCAGGTTTAAAGAAGAACAGACGCAGAACGGCAAATATTATGAAGAGCTTTATGAGGATGATAATCCAAAGCGTTTTGCCAACCGTCATCCCCTTAAAGCCTTCATAATAGAACAAGAATATCTTACGCAAGTATTTCATCTGCAAGAGCCTCAAGAGCAGGAATATCGCTATCCTTCATAACGCCGCGGAGAGTTACCGTGTTGCCCTTGATATTGATGTTCTTCATATCGAGAAGCATCTTTGTCATGACCTTTGCTGCGCTTGGTGCCCACGAGCCATTCTCTATGATGGCAGCATCACGCTTCTGCCATGTCTTTGCCTGAAGGAGATGGAGGAAGTTATACATCGGAGTGAACAAACCTGCATCGTAGCTTGAGGCGGCAAATACCACCTTGCCATACTTGAAGGCATCCTCAACAGCCTCATGGATATCCTCGCGGCAGAGGTCGGTAATGGACACCTTCTTGCATCCTTTCTTGCGAAGAATGTCTGCAAGCTTCTCTGTGGCATGCTTGGTGCAGCCGTGGATGGATGCGTGAGCAATGAATACGCCCTCTGACTCAACGCCGTAGCTGCTCCATATACCGTAAAGGCGAAGTGCCTCAGCCATCTTCTCGCCACTGAGGAAAGGACCGTGGAGAGGTAGTATCTGCTCGATGTCCAGCTTCGCAGCCTTCTTCAGAAGGGTAGAGACTGGAGTGCCGTATTTGCCACAGATGTTGAAGTAGTAGCGGCGAGCCTCGCAAGCCCAGTCATCGGCATCGGCATCCATGACACCGAACTTTCCGAAACCGTCGGCAGAGAACAATACCTTGTCTTTCGCATCGTATGTCACCATAACCTCAGGCCAGTGAACCATAGGAGCCATCACGAATGTCAGCGTGTGCTCTCCCAGTTCCAGTGTATCTCCCTCCTTTACTGCAATAACGCGGTCAGCGAGGTCGCTGTCAGGGAAGTATAGCGGAATCATGGTCTTTGCCTTTGCAGAGCAAACAACCTGTATATCAGGATACATATCCAGCACATCACCGATGCCGCTTGCGTGGTCCGGTTCAAGATGATGTACGATGAGATAGTCCGGCTTGCGGTCGCCGAGAGCCTCTGTGAGGTTCTTCTTCCACTGCTCCAATGTGCGTTTGTCGGAAGTGTCCATGATGGCAACTTTCTCATCAAGGATAACGAAAGAGTTATAGCACATACCTTCCGGCACATTGTACTGCGATTCAAAGAGTCGGATATCAGCGTCGTCGCAGCCGATATACTTAATTGTTTCTGTAACGTGTCTCATAATTATATATTTAAATTTGTTCTTTTACAAAGGTGTGATTAAACCTTGCAAACTTACATAAAAAAAGCGAATTATACTCCTGTTTTATAGAAAAAGTTGAGACCATATTACTTAGGGCTACTTTCATTGAGAAAATATAGGTATTTCGTGTATATTTTAATGGGCGTCATCAAAAGATACAAAGACTTCCACATCCACTATTTCATTTGGACAATGACTATCTTTATATAAAGGAGAATATTTCGGATGGCTCCATTTTATTTAACTCATGTGTCAGTAGACATGTAGACGAGCAGACAAGTAAACAAGGAAATATGCTTTACTTGTTTAAGATTTGCGAACATTCCTTATCAAGGAAGGCAAATCTCCTTGTCAACTCGTCTACTCGTCAATTTGTCAACTTGTCAACAGTTTGGCAAGTTGGAAACTTGCTAAACATTAATCTTTCATATAAACCTTGCGAGTCTGCTTTCCGTTTCTGATAATGTATATGCCGCCACGCACAAGTTTCTCATTTGAAACCTTTCTTCCAGAGAGGTCATAGACTTCGGTAGAAGCGTTTGTTGCAGATGTATTCATCTCAGAGATGCCGGCTCCGCTGTCCCAGTTTGCTGTTGTGGCATGGCTTTCGCCAATGTTGTATACAGCAGCCACCTTGTAGACGTCATTCTTGTCTGCCGTGTAGTTGGCAGTGTAGGTAGTCTCAGTGACAGGAGTTGCGGTAATCAGAGCGTCATTGCGGTATACGTTGTAGCCAGTCAGACGCAGGTCACGTGCAGCCTTACGGTAAGTGATGTCGTCGAGGAACAGTATATACTGGTCTCTCGAAGTACATCTGATAGCGAAATAGCGAGTACCTGCAGGCAGGTCAGCAGTGTATTCCTTCCATTGTTGCGGAATAGCGATAGAGGAACCTATCTTCTTGAATGAAGAAATCTCGGTGTCTGTTGTAGAGTACAGCACCTCTATCTGCTCTTGAGTGCCATAGTAGCTTGCGTCAGGACTGCAAGCCCAGAACTTGATAGTCTGTTCTCCGTCCACCTCTGGTGAGATGAGCCAGTCGTCATTGTCGTTGTATCTGCCGTCACAGAAGGCAGCAGCCACTTGATTGCCCGAATGGGTTGGGAAGTAAGCCGTGTTTATTCCAGCCTTTGTAGGGTTGAAAATCTGGTAAGCCATAGGAGCTCCCACATTGTCATACTGTACATAGTTGCCCGTTCCGTCCTGTATGCCCACCGTCGGTTGTTCATCACCGTCAAAGAGAGTCCATTCTCCGAAGTGTGAGATAGTGAATGGGGCATAGGATTCAAAGTCTTCTGTTACGGTCTCTGCCTTATTGCCCTTGTCCAGACAAGGAGGCTCGCTCCATGAGAGACAGACTGACGCGTTGTTGTCTTTTGATGTAGCGATGACTTCCTTTACGTAAGGTTTGCCAGGGAGTATGCTCACTACGGCATCCTTAGTAGCGTTGTCTTCAGCAACCTCATCGTTGTCCCATACCACTACAGCCTTGTAGATGCTGGTCTCCGGAACGTCAGCATTAGGAATATCAGTGAGAGTAATGTCTTTATAGTCCTGCGATGCTAATGGTCCATACTCGTTTGTCTGTATAGCCTCGCCGTTGCGATAGAGAACGACTTTGAACTTTTCAGCCGTCTGTATACCCTTGTTTTCTACGCCGAGAGATATGCTTACCTCATCGCCGGCGCATACCTTATCGTTCTCGATGCTTATCTCGTCAATGGCAAGATTGCTTTCCAGAGGGTCGTTGATGCTTATCTGGTCGAGATACATCGGCACGATGGATACAAGATTCTCCGGCTCGTGGCCTATACCTGTGAAGGATAGCTGTATGTAGTCATACTGCTTAAATGCAGAGAGGTCGTATGAGTAGTCTTTCCATTCGCCTCCATTCTCTTCAATCTCAGTGTCGTTAGGCACAAACTCAGAGATGATGTTCTCCTTTCCGTCAGGAGTTACAATAGAAGTCCTCAGGCTATGAGTAGCCTTCATCATGTTGTATACCCAGAATTTCAGTTCCGGCTTTCTTGAGTCCTTGAGAGAAATCTTCGGACTAACCAGTCTTGCCGTTGAACCCTCTGTAACGGTAGAGAAGGCAGCAAGACCCATATCGGCATCAGAAGCATCAGCATAAGAGCCGTATTGCATAAGGTCCCACATTGCAGTCTCGCTGTTGTATGTACACCAAGGTCCTTTCTGCATCTGTCTTTTCGGGAATGACTCTGCAAACGGCAAAGAGTACGGCTTACCGATGAAAAGAGTATCTGTTGTTGCTTCTAAGCCTATACCTTGTGCCGTCTCAGGAGTAATGGTATACCAGGCAAGTCGCTGTACGCCATCCTTCATGGTCATCTTCTCTTTGTATTCGGTGGTGGTTACCGTGGCGTTGCGCAGAGAGCTGCCGTCAACGTTGCCGATATTGTATTTTATGTTGCTCAGGTCGATGGTGCCGTTGTGTATACCTGTTATAGGAGCATTCCATGAAACAGAAACATTACCTTCGTCATCTGCCGTAATCTTAGTGTTCGTAACGGCTGCCGGAATGTCGTATCCAACGTAGGTACTTGTCTCCACACTTGCGCCGCTGCCGTATCTGTTGGCAGCAGTGATGGTGTATTTCACCGTTCCGTCAGTGTCAGGAGTGTCCTCAAAGGCGCATGATTCGCCAGGGGCAACGTTGCTGAATGTCTTTACAGTGGCATCGTCTCTCTTGACGGTGATGGTCTTTATGTTCTCAGTAAGAGCCTCACCAATCATGTTCTTTGACGGAGCAGAGAACGAGATGTTCACTCTGTGTTCAGCACCTACGGCAGAGGCTTTGACATTGTCTGCTGTGGCTGGTGCCTTGGTAGAACCGATAGTAGTCACTTTGAGGTTATCGATAGTGAGGTAGCTACCCTCGTTGCTCTTGCTTATGTCGTGGATACCGATATGGCATACACCGTCTTTTGCCGGAACGAAGGTGGCAGAGTATGTTTTCAGTTCAGCATTCTCTATAGCTGTAGTAGGCAGAATGGTCTGCGTCATGGCAGAACCTTCATCCATCTCTCCTGCACATATCTGCATCAGTTCCTTGTATCCTTCAGCATCAGTCTTGGCATCGATGCAGACTTGGTATATGGAGTCTTTGCTCAGATAAAAGGCAGGAGTGATAAACCAGTCGTTGTTTTCCGCCATAGATTCGCTGACACCGCATATCATACTGTCGCCGAAGTACTCCCATGTGTTGTCGTCCTCGTTCATGTCTTCGATGACGAAGGTGCTGACGGAAGCATTGTTCTCGAAGTCTTGAGTATATGGAAGCACGAGGAAAGAGCCGACCATGATGTACTGTGTGCTCACCGTCTCGCCATATTCTCCTTCTACCTTAGCCTTTATGTCGTAATAGTAGTTGCCTATCTGCAGGTCTTTTGCGCTTTCGTCAGTGTAGGAAGTTGACGTACCTTCATATACAACCTTGTTGTCAGGCTGTCGTGTCACGGTGTAAGAAACATCACCTGGATTGTAATATCCGTCGTGGTTTCCTTTTACCGGTGCTGTCCATGATACTACAATCTCGCCATTCTCTTTCTTTTCAGCCTTAGGACTGCCAGGATTCACCACATCTCGTCCTGCCCAGAAATCATAGAATACATTCTGGCTTCTGCCGTTCTGTGACTTCACATACGCCTTGAGATAGTGCATGCCGCGTGTCATTGTATATGGCAGCGACACAGCGTTGCCGGCTTTTGCGCTGCCGGAAGCTATTTCCTGTTCGTCGAGTTTTACGATATATGACAGGTCTCCTTCCATACTTGAACCGTTGACAGTCTTGCTTGGCATAGAGAAAGTAACGTTTCCTGATAGAGAACCGTTCTGATAGTCGCCCTTGAAATCAGCGGGGGCAGCGGGAGCGTTACCCTCCGTATAGGAACTTGTAGTATAGATACCCGTAAATTCGTATCGCTCAGGAATGGTGGTTAGTGTGGTAACGGCGCCAGTAGAGAGGTTAACCTCGCATATTTCCGGACTTTCGTTGGTGTAGTGGGGAGTCATTGCCCAGTACATCTTACCGGAAGCATAGTCGAAGGTTGCACTCTGTGCATACTTGATAGTCTTGTTGGTCTGACCGATTTCCGTCAGAGTTCCGGTTTCCTTGTCAATGCTGTAAAGCATACCATATCTGCCGATACCATATATTTTGCCCTCCCGGTTGCAGGCAACTGCCATAAGCTCCTCCTTCAGGTTTGCAATCTTAGAAGAGAAACCTGTCACAGGGTTAAATGTTCCGAAGTAGTAATCGTCCTTCATAGGGTCAACCCTGAAGCAACCGAAAATCTTGTCTGTTGTAGGATCGTAAGCCAAGTCAGAAGCAACACTGCTATAAGTGGTAATCTTCTTTTCGCTTACCAGCTTCCAGTCTTTCTCCACATCAAAGATACGGAAAGCCACTGTTCTGTCTGTTTCGTAGGGAGTATAATCCACGAGATAATAATGACCGTCAACATAAACGCCACCGCCATACGCCTTGATCTTGTTGTCAAGTTTCACTTGGCTGAGAGCGCTTGCGTTGTTGGCAGGCAGGCTATACACTCCGTAAGGAGCATTGTCGCCCATGTCCTCCCATAGGTGTCCGAATACTACACTGCCATATATCGTAGGCTGTGTCTGTCCGTAGGCAGCAGTGCCGCCGATTGCACCGAGTGCAAGGGATAGTAAAAATGATTTCATAAACTATTTGTTTTTTTATATGAATAATGCTAAAACATAATAAGCGGATTACAGACGCTATATGGTCTGCAATCCGCATTGTTGAATTCTGTGTTATTTAACCAGTACTTTATATGTAGCGTCAGCCACACAGACGATGTATAGTCCGGCTGTCGCATTGATATGTTCAGAGCTGCGGGCTGTAAAAAGTGACTTCATACTTCCGTTGGCAGTATACACCTTGACTGCTTTTCCTTCAGCTCCGGCAATGAGTATTGTTCCTGTCTCACCCTTTACCACAACATCGTTTGCACCAATCTCGTTGATGCCGGAAATGAATGTCACAGTGGCTGTGTTGGATGGCATAGACTCTCCCTTGTCGTAGACGGCTGTTATCTGATAAGAGTATTTCTCATTGTCTTTTGCCGTAAAGTCGTTGTAAGTCTCTGTGCTTACGGGTTCGTCGTTTACCTTCATATCGTTGCGATAGACATTATATCCCTTGAGAGCTATTTCCTCAGGCTTTGCACCGGCTGCGGTGTATGTTATGTCGTCGACAAGCAGGGCGAACTTATCGTTAGAGATGCAGCGGATGGCAAAATATTTACTGCCTTCAGGCAAATCAAACGTATACTCGTCCCAGCTTGCTGCATTGTAGACATCAATCGTTTCGTCAATCTTGTTGAAACTTTCGATGTTCTTGTCGGTAGTAGAGTAGAGCACTTCCATCTGTTCCGGGGTAGCAGACGAGAGACCAGCCTTTGCAAAGAATCTGATGGTCTGTGCTTCTCCGTTCAACTCCGGAGATACAAGCCAGTCGTCGTTCTGCTTCTTTGTCAAGCCACCGTCGGAAGAAGCACATGCAAAGCTGACGAGCATCTGGTCTCCGCTGTGTGGATCCCAGCTTGCAAAAGGTATTCCAGCTTCCTCAACATTAAACACCTGGAATGCCATAGGCTTGCCGGCATTCTTGTATTGTAATGGACCGAACGACTCTTTGAGAGTAATCTGTATGGTGTTCTGTTGGTCGCAGTCGTATGTAGTCCAGTCACCATATCCGTTGATGGCGAATGCTTCGTAATCGTCAAACGTATCAGTGGTGGTCTGCAGGTTGCGGTTCTCCAAGTCAGGAGCTGTCCATGCGAGGGCTACACCATCCTTCTCAGATGTAGCCTTGAGGGCAGTTGGAGTAGGGTAGTCAGGCATCAGCACATTCACGATGCTCTTGTCGGAAGTGTTGTTGTCAAGGATATTGTCCTTGGCGAAGTCAATGACTGCATAGTATTCCGTCTCTTCAGCATCGAACACCGTAGCCTTGGCATTAAGAGTTACGTCTTCCACCATGTCTGCATCAATGTCATTACCGTTTGTGCGGCACACCTCTTTACCGTTTTTGTAAAGTACGATGTTATAGTCGCCGGCATTAACCTTGTTTGAACTGTTGTTGCGGAAACTAAAAATGACAGGCATCTCCTCGTTCGCCTTTACCTTCTCTTTAGTGGAAATGGATATTGCCATGAGGTCGTTGTCAGCATTTTCAACGATGGCAACATTGTCATAGGCAAGGAAGTCGTAGAGGTCTTTCACAGCCTCTCCCTCAAAGCCGACACGGATATATTTGCTGTCTTTATATGGAGAGAGGTCTATAGTGAAGCGATGCCATCCCTTTTCATACTGGTCAGAAGAAATCTCAAGGGTGTTGATGAAGTCCTTGTAGTCTTTCTGTACGCTCACTCTCATCTTCTCTCCCTTGCCGTTCATGTAAGCCCAGAAGTTGAGAACCGGGTTTGTCATCCTGCTTATGTCCATCTTTGGAGACTCACTGCGTACAGCTTTTCCTGATTTCTCGGCAGAGAAGGACTGCATGCCGCCGTCATAGTCTTGCGGTTTCGTTATTTCAGATTCCGACATGGCGTAGCACCAAGCCTCGCCAATCTCACCATTTGTCATAGTAGTAATCCAAGGACCGCTCTTCATGGTGTTGCCTTTGAACGATTCTATCATAGGAGCCACTATGGATGGTCCGCCGATGGCAACAACAGTCTTCTTGTAGTCGTTGCTATAGCTTATGCTGCTTGTAGCATACACGGTGTAGCCGTTGTACGCCTGTTTGCCGTTCTTTATAGTAAGCTGGTCTTCATAGTGGTTTGTGTTTCCGAGACATATCTCGTCAGAAGAATAACCGGCAGAGATATAGTATGTAATGTCTGACGGGTCGATATATCCTCCATTCACGCCCTCTGGAGTGTCCCATGTAATATGTATGAGACCTTCCTTCTCAGAGTCTTCGTAGGCACGCAGGTTACGTACTGCACCAGGTATGTCGGTTCCTACGTAGACCTTTTTCGTAGCCTCGAGTCCTTCTTCATTATTGCCGTTTACAGCACTTATGGAATAGGTACACAGTCCTGCCGGAACGCTTGGGTCGTTGTAGCTTGTCTTCTGTCCGGGTTGTATATTGGTAAGAGTAGTAATCAACTCACCATTGCGATAAATCCTGATGCTTATATTGCCAGTGAGAGGGTCTCCGCTGAGAGATTTATCAGGAGCCTTGAATGATATGTCAGCCGTCGTAGCACCCTTTTCCCCAGGGATGACAGTAAGGTCGGTTGCTGCATCAGGGGCTGTTGACGGTATCTCAGTAATGTTCAAGGCATCAACGTATAGGGTACTGACATCTTTATCGCTAATGGCATGGATGCCGAAGTAGCGAAGTCCGTCCTCTGTAGCACGGTAAGTGCCGGAGAGCGTGCGGCGACGTGGCTTGTAGGTGATGTCCGTTGGATCTATTACCTCTGTCGTCATGCCTTCGGCAGTAGGGGCATTACCCACGGAAGCGGCAACACGTTCAGTAGGATAGCTGTTTGTAGCATCGAACGAGAATTTGTATATAGCGCCTTTCTTTGCGTTGAAAGCAGGAGAGATAAGCCAGTCGTCAGCGGCATTCTCGGTATTGAAAGCGTAGGCTGCCATATTGAAGTGGTCGCTGAATTGCCATGTCGTGCCGTCGTTGTTGGCATCAACCACGGTCATCTTGTTGAAGTCAGCAAGAGAGTTTAATTTGTTTGTGTAAGGTAGCGTAACACTTGCTTCAGTTTCTTTAGCCTGGATCTTTGCAGGCAAAAGAAAACTATGCTGTGCCATTGCTCCTATTGTTGGAGATGTTAGAAGGGCCATTGTCATAACGGCCTTTGTAAAAGACCTGAGTCTTGTTTCTTTTTTCATATATAATCCGCAAAACGAAACGTTTCGACATTTCAGAACGAGCCGTCTATTTTCTTAAAACGAAGCGTACCGCTGGGGGTTCTCCCCCACCCCAAAATATTTTCGACCGGCTTACGCCGGTATTCACATAATGCAAGAACGGAGTCCGGACACCATCCGAACCCCGTTCTTTTCGTTTTGTCGCTTCGCTCCCGCTTTTCGCGCTTCGCGTTACGCAGCCTCGCTCAACGCCTTATACGCAGCCACGCTTTGCGCCCTCACGAGTTTGCCGCGGAAGGCCAGGCGCGAGCCGACACTCGCATACGCATACGAGGCATCGTAATGCGCACTCGCACTCGAGACACCGCCATTCGCGCTCGCATAGTAGTACCCGCGATAGACCACACGGCCCGTGGCTGTGCTTATCCAGTACACGTCTGTATGGTATGTGCTCGACGAGCCATTCATCGAGCCTACTGGCACTACCGCCATCAGCCTTCCATGAGCCACTGCCGTTATCCAGTTACCGCTGGTTGTCGTACCCTTTATCATGATCGTGCTGCCGTCAGGCATCCAAATGCGCCACTTGCCCTCATTGCCGCTCGTGTTCGGCAAGTCCACACCATCCATCATGTCATACTTGTGTCCGTAGATGTCCTCATAGCCCAGGCAGCAGATATTGTTCACCTGCGTCACCTTTGCAGCACCATACTCGTCCTTGTCCACATACCAGGCATATTGGTGCACTCTGTTCTCGTCCACCAGACTGTTTGTCACATTCGGGTTGATTGCCTTTGCGCCCTCATAGCCTATGGTGTCCTGCATGCCTCTTGACATCGTACCGCCAGTCGTGCGCATATTCGTATGCGAACCTGCGCCGCACTGCTCCTGCATGTTTCTCCTGCCATACTTCGCGTATGCAAGGTTCGCTATGCGGAAGTGCATCAGAGCGTCAATCTGCTGCATACCTCGCTGCACGCTGTAATAGTGGAAGTCCGTCCATGTCATGCTTGCTGTAGTGCTGCCGCCCGTTATGCAGGCACGCAGCTTGCTGCCCACAACAGAACTGCCCACAACAGCGCACAGATGCTCCTCGTTGGCAAACCATTCAGGCTCCATATCCTCTATCTTGCTGCTGTTGGACAGCACCACCTTGTCAAACTCGGCTGTGTTCAATATAGAGAAGTACAAAGTCTTGGCTCCCTCCGGCACATCGCTGATGAGATACATGCCAGCCTCAAATATGTTACCCAGCGTTGGCACCACGACGCTCTTCACCACATTGCCGTTCACGTCGGCAAATGCGCTGCCCACAAGGTTCGTGCCTGGCACACTCGGCCAGCGAACACGCTTGTGCTTCGACACATCCACCACGCACACCGAATAAGAGCTGTCCGTACTCATGGCATTTGTTATGGTGTCCCTGCCGCTCATCACTTTCCTGCCTTTAGTGTAACCGCCCTGCACCGCCTTGATGTCATCAAGCGTCAATACGTCCACGTTTGGCACAGCTGGCATGTGGTCCTTATCCTTCGAACTGTAGCAACTGTAGTTCTTGCTGTTCAAAAAGTCATTGATGCCCTTGCTCCAGAAGAAAGGCTCATGCATCATCAGGTCGCCCTCGCTGCCGTCAAGTTTGGCAGGGGTTCCGTCGGCATACTTGGTGCTGTCCTTATCGTCAAGCTCCATGTAAGTCATCTCGCCGTCCAGATTGTTCACCACGGTATCGACATTCGCTATGTTCACGTTCCTCGTGGTCGCCTTCTTTGTCACCTTCGCCAGCACTCTGTGGCGGTTCTTCAGTATCGCAGCCACATGGCCGCTTGGCTTGTAGTCGTTGCCGTACTTATAGCCCGTGCCGTTATCCAAGTTCGAGAGATTTGCGTCATCAGCCACACTCTCGTCGCTCTCCAGCATTGTATATTCAGGCTGCTCGATGTTCAACTCCGGGTAGTGCTCGATGTATGCAGCATAGGTCTCATCATCAACGTAACGAGTCAGCCGGTATGTGCCTACCAGTCGGCAGCTCTCCACATTACCGCCATTCTCGTCCACACCGCCCGTCTGCATCAGTGAGGCCAGCAGGCTGCCGTCGCCTTCCATGTCGATGCCGGTCACACGCAGATACTTCACGTTTCCGCACCTTGCGTGCAGCGTCTGCCAGTCCACACCAGGGCAATTGTCAACCACAAGTCTGTTGATGTTGCTTGTGCCCTCCAGCGTCAGACCGCCGGTCGTCAGTTTGCTCAGGTAGCGTAGTTCCAGTGTCTGCAACGTTGCCGGAAGCGTTACGCTCGTCAGCGGAGCACCCTGTGCGAAGTTCACGCCGGTCAGGGCTGTCTTGCCTGCCTTCAGTGTCTCCAGCTTCGTGTTGTTGCTCAAGTCTATGCCGGTGAAGCTGCCTGACTTCAAGCCGGTCATATTCAGAGTACGCAAATTTCGGCAGCCGTTCACCAGCAATGCGTTCAGCGTTGTCTGTGTCTGGCCGCAGCTCACGTCAAGCGTCCTCAGGGCGGAGCAGTTGTTCAAGTTCAGAGTCTGGAGTATGGCATGGCTCACGTCCGTCAGGTCAAGCCCCATGATGCGGCTCGCACCGTAGATGTATTGCGGGTCATTCACGATGAGGTCCGTGTCAAGCGTCAGTTCCACCTGACTTCCCGTGTCCTCCGCAAGCACTGCGCTTTCATGCGGAGTACCGCTCGTGTAGCCGTAACCGAAGAAATACCGCTCGCTCGCCGTGATTCTTATCTTCCGGTTGTCACTTCCGAACTTATAGCCGAAGTAGGCCGCGAAACTGTCCTTTCTGTATGTACCGCACACATACTGGCTGTCCAGCAATGCAAAGCGGTTCTGGATGGTATAGGTGCGGTGCGCATATCGGCTGCCCTGGAGTGCATAGAGATAGTCATAGTAACTCGTAGTGCCGTCGGCCGTCGTCACACCCTCCGTCAGCGGTTTGATGTACTTGTAGATGCCGTCCTTGTTGTAGATGCGCTCACACCAGTTTCCCATCATCTCCTCATTGAACACCTTCAGCACATACTCCAGCGACATCGTGCTTCGCAGCTTGTCTGCCACCTCCCTCAGTTTGTCCGGGCAGCCTCTCACAAGTTCCCACAATACGGAGTCGTGTCCTGCAAACGCATACGAGCCGATGCTCTCGTCCATCGTCTCCCACGTTATCGTGTAGTCGTATTTCAGAACCGAGTCGTTGCGCTCACCGAACACCGTGTCCATGTCGTATGGGATGAAGTACCATATCTGGCCGTCCCACGTCACGAGCATCATGTTCTTCGCGCGGTTGTCCACAGCCATGAAGTAGTCCGTTATCAGATACCATGCAAATGGCGAGTCGTTGCCGAAGTATTCCGCATATTCGTTCAGGAATTTCGTCGGGTTGCCCTTGCACGAGTATATCCACTCCCAAAGGCGCTTCACTGCCGCCTTGTCGTCCTCATGCGCCGTCGCCCATGTGTCGTCGGCCTTGAAGCGGAACTCCAGAGCGTCGTCAAACGTGTCCATGTTGCTCGTACCGAACAGGCACAATGTCTCCGAGTTGTTCAGGAACTCCAGGCAGATACACTTGTTGCGCCCGCCCTTCAGTGCAGCCTCGTCATTGAAGCCCTCGATACCCTCAAAGCCGTAGATGATGCCGCTGCCGCTCTTCTCGTTGTTGAAGTTGTACTTGCCAAGATACACGTTCTCACCCGTGCCGTTGTTGTCGTAGAACAAATCTATCGGGAAACCGTCCACGCCGATTCTCACATCATAGTTGCCCTTGTAGGCCATTTGTGGCGGAGTCAGCCAGCCGCATCTCTTCCAGATGTCGTTCACCACTCTCACCGCACCCGTATTATGCGTAGATGAAGAGTCCGAGAAGTCCGCCTTCAGACAGAATATGTCTATCGGTCTTGCACCTGGTTTGAACGAATACTTGAAGTCCGCTACCTCCACACCGTTCACATACAGCTTCGTGCCGTACTTCGTCGATCGGCTGAAGTAGATGCGGTAGTTCTTTCTCGGGTAGGTCGTCGATGAGGTGCCTTGTATTCTCAGTCCGCACTGGTAGATGATGAAGTCATACTCCTTACCGTAGGCAGAGTAGAAGTAGATGTCCACCGGAACCTCAAACTTCTTGTTGTTCGTCTGGTTCACCAGATTCACGTCGCCCACGATTCTCATCACGCTCTTGCCCATTGCTCTCAACTTGTCGATGTCAACGTCTGTGCCCTCGTCGTCCATCACCTGGTTCTTTTCGAACAGCACCACCATCTCGTCGCTTGTCGGGCGGTCCACCATATAGTTGGAAAGCTCCTCGTCATCACCCAAAGCACGGCTGTAAACACGCATGTTACGCACCTCCACGTCCGCGCTCTCGCTCGTGATTCTGATGTTCGTCGGTTCTGCCTGGAGCAGCGAATCCGTCGAGGCATACTGCTTCGCACCGCATAGGATGCCGTTCACATACAGCGTCATCAGTCGGCTCGCCTTTTTCTCCTGCACCACGAAGGCTATCTTCAGTGTCATACCGCTTGCGAACTTCGTGCCCACTTCCGAGCCTGCGCCCGTCCGCATCAACGCCTCCTGCGTGGTCAGTCTGAAACCGACATTGCCGGCCATGCAGTCCACCACCGTGCCTTTGCGGTCGGTCACATTACTGCAGGTCAGTTCCATCTCGTAGGTCGCACCTGTCGTGGTGGCGTCATTGGCAAATGGCTTGTAACCTATCTCGATGTTTGCCCCGTTCGTCAGTTTCAGCGCGTCGCCCGTCCAGCCGTTGCTCTGCCAGTCAAAACCTTCAAACACCGTTTGAACGTCGTTATAACGCCATTCTGCAGGCTCGCTCTCGGCATTGCTTCTGCCGGCTGCCGTCAGTTTCAGTACGAGTCCTGCTGTCGCCTCGCTCAGGTCAATGCCGCTCTCCGTCACCTTCACGTTCAGCTTGTATTCCGTAGTGCCGCACTTCAGCACCATCGCCACGTCGCCCTGCTCCAGGAAACGGTTTGTATATACCTGCGTAGTCCTCGGAACGCTCACCGTCTGCGTCCGTATGCCGTCTCGCCACACACCCACGGTCGCCGGGGTCGTTGTCGGGTCATACGCCACAAAGTCAAATTTCACCTGCTCATACTGGCCGGTTTCAATAGTCGGGGTCAGATGGTCGTCCGCAAAAATGCGTCCGTCACCGAAGGTCAGCTTCGTGCCGATATACGGGGCGTTCTGTCCGGCCTTCAGAATGTCAAAGTAGATGCTCTCACTCTTCAGCGTCAGCTCCGAGCTCGCCTCCATCTCGGCGACGATCTGCACCGTGTGCCGGCCGATGCTCACTCCCGACATCGACAAGGAGAAACTGCCGTTCGTCGTGCCGCTTCTTTTCACCGTCTGCGAGTCCCACTGGTGTCCGTCCAGATACAGCGTCACGGTTTTGTCGCCGCTTCCGCTCACCGCAAAGGGGATGCTCACCGCCTCGCTCACGCCGTAGCCGCCCTTGGCGACACACTCGGCTATGTTGAAGCTGCTGCTCAGCGCAAGGGTCACAGCCTTCACGCTCACATAGCTCTGCCTCGTCTGTGTCTTGCCGGTGGTCGGGTCGGTTGTGGTAGCCCTCACATAGATGTCTGTCGTGCCGAGCAGCAGGTATTTCGTCAGATCCAGGGTATAGGTTCCCTTGCTCACATCATGCTGCGTGTCTGCATACATCACGGTAGCGCCCCTCTTCATCTCAATGCTGACAGTTGCCTTCTGGCCCGTGGATGTGCCTTTCTCGTCACCGCTGCTGTACTGGTGGTCATACGTCCATGTCAGCATCGCGCTGTCACCTTCCTTGATGATGGTCTTGCTGACGGCTGCATCCAGCACGATTTTCGTGGTCGAAGCGTCACCGCCTCCACCGCCGCTTCCTGCCGGAATGTCCGCAGACGCTATCTCCGCACCGCTCTTGTTGGTCAGTGCCAGGCGCACGCTGCTGCCGTCGTCACTCAGTTCGGCGTTCATGCCCAAGACGGTGCTCGCCTCTATCTCCATCAGCTTTGCCGTCACAGCAGCGTTCTGCACCGGGTTCGTCGAGTTTGCGTTCAGGCTCTCGTCCACCTCAGTCTCGCTGATGGTGATGACGACGTTGCCATCCTCGCCAGGCTCCAGCTTCTTGCCGTTCAGCGTCACGCTCTTCACCGTGCCGTCGCCGCCAAAGTCCTCCCAGCTTGCCGCCTGCTCCCAGCTCTCGATGTTCGTGCCCTTGAACTGCTTGGTCTCCCATTTGCCCTGTGCCGTCTCGTAGGTGATGCAGCGTCCCTTCGCACGTGCCTTTCCATCCACGGCTGCTATGGCGGTCTCAAGCGTATAGTATCCGCTCTCCAGCGGAACCTGCTCCGTCACGTTATAGGTGTTGCCACCGCCGCTTCCGCTTATCTCCACCAGGTTCTCTTCCTCATCGCTCCACACATACACCACGCCGCCGCACACATACGCCTTGTCCTTCAGTACTTCCGTGCGCACATCGTTCATGTACATGTCTGCGCCAGGCCAGTTATTGCAGTATATGTTACCATTCTTCCCGCAGAAGGATTTGTTCACCGTGTCATAGTACACACCGTCTATCTGGGGGTATGATACAAGTCGTATCTCCACGCCTTCCACCAGTCCGTCAAACCGTGCTGTCGCGCCGTTCCTTGCAGCCAGTGCCGTGTCCTTGTACCTCGACTCCACGCTCTCTGCCTTTGCCACAGCTGCGTTGGTCTTCTGGGCGGCATCCGTGGCCTTGCTTGCCGCATCGTTGGCGGTTTGGGCCGCAGACCCCGCAGTTGATGCTGCCGTATCTGCTTTCTTTGCCGATGCGTCAGCCACAGCAGCAGAAGCATTGGCGACAGCTGCTGCATCTTCCGCAGGTTTCGACAGCAGTTTCAACGGGGCGCTCACCACCGTCTCGCCTCTCATGGCAGGGAGGCTCACCACACCGTCCAGCGTGCTCACAGCTTCCAGCTCGTCCACACTCTGGCTGTCAGTCTTTATCTGGTTCACCACATCCTGGACCAGTTCCTTTTTCTCTTCTTCTGTCAGTGCCATAGTCGTATCTCTCTTTTTGTTATGATTGTTTATTGATGATTCTTGCCGTATATTTCGTAGGCCAGCCGTTCAGCGTCTCTGTGCTGTCTGGGTCATACACCAGTAGCACCTCAAGCGTATCACCCTTGCCCATATCCAGTGTCTCGTAGTGTCCGCCATCCCAATGTACCATCACAGGCAGTTCCTCAGTGTTCCAAGGATATTCCTTTTGGCTGTCCTGCTGGCTGTAGCGTCCACACACCTTGTAGTCGCTCGACCCTATATCGGCGATGATAGTTATTCTCATACAGAATGGGGTATTCTTTCCAATGGCCAAACCATCCCTCACTTGCTCTATCTTGGGCAGTGCCACAACGGTAGAACCTTGCGTCGCCTTAACGATGAAGCGGTTCGCTGCCTGCAGGTCCATATAGCCTACAAACACCGTATTCGCCTGGTCAAGGGCTATTTTTTTGTATGCATAGCCGTCCATAGCTCCGTTCAGCACACCAGAACCCTTACCCGCAAAGGCGAAGTTTCCGTTCATGGAGTTTTCTATGTCGAACACGATGCCATACTTCGGGGATATGCCAAAATCGAAGTTGTAATCAGTGGCTGTATCCACCAACCGGCATAGCATAGGTTGTCCGTAGTTGTTCCATGTGCCGAAGATGGCTTGTCGTCCCTTGTCGTTGAACCCTATCATGTCATCATACAAGAACAGACCGTTTTCGGTATCCTTTACCTCAATTGTACCATCTTCGTTATAAATTACATCTGCACCACCTATGTGACCATGCCCTATGCTGAAACCGCCTATAGCCCCACCATCGGCGTACACGTTACCTCGGAATGTACCATTAACAGCCTCGATGCTGCCGTCTTCCTTCACCTTGAAGTAGCCGTTGGCCGTCACCAGTCCCTCCAGCTTGATATTGTCTGCCGTCAGCTTGATGACGGTTTTCTTATTACCCTCACCATCCGTTTCCTCTACGCCCACACCTATCAGAGCCAGTTTGCCGTTTGCATCCTTAATATAGATACCCGTACCTTCAGGTTGTATCATCAGCCCCGTCTCTTGCAGTGCTCGCTCGTCCTTGTCATACACGGCTGCCGATATTTTCACCAGTCGCTCCGACTGCTCAAACAGCGTTTTGTACTTGTACGTCAGTGCCTCAATCTTGTCTGTGCTCAGCACCAGCATATACAGATAGATGTCGCCGTCAAACGCCAAGTTGAAGTCGCCCGTACCGTTCCACGCTCCGCTGCATGTGTACTGCACATAGCCGTCCGTCGCCGCTATCTGCTCGCTAACCTCCATGCTGTCGAAGTCAGCGAACCCAGTCTTGTCCACGTTCTCGAACCCTATCTTCAGCGTGCCACCCTTCGCGCAGCGGTAGAAGAAACTCAGGTACACCGGCAGGGGCTCCTTCTGTCCCTCGCAATTGGTCGGGAAAGTCGGCACAAAGCGCAGGTTGCCGTGTTTCTGCATGATGTACTTGTTGCGGATGCGTACCACCTTGCGCCCCATGTCCGTAACGACGCTTGCCCCGTCGCCTTTCTTCGAGAGTGCCGAGCCGTTGGTCCACACCCACTTGTTGCCCACCAGGAAGAACACCGTCTCGTTCTCCGAGTTCCATTTCTCCAGTCCGCTCGCAAACGTGGGGTTGTTCAGGTAGCCTTTCTCGCTCAGAAAGTCATTCCGCACGCTGTCTATCGCGCTCTGCACCTTCCCTTCCGTTATCTCGAAGCGGGTTTTCACGTCCTCGCCGGTTTCCAGTACAAATGTGCCTTTCAGAAAGGCGTTGTCCGCATACAGACCGTTGCCATTCGGCTGGCGGTCTGCCGGGAACTTGTCATCCTTGATGCCGTCCAGGTTGCCGAGTCGTGCCCGTAGGCAGTTGTCAAAGGTCTTGCCGTTCACACCATCCATCACGTCCACCCTCGGCTGTCCGTCCTCTGTGGCGGATATGAGCACCATGTTCTGGCGGTCGGTGTTCGTCGTGTTGCCCATCAGCACGCACTCGTCGCCCTCCTTGGGTTCCACACCGTCAAACTCCTCTTTCGCCACCACAATGCCGTCCGCCGTCACGTCCGCCACCTCCACCCAGTAGCTCCGCATGTCTTTGCCCGTGAACGTCTGGCAGCGTACCAGGTCGTGCGCCACGAATATGTTTTCCTGCTCAAAGCATATGAGGTAGTAGTCGCCCTGCTCCTCCACTGTCTTTATCTTGCCGTTGGCCGCGCTCACGCATATTTGGCCGCCAACGCTCCGCACCTTCTCGATCAGCAGTTCCATCACCGCCATCGTCTGCCTCACCGTCAGTTTATCTATCGTCAGATAGGTGCATCCGTCCTCGCCTTTCCACAGATGGAACCCTGCGCCCAGCAGTCCGTCCACAAACTGCCCCGCGCTCCGTATGCTGTCCGACGTTACGCTCCCGAAGGCCACGCCGTCCTTTTTCCTCACAGGCTGGTCCAGCCAGTCGTCAAACTGTCGGTAGTCCCATTGGTCGGCATTGTCGGCTTCCTTCGCGTGGTCTGCCTCCAGTGCGTGCTTCGCCTCGTCAGCGTCCGTGGCGTGGTCGGCCTCTTTCGCATGGTCAGCTGCTAACGTGTGGTCGCTCTCTTTGGCATGGGTGGCGTCCTTCGCCAGTTCTGCGATGTCCGCCTTGGCTGCGTGCGCAGCCTCCTTCACCGCCATGCCACCGTAAGCTGTGCCCCCGGTCCGCAGTGCCGAGGTGCTGCCCTCGTTCTTCGGCTTCTTTATTACCTTGATGTCTATCATTGCTCTATCTCCTTTAGTGTCATTTCTGCATATCCCTCCGTCAGATTACGGCTGATGCCCTGCACGAAGAAGGTCTTGCCCATCATCGGGTGGCGGTAGTGGGCAAACAGGCTCACGATGCCGCCGTCCGTGTCCGTCAGCTTCTGCGTCATCACCACCCTTGGCGCGTGCCACTCCTTGTAGTAGGAGTCCACATACAACTGCTCCGCCTTTGCGCTCTCGCCACGGTTGTGGTCGTATATCGTCAGCAGCCCCTCGCCCGTCAGCGTGTTCACCGGCGTGCTCATCTTCACGCTGTCCGTCACGTCCAGCGCCTGGCACTCCGCTGCCGTCAGCGCAGAGTTTATCTTCATTTCGATGTCGTCCTTCACGTTCACGAAACTCTCCTTCGTGTCGCTCATGTACACCAGGTCGTTGTCCCCCGTGTTGTTCACCAGGCCGTTGTCGCTGTATATCTTCACCTCGAACTGCTCCACCATGATGCTGCTCACGTGTGCCAGCAGCGGTATCGTCGTGCTGTTCCATTTCGTGTGCCTGAACCACGTCTTGTGCCGCCGTGTCACCACGTCCCACACGGCGTTCACCGGGCCGAGTATCATAAATCGCACTCGTCCGCTCACCTTGTCACCCTTCTTTATAGGGATGGCGATGCCTTCTGCGTCGATGCCTAATTCGTAGCTCACATTGTTCTGCAGGTCAAACTTCGTACCCACTATCTTGTCGCCGATCTTCGGGTCGAAGCCGATGGTGAAGCACTGCTGGTAGTATTCGTCCTCGTCCTGGCACTCCTCCAGCGTCTTGTACTTTCGCCACTCGAAGTCCGTCACCTGTCCCTCCGTGCCCTTTTCCACCACACACTTGTCGCCTATTATCAGCATGCAAGCCAATACGCCCACCTTCGATATGTGGTCGCTTCCGTCGCCGATGGCGCTGTACTTGAACTCGTACAGCTGTGGTCCCGTGTCAGTGAACGGAACGAAGCCGTGCTCCGTCGCCACATCCCACGCCACCTCTTCGTTAGGCTGATCCGCCTGCCACCACTGTTGCGTGTAGTATCGTCCGTCCCCGTTGTTGCGGCTCGGCACGGTCACGCCGCTCCATTGTTGGATGCCAGGCCAAATAATCTGGAATGGACCGCCCGTGTAGTTGTATATGTTCTTGTACGTGTCCGTCAGTCCCATCACTGGGTTCAGCACCAGCTTTCCGCTCAGCACGATGTAGTTGGTCGTCCCCTCGTCAGTAGGCGAGAACACGCCGCCAGTCATGCTGCCGTTATATACGGCTCTCGGCACGCCTGCCTTCAGCGAGTCGGCATTCGGGTAGGTCGTCGCCTCCTTGTCGTCACCATTGCCGTTCACGCTCACCACCAGGTAGTTCGTCATCTCCACCTTCGGTGTCAGCGAGTTGTCCTTCCCGTCCGTTTTCTTCTCCACCTTGCCCAGGGCGATGATGGCCGCGCCCGGCTGCTTCGCAAGCAGGTTCGGCAGGGCTTGCTGGTTCCGTCCCTCGCTGCACAGCTCCTCCATCACGTTGCCGCTCCCCATGTTCGGAAACAGCCACTCACTGTTGTTCTTCATCTGCACATACCAGTCCGTCACGCAGCCCCCGTCATAGCTCGTTTCCTGCCCGTGCGTCATCGCATCAAAGGCATTGATGGCTTTCTTGCCCTCGCCGTCGCTGCTGTATTCCGTCATGTATTTCTGATAGTTCTTGTAGGGGCTTTTCAGCAGGTCGTCGTCCAGCGGACTCTCTATCACGCTCTCCACGCTCTCCACCTTCGCCGTCAGCAGCAGTCTGTTGTACACCTCGCCCACGCTGATCGTCGTGTCAGTGTCAGTTACGATGCCCGTCCGTATGTCCGTCGTCTGCCGGGCCGTCGTCACGCTTGCGCCAGTCAGCAAATCTCGCCAGTAGATGCGCTCACCACCCTTCACGCTCTCCCATGAGTATATATAAAAGGTGAAGCCTTCCTGCACGATGTGCAGGTTCAAGTACTTCAGCATCTCCTCCAGCACCTCGTCCTGCTGCCACACGTCGTCCTCCTCGTCGCCAAGGAACAGCAGTTCGTTGATGGTCAGCTGCCCGAATATGGCGTAGCGGTTGCCCGTCAGGTCGTCCACCGCCTTGCTCCCGTCATACAGGTAGCGCACGGCGTTTCCGCCCACGATGTCAAGACCTGCCGTCACACCACCCATTATCTCCTTTAGCATCTCTAAGAACGTGCGCTGTTCCGCCTCCGCCTTCACCACATTGTAGAGCACGCCCAGCGCACCCACGTCGCGGTACTTCGAGTATTGCAGGGCTATCAGCGCATCGATGCAGCTCAGTTCTATCTCGTCATATTCCTCGTTATAGCCTTGCGAGTATGACTGCGGTTCTATGTAACCGGCAAAGAGGCATTTGTCCTCGCGGTAGATGTTCACCACAGCGTCAAGGCACGAGGCGCAGAAAAAGTCGGGCACAAAGTTCCTTGTCAGCAGCCGTACCTTGGCTTGTTGGCAGAGCAGATGGTCGAAGGTGTCATTCACCTCGCTTGTCAGTTCCACAGGATCATCCGTGAACGACAACTCGCCTCCATCCTCACCGATGACCACCTCTTTTGTGCGGTCGCCCTTTGTCAGAATATGCACCTCGATGCGCTCGTTCTTCTGGTTGTAAAAGTGTCCGTGTAGATACATGCTCCTTATATTTTGATGTTCGTTCCCTTTCTGTTTATTCTCGTCTCGTTGGCAAGCACTGCCACAAGGTCGCGGCCTTTCACCTTCAGTTCATAGATACCGCCACCTCCGCTGCCATTATTGCCGATAAGCGACTTCAGTTTGTTCAGCGGTGCTATCACCTCAGGGTTGCTCTTTGCCCCGGCATACTCGCCCATCAGCGCCAAGGTCGGTCCGTACACGATACCGCCGTTGGCAAATGGGGTAACGGCCACCGATGCCACAAGTCCCTGCATCATGCCGATAAATCCGGCTGCGATGCCGGCACCTGCAAACGGGATGTAAGCGTGTGCCGCCATAAACTCCGAGGCTGCCAACTCACGGTATGCCATAGCCTCTGCCTTCACTGCTGCCATCGTCGCTACGGATGCCGCCACCTCTTCGGGGGCTGCCGCTACCTTTGCCGTAGCTGCGGTGGTGGCCGCCACTCCGCTTGCCGTGGTTACGGTATTGGAAATACCTGTCGCAGCGGTCAGGGCATCAATGATTGATATGACACTATTGACACCCTCGTATATCTGTATGGCTCCATCCACTATGCCCGTGATGGTCTGCCAGGCGTTGCCGTTTCCTTTTAACGCTTCGGTAATGCCTTCGACACCACCGCCAATACCTTTTATTCCAGCCCACGCATCGCTGAATTTGACGCTGCTCTTCTTCAGTACTTTCTCATAGTTGCCCCATGTCTGAATAAGTTTCGTCACTTCCTTACGCTGTTCATCGCCAAGCGGATTCTTGGTATCATCGAGCATCTTCTGCAGCGACCTTATTTTGTCTTGGATGCCTTCAATGCCGATGAGTTCCAGTTCCATTCTCAGTTTCTTTCCGCTCATTCCGCCAAGGTCGGCTGTTTCCTGCTGCATGGTTGGCAAGTCCACCATACGGTTCATCGCATCACGTTTGGCTTGCAGGGCGTTGATGGTACGCTGGATATTCTCCACCTCCGCACCCGTAGCCTTACGTTGCCGTTCGCTGTAATAAGAAATGGCCTTGTCAAGTTCCTCCATCGAGTTCAAACTGCCGATGGCTGCCGGCTTATCCATTGCAGAAAGCACATCGTCCCATTTGCCACGAAGCCTTTCCAGTTCCTTGATTTGCTTCTGTATCTCGATGCGCTCTGTGGCGGTAGCGGTCTTCAGTTTCTTTTGATAGAAGGCCAACTCGTTGTCAAGTTGTTCGTAGGTATGTATCTGGTCTGTGGCAAGTGCTGCGTGCGAACTGTCCTCGAATGCCGTTTTAAGGTCGTTCAAACGCTTTATCTCCTTGTCTATCTGTGCAAGGTTCTCCTTTGAAGTCTTGCGTCGCAGCTGTTGCTGGAACTGTATCTCGGCATCTATTCCTTCAAGTGTGTCGAGCGACACCGTGTGGTCGGCAGCGTCTATCTCCTCCTGTATGGTTCTCTGAAGTGCCTTGTATTTGTTGATGAGTTCCGTGAGAAGCTTTATCTTCTCGGTGTCCTCCTTGTTCGTCTTCTTCAGCCGAGCCTCATAAATGGAAATGTTCTTGCCTACATCTTCAAGTGTTTTCGGGTCAGTTATTGGAGTATCGTCCGCCGTTACCTTTGATGTCGTTGTGGTTTTCTTCGGTGTCGTTTTAGTTGTGCTGATACCTTGCTGTTTCTTGTCATTATCCTCTCGCTTTTTCTGCTCCGCCTTCAGTCTGCCGATTTCTTTATTCAGCCTTGTGCGCTCTGCCTCATTGCTGCGCGAGGTGTTCTTCAACTCGTTTTCAAGTTGGGTGATATTATCCGTCAGATCTTGGTCTGAAACATCTTTCAAGTCCTTGCGCGACAAATCTACAGACTTCCTTGACGCATCCAGTTTCTTTTGGGCACTCACCATGTGGTCTATGGCGGAATCATACTGCTTTTGCAAAATGCTGATTTCGCTAGTGAGTTTGTTTATCTGCCCACCAAGTTGGTCATAGTAGTCCTTTCCGCCAGCTGCGTTCTCATAGTTGTAGTGTATGTTGCCGTTGCCGTCCCAATACTGCTGACCGAGCTGATAACGCTCACTTTCCTTGCTTTCCTTTTCAAGTTGCTTGGCAGCAATTTGGGAAGCCAATACTTTCGCCTGTGCCTCATAGCCTATCTGCTCGCAATACACCTTGCTCTTGGCGATGAGCGTGTCATACCATTCCGCCGCAGTACGGTGATAACCGAAACTCTCGCCGTACTTTTTGTTCAACTCGTCCACCTTCTTCGTGGCATTCTTGTGGCTGTTGATAAGCGAGGCGAGCGAACTTACCTCCATGTCGATTTCCGCCTTGGCATTGGACGAGGCATTGCTGAAGGCGTCAGTACTGTCTTTCAGAATGTCCACGTCCTGCGCAGCGTCCTCCGCCTCGTCGCCCATGGAACTGAACAGGGTGATAATGCCAGTGATTATAACCGATATTCCCATGGTCAAGGCTGCATACAATGCCGTTACAGCCACCGTCAGGGCTGCCGTGCCAGCCGTTGCCGTATATCCGCTTGCCGCCAACATGTTCTGCGCCATAGACACCATCTTCTCATGTATGGCCAATGCCGTTGCCTTGATTGTAGATATGGAGAAAGCTGCACTCAGTGCTGTCATGGAGGTTACGAACTTGCCGACGCTTGTAACGCATATCATCGTCTGCGCAGCTATGGTAACAAACGGCATCGCCCCCTGCACAAGTCCGCCGAGTTGTTCCTTGATGTCGCCCAACGTGTTCTCCAGTTGCTTCTGCCGTCCGGCATCCGTCTTGGCAAGTTCCTCGTTCATGTTTCCAACGTTGGCCTTAATGACCTCGGCAAGCATGGCAGCACGCTCACTCTCCGTACCGAACTGCAGTACCTGTTTCTGTGCCTCGTCAAAGGTGATGCCGACACGCTGCAGCACTTCCACCTGTCCCTGCATCGCCTTACCCATCATGTTGCCGATGCTCACGGCATCCTGATTGGTGGCGTTCAGTCCATTCTGCTGGGCGATGAGGTTGTTCATGGCGGGGATAAGTGTGTCAAGGCTTTGCTTCTCCTTCAGGAACGTGGCCATCTGCTGGGCACCGCTCAACTGCACCTCGTCGCCGATTACGCCCATTTCCTGCTGGGCGGAGCAAAATTCCTTGATGCTCTGTATATCTTCGTTGGTGCTGTTCATACGTTGCCGCATGATGGTCTCCAACTGGGTCTCTGCCACGAGTTGCACCTGGTAGGCTGCGGTAAGGTCTGCCATGACACTTTGCAGATCACTGATGGAGTCCTGGAGTACATCAATCGCTTGCGATGCCTGCGACCATGTGAGGATGTCGCTCTTCAGCCGCTCGCTCTCGTCCTGCACGCTCCTTATGACCCGACCGAGTTCTTCGGCATCGGCAGTAACACGCTTCGCACTGCCGTTGTCGTTGATTTTTATTATAAAACTGACCTCTTTTGCCATATTCTCATTTTTATTGTTTACCTTTGTGGCGGATACATTTTTGAACAACTTATGAGCGTAAACTTGAAACCCATACACGACCTTATCGTGCAGCACCCTTTCGCATCGGTGCTGACGGTGGCTATTTGTCTTGTGGCTTGTTTACCCATATTCTTATATGTCGTTACCAAAATCGCGGCCCTGATTAAATTCTTCAAAGGCAAATAATTGTTTATTTCAACCCTGCCGCCGCCTTCGCTTCCCTGTATCTGCGTAGGGTGTCTTCTTTGTCCATCTTCACTTCATTTTCCGACTTCTGCTCCGTCTCCCATGGAAATGACATAATGTCGGAGGCATCGAGCGTTTTCTTTGAATAAGGCTGCAACGTGCAAAGGCACTGCATGCGCAGACGTTCCCATTCGCCACGATCACGGCTTTGCTGCATCTCATTCCATGCTTTCCATGCTGCATAGAACTCAGAAGGGGTGCATCGGCAAAAGTCATCCATACTCATTCCAATGCACCCCATCGCTATACCGAGCAACTGTTCGATGTCGGGGTCTTCTACACTTTCCCCATCCTTTTTTTTTCAGCCGACTGCCTCACCTGCTCATTCCAATCATTGAGAACGTCTGGTGTAATGCTGTTGCAGAAAGTCTCGAAGTCCAGAGGGAACTCGGTGCCTTCCGCCTGGCTTGCGCACTTCACGCAGCACCACATCAGCATCAGCAGTTCTTCAAGGTCGTCCTGCTTGATTTGGCTCACATCCTTGCCCGTCTCTCGCTTGAACATGAGAAACGCTCCCATGACAAAGCCACAGGGATATTCTTTCCCCTTCAACGTTATCTTTATCATAGCTTATTCCGGATTTGATGCTTCACTAAGGCCATTGGCCAATTTCTCAACCTTGCCGCAGTTTTCCAACTGGAGGCTGTATTTGGCATCGTCACCGGCCTGTGCGTCAAGTTCCAGCGAGGTGATGATGTACTTGCCTTTTTAGCCACCGGTTGTCTTGCCGGTACGCTGGTCGCCATCGCGCAGACTGTAACGTCCGTCTATGGGTTCACCATTGAGTTGCATGTCCTTCAACTGATCGTAGGTCGGGGTCTCGGTGTCGCCATCCGTGAGGACACAGCCCTCGGCTGAAATGCTCTCGGAAAAACTCTTCACGAACTTCTCTTTCCACTTGCCGCTTGCTGCCTCCTTGGTTACGCGCTCACCAGTCTCCGTTGTGGTTGTCACCTTACAGCCAGTGGAGAAGCCCAACGCTTTTTCACCGACGCTCAGAATGAGATTGGTTCCGTCTAAAACACTTTTTGCCATATCTTTCTTGTTGTAATGGTTAATACTATGCCGGTCGCCACTCCGACGATAAAGGCGATGAGAAGCATCTTCCACGGATTGGAACTGCGTTCCTTTTCCGTTTTGGCTTCATTCTTCTGCTGCTCCAATGCTTTCTTGTAGCTCGCCATCTGGCGTTCATAGTACTCGCACTGGCGTTGCAGACTGTCGCAAGTGGCATACACAACGATGGTGCCACCTTTGTTCTGCACGGTTGCGCTGGCTCGTCCGTTCTTGGCTCGGTACTCTGCCTTTTCGGGTAGGTTAGTCAGTTCCGCCAGAGGTATCTCCAGTTTGGCTTCCTCCTGCGGTACTGTCTCCGTCCATGTCTGACGAACCTCGCTCTGGAGGGTGTCCGCGAATACTTGTTTCACGCTTTCCTCCGTGGCCACGCTCGCTTTTCGGCTTGTCGCGCAGCCCGACAAGAACAGGGCAGTCATCATGATGCTTGCAACTGTTCGCAGTGTCGATAGCCTTCCTAAGACGCGCCATCTCGCGCTTCGAGGCTTCGAGGTATCTTCTTGTCTCATTGAGTTCTTCCTTCAATGGTTTCACGATGTTCTCTACCAAGATACGGGTGGCATGCTCGGCGTTGTCCATACGCACCGTCTCGGCATCGGCTTCTGCCTTCATCGATTCCGCTTTCGCTTTCCTTATGGTAGCCCGCAGCGTGCATATTGCAACAATGGTAGCCACCAGACCTCCGCCAAGGAGGACGTTCAGGACTTCGCTGATATTCATGCCATCCATATTTTTACTGTTGGTATATTCCTATTGACTTGAGCCACTTGGCTACATCGAAGGCTGGGCAGGCTTTATTTACGCCCGGAAGGTCGCAATGACCTACAATCTTGATCTGCGGAAAACGCTGATGGAAGTTCCGCACATAGTCGGTCATCGCCTTCAGCTGCGCAGGGGTGCGCGTGTCCTTGGAGTGCTTCATATCCTTGGTGCAGCCACCGGCATACACCACATGACGGCTCACACTGTTGTAACCCTTGGCACCATTGGTCACTTCCCACGGATCGACCTCCGCGTCCTCGTTGTTATCGACAAGGCGTTCCACCTTGCCGTCCAAGTGTATCAGGTCGGTATAGCCTACCTGCTTCCAGCCACGCCCACCCTTGCTTACCGGGTCAGTGTGCCAGTAGCGTATCTCATTCGAGGTTACCTCACGGCCTTCAGGGGTGGCTGTGCAGTGTAGGACTAAATACTTTTGCTTCATGTTCAATAATCGTTGTTTTTGTTGATTTCATAAAATAAGGACAGAACCATCCAACATTAAAAAACACACATATGTGACTTCTGTCGGAATGGGGTCTGTCCTTTCACTCTGCCATGACTTACACAGGATTACTCCATTGTGTCGCCACCGTCAGACTTTCCTGTTTTGTTCACGGTGTATTCTGCCACCTCCTTTTTCGTCGCCTCGCTTGTAAGCGTAGCAGTGCGCAACTTACCTGTGGCGCGGGCGTTCAAATGTACGTTTCGCAGACAATTTGTAATCGAAAACTCCTTTGCGCTGGCAGCACCAGATGTTGAGATGCTTGCCGAGAAGATGGCGAGATTGTCGAGCTTCACGGCCTTGCCGTCGAGCACCAGTTCCTTGATGCAGTTCACCATGTCGCGCAGCACCCCAAAGATACAGCCCTGCGAGTAGGGCGTGTTGTGATTGGCCATGTGCTCGGCGAGCTTCTCCAACCCTACGGTCTCATCGTACACGGCACGGGCATACCACAATCCGTAACTGGAAGAAGCCTTATTCTTGCTCTGATAAACCTTGTAACGAATCATAATCGTTCTCCTTTCTTGTTTTAATGTTTGACCTCTTGTTTGTTGTTCTCTGATACAAGTGACGAATTGCCTCCGGAATGCGTTCTGTCCTCTTGTCGGTACAAAGGTATATACGAGACAAGACAGTAGAACTGTTTTTGAAAGTTAGCGTTAGTTTGATGGCGTTATTGGTTGTAAATCAAAGATAATGCAAGGCGAGCGCAATAAAGCTTACTTTAATTGCCGAGCCGCTGCTTATCTTATGCAAATAAAAACTGCAGATTCGTTGCGAAATAAGGGAAAATGAGTTATCTTTGCATATTAAAAAAATTTTGTAAAACAAATGTCTATTTTCGATATATTCAAACGCAAGTCCAAACCAAAGAATGTTACCTTTGAAGTGTTGGGCAATACCTATGAGGCCGCATTGGAAGGGAAACGACTTTCCGATGCAGTAAAGGAGCGGATGGCCAAAAGCAGACAAGAGCGCAAGGAAAAAGAAAGACGCATTGAACTGCGTGACAAGTGGATGGCCATAGGAATGGCATTCACGGCTTACCGTCATTTCATGGAAAGTTCCGACACGATATATCCTGATGACCGCACAAGTGAGCGGTTAAGAGAAGCCCATGCAGAAATGCGGAGCATCGCACAAGACCCCGACTTTGCAGAATGCCTGCAACTCGCAACTGACGACTATTCCTGCATGAATGGCGAGAAGCCCACAGAGGAACAGATATGCTTTGCTACACAGCCCGAAGCGTTCAACCCTGAAGAGATGATACGCAGTAAGTGGCTCACCTTTGCCAACGGCTACCGAGAGTATTGGGAAGAACAAATAGGATTGCTTAAACGCAAGAGTGCCGTGACGAACCGCCGCCGCTACCTGTTGGAACACCTTGACGGTCTCATTGAAAAAGCCTCAACTCTGTCATTGGACGAGGCTGTCAGGAAACTGCAAGAATACAAGCGGTATAACGAGCGGATACTCGCAGAATGACATCTCACTTACTTCACCTTATAATATATATATAGGGTACATACACATAAAACGCCAATCGGCACACGCTCGGGGCGGCTTCTCTCATCAAGGCGGAAGCCGCCCTTTTTACACAGAACAAGATTAGAATTTCAGAAAAACAGGAAAGGATAACGACAATGAAAGAACAGCAGCATTTCCGCACCAGAGCCTACGGGCGCACCGAACTGGCGCAACTCTACTCGCCCTCGCTCGCCCCAAGCGCGGCGTGGCGGCGGCTTGCCGAATGGATAGACCGCTATCCCGGCCTCGCCGAGCGACTCGCAGCCACAGGCTACCAACCTGGCTCACGCTCGTGGACACCGGCACAGGTGGCGATGATTGTGGAGGCTATAGGGGAGCCGTGATGCCTCAGAAACATATTGCACAAAAACACGAAAAACCGCCAATGAATTGCTACATCTTCGCAATGTCCATTGGCGGTTTTCAACACTATTTCCGTTACCGATTATTCTGTCAATATCTCTGGATGTTCTTTCAAATACATATCGCGTAAAGGCAAACTCAATATGAAACACACATCTGGTAATGACAAATCATATGGTCTTTCCTGTCCGCTCGCATCTTTTATCATATAAGATGGTGAGTTATAAACGAAATTTTTCAAGCCGTTGAACATATCGTTATCCGTACTTGCCACACATACGGCATGGGCTGCGTTCTCTACGTCCAAAGCAGTTTTTGGCTTGTAAGCATCTATCAGCGAGAAGAAGAAGTCTTTGTGTGCTTCCAAAAACTCTGCACCTTTCATGTCATTCATAACCTGCTTGCCAATACCATTAAGTTGGCGTGGGCTGTTCTTTATGGAAAACAAAGAGGCTGCATCCTTGTGTTTCATTGTAAGCAACGATTTGATTGCCACAATGTCACTTCTCATTGTCCGTATATTGTCATTGACGGTATCAATATCCTTTCCATGTGATTCTACGGCAGCATTGATAGTTGCAACATCGGTTCTTATAGTCCGCATATCGCTCTTCATTGCATCTATATCTCTGCCATGCAAATCACAGGCAGCATTGACAGTACGTTTATCAACCTCGTCAATACGATGAGAGAAACGCCCAACGCCAAAAGCCTTGTTCACGATAAACCACACACCGCCAAGTACAGTTGCTACTATACCTACGCATGCTCCTATAATTTCTATTGTAGCCATTTTCTTCTCCTTTCTTATTTCCGTTACATTTAACGTTAAACGTGTTGCAAATATAAATATTTCAAGCGAGTTACACAAATTTTTCAGACGCAAACACACTAAAGAAAACACACGAACCACATTAAGGCTTGGTTTTGTGCCATAAATGGTGCTTTTAGGACATGAAAGCAAGCCACTTAGATGGTCGAAAAGAGACATCTATAATGATTGTACGGTGGCTATTCAGTTCTTCATGGAAGCGAACTTCATGCAGGATGTGATTTTGGACGAGTTCGCCGTGGAAGGTGAGCTGCGTGGCTACCAGCTACCCATCATGCCCGACAAGCGAAAGAAGCCAGACAAAATCCAGCGTATCGAGGCGGTCAGTCCTCTTTGGGAACGTGGCTTTGTCTGGTACAACGAGCGCAAGAAGGAAGACCCCGATATGCAGGTGGGCATAGAACAGACGTTGGCGTTGGAGCGTGGCAGCCGTGTGCATGACGATGCGCCTGACGCTGATGAAGGCGCAATATGGATACTCCAGCGCAATACAAGACAGGAAAGTTTCAAACCGGTGTTCGGCAAAAGACCGACCGCCAAAAACATTTGGTAACAATGATACAAGTAATAAAGGACATTATCTGGGGATGGCAGTGCAAGCGTGCCATCAAGAAAGCCAACAAGCTCTCAAAGCTGCTTGGCATGAAGTATTATGTGATTTACATGAACGGCTCGCTGAAGGTCGTGCCGAAACGCACCATCCGCGAACTGGTTGCGAAGCACCGCTTCCGTAAGGGTGTAAAGGTTGCCGACATCGAGCGTCGTGCCATTTATGTGACGCATTAGAAAGGAGGCTGATTATGTTTATCACGGAAGAGGACTACAGAGTGGTCATAGGCGAAAATGCGCTGAAGGTCGTGTCGCAGGCATCGCAGGAGATACGCGACAACGCGGAACTGGAGGCTTGCGAGGAGATTGCCGGCTACCTCAGACCAAAATACGACACGGAAGCGGTGTTCTCGGCTGAAGGCGAAAACCGCAACCGTCTGGTGGTAATGTATGCCGCCGACATTGCGCTCTATCACATGATTGCCGCTATGCCCCAAAAGATGGGCAGCGAAATACGCAAGGAGCGCTACGAGCGTGCCATAAAGTGGCTGGAAGGCGTGCAAGCCGGAAAAATCATACCCGACCTGCCGCTCGCCACCGACGAGGACGGCACACCGACTGGCGACCTGCTCATATTCGGTTCACAGAAACAATTACGACATAACTGGTAACGCTATGGATATAAAGAACTTTTTCAGCGGTATGTTCGGAGGTGGCAGTCAAAATATACTGCACACGCCAAACGGGGACTTCAACCTTGCGAAGTCGTCTGACCGCAAGCGCATGAAGAAGATGGTCATTGAACTGCAACGCACCACCGATGCGCTTACACGCAGGGACATTGCCGACTGGCGCAACGCCTGGCAGATGGCTATAAATGTGGACAGCCCGAACCGCCAACGTCTCTACGACATATACCGCGATGTGGATATTGACCTTCACCTATCGGGCTGTGTTCGCCAGCGTGTAGGATTCGTCATGGCGAAGTCCTTCAAACTGGTCGATGCAAAGGGTAATGAGAACGAGGAGGCACACCACTATTTCGACCAGGCTTGGTTCAAGCAGTTGCTCGAATATGCGCTTGCCGCCAATCTTTGGGGGCACTCGCTCATCGAACTTGGCGACCTCACCACCGATGGCGACGGATGTCCTTGCTATACGGATGTGAAGCTCATTCCACGGAAGCATGTCATTCCGGAATACGGCCGTGTGATTCAACAGCTCGGGCAGGACTGGACTACGGGCATCGACTACCACTCAGCCCCATTCTCTGACTGGCTCATTGAAGCCGGACGGCCTGACGATCTCGGCCTGTATCTGAAGGCTGCCACGCAGACCATTCCGAAGAAAAACATGTTGGCATTCTGGGATTCCTTCGGCGAGATTTTCGGTATGCCGATGCGTATTGCACGCACCACCTCACGCGACCCCAAGGAGATGGGACGACTTGAACAGATGCTCAAGGGTGCCGGAGCAAGCCAATACATGGTGGCAGGGCAGGACACGGAGATTGAATTTGTGGAGAGTGGCAAGGGCGATGCCTTCAATGTCTATGACAAACGCATCGATCGCGCCAACTCGGAACTGTCAAAGCTCATCATCGGACAGACGATGACCATCGAGGACGGCAGCAGCCTCTCACAATCAGAAACACACCTGGAGGTGTTCGAGAACCTGGTGGAAAGCGACTGCACCATGCTGCGCGACATCGTGAACAACCAGCTTATCCCACGCATGGTGAAGCATGGCTTCCCCGTCAAGGGGCTGCGCTTCGAGTGGGACGATGCGGTGGACTACACGCCGGAGCAGCAGGTGGCATACGAGACGATGATCGCCGACCGCTACGAGGTGGACCCATCCTACTTTGCAGAGAAATACAGCATGCCTGTCGGGGAGCGACGCAATGCACAGCCTATGCTCCCGACTGGAGGGGACGATGATGATGACGACGAGGGCAACAACGAGCCGGACGAAAAGAACAAGAAGAAACATCAGCAAAACGTACACGGCGGTTTTTTCGACTGAGCCCCAGTGATTACCTGGGGCTGCACCGACGCTACGCCCAACTGTTAGGCGATGGGCCGCAGACTTTGTCGCTGTCAAAGGAGCGTGAGGAGGAGATACGCAAGCAGCTCTCCGAACTGTTCGACGGCATGATGCGCACGCTCTACTCGTTGGAGGGATCGCAGTTCCGCATTGAGGTGCTGGCCGAGCCGAAAATCCAGAAGTTCATCGATGCCCATGCCGGTGTGCTGGACTCCACTTTCAAAAAGGTGGAGATGTCCGATGCCATGCGCAAGCGGCTCCAGCGGTCGGACTACATATTCTCCGGCATGAAAACATTCCATGAGTTGAGCGAGGCGTTCCCGTCCTTGCTGGATTCTAACGGCAATAGAAAGACATTCGAAGCCTTTTTGAATGATGTTAGAAAGATAGACAAGACCTACAACTCCAACTACCTCCGTGCGGAGTACAACTTCGTGCAGTCGTCTGCGGAGATGGCTGCCAAATGGGAGCGGTTCTCGGAGGACGGCGACCGATACAACCTTCAGTACCGCACGGCTGGCGATGGTAAGGTGCGCCCGGAACACGCTGCGCTTAACGGAGTGACGCTTCCACCTTCAGACCCATTCTGGGAGGAATACTATCCACCCAACGGATGGAACTGTCGTTGCACCGTAGTGCAGGTGCGCAAGTCCAAATATCCTGCCACTCCCCACGATGAGGCAATGGCACTGGGCGAAGAAGCTCTTCAACGTGACACAAAGGGTATCTTCCATTTCAATCCAGGAAAGGAGCAAAAGACAACTCCTGATTATAACCCTTATACCATCAAACGGTGTCGTGATTGTGATATTGCAAGAGGTAAGTTGGATCTTGACAGAAAGCCTGTTGCAGACAATGAACTTTGTGCTGCTTGCAGATTGGTACATAAATGCGCCAATGCGTACACCGATTCAGGAAAAACAAATCTGTCTGTTGAAGACCGTGATGCGATACTTGCAAAGCCTTTGGATGAACAATATTTCACCAAATACATTGGCATCAAAGGAAAGGTGTTACAACACGATTTGGCTTGCTCTACAGCAGAAGACTATAAGCGAGTTTTAGATGTGGCTATGGCTTTTGCCAATGAATATGGTGATTGTTTCCTCAATCCAGAAATTCGTTTCAATGCAAAAGAAGGAAGAAGAAAGGTCTATGACATGATTCCAAAAGACAGTAGAGCAAACCCAGATTTGAAAGTAGGTGAGTTTGGATATATTGATGTGAAATCACCTGAGAAAGTAATGAATTGTTGTCGTAATGCAAACCATGCTTCTGATGCACAACACGCTTGCGTTTGTCTAACAGACCATTGCTTTAGAAAGCCAATTACGGAAAGGCAAATCCAAGATAGGAACAAAGCCATTTGGGACAGTAAAGATTATCACCATGACTACATCTTTTGGTATGTCAATGGCAAGCTCAGAAAATACAAGAGACCAATGGAATAATCCGTTGGTCTCAGGTTCTGCAACGTCGCAGGCTGCTTTCAGTGGTTTTCAGTATGTCGCTCCCACGCCACAAAGGTAATAACAAATTTTCAAAACACAACAAGTTATGAACAAAATTTTCTCATTTCTAAAGAAAAGCAACCGCTACAAACATCTTATCGGCGGTTTATTGGTTGGTCTATGCGCCTTGTCACCATGGGCAGCCATCTATTCTGCCATCATCGCAGCCTCATGTCTCGAACTCAAAGACAAGCTTCACGGCTGTCCTTGGGACTGGATTGACTGGGCTTGCACAGTATTTGGTGGTTTCATCGCAATGATCATCTGGACTATACTAACTCTCTAAATCTCTTTCACTATGATACGAGTACAAGGAAACAACAACGTAAAGCCAATAGAATGCGTAAATCCTATGCGCAACAAATGGCGCATTCATTGGGATATTCAAATCTCCACCAACGAAAGCGGAGCACAAGAAGCCTCCTATATGGAGCACGAGTTCACGCACCGCCCTACCATTGAAGAAGTGAAGAATATCATCACCGCATACTACAACCACATCACAGACCAGAAAATTCTCACTGGCTTTTCGTTCCAAGGCAATGCGGTGTGGCTGTCAACAGAAAACCAGTTCAACTACAAGACGGCATACGACCTCGCCATACAAACAAACGGTGCCACATTACCCGTCACTTTCAAGTTCGGGACTGACGACAACCCCATTTTCCATAAGTTTTCTAACATGGAAGAATTCACGGAGTTCTACACTGCATCAGCTCTGTTTATCCAGCAGACTCTGCAAGAAGGATGGGACAAGAAGTACAATATCAATTGGAGTGCTTATGAAGCAGTGCATAATGATTGATGGAGTGGAAGTCCAATACACAATCGAGACAAAAGCCATATTGACTGTGCTTGGATCCGTTTATATATACCGTCCAGTCACGTTCCTCGATACTATACGCATAGTCTATTTGGGCCTACAACGCAATTACGGCTACACATTCGATGAATTCCAGACTGCGGTAATGAAAGGACAAATAAGAGCCTCAAGAAAACGTGGGCATTATCCGCTCAATGTGGCAACATTGCGAATCCGAAACAGAGTCAAGCACATCAACAAGAAATTCATACAATCCAAAAAAGTCAAATAATGAGAAAGGAATTATTCAACGCCATAAAAACTAAATTGGCGAACGATGTACCCGAAGTGAAACACATCGACCTATGGAACCACAACGTTGAGTTCATCGAGCAGGAGGACGGCTGGGAGCGACCCGCTGTCTTTGTAGAATTTGCCACTATCGAATGGGCACCGTTTCAAGGGGGTGTGCAGCGCGGTAAAGGCATCGTCAGCATACACATCGTCACAGACTGGACCGAGGGCGAATACGACGCGGCATTCGACATCAGCCGAAAAATACACTCCGCACTTGACGGACTATGCGGAGAGAATTTCAACGGAATGGCATTGGCTTCCACCAATACCAATCATAACCACGAGGAAATTCTGGAGAGCATAGACAACTATGCAGTACGCTATCTGCTGAGATAAAACAAAGAGATGGTCGAACTTTCTTTAATACTGAAGGTCCGACCATCTCTTTAATACGCTGGTGCCTGTGTCGAAATACTGTCACTAACTGTTGTATGGACACGTTCCATGAGTTCCTTTGTCAGTTCTCTATTAGATTTATCCGATGTCTCGCCTATAAAATAGAAGACTCCTGCTATTATGGCAAACAAAATAGCAGAAACAACTCCTGCACCTACACTGACGAAAAACGTTTTCAAATTTCCGGGAATACAATCCTTTATCTCTTTTTTATAATTACGAACCATCTCGTCCTCAAAACGCCCCAATTCCTCATTGGCTATGTTAGCCACTGTTTCCGAAAGAAGAGCTTCTGCCTGATTCCGATAATTGTTTAGCTGGCTTTCTGTTGTCGAAGCTGCAAAGAACGAATTGCATTCTTCTTGTGTCGGTTCTCTTTTATTCTCTTCCTTTATTTTAGTGATAAACTCTATCTTGTGCTGCTTATAAATGCCATACGCTATCAAGCCCAAGACATCGTCTTCTGCCGTAACAAGTTTTTCGTATATGAAATTATATTGATTTGCCATAAACCTATCTCACTACTTTCCCATAAGCCTTACTCGCTTCTGTAGCAATTTCCTTACGGGAAAAAGTCATCATACAAACTCCTGCTACAGTATGACGACGTACTGACACATTTCTTCCATCAAGGGAGACGCAACGGCTCTGTCCGCTCATCGTTGCAGCGTTTCCCCTTCTAACACTTTCTTTTGATATAACTCTTGCGGTTTTCATATGCTTTTTGCGTTCATTATTGAACACGCTGCAAATATAGCAAAAAGTCCGCAGAAACGCAAATTTCCACGGACTTTTCCTTTCATTTCAATTTATATTCGTGTTCAAAATACTCTGCAAGGTTCTCCTCGATGATCTCCTTGACCGCTTGCTCCACTTCTGGCGATGCTCCAAGAAATCTGCGGCGCGGTATCTTGATGCTCTTGCCTTCTTTCATCAGAGCCATGTGCTTCCAGAACTCCGCCTCGGTGCTCAGTTGTATGGTGCGCTTGTCGTTACGTCTCTCACCGTTCTTCTTGCGTCCGAATGAGCCTGTCGCCTCATGGTACTTATGCCAGAAGAATCGCTTCATCCTCGCCGTCACCTTTATCTCGCCTCCATCGTTGTGTATGGCTGCATAAGGCAGTGTCGAGCAGAACGTGATACTGCTGTCTGTGGTTCGGCTGCTGATGCTCTGCCGCAACTTGCCGGTGTCTATCAGTATGGAACCGCCAGGACGTGTGGGGCTGCTTCTGCGTTGCCACGCCTCGTTGAAGAATGCCTGCCGTTCAAAGTTGCGGTCAAACTCATCACTCAACTCCACCCTAACGTCGTTTAGGATATTGCGGATAATTTTCTGTATGTCCTGGTTCATCGTCAAAGTCGAATTTTAGAAACGTCTGTGCCTCTTGTGGCACTTCGTTCTTAGGGTCACAAGAGGCATTGAGGAGGTTGTAGAAGGTACGCTCACATATACCATAACCAGGATACACGTACCTTCGCCATATCTCGCGGTTGCTGATTCCGCTTTTGGCATGTTGGTCGTATATCCTATTTATGTCGGTGACACGTTTCTGATAGCTTGCTCCTCGCCTCTTGCTCATAAAATGTTTTAGTGTCTGTCTCTTGGTTTATAGGGACGGATGTCATAGCTCATCTTTGCGCTGACTGTTACTCTACCCGTTCCCTCACATTGGTCACATGTGCATTCTTTGCCAGTCTCCTTGTCGTGGAGACGACCTGTGCCGTAACACTTACGGCACAAGGCCACTTTCGGTTTCTTCTCCACTTCCAGTATCATACGGCATCCTCTTTCTTGGGTTCAACGTAGAATGTCTCGTCCTGCACCACTTGGATACCGCATTTGTTCATCTGAGGAACAATATTCTCCACGTCGCGGTCTGCAAGGAGTTTGTCCTTGGCTATCTCCTCGGTCTGTCGCAGATAGCCTGGTAGGAACTCCTTCACCAGCTGCAGGGCGCTTGCCCATGTGAAGCCTTTCAGGGTCTTCAGCTTCGGTGTGCCCGTGCGGAAGCCGATAACGCCATGCGTCATCTCAAGGCTCTTTTTCTTGGTGAACAACTCTGCCTGGTTCTCGGTAGCATAAGCCTGGAGCGTGTCGAAGGCTTTCTCCTTCTCACCTTCCAGTTCTGCCAGCTTGTTGGCATACTTCTCGCGGATCTTGGCACACTGCAATTCAATATCTGCCGTGATTTTCGCACTCTGTGCGTCTGCCTTTGCATAGGCTCCGAACGCGTCTTCGGCTGATTCTCTTGTCACACCGGTAATGATTACTTTCTTTTCTCTTTTTGCCATTGTAGTAAACTTTTTGTTGATTATTATTTTGATTGCTTATCACTCGTCTTCTTATGGTTCCGGCCAGTCGCCTTCATCCAGTTCCTTGTCTATCTCGTATTCAATACACTCAAGAAATTCGATGTACTGGTCACCTTGGAGTTCTCTGTATGCGATGCCATGAATATATTCCATCACTCGCTTCACTTTCTCATTCATGCCTCACCTCCATTTCCAATTGGTACCATCATGTATTCCACTTGTGGCTGTGCTGGAGGTGTCGGTTCTTTCTTAGGTTTCAGACCTCCCTTGCGCTGGATGGAGCGGAGCTTCACCGATAGCTGCTCCAATTCCTCATTACTTAGTTGGGAGAACACCTTGCCGGCAATACGCTGATCCTGACAAAATGCGTTGATGCGTGTCCAGTCTGTTGTATCGATGCCGAGCTTCTGCATCAACCTCAAGCACTGGCTTCGATGCTTGCGCTGCTCGTCCTTGACGGTGCGTATCAATTTGGCTGTAACACCTTCGAGCTTGTCGCACATCATGTCGTACTCCTTACGGGTCATTTCCCTAAGCGAAGTGGTACGTCCATCAGTGAATTGACTCACCACTCCTTCCTTGAACTCATCGCCCAGCTCCTTGGTGGCAAACTTGTAGCTCTTTTTGAGTATGCCATAGAAGCGTGCGAAATTGGTTACTTCCTGTGCCATATCTATTTCAATTTTGACAACCTTATTCTTTCACTTAACACCTTCAAATTACATTCAGGACAACACTCACCCTCATCTTTCAATGGATGAGGATTGTTTCCATAGCCGATTTGGGGCTTACCGCAAAGGCAGCAGGTGTATTCTCGAACATTGTTCTCATGACCTTCAAACATCACTTTAATGCCACACGAACTGGCAACATCCAGTTCCAGTTTTGCTCCCTTGCTCAATTCCCAGCCTTGCAGCATATAGATGCAATCACACTTCAAAAGCAGGGCAATGTCCACTCTCATGTGCTCCATCCAGTGAGCATCCTGCGAAACGCCATTTTCAAATGGGTTCACCGGCTCGTAACCTTTTATGGAGAGATAGCGTGCCGCATGGTCAAAGGTTGCCATACGCTCTTTAAGGTCGTAGTGGGCTATCGCTCCGCTGATATAAACTTTCTTCTTCATCTCAGTTATGTTTAGTTGTTAGACTTGTCATTATAAACCTCCACGGCTTTCTCCGCCCAGATGGTGTAGTATTCACTTACGTTACCAGAATATCGTCCTTGACAGTATGCACGGAAGCCTTGCGTCCTCACCTTCACGCCGGCTGCGTATTTCAGTCTGATGGCAGGTTTGCCGATTGGTTTGCCTTTATCCTCTTGGCTGACGAAAATGAAAGTCTTGCGCTTGAAGCGGTCTATCAGTGCCCTGGTCAGTGAATATTCCCACCCTGCTTCGTAGGCGTACTGGTAACTGTCCACAATGATAAACTTGGCACTCTTGGGCTTCGCCAGACGTTCTTCCAATGCCTTGATGTCGCCATCGGTAATGAGGCGGAACGAGCCTTGAACGTCAGTCATCTTGAATTGGGCAAGCCGTCGTTGCATCGACAGACCAACGCCCTCTTCCAAGGACACATACAACACGCTGCCTATACCGCAGAGCATCTTCGCAAACTGCATCACAAACGAACTCTTGCCGCTGGCACTTGGTCCGCTGATGAACCATGTGTCGCCCTCTTCAGGCTGACCGAACACGTCTTTCCATTGTCCTTCAAATGGTAGCGCCTTGCACTTGATATTCGCCACATCCTTGGGGCTGTATGCTCGCTTTGCCATATCACTTCTCTGTTTCGATAAGTTCTGATACAACAGCGTCCGCTATCTTGACAGCATACTTGGCAATGAGTTCGGCTGTCATTTCTTCACGATCATGGTGAAGGACTGGAGCTACAAACAATGCAGCCTTGGCCAATTCATAGCGTCGTTGTTCCCAGTCCACCTCGTTATTTCGTTGTCGGCGGTTTATTTGTATAACCGCGTCCATATATTGCATTTCCATCTTTGTCATCATGCCTGCACTCTTTTTAGTTTTTCTATTTCCGTGTAAACTCGTCTCAGTCCACCACCCGACTTGCGCACCAGGGTAGCAATATCCGCACCTTCTGGGGCGTTCACCTTTGCCACCACGCTCGCCTGGTCTTTCAGGAACTTCTCACGCTCCTTGCAGTCGTCGGGCGTTACCTTCGAGTAGCGGTCACCGTATCGGCTGAGCATCTCGGTATAGCCCACTTTCTTGCACTCAATGGAGCGATTGATTTTGGCTTTCAGTCCGTCCGCACCCATCATATACCAGGCGCAGCATCTTTCTGTAGCGTTCCACAAGGCTTTGAGTTCCAGGAATGCCTCATACTGCAAGTCGCCAGCCTCGTCCAAAATGATGAGTGGTGTGTCGATTGAGCGCAAGTAATAGACCAAATCCTCGTACACGTCGCTGTATCTTCCATTGCTGCCAACACCAAACTCAGTGGCTATCTTACGCACCATCTTCAGTTTGGTCTTCACTTGGGAGCAATCCACATAGATGGCATTGCGGTGGCCCTGCACATAATAGCGTGCCTTGTCTGTCTGACCATTCTTGATGGCGCTATATACCGAGGTGCTGATGCCCAATGAAGCAGCGTGCTTGGCATCACTCGGATAGTTCGTGCGGTTGGTGGCTATGGCCTCCAGTATCCGCTTCTTGTTCTCATTCGTTATCATGTCTCACGTTATTTTAATACTGTTCTAATTCTGTTCTATAAATCTGCCAACGGGTCAGAAATGTGGTAGGTCACTTCCATTTCCTGCTCACTTTCCATCGGTGGAAGTTCAATCGGTGGCGGTGGTGCAGCCTCTTCATGGGCGGTCTGCTCAGCCTTGGATATGCCCACACTTGCTATGGCGTTCTTCTTCACGTATGCGTTGAAGGCTGCTATCTTCTTCTGCTGGTTCACGAATATCTCTTTGTCCTCGTCAGTCTGCTCCGCATCGGCCGTGTTGAACGTGCCCACGTCCTCGAGCTTGTCGATAAGGCGGTCGTTCTGGAAGATATAAACATCGGTTGCGTTGCCGTCCTCATCGGTCAAATAGTAGGCATCCACCTTGTAGTTGTTCGGATCGAGACGTTCCATCACCTCAGTCTTGCTCAACCACCAGTCCTTATACGCCACTCTGCAGTAGCTGTTTCTGCGTATGGAGGTCTCTGTATGCTCACCGATAAAGCGTGCCCACACCGATTTGTCCATTGGCTGAAGCGTGGGGTTCATATTGGCTTCAAGCACTTGCCAGCGTGTCATGCCGGGGTATTTCTTCTGGTTCGGGTGGAGGGTATTGTTGAACTCCTTGATGTCGCGAATGTCGTCTGCAATCAGTTCTTCCCATGTGTAGTACTGTTTGTCCTCGTAGGTGTCATTCTTCTCGTCAAACACTTTCTTGGCCTCCGTGCGGTAGTGCCTGTCCTTGGCATAGAAGCGTCCGATGCCGAGGTGGTTTCTATGCTCCACACGGCGTTTCTTGGCACCGTTCATCGGCTCAGCGTATTTCTCTTGGGAGTTCATCGGGGCGCAGAAACGTACAAATGGGAACAATACTCCTGCCTTCAGGAAACTCTCTTTCCACTGACTCATCAAGTGGTTCTCCACCTCAACCTGTGCCGGGCAACCCCAGCCCTTGCTTTCTATCAGTCGGAACATCGAGCGGAAGCAGTCGGCAACCAAGTCCACGTTCTTGTTGCGGTTGTAGGCGTAGCCCACCACACACTGGCTTGTAACATCGTAGGCGTAGTATGCCTTCGGACGTGCCTTGGTATCCTTTAGTTTGCGTGGGAGGTCGCGGTCATCGAATGAAATCTTTGAGAACGAGAACTCAGGCGCATGGCGGTGAACGTGTGGCATCTGCTCGTGCATGAATGTGGTGTAAGAGTCAAGCGAGTGTTCAATAAACAGTCGGTTCTTGGGCTTGTTAAGATAGTTGGTGATGGTGCTTTCGCTCAGCGACTTCGGGTCACCGTTCTTGTCGGTCCACTCGCTTGCGTCGAAAAGCTCACCGGTCTCTGGGTCATACACGTCCAGCTCACCGCACACAAACGAGTTGTACAATTCCCAAACATTGGTATTGAACGGCTTGTTGGGTAACACGGCTATCGACAGAATCAAACGCTCGGTACGGTAATCCACCTTACGACTTGTCTGATTACCGAACTTTCTGCTGATGAGACACTGGTATCCGTCACGCTGATACTCGTTCACCTTCTTGCGGAAGCGCAACATACTTGCAGGCAATGTGTGCCCGGTCTTCATACGGTAGCCCTCCACAGCTTGCGACATCATGCTCCAGTCATACTTCTGGCCCATCGTCTTCTGTATCGCCTTGGCGTTGTTGTAGAGTTTGATACAAGCATTCAGCACGCTGGCGTTGGTCACATACTCCTTCACATGAGCATCGGTAGCGTGGTCGTGTCCGCACTGGTTGCGCCAGTCGTTGAAATATGCGACAGCTGCCTGGTCCACCTCGTAGTTGGCATCAAGCCAGGCAAGCAGCACCTCAAGCGACGGATCTGGATAAAGCTCCTTGAGTTTGTCTTGATAAGCATCGGGCAGACTGCTGACCGCGATGAGCGCATAACCGCCTCTTCCACCACGACGCACAATATCTATGCGACCGCGTGCAGAGAGCTGCTTGTAGTTGGGTATGGTCATCACACCGCCATCCACAAGTTCCCGCATCGAGATGCAAAGTCTGTTATCGTGGTACTCCATAATTCTGCCTCCCGATTATTCGCTTACAATTTGAAGCATTGTATCAAGATTCTTGGGTGTGAGTTGAGCCGCCAGCTGCTGGATATTATCCATATCGCGTAACTTGATATTATCCCAACGCGACACACACTCACCTTTGTAGAACAACTCTGTATTACCTGTACTCTTGTCGGTTTCCAGTTTTGCTCCATTAGGGAAGTACTGGCTAATCATACCGTCGTAGTCATACAACACTTCCACTTCAGGGACAACTGCCATCACGATACCACCCTTTTGAAGGGCAAACATACGAATACGTTTTGCGCAGTCTGTGTCGCCACGATCCTTGTCAAAGAGAAGAGCATTCCGCACTGTGCGGTCACCCACCTTGAACACTTTCGCCAGTTCTTGGCGAACCTCTTTTGTTACATGAATGTACTTTTTCATATCTCGCTTGTTTTTACGTTATACTTATTTGTGGAGTGTGGGGAGTCGAACCCCGTGGCTGTCCTACGCTCTTCGCTTTCGCTTATTCCAACTTTCCGGCCACTGCAACCGTGCCACCCCTGCGGTCTTTCCCGCTGTCATCCGAGGCAAGCCCTGCCGACAATCCGGTGCAGTACTCAGGGCTTCCGTGTTATCCTTCAATCTTGTTACCTCGTATAATTATGGTTCAAGGAATCGCACATTCTCATTCTGCACCTCCTCGTTTACCTCCATCCAACCTATATCATAGGCCCGACCATCTTGATAAGTGTTATATCGATACCACTTGTCATAGATGCCATTCTCGCAGTCGCGCTTGCCAGCCTCATAGTGTTTTAAGGCCTGCGCGATGCGCTCGTCAGCTTCATGCTTGATACCAAGCACCATCTTGTCTAATGTCTCATTTTGAATCTCGTTCATATTCTTTAATTGCTAAAATTCGTTATTCTCAGTCTTTTTTCGTATCTTTGGCCGCTCGTTCATATTGGAACACGCTGCAAAGATACAAAACATTTCGCCATCATGCAAGAAAAAGAGCAAAATATTTCGCCAATCAAACAAAGAATTTTGTTTTTTGCTGGTACTTTAGGTATCAGCAAGCGTGATTTCTATGCCAAAATAGGGGTTTCGCGTGGCACATTAGAGAGTAAAACTGGTATTACCGAGGATGTTGTTACAAAATTTTTCGCCACTTATCCAGAGGTAAGTGTTGAATGGATCATGACTGGGGCAGGAGAAATGCTAAACATTTCGCCATCATGCAAGAAAAAGAGCAATAAATCCATAGAACAAATCGAAAATAAAGACAATGCTCCTGCCGTATCATTCAATCCAACCGTGGGCAAACCATACTACGATGTGGACTTCTTAGGTGGGTTCAATGAGATTGTCAATTCTCAAGTAACGATTCCGACCAACAACATCGTGATACAAGGATTTGAGAAGGCTGACTTCTGGTGTAATGTTACAGGACACTCTATGGAACCCAAAATTAACCATGGTGACATTATTGCCCTCCATAAATGCGCCCTGGAGGACATTCAATATGGGGAGATTTACGCTGTCGTACTTGATACATTACGCACCATCAAGATACTCCGTCGGTCGTCAGACCCCAAGAAGCTGCGTTTCGTCCCTATCAATACGACAGACTATGACGAGCAAGAATACCCGGTAGAACGCATCATGAACGTATTTGAGGTTATTGGAAGCATTTCCAAGTTCTTCTAACACGAAATGTATGCCCCTCCAACGCCATTAGCCCCCGTTTGGTGGGGTGTACCCCCTCTTTTGTGGTTCACATCATACAAGAATCCCCATAAATACAAGGTTTTAGCCCGATTCGCGCCCATTTTACCAATATCACAAATGGGTAGTTTCCCCCACCCTATCCCTTAAAACCATCCTTTTCCCTCCCCCTCTATCCTACCCCCGAAAACCCCGAATGTGTAACCCCTAATTTCCGAAAATGTAACCCCTATCTGTAACCCCAATAGTAACCCCATTCCCATTTTTCGCCATTTTTGGACATAAAAAAAGGAGGTCAAACGACCTCCATTCCCACGACCGCCCAAACGGCCTTTTATTTGCGTTCTAACGCCATAAAAACACCAGCCTAATCATCAGCCCCACGAGAGCATGAAATAAGCGTAGATTGCTTGATTATAGCGCGTTTCGTGCATAATGTACCATTGCCAGACAGCCCGGCATGAAGCAAATAATTCTTCGTCGCGCCGATCTGTTCAGCCGTCAAAACCGTATAAACCGCGGAAATGCTGCTAAAGTACCAGTCTTTCCGCCTCGTTCCATCTATATTGTGCAGCAGATGCACATGTATTACCTTTGCCATATTCACTCGTTTTGTTTCTGCAAATATACCAAATAATCATTATATGGAATAATTTCGCATTATCAAATTTCAAAAACAACATAAAAAAAGTGGCCTCAGCCACCATTCTACCCCACCCCAACACAACACCAACCACCAACAGAAACGCAATATAAACCACCCGTAAGCCCCATGTAAACCACAGGAGCCTCAACAAGCCCCAAAAAGTAAACCAAATGTAAGCCTATGTAAACGCTTCGTTTTACGCCGCCATTTCAGCCACACACGCCTAACTCGTTGAAACACAAACCTCTCACCCATTTTTCAGCCGACCGACTCTTATACGCTTCGTTCTGTGCCCCATACATAAAGAGCATTTATTAATAAATATATATCTTTTGCAAAGATAAATTATTTTTATCATGTACTTTTCTTTTTTGTGTATAATGTTTGTAATAAAGATAAAATATAGATAAATGGGACAATAAAAATCTTTCAATGTCCTATGATTTATATACTTTTGTGACGTTATGGATAAAATCACTTACAATACGATAATTGCAACGGCTTTGTTCTTGTGTATCGTGCAGAATGCTGCTTCGCAGCGACGCTGCATTGTTGTTTCCGCAGATACAAGACTTCCGGTTCGCGACGTTTCCATACGGTGGGACAACAATGAAGTCGTCAAATCCGCATGGGATGGACGTGTTGTCGTTCCGGATAAATTCGACAAGGCTGTCTTCCATCATCCAAAATATGAAACACGGGTATTGAGGCATGAAGAGATGACAGACACAGTATTTATGCTTCCTTCTGCAAGGATGCTTTCCGAAGTCATCATATATGGCGAGCGCAAGCGTCGTCCTGACTATGCCGGAATCGCTGCCGTTGACCGTCAGCTTATTGCCAACACACCGTCAGGGGGAGCCAATCTGCTTGGACTGTTAGAGCTTGTGGCACAGCCCTTCATAAACAAGATACAACGCAACAAGGAACTCAAGAAGGCACGCAGGAAACAAATCCTGGATAACTACTGATTCTGACGATTATTAAGACAATTTACCCTTTGGACCACAAATAATTCGTAATTTTGCATTTCAAAGAAATAGATTCAGAAATGCAAAAAGACAATACTAACGATTACTTGCGGCTTCATACCGGAATATTGCTTGCCGGCGCAACGGGAATTTTCGGACGACTTATATCATTGGCGGAACTGCCTCTGGTATGGTATAGAATGGTTATTGCCGCTTTGGTGCTTGCAGTGGTGCTTCGTATGAGCCATAAGGTCAGTGTGCCGTGCAGAGCGCATATGATGAGAATAGCAGGATGCGGCGTGCTGCTGGCTATACACTGGGTGCTGTTTTATGCCAGTATAAAAGCCTCCAACGTGAGCATTGCCGTGGTATGCATAGCCCTGAATGGATTCTTCACTGCTATAATAGAGCCTCTTACGGGCCATCGGCGTATGTCTGTGCGGGAGATAATGCTGAGCATGATAACGCTTGCCGGCATATTGCTGATTTTTGGACTTGACACACGCCACCGCACCGGCATAATAATCGGTGCGTTCTCCTCGCTGTTCTATACCCTGTTTTCCATTGCAAGCAAGCGTGTGCAGCAGAACACGGGCCATTCGAGCAGTACGATGCTCCTGTATGAACTGCTGGCAGGGTGGGGAGCCTTGACTATAGTGCTGCCTGTGTATGTGGCGTTCTATCCCTCGGCAGCGCTGTTGCCTGCAGGAGCGGACTGGATCTATATACCCGTCTTTGCCTCTGTCTTCACCATAGGGCCTTTCCTTACACAGCTTCAGGCATTGCGCACGATATCTGCTTTTACGGTAAACCTCAGCTATAATCTCGAACCCTTGTACAGTATAGTGCTGGCAATGATGATTTTCGACGAGGGACAGGAGCTGAATGCCTCCTTCTGGGTCGGCGTATTCCTGATAATCCTGTCGGTGGTGTTGCAGACTATAGTGTCAAGGAAGAGGCAATGATGTATATCTGTTCGTCCTTCTGAAGGCATTTACCTATATAAAAAGCGAAGTCCCACCGTGTTACGCATCGTTGAGAGGCGTACCACGGTGGGATTTGTTGCTGCAAACAATACACTTGCTCTTTCGCGCTAACGGCAGAGGTCCAAGGTGGCTTTGCGCTTGTGATGAAGCTGTGGCTGCAAGAAATTTTTCCGTTTGAACACAAATTTTAACCACTTAAACCTGTTATAGATACGTTTGCACCGTAAGGATATGAATAGCATTTGTGTACACTAAATCTTTTTGTTATTTTTGCACTATGCTTAGTTGCACTCGGCAAATTGAGAGAGAGTTCTCTTTATGCTCGTTTGCAAAGTATTTGTAATGCCTTCTTGAGAGGAATAAAGCCAAAGACAGATTATTTACAATATAACAAAACAAAAAGAAAGGAAAAGTATGAAAATGAATTTTAGTGATTTCTTTGTTAGAATGAACAAGACAGCCTTCGTGTTTGCTACAGCGGCTGTATGTGCATTCGGTGCAGTATCATGTGGTGATGACGGCGATGATGACGATGCCGGCGGAGGTGGTTCGGCTGCAGGCAACACGGAATCTGGCGTGATACAGACCCCGACGGGAGAAAAGAAGCGTGTGGCTAAGGCTGGACAATACAGCTATTCCTACAATAGCGATGGCACTTTGGCTTCGTTCTTTGACGGTGATGTTACATATAATGCGACCTATAAGCCATTTACAATGACAGGTCATTACAAAGACAGTAATATAGAGCAAACGACTTCTGATGTCATATCTCTTAACGGCAAAGGCTATATATCAGGACTGAAACTATCGGTAGAAAATATCGATAGTGAAGGGAAAGATGTATCAAGCGGAAACGTTTCTTTCAGTTATGACGGTAATGGCCATCTGACACATGTCGTTGCTAAAGGCAGTGGCTATTATACAGAGGAAGGAAAGAAGTATAATTATACCAGCAAGAGTGAATACACATATACATGGGAAGGTGGAAAACTGTTGAAGATGGTTTACAACTATTCTGATGGATACGAAAAGGAGTCTTCAACCGTTGAATATACTTACGGAAGCAATGCGAAGCAGAACGTTACATGCCAGTATGTTCCTGCATTCATTGATGATGATATGATTGCAGCATTCTTCTATATCGGCTATTATGGAAAGGGTCCGTCTGTGTTGCCTACGAGCTGCAAGGTTACAAATAAAGATGACGAGTATTCAGATACAGAGAACTATACCTGTACTTACACTCTGAACAGCGACGGAACGGTCAACACGTTTACTGGTATCGAGAATGGTACAATGTTTTATGGCAACAGCGCATCTGTCGGTTCCAAAATCGCCGCAAAGCCGGCAATAATGAAGAAACCGGCAAGGGGACTGTACAAGGGACTCTTCAGAAGGATTCGAAATAAGTAAATCAAGAGTTCTGGTTTAGAAAAAAACATTAGAAGCTCTGTTGTTTGAAAGACGAGATAGTGCTCTCTTTTTCCAAAATAACTCACAACTTTGGTTGATATACTGAAGTTGTGAGTTTTTTTTGCTCATCCGATATTTGGAGTGATGTAAACAGGAGATTGTTTGAAACTATAGCTACAATATCACGTGTACAACTTTTTCTTAGCCAGTAGACTT
>OOCQ01000069.1_pt1 | contig 82975 bp, 67 predicted proteins | sample 1671121 | NCBI WGS metagenome assembly OOCQ01 (sample SAMN06348124, study PRJEB24527) | human gut metagenome | biome: human gut; feature: ankylosing spondylitis patient; material: feces | host: Homo sapiens | place: China | collected 2015-10 | reverse complement strand
AATTGAGATTCAATGCCTTCTGCGAGATTTCTCCCTTATGGATATCTATCTCGCTGGCTCCCACTTCCTGGTGACCATGGAAGGTCTTGGACGAGAGATAGACTACGTCGAAGCCATAGCGGTTGCTATAGGAGTTGAGGTTGAACTCGTAGTCCTGATTCTTGCCAACCAACTTGGCTGGGTTTACCGCCAAGCCAAGTCCCAAGCCACGATAAGCCACAGCCATGGAGAGAGTACCACGGCAGTCGGCCATCACCTTGGTATGGGTTTCCGTTCCATCAGTCTTCGCCGTAGTTTCCAAATCGGCTCCCGAAAGATTACCTCTCAGTTTGATGGTCCATCGGGCATGAGGACGGGAGATGTAGGTGGTATCATATTTTATCTTGTAATAATTGGCTGCCAGCAGGGAATCTCCTCTGAACAATTGGCGGTCGTAGAGGCTCAATCGTCTTTGAATCTTGACATAATGCTTCATGAACCTCTGCTTTTTCTTCTCACTCATCTTACTTTTGCCTAATTCTGCCATAAGAAGGGAGTCGCCCCATTGGAGCATACGTCCCCTATCGGCAGATTGCCGCAACTGGAGTCGCAGACTATCAGCCATCATCAGCAATTCCTTCAGCTTCTTGCGGGGCTTCTTGTTCTGTCTGGTCTGGGCGATAGCTGGAGCTAGCGTCCCCATAGAAAATGCCACCACAAGAAATGACGCTTTCAACGTCATCATTGAGCCTGTTTTTATTTTTCGTCTATTCATCTTATTTATCTTTCTTTCCAATTCCACAATTCCTGCACAAAAGTACTGCAAAATTTCGAAACAGAAAAGGAAAAAGCAAAAAAAACAATATACAATGAAGGAAAAGTCAACCTAAGCCTTTGCCCAGTTTTGCCCAAGACCTTGGGCATTTTTAACCATAATAGCCGGGCAAAAGTACTCGTAGTTACGGGCAAAAGTACTCGTAATTATGGGCATAACTACCCATTATATTGGGCAACCTTTGCTCTCACTTGTTTTGACTTTTCCTGATTTCAGTAGACACTTTTTTATTTTATAAACTAGAAAGGTAGACACTATCAATTTCATAAAACTGAAATAGTAGACACTCCTTATTTTTTGTTCCTAATTTGATAGACACAATAAAAAGAATCGTACTATATTACTTGACTTTTCTCTCTTTTTATTGTTTTTGCTTTAATAATATCGTGTTTTTACTCAACAATATCGTGTTTTTGCTTCAATAATATCATATTTTTGCTTCGAATATTTAGTATTTTTCGCCATTTTGGGGTAAAAAGCTGCAATATGTGGCAACAAATGGTAATAAGTGGCAATAAAAAAGCATCTTATTACCACGCTTAAACTTCTATATATCAAACAGTTAATTCACAGCGTGGTAACAGTGGCATTATTTTAGAAAAAAATACGCCATATAATAAGCACAAAATCGTGCGTAGCAAGAACCATAAATCCACCACATTATGTTAATCTTTACTATATTCTTATCAAAACATCGGATTTTAGAAGGATTATGGCTATCTTTGCGTATATAAATCAAAATTATAGAATAAACATAATGAATTTAAACAAGACATTTTTAACTCTCGGACTGGCTGCAACTCTCCTGCAGATGCCAGCCTCATCGTTCGCCCAAAATGCGGGCGGCAACCGTCAGAACCCTCTCCTGGTAAAGAGCAGTCTGCCTTTCGGTGCTCCTGATTTCTGCAAGATTCAGGAGAGCGACTACCTTCCTGCCATCGAAACTGCCATCAAGGAGCAGCGTGCCAACATCCAGAAGATAGTCAACAACAAGAAGAAGCCAACCTTCCAGAACACCATCCTCGCTTACGAAAACAGCGGTATGTTGCTGGAGCGTGTTTCCAGTGTGTTCTTCGGTCTTACCAGTGCCCACAAAACTCCAGGCATTGCTGATACCCAGAAGAAGGTAATGCCGCTGCTCACCAACCTGGACAACGAGATTTCATTCAACCAGAAACTCTTTGAGCGCATCAAATATGTTTATGATAACGAATACAAGAAACTCAAGGGCGAGGACAAGCGCCTCACCGAGGTAATCTACAAGAGCTTTGTCCGCTCAGGAGCCTTGCTTTCTCCTGAGAAGATGGAGCGCATGAAGCAGATCAACTCTCGAATCTCTGACCTCCAGGAGCAGTTTGGCAATCTTCTTCCTGCAGCCACCAACAACGCCGTGGTTTGGGTAAACAGCAAGGAAGAACTCGCAGGCCTGAGCGATGCTGACATCGCACAATGCAAGAAGGATGCAGAGAGCCGTGGAGGCAAGGCACCTTACTGCATCGTCATCGTGAACACCACCCAGCAGGCTATCCTCACCAATCTTCAGAACCGTGAGCTCCGTCGCAAGGTTTATATGGCAAGCATCCATCGTGCGGATGGCACCAACCCAGAGTTCAACACCTTCCCTATCGTAACCGAGATTGCTAAGTTGCGTGCCGAGAAGGGACAGCTGATGGGTTACAACAACTACGCAGAGTATTCCCTGGAGAAAACGATGGCAAAGAACACCAAGAATGTAAACGATTTCCTGCAGCAGCTCATCAAGGAATATGCGCCAAAGGCTGATGCCGAGACCCGCGACATTGAGGCTTATGCTCAGAAGACAGAGGGCAAGGACTTCAAGTTGCAGCCATACGACCGCTTCTATTATTCAGCAAAGATGAAGAAGGAAATGCTCAACATCACTGATGATGAGATTAAGCCATATTTCAACATCGACAGCGTGCAGGTGAACGGTGCGTTCTATGCTGCCCATCGTGTTTACGGCTTGAACTTCAAGCAGCGCAAGGATATCCCTACCTATCACCCAGACATGAAGGTGTTCGAGGTGAGCGACAAAAATGGCAAGCCTATCGCCCTTTTCTATAGCGACTACTTCCGCCGTCCTACCAAGCGTGGCGGTGCCTGGATGAGTGCTTTTGCCAAGCAGAGCGACAAGTGGGGACAGTTGCCTATTATCTATAATGTATGCAACAACGCCAAGGCTCCAGAGGGGCAGCCTACCCTGATTACATGGGATGAGGTGTGCACCATGTTCCATGAATTCGGTCACGCCCTCCACGGCATGTTGTCTAAGTGTGGCTACAATACCCTTTCGGGCACAGCAGTGGCTCGCGACTTCGTGGAGATGCCTTCTCAGTTTAACGAGTCGTTCGCCAGCATTCCAGAAATCTTCGACCACTATGCCCGCCATACCCAGACCGGAGCAGCCATGCCAGCCGACCTGAAGGAGCGCATGCTGAAGAGCATCAACTTCCAGACAGCCTATTCGCTGGGTGAGAACCTGGCAGCTACCTGCCTCGACCTGGCTTGGCACGAGTTGACCCCAGATGAGATTCCTTCGCCATACATGGCAGGAGCCTTCGAGAAGGAAGCCCTGAACAATGTAGGCTTGCTCAATTCGCAGATTCCTCCTCGCTACAGCACCACCTATTTCAACCATGTATGGGGCGGCGGTTATGCAGCAGGTTACTACAGCTATCTCTGGACTGAGGTACTCGCCGTGAACGTGGCAGATTACTTTGCCAAGCACGGTGCTTTGGATCCAGCCGTGGGTCAGGCATTCCGCGACAAGGTTCTGAGTCGTGGTAACACCAAGGACCAGATGGAAATGTTCACCGACTTTACAGGCATGAAGCAGCCAGATGCTTCGGGACTGTTGAAGGCTAGAGGATTGTAAGAGAAGATATTATTTGAAGATATAATATGATTAGAGGGTGTATAAAACTGCTCGTTTTATACACCCTCTTTCTATTTTTCTATTTCTTGATGGTATTTACTGTCAACTTACCCGCCTTGTCAAGCGAATCCAGTTTCTGCATCATCTCCTCTGCCTTCACGGTAGCAAAATAAACCTTGCCATCAGGGTCGATGAGATAGGAAGTTGGAAGCCATGAAATATGGTAATCCTTTGAAATCTGTGTTTCCTTCCATTTCTTCAACTCGTAATATTGCAACCAGCCATAATTATTGTCTGCCAGATATTTCTTCATTCTTGCCTCATCGGTATCAAAAGAAACACCCACCACCTGGACCTTGGTATTGTATTTTTCAAAAATCTCCTTTACCATCGGCATGTCTTTTCTACAGTCAGGACACCAGGATGCCCAGAAATCAAGCACGGTCCAAACACCCTTTACAGCCTTTCCTGTATTCGAAGTGGTGCTCTTGCAATCAGAGAGTCGGAAGATTTTCTCTCCCGTAGTTTTATTGGTGATGGTGAAATCGGGCGCCTCTGTGCCAACAGGCAACAAGTCGAGCGAAGTCTGTGCTCTACCAACGACAGCCGTCATCAGGAGCAAAAAGAATACTAATTTCTTCATACGAACTATCTATTAAGTTTTATGCTTTAAATATTTAAATTTCAAACTATAAAAATACATCATTTTTCAGGAATATGGCAACAATACGGGCTATTATTATGGAAAATTAACCGTAAGAACCAAGTATTTTTCACTCATTAGAGAATATTTTTCGAAAAATCATTTTGCGGAACGGAAAAAAAGATGTATATTTGCGCCAAAAATACGAGAATGACGAGCATTCTCACGATAAGCCCCCCTAAGGATATCAAATCCAATATTCGTCCTCTATATATTTATACAACTCTTTAAAACGATAAATTATGGAACAGAATTACGATTATCAGATTCAGCAAGCTGCAGAGCAGATCTTTGACTTGATGGAAGCTAAAGTTTCGCCAGAAGAGCTCCGTATGATTAAGCACGCCTTCCAGATTGCCAAGGAGGGACATAGTAAACAATTCCGACGTTCTGGAGAGCCTTACATCCTGCATCCTCTTTCAGTAGCCCTCATCGCAGCCAAGGACATGCAGCTCGATGCTAACGCTGTAACTGCCTCATTATTACACGATTTAGTGGAGGATACGGAATATAAGATTGATTTTGTAGAGAAGGAATTTGGCAGTGATGTTGCCTTCTTGGTTAAAGCTCTTACCAAGGAAAAGAAGGAACACTACGAAATCAGTCTGCAGGTGGAGAATTACCAGAGAATGCTCGGATCGTTGAACTACGACCTCAGAGCCATCATGGTAAAACTTGCTGACAGACTACATAATCTCCGCACTCTGGAATCGATGCCGGTACAGAAGCGTTGGAAGATAGCATCAGAAAGTCAGATATTCTTTGCGCCGCTTGCCAACCGTCTGGGCCTGTACCAGATTAAGGTTGAGATGGAGAACCTGGGATTCAAATACCGTTGCCCTGTAGAATACAACAAGCTGGAAAAGCAACTTGAAAAATATAAGAAGGACAATGCCGTCGCCATCGAGACCTTCGTCAACGAGATTAAAGACATTCTGGCTACCAACCATGAGGAGGCTAGAGTGGAAGTGGTATATAGAAAGCCATATAGCATCTGGAGAAAGATGGTAAAGGACAGCATCGACTTCCAGCACGTTACCAACCGCCACTATGTGAAGATTATCTTCCCAGATGGTCAGAACAGAACGGAAAAGAACATCGCTCTCTGCATCTACTCGATATTGACCGATAAGTTTATCGAGAAGCCTCGCAGCGTTATCAACTACCTGGACAGTCCGAAATTAAACGGATATGAATCTTACCACTTCAAGCTGTTGGCCGACCATGGCAAATGGGTGGAGCTGCATCTGTGCAGCGAGCGAATGGTAAGAAACTCCCGACTTGGCTACATGTCATCCCAGTCGGCAAGCAGCATCAAAGACTGGCTCAAGAAGTTCAAGGAGGTATTGCAGGACATCAACATCCACGGTTTCCAGAGCGACTATATCGGCAGCATCGGCAGTTCTCTCTACAACGACGACATCCTGGTGTTCACGCCAAAGGGAGAGCCAGTAAGATTGCCAAAGGGAGCCACAGCCCTCGACTTTGCATTTGAGATTCACAGCAAGCTGGGTCTTCATGCCAAATACGCCATGATCAACGACAGGCTGTGCTCTGTAAAGACGGTGCTCAGAAGAGGCGATAGCATCTCTATCGGTCAAGAGGAGACTGTGCATCCAGAAGCGAACTGGCTGGATCATGTCATCACTTACAAGGCGAAGAGCCACATCAGCTCTTACCTGACCAAGAAGCCGGTATCAGCCTACCACCGCTGCGAGCACTGCCGCCCTATTCCTGGCGAAGAAGTCATCGGATTCAAGGAGGCAGATGGCAATATTACGATTCACAAGCGCAACTGCCCTGATGCCATCCGCCTGGCTTCGCAATATGGCGACAGCATCGTCAACATTGATTTCGAGGAAGAGGAGAACATTCTCTATCCGATAGCCATTCATGTAAAAGCCATCGACAGATACCATCTGCTCAGTGACATCATCGACTGTATCACCAACGAGCTGGGTCTCTCCATCGAGAGTCTGCATACAGAGACTGAAGATTTCATCGTGGACTGTACCATCAAGTTTGCCATCCATTCGTTTGAAGAGCTCAACACCATCACCACCCACCTTTACGATATAGAGGGTGTAGATGAAGTATGCAATGAAGAACTGAAGTAAGAAGAAATACGAAGTAAATAGAACACGGGTAAACTCAGTTTGCCCGTGTTTTATTTTTATATTACTTCACCGCCTTCGGTGTCCAGTTCTTCAAAAAACGGAGCACCTTCTTCTCATCATAGCCCTTACCCTCTTCCAGGAAGCTGGAATCCTGGATATGGAGCACCTTGCCTTCTGTATCCAATACTACGAAGACAGGAAAGCCGAAACGCTGAGGATTGTTCAGGCGCTTCATCAATGCCTCTGCCTTCTTCACCGCATCACCACCTGCCGACTGGCGAGGATTATAGTTAACATGAAGATAAACAAAGTTATCATTCACCATCTGGTTCACCGCCGTATCCTTCTCAACGAAATCGGCAAATCGAAGACACCATGGACACCAGTTGCCACCCAACTGACAGATGACAAACTTGCCCTCGGTCTTCGCCTTCTGCAAGCCCGCATCAATCTGCGACATCGGATCGATGCTTTCATTATACACTTTCTTCAATGCTCCCTGAGCATGCGCCATCATCACAACCATGGTCATCATGAAGGCCAAAGTAATCATTCTTCTCATAAGATATTCTTTTTAAATTTTCCTTCTTAACTATTTCTTCTTAATTATGCCCTAATTCTACAATTCAAAAGGGCTCAACACATTCTGAAGCTTCTCAAAATCGCCCTTCGTAATGCGGCGACCACGAAGGCTTCGCACCTGCGGATAATCCTCGAAATATGACTCCTGCGTGGTGTACCAACGATGGGAACGAAGTTCGCGAACCATAGGAAGCTGCTTCTCTATGCGACGGGCAAAGCCGGGGTTCACCCTGGAGAGATAGAACTTGCCATCCTTCAGTTCGATGGCAAGCATCAGATAAGTTTGCGGCCCCTTAGCCTTCTTCTTTTCCGCCACCTGCTCGCTCACCTTCCAGCCCTTGGTAGAGGTCATCACCCGGATATCCCAACCGTATTTGCGATTCAGATTGCCCATCATGCCCCGGAATACGACGCCATGGGGCGAAGTATCTTTCAGCCCGGTATAGCCGATGATGTAATGAATCATCTCATGCAGCAGCACACTTTTGGCCTGCTGCTCGGTCATATCATAATAGGTGCTCATCGAGAGCTTAAAGTCGTAAAGCTTGGTGCGGCCCCAGCGGGATGCGCGCTTAAAGGCGAGCTGTCCCAATCGGGTCTTGGCACGGGTAAGTGCCAGTTCAGGAAGCGGCAACTTACCCCCGAAATATTCCTGGTCAAAACGCTTGAACCACTCCTCCATCCAGTCGATTGTTACAATCATATTGTATATTTATTCAGTTTTTATTCAGGCTTGCGCCTGTAGTATTATAAAACGACTGCAAAGATACATTTTTTTTGGGAAACACATACATATTTATTGAAAAATGAGTAACCTTGCACCCAAATTTACAACAAAAATGAATAAGACTGCACAGCACATCATTGATATTGAAAACGTATCTAAAAGAGCATTATAAGCACAGAAGGTTGTCGAGGAAACATCGTCGTCATCATATTATAAAGGTAAAAAGGTAAAAAAGTAAAAGGGCAAAAGGGTAAAAGTTCCTTGTTCAGGGCAACGTCATGGGTATGATAGCAGTCAACAAGCTCCCCTGTAAGGGCAAAAACACCTCTTTTTAAGGGAAAAATGAAGTTTTTTGAAGAAAAAGTGAAAAAAGTTGGTGAAAAATTTGGTGGAATGAAAAAAAAGCACTACCTTTGCACTCGCTTTTAAGAACAAAGCTTTTACCAAATAAAGGTTGTTCGAAAATCAAAAGCTTTCGGGTAGTTACCAGAGTGGCCAAATGGGGCAGACTGTAAATCTGCTGGCTATGCCTTCGGTGGTTCGAATCCATCACTACCCACTTTTCCCAAAAATAACTCAAAAAAAATTAAGAGTCCGATTTTCGTTATGAGAATCGGATTTTTCTTTTTTATATATCCACATAATTTCAGTAATAAGAGGGCACTAGGCACCTTACAGCCTAAAGACTGTAAGGTGATCATCATATACAGCTAGCACATTTCTGCCTTTGAGCAGGGCGGCTACAGGCTTGCCTTTCAGTTTTCCGATAGAGGAACCATCGGGATGAATCAGCCTAAAGTTGGATTTGTCATCCCTGTTTTGTATGCAAAGCACATCATCCAAACGGAAACAAACGGAGAAGGTCTCGTAGAGATCATAAGATTCAAGAATGTCCAACTTGTCATTGAAGACAAAAAGCTTGTTGGTACTGGTCAGCATCGGGCACACCTTGTCGAATGCCTCCACTAAAGTCAGCTTTGGTGCAAGTCCATGAAACGCATAGAATGGTTTTCTCAACACCATAGTCAAAGCCCCATTGGCACTGCGATCCCAATCTTTGCTGATGACAGCAGAATCAGCAAATGACAGATATACAGCCTTGTCGGAACCAGCAAGGAAGACACCACTCTCCGTGAGCATTCCGTCGTTCATGATATGCTTCTTGTCGTATAAAGGAAACATCTTCTTCCTATCTCCCGTCTGTGCATCAAAAGAAGCCAAGAAAGGCTTGCCACACTTCACCGTACCTCTCATAAGACTCTTGCCATAACCGTAATTGAGCATCAATATCTTGCCATCCCTAAGCAGAAGATGAGCCGTAGAAGCCTCCTTGTCCTGGAAATCATACTTCCAGCGTGTTTGCAAGCTGTCCGCTCCCAAACAATAGAGGCTTTTTCTATCACTAATATACAAGTCAGAGCCCACCTGAAGGATATTGGAAGTCAAGCCCGTAATGATATATGGATTAAGATTATAATAATAGTAATAAAAAGAAGAATTAAATCCGATGGTGACTGCCGCAGACAAGACATTGGCCAATGCCAAAGCCATCATTCCCTTGGAATCACGGATGCCAGTCACAGCCTTCACCTTCTTGATTTCACCCGAATGGATGTTGATTTCGTTGATGTCATCACCCACAACCACCAAGTGAGTGGAATCCACCATGCAAGCATCTTTCCATCCCACGTTCTTGGTCATCGGAATCTCGGCATCCCACAACAACTTTCCTGTGCTCAGGCGATAAGCGTATGTCTTGCTGTCTCCCACTTTCTCAAGTCCCACCACGATATCCAAGCTATCATTGAAATAGACAGGATAAAGATACTGCGTCCATAGCGACTGGCCCGTCTTGGTATCAGACAAGGTCAAGAGTGACTTGCCTGTACTTTTCAGAGTGGAGGAAAGCATCACTCCCTTGGAACAGACGCCATAGAGTTTTGACAAAGAAAGTTTCAGCGACTTTTGCCATTGCACTTCCAGGGTATTGGCATCTAGTGAATAGAGATAGCCAGTATCGGTATTTTTTCCTTTTTTAGTGGTATCACAAGCGAAGACGATGAGCGTACTATCGCAATTGTAGGCCTGGAGAATGCGCTTGTGCAAATCTATTGACTTGCCACAGATGGGGGCACCTTCATCCATATCCGCAACTTGGACTGATTCTACAGTCGTCTGCGCTGACATCCCTATCGAGAAGATCAACTGCAAGAATAAAATAATCTTTTTCATATTTATGTTAGCCTTAATTCCGCAACACTATTATAAATCAAACTTCTTAAGTAACTGGGTGGACAAGTTACAAAAAGAAGAGTAGCGATCCAACCGTCGCTACTCTTTCCTATCCATATTTTGAATTTAGTCTTTCAAACTATTCTTATACCACTCGAAGAGCTTCTGTACACCATCCTCGATCTCTACCTTGTGAGTCCAGCCGAGACGGTGGAGCTTATCTACTGAGATGAGTTTTCTTGGGGTTCCATCAGGCTTGCTGGCATCAAACTCTACCTCGCCTTCGAAACCTACGGCCTTTACCACAAGTTTTGAAAGCTCACGGATGGTGAGTTCCTTACCGGTACCCACGTTGATGTGGCAGTTGCGAATCTCACCGAGAGATGGGATAGCACCACCACGACCCTCAGAGTTGTTTCTATCCACAGCACCATCTACCTTGGCACCATAGAATACAGAACTGTATTTCTCGATACCGATGATGTCCTTGAAATCTACATTCAGAAGCACATGAACACTGGCATCAGCCATATCCTCGCTCCAGAGGAACTCGCGCAATGGCTTACCTGTTCCCCAAAGCACCACCTTGTTGTCGTAGATGCCATAGAACTCCAGCGCCTTCAGAATGCGCTCATGAGAGTTGTTTCCATCCACATTACCCTCGCCGATGATTTCGCGAAGCTTATCAGTAGGATTGATAGGACGCTTGTTCATATCTACCTCGATGCTGTGCCAGTCGCCATCGTGGATGAGCTTGGCAAGATAAATCTTGCGCATCATCGCAGGCATTACGTGGCTGTTCTCCAAGTGGAAGTTATCGTTAGGGCCATAGAGGTTGGTTGGCATCACAGCGATATAGTTGGTACCATACTGAAGGTTGTAGCTCTCGCACATCTTCAGTCCGGCAATCTTAGCGATGGCATATTCCTCGTTGGTATATTCCAGCGGAGAAGTGAGGAGCACATCCTCCTTCATTGGCTGCGGAGCATCCTTCGGATAGATGCAGGTAGAACCCAGGAAGAGGAGCTTCTTCACGCCATGAGAATAAGCATTGCTGATCACGTTGCACTGCATCTTCATGTTCTGCATGATGAAGTCGGCACGATACAATGAATTCGCCATGATACCGCCCACGAAGGCAGCAGCCAGAACCACTGCATCAGGCTTCTCCTCGTCAAAGAACTTCTCTACTGCATACTGGTCGGTCAAGTCGAGTTCTTTGTGAGAACGACCCACCAGATTATGATAGCCTCTCTTCTCGAGGTTATTCCAAATAGCAGAACCCACGAGTCCGTGGTGTCCTGCTATATAAATCTTAGAATCTTTTGATAACATTGATTATTTATTGTAAACTATCAACCGTTAACTATCAACTGTTAACTATTACTTAACAATACCCTTCTCCAAGTATTCCACGAGGTTGCAGCGAACCTTCTCGCCGGCATCCTCAGCAGCAACCTTGGCCATATCACTCTCTACCATGATCTTGACGAGATCCTCGAAAGATGTGGTGTTAGGATTCCAGCCGAGCTTAGCCTTAGCCTTTGTTGGGTCACCCCAAAGGTTCACCACGTCGGTAGGACGATAGAAGTCAGGAGAAACCTCAACGAGTGTCTTGCCGATGAGTTCCTCAGGACCCTCAACGCAGATACCCTTCTCGTTCTCTTCCTTGCCTTCCCACTTCAGCTCGATGCCTACATAGTGGAAAGCCAACTGAGCGAACTCACGAACAGAGTGCTGCTTACCTGTTGCAATAACGAAATCCTCTGGCTTCTCTGCCTGAAGAATCAACCACATGCACTCTACGTAATCCTTGGCATAACCCCAGTCGCGGAGTGAATCCAGGTTACCGAGATAAAGCTTGTCTTGCTTGCCCTGCTTGATGCGTGCCGCAGCCAAAGTAATCTTGCGAGTAACGAAAGTCTCACCTCTTCTCTCTGACTCATGATTGAAGAGAATACCAGAGCAGCAGAACATATTATATGCCTCGCGGTACTCCTTGACAATCCAGAAACCATACTGCTTAGCTACAGCGTATGGAGAATAAGGGTGGAATGGAGTGTTCTCGTTCTGAGGAACCTCTTCTACCTTACCATAAAGCTCAGATGTTGAAGCCTGATACATGCGGCAAGTCTTCTCCAGACCGCACTGGCGGATAGCCTCCAGAATACGGAGCACACCTGTGGCATCTACATCGGCTGTAAACTCAGGAGAGTCGAAGCTCACCTGTACGTGACTCTGAGCCGCAAGGTTGTAAACCTCTGTTGGCTTCACCTTGTTCATTACCTGGATGATGCTCATAGAGTCACCGAGGTCGGCATAGTGAAGGTGGAAATTTGGGGTACCCTCCAAGTGAGCGATACGCTCACGATAGTCTGTTGAAGAACGACGGATAGTTCCGTGAACATCATAACCCTTACTCAACAACAACTCTGCCAAATAAGAGCCATCCTGACCTGTAATACCTGTGATTAAAGCTACTTTTCTATTTTCCATTTATTTCTTAATATATGATAAATTAATAATTTATGCTATATCTAGTTATCTCAATCTTTTTACATGAAAGATGTAGTCATACGTTCATCCTTATATAAAAGATGTAATATATACAGGTGCAAAAGTACTACTTTTTTCTTAAACCATCAAACTTTTAACTATTTATTTGCTGAATTGAATGAAAAATGAACGATTTTCTATACGAATAGACTTTTTTGCATGATTTTGAACTATTTATAAACGATTTGCCCAGCTTGAAACCGGCAAGTATCAAGCTGGGCAACAGAAAAAACTACTCTTTTTCTATCTGCGTTTCAGGCCAATTCACCAGATAGAGCATCTCCGTGGCACGGGTGAAGGCCGTATAGAGCCAGTGAATATAATCGGGCGTAAGCATATCATCCGTCATATAGCCCTGGTCCACATACACATGTGCCCACTGTCCGCCCTGCGCCTTATGGCAGGTTACGGCATAAGCAAACTTTACCTGCAAGGCGTTGTAGAACTGGTCCTGTCTTATTGCCTTCATTCGGTCTGCCTTGAGCGGAATATCCTGATAATCCTCTTCTATCTGATGGAATAGCTGTTCCTGCTGCTCGTGGGTCAAGGCAGGCGCCTCGCTCGTCAGGGTATCCAGCAGCACGGTAGCCTCCAGCTCATAGTTGCCGTAATCAGGAAACTGAAGCAGAAGGGTGGCAAAGCGGAAGCCATAGAGGTCGATGCGGCGGCGCACCTTCAGCACCTTCGCCCTGTCACCATTCGCCAGAAAAGCAGGAATATCGTTACTTGGAACTTGATTATCCTTTTCCTTTATCTTCTTCCTCTCTTCCTCCATCCAATAATAATTGTTCTTCACAATCATGAGGATGTCGCCCTGCGAGAGTTCCTCTTCCCTATCAAGCACCATATTTCGGATACCCTGGTTGAAGATATTTGCACGCTTATTACTGCGAGTCACCACAATGGTATCATCCAATCCCACATGGTGATAGCTGTCAGCAAGCGCCTCTATCAGTTCGGCACCCGGCATCTGTCTGATATCCGAAAAGCCCGTAAAGCGAATCTTCGGGAGTTGGGTGATGTCGTCATGGGTTATCATCTGACGAATCATCGTGGCATTATAAAGAATGCCCGACTGCTCGCTCTGGCGAAGCACCTCATTCAGGTCGCATTCGTAAACCGTCAATCCATAGCCCTGCAGCATGGCTGCATTGAGAGCCGGCGATTCCTCTTCGCCAACAGGAGGCAACTGCGCCTTATCGCCGATAAGCATCAGGCGGTCGTTTCTGCCCCGATACACAAAATGTACCAAGTCATCTAGCAGGCATCCGCTACCAAAGTTCATGCCACCCAATCCCAGATTGGCAACCATCGAAGCCTCATCCACCATAAAGAGCGTATCGGTGAAGAGATTGTCGTTGAGATTGAACTGACCATCTACCCCGGAAAACGACTTTTCGCGATAGATGCGACGATGGATGGTATAAGCCGGCGTTCCACTGTTCAGCGAAAACACCTTAGCCGCCCTGCCCGTTGGAGCCAGGAGCATCACCTTCTGCCGGATGGCCTGCAAGGTGCGGACGATGGCACCCGAAAGCGAAGTCTTACCCGTACCCGCACTACCCCGGAGAATCATCACCACCTGCGGGTTTCTATCGGTAAGGAAGCGTGCAAACACATCTAGTGCATTCGCCTGCTCCTGGGTTGGCGGGAAGCCAAATTGCTGCAATATCTTATATTTTAACTCATCAACTACCATCAAAATTTCTTTTTATAATTAATAATTAATAATTTCAACGCCATTTATTTTGTTTTGTCTATATTTTGGCGTATCTTTGTACCCTAGTTAGGCGTCGTCTCTTATCAAGAGCCGAAAGCCGATGCAAAAGTAATAATACTTTTTGAAATGAGAATGAAATTAAGGAAATTAAACAATAATGTTATCCTGGGAGCATGCGTGGTCGTCATGATGCTGCTCTGCGTGCTCAGCATAAGCCAGCCCATCCGCTTCCAGAAATCGATGGAGAGCAGAGAGGCTGAGGTGAAGGAGAAACTGATGCAGATTCGCTCTGCCGAGGAGAAATACAAGGCAAGACATGGGGTATATACGGGCGATTTCGCTACCCTCATCAAGGGAAAGTATCTGAAGGCAGACGACTCAATCATCCCTTACTCCGATGGCAAGAAATTCTCGCTCGCTGCCGCCACCATCGTGGGGAAAAGCGGAAAGCAGATACCACTGATGGAATGCAGTGCCGCCTATGAAGACTACCTGGATGGGCTGGACGAGGAGGCCATCATGAATGTGACGGAAGAAGCCAACTATGCAGGTCGCTTTCCCGGACTGAAGATTGGCGACATCACAAAAGACAACGACAACGCAGGAAACTGGTAAGGAAAACAACCCAGGCAACTGATAAAAAACAAGATTAGAATGCAGATAACTGGTAATAGAACACAACAAGCACGACTCACCATCAGAGTGAGCAAGAATACACTCAGCTTTTCGGTTGTTGACCGGGAGGCCGAGCATCAGTTGATATACGAGCCTTACACCGTGAAGAGCGGCGTATCGATAGCTGCCAACTTGCGCCAGGCATTCAGCGAGAGCGATCTGCTGCAACGTGGCTACACCAAGGTGCGCGTGTATATCGACTCCCCTATTCTGCTGGTACCCATCGAGGAGTTTCACGAGGAAGACCTCCCCGTGCTCTATCAGCATGCCTTCACCGGGCATAATGGTGATGTAATTCTGCACAAGGTACAGCCCAACCTGAATGTGGTGGCGGTATTCCCTATCAACAAGGACCTGAAGATGGTGGTGGAGGATAATTTCAAGGATGTGCGCTTCACCCCTATCATGCAACCGATTTGGAACTATCTGCACCAACGCAGTTTTACCGGCATCCATCGCAAGCTCTACGCCTACTTCCATGATAAGAAAGTAGATATCTTCTGCTACGAGAAGAACCGCATCAAGTTCTTCAACTCATTCAAGGCAGACCACGCCAAGGATGCCCTCTACTTCATCCTCTACGTATGGAAGCAGGTGGGCATGGACCAGGTGCAGGACGAGCTGCATGTGGCAGGCGATGTGCCAGACAAGGACTGGTTCCTCTATAATGCAAAGATATACATCAAGAAGACCTTCCTCTTGAATCCGAGTGCCGAGTTCAATCGTGCCCCAATCACGGAAATCAAAGGAATGCCGTTCGACTTGGTAACGCTCTATTTAAGCAAATAAAAAGAGTTAAAAAAAATAATTCAAAGTTCAAAGTAAATTATGAGAATCATAACAGGACAATATAAGGGTCGCCATTTCGACATTCCCCGTTCGTTTAAGGCGCGACCAACCACCGATTTCGCAAAGGAGAACATCTTTAATGTTTTGCAGAATTACATAGACTTCGAGGATGTCACAGCCCTCGATCTCTTTGCCGGCACAGGCAGCATTTCTCTGGAACTGGTTTCCCGTGGCTGCCAGCGTGTCATCAGCGTAGAAGCTGACCGCGACCATGCCAACTTTATCAGAGAGTGCTTCAAGAAACTGGGCGAAGACAAGGATCTTCTGATTCGTGGCGATGTGTTCCGCTTCCTGAGAACCTGCAAGCAGAAGTTTGATTTCATCTTTGCCGATCCACCTTACGCTCTGGAGAAACTCCCAGAGATTCCAGACCTCGTTTTGAATGTTGACCTTCTGAACGAGGGCGGCATCTTCGTTTTCGAACATGGCAAGAATTATGATTTCTCCGAGCATCCAAGATTCCTGGAGCATAGAAGTTACGGAAGCGTGAACTTCTCGATATTCAGATAAAAGCAATTCCCCACACATGGAATTATAAAGACAAAAATAAATCCCCGTTTGTATTTTTATAGATACAAGCGGGGATTTATTCCGTTATCATGATAGCTCTTACATCCTTTACAGCAGCGGCGAAAGCAATCTTACGATACTCTCGAACAGGCGCTTCATGAATGGGCGCTTCACGAAATACGCCACATCATCCACCAGGATACTCTTGGCCTCATCCTTGAGATAAATCGTCTTGATGCGCTGTGCCATCTCCTCATCATAGAAGAAAGCATTCGCCTCGAAATTATTCTCGAAACTACGGAAATCCACATTCGTGCTGCCCACCGTGCAGAGATTGTCATCACTCACCAGCAACTTGCTGTGATTGAAGCCACCCATATAAAGATAAACCTTCACGCCGGCCTCTATCGCCTCCATCAGATAAGAGCGGGAAGCCCATTCCACCATCCTGGCATCCGCATGACGGGGCACCATCAGGCGAATATCCACTCCGGCAAGTGCAGCCGTGCGCATCGCAAAGAGCACAGGCTCCGTAGGCAGGAAATAAGGCGTCTCCATATACACATACTTCTGCGCCTGGAGCAGGATGCGAACATAACCCTGCATGATATCAGGCCAAGGCATGATGGGACTGCTCGTTACTATCTGCACCAGACAATTGTTGTTGATATGGATATCCACCGGCGGATAGTACTTACGACTGCTTACCAATGTTCTATCCACAAAATACCAATCTATCAGAAAGGTCCGCTGAATGGCATAGACACCACCGCCTTCTATCCTGAGATGCGTATCCCGCCAAGGTCGTTTCCCCGTTCCCTTCACGTATCTCAAGGCGATATTCATGCCGCCGATGAAGCCCACCTTCCCATCTATCACGCATAGTTTGCGGTGGTTGCGGTAGTTCACCTTACTGGTAAATGCCGGAAACCTAACCGGCATAAAGGCATGAACATCAATGCCCGCATCGCGCATCCGCTCGAAGAAAGCATCCTTCACCTTCCAGCAGCCCACATCGTCATAGATAAGTCGCACTTCCACTCCCTGCTCAGCCTTGTCTATCAGGGCATCGGCTACAAGATTTCCCAAGGCATCATCTTCTATGATATACGTATCGAGATGGATATGATGCTTTGCCTGACCTATATTATATAATAAGGAGAGGATGAAGTCGTAGCCGCTGGTAAAGATATCCACCTTGTTGTCCTTGAACGGGAATGCCCAGTTCTGGTTGGTGAAGAGATTCATCAGCGGCTTATTGCTGGCAGGCAGATGAAGATTCTCCTGCTCGGCAAACTCCAGCATGGAGCGCTTGGTAAGCTGGTCCATGCTCCGGTCGCTGATGAGCCGTTCCTTACGGGTGTTCTGACCGAAGAAAATGTAGAAGATAATTCCAACGAAAGGCATGAACGAGAGCACAAGAATCCATGCCATCGTCTTAGCCGGCTGCCGGTTGTCCATCAAGACGGTGATGATAGCAGGTATCATAATCGCTATATAAAGCAACAGATAAATCCAATGAAAATATATCATACCTTTCGTTTTTTAATCTAATTAAACACTGAGTTGGTCTGGCTTGCCAGCAGGATATTCATCTTCTTGAGTTTCATAAACTCCTCCAGCAGTTCCCTGTTGGTAGGATTCCTGGCAAACTCCTGCTGCACCTCGATGATTCGCTGGGCGATGTAATGGGTGCGGAAGCTGAGCAGATCCTTGAACACCAGCTGGCGCAGCTTCTCCTGACTCATCTTGAGCTGAAGACTCACCGTAGAAACCTCCTGGTCGCCGGTAGGCAAACCGGCTATGCGACTGATTTCCGGGTTCGGATGATTGGCGAAATAGTTTTCTGCCACAAATCCTTCTTCCTCCACATGCTCCACAGCTTCCTGCAATATCTGATTGTAGAGTTCATTATGAAACCTGAAGTTATCGCCCGCCAAATCAAGACTGATATACTGTGCCACCGGCAACTCCACATCATTGCCCTCTACATCCTGCACCACGATGGTCTTATCACCATGATGAATAACCACCTGAACCAGCAGGGTTTCCACTTCCAGAAGTTTATCGAGCGGTGTGGTTCCACGAAGCGCCTGCTGAATGCCTTGCTGAGGCGATGTGGCTTTTGGGTCACGGAGACCTGCCGCCCTGCGCTCAGCCTTCACCTGCTCGCTCATGCCATTGCGTACAAAGTTGTTCAGGGCATTTACGATAATGGCTTCGTTCACACCGAGTCGATGGGCACAGTCGGTGATGTAAGAGGCTCTGGTAATCTGATTTTTGATTTTCGAGATACTCTCCACGATGCTGTTAATGGCCTGACTTCGCTTCACGGGGTCGGTGACACCATGGAGCATCAAATCAGTCTTAAACTGGATGAAGTCTGCCTGATTATCCTCGATATATTTCTTAAAGTCCGCCGCCGTATGGTTACGGGCAAAACTATCCGGGTCGTTGCCATCCGGCAGGAAGAGCACCTTTACGTTCATCTCCTCTTCAAGCAGCATATCGGTTCCTCTCAATGCAGCATGCACACCGGCATCATCGCCATCATAAAGGAGCACGATGTTGCTGGTGAATCGATGGAGCAACCGAATCTGGTGGATGCTCAGGGCAGTACCCGAGTTGGCCACCACATTCTCAATGCCACACTGGTGCATGGAAATCACATCGGTATATCCCTCCACCATATATACACAGTCTTCCTTGGCTATCGCCTTCTTGGCCTGATAAAGACCATAGAGTTCCCTTTCCTTGTGGTAAATCTCGCTATCCGGCGAATTGACGTATTTCTGGCTCACGCCCTTGGTACGGGTATCGAGTACTCGACCACCGAAAGCCACCACCTTACCACTCACACTGAACCACGGGAAGATGGCACGCCCCGAGAATCTATCCAGATACTTATCCTGCCCGCTCTTGTTGTTCTCCTCGTCCTTATCCACCATGAAGCAAAGACCTGTGCTCACCAGGTACTTCGGATTATATCCCTTCTTCACAGCCTCATCATAAAGGGCTGTACGCTGAGGAAGCGCAAATCCCAACTGGAACTTCCGGATGATGTCGTCGCGGAAACCACGACTGCGGAAATACTGCATACCGATGGCACGTCCGTCCACATCATTCTGAAGAATGTCCTGGAAATACTTCGCAGCCCAGTCGTTGACGATGAACATGGATTCCCGTTCACTCTCACGCTGCTTCTCCTCGCTGGTCATCTCCCGCTCCTGAATCTCGATGTTATACTTCTTGGCAAGCCAGCGAAGGGCATCGGGATAGGTCATCTGCTCCAGCTCCATCAGGAAGTTGACGGCATTTCCGCCCTTGCCGCAAGTAAAGCAATGGCAGATGCCTCGGGTTGGAGACACGGAGAAAGAAGGATGGGAATCGTTATGGAAAGGACAGAGTCCGACATAGTTGATGCCTCGTTTCCTGAGCGTGACAAACTCAGACACCACCTCTTCTATCTTGGTGGAGTCCATAATACGGGCTATGGTCGGTTTGTCTATCATGTTTCTATTCCTATATTTATATTTCTATTTTCTATCCTATTATTAATGTGCAAAGGTACTATTTTTCTGTGAAAACACAAAAAGAAACAACAAGAAACATGAAAATGAAACAAATAAGAAAGTAAAGACTACAGAAAACAAAGTAAAATCAACGAATATTCCATACCTTTGCACCCGACAATAATAAGTTGAACAACAAACATCTATACACATTACAAAGTATGAAGCTAAACAAAAACAAGAAGATTTTCTTCGTGAGCATGGCTTTGCTTTCATCCTTAGGCATGAGCGCAGCCGACCAGTTTGTCTCCTTCCAGAAAGGCGACTTACTCATCAATCGTGATAATAAGGTAGAAATCTATATGGATGCCAACGACTGCAAAGGTGTGAGCTATGCAGCCAATGCCCTGGTCAAGGATATCATAAAGGTGAGCGGAAGCAAGGCTGTCCTTACCTCCGATGCCGGACTGAAAGACAAGGATACTGCCGGCAAACCTACCATTCTCGTAGGTACCATCGGCCATTCTGCGGCCATCGACCAGCTCATCCGCCAGAAGCGCATCAACGGAAATCTGTTGAAGGGAAAACGGGAGAAATTCATTATCAACGTGGTAGATGGACAGCTCGTCATCGCAGGTAGCGACCGCCGAGGCACCATCTACGGCATCTACGAACTCTCACAGCAGATGGGTGTATCGCCTTGGTATGATTGGGCAGATGTACCCATAGCTCATCACGATTCTATCTTTGTAAACAAGGGAATCTATACCGATGGCGAACCAGCCGTCAGATATCGTGGCATCTTCCTTAACGATGAGGCACCTTGCCTCACCTCGTGGGTGAAGAATACATACGGCACAGGCTATGGCGACCACCGATTCTACCAGCGCGTCTTTGAACTGGTATTGCGACTGAGAGGTAACATGATGTGGCCAGCCATGTGGGGCTGGGCTTTCTATGCCGATGACCCGGAGAACGAAAAGACAGCCGACGAGATGGGTGTAGTGATGAGCACCTCGCACCATGAGCCGATGGCTCGCAACCACCAGGAATATGCCCGCAACCGCAAGGGATGGGGACCTTGGAACTATCAGAAGAACAAGGAAAACCTGCAGAAATTCTTCCGTGAAGGCATCGAACGCATGAAGGGTACCGAACAGATTGTAACCATCGGCATGCGTGGCGACGGCGACGAGGCGATGAGCGACAAGGCTGATACCCGACTGATGACCAACATCATCAACGACCAGCGCAAGATTATCGCTGATGTAACGGGAAAGAAGGCAAGCGAGACCCCACAGGTATGGGCGTTATATAAAGAGGTGCAGGATTACTACGACAAGGGTATGAAGGTGCCTGATGACGTAACCCTGCTGCTCTGCGATGACAACTGGGGCAACGTACGCCGTGTGCCTAACGCCAAGGAACGCAAGCACAAGGGCGGATGGGGATTATACTATCACGTAGATTACGTGGGTGCGCCAAGAAACTCGAAGATGCTCAATGTTACCCCTGTGCAGAACCCTTGGGAGCAGTTGACGCTTGCTTACGAGAATGGCATCGACCGTCTCTGGATTCTCAACGTGGGCGACCTCAAGCCGATGGAATATCCTATCAGCCAGTTTATGGACATGGCTTGGAATCCTCGCAAATACGATGTGAACAACATTACCCGTCATACCCGCAACTGGTGCGCCCAGCAGTTTGGCGAATCGCAGGCAGATGAGGCGGCACGCATTCTGAATCTTATCTGCAAATATAATGGTCGCTGCACCCCTGAGATGCTCGACAAAAACACCTACAGTTTGGAAAACGGTGAATGGCAGGAGGTTGTGAACCAGTATCTCCAGCTCGAAGCAGATGCTTTGCGCCAGTATAACAGTCTGCCGGCAGCCTACCACGATGCCTATCGCCAGATCATCCTCTTCCCTATCGAGATGATGAGCAATCTGCACCAGATGTATTTTGCCCAGGCACAGAACAACGCCCTCTACAAGCAGGGCAATCCGAAGGCAAATGTGTGGGCGGATGAGTGCGGGCGCCTCTTCAAGCGCGATTCAATCATCTGCGATTACTACAACCACAAGATGTCGGGCGGCAAGTGGAACGGCATGATGACCCAGAAGCATATCGGCTATAAGAGTTGGAATGATGATTTCGAGAAAGATACCTGTCCGGAACTCTTCCGAGTATCAGCTTCTGAGGCTCCTGTTATCGCCGAACACAACGGCGTGGTGGAAATCGAAGCTCCATTCTTCGCATCGAAGACCGATGCTGCTCCAAAAGGCAAGGAGAAGGAAGGCGCCAAGTGGATTCAGATTCCGTTCATGGGCAAGAGTCTTGCCGGAATGACGCTCATGCCATACACCAAGGGCGTAAAAGGCGCCAGCATCACCTATCAGTTTAAGATGAATGCCCTGGCACGAAATGCCGCTTCATCCAATACTACAGACAGCAAGAAGGTGCGCATCCACATCATCACCAAATCAACCCTGGATTACCAGAACAAGGGCGGCATGACTTATGGCGTAAGCGTAGATGGAGCCAAGCCTACTATCGTCAACTTCAATCAGGATTTGAACGAGAAGCCGGAGAATATCTACGACATCTACTACCCTACGATAGCCACCCGCATCATCGATAAGGTGATAGAAGTAGAACTCCCTGTCACCGGCGACGGCATCCATACGATTACCCTGACGCCTAACGACCCAGCTATCATCTTCGAGAAGATCGTGATAGACGGAAGAGAAGGCAAGCAGAGAGTGAAGGTGATTTAACCAGAAAGATTCAGCCTATTTTATACAGGTGCATAAATCACTGACAAGAATGAAGCATTCATATAATGAAGCATTAATATAATATAAATCTCCCGACTTTTCAGCAGGAAAAGTTGGGAGATTTCTTTTTTTCTCGTACCTTTGCAACATCATATTTTAATTAATACAGAAATTATGTTTAGTGGAATCGTAGAAGAAATGGCCACAGTTGTGGCTATCAAGCATGATAAAGAGAACATTGACTTTACCCTGTCTTGTTCTTTCGTAGATGAACTCAGCATCGACCAGAGCGTGGCGCACAATGGTGTCTGCCTCACCGTGGTGGAAATCAAGGACGGCACCTATACCGTTACAGCCATGAAGGAAACCCTCGACCGCAGCAATCTGGGACTGCTCAAGGTGGGCGACAAGGTGAACGTAGAGCGTTCGATGGTGATGAACGGCCGCCTGGACGGTCACATCGTTCAGGGCCATGTAGATGAAATAGCCAAATGCATCGACATGAAGGATGCAGACGGTTCAACCTACTTTACTTTTGAGTATGAGCTTAACAAAGAGATGGCGCGTAAGGGATATTTCACCGTAGATAAGGGCAGCGTAACCGTGAACGGCGTTTCTCTCACCGTATGTGAGCCAACAGACAACACCTTTACCGTAGCCATCATCCCTTATACCCGCGAGAATACCAACTTCTGCAACATTGAGGTAGGAACCGTGGTGAATATCGAATTCGATATTCTGGGCAAATACATTGCAAGACTCAAGAGCTTCGAATAATTCGAATCAAGAATTTCGAATATGATTTTCAAATTATGATTTTCGAATAAAAACAATAAATGCCGCAGCGTGCATACTGCGGCATTTATTGTTCTTATCTTTCTATTTCGATTACTTTCTTCTAATCGTCAAATCGATGGTTTCAGGATGCTTCTCCTTGAAATCCTTCACATCATCAACAACCAGTACCAGATAGCCGCCGCCACCTGCACCCGGCATCTTCCAGGCATGAACCTCAGGCAGGGCAGAATACTTATCTATAAATCCCTGCACACAACCCTGAATCATGGCTGGGAACATGGCAACCTGCGCTTCGAACGAAGCCTTGAAGGCAGAAGCAAACGCAGCAAAATCCCTGTTGAGAATCGCATTCCAGCAATCATCGGCAGCCTTGGCAAGATTCTTCACCTTAACCTCGTTGATATCCTTGCCTTCAATCACAGAACAGCCCGGACGACGTGGCTCCATCGGAATCATGCAGACGTGGCTCTCTACCCAAGAGAGAACATCCTCGTCATCGCAAGTCTCAAACTTATCAGGCCAGAAACGGTTGTCATAATGATGGCGCACCAATCCAGGCATGCAGATACCGATGGAATCCTGGGCTCCGCTGATAATACCGTCGCTGCGCTCCGGGTCGTTTTCGAAACAGAACACCAGTTTGGCAAGAATCTCAGGATTCATATCAGGCAACTTCACCGGCCATATCTTCTTAATCATGTTGCGGGTTGAAGTAGAAAGACCACAGCGTTCACGCACCTCGAAGGTAGGAATAAGCGACATGGTTATCGCCCAGCCAGGCGCATAGCAACTTACGTAAGGCTGGTCAATCCAGGTGCCCGCCAGATCGAGACGGGTAGGAAGCTGACAGGTAGAATCCTTGATATCAGTGCTCGAACGCGCCTTCAAGCCCTCGGCAGGCGTACGCTCCAGCACCACATACTCAATGCCACGCTCCTCGCAGAACTTGCGCTTGGTTTCATTGCTTCCATCGGCATTCACCACAAAGATATCGGGCTTCACCATATCCACCGTAGGGATAAAGTCCATAATGCCATCCCCCTGGTTGATGTAAGCATCCTTCACATATTTAATAGACTTCACCATGAAGAGACGCTCCTGTTCAGGATAGAACGTCTTATGGTGCTTGTAGCCAAGAATCGTCTGGTCGGAACCGATACCAACGTATAGGTCGCCATACTGAGACGCCTGGCGGAAAAACTCAACGTGGCCGCTGTGCAACAAGTCATAACAACCACTTACAAAAACTTTTTTCATTATTTTCAGCTACTTTTCTTTATTATTCTTCTTTCAGTTCTTATTCGTTTCCAAAGGTTCAAGCATATTCATTCCAGTTAAATGAAGCATCCTTTTCCGGAACATCTACGCTTTCATTACCAAAAGACTAAAGTCTTTCGGCTACAAAACTACAACTTTTCTTTCATTATTCCAAGAAAAACCTGCACAAATATTCTTTTTTGGGCACAAACCAACCCCTTTTGTGCATTTTTATAAAGAAATATTTGTATAACACACAAAAAAGTGTTACTTTTGCCGACGTGTTTTGTCCCAAATTGAACTTTGGAAAGTGAAGAAGAGGGCATCCGAGTGCCCTACGACCGAACTCGAAAACGCCCAACTTGAGTACCGAGCACTAACAACTTAGGAAAAATTTAACAATAACCATTTATTAATATGAGTTTAAAAATCGTTGTACTTGCCAAGCAAGTACCTGACACAAGAAATGTGGGTAAGGATGCGATGACAGCCGAAGGCACCGTAAACCGTGCAGCTCTTCCAGCCATCTTCAATCCTGAAGATTTGAACGCATTGGAGCAGGCTCTCCGCTTGAAGGAGCAGAATCCAGGTTCTACAGTTGGAATTTTGACCATGGGTCCTCCACGTGCTGGCGAAATCATCCGCCAGGGTCTCTATCGTGGTGCAGATACAGGTTGGTTGCTCACCGACCGTCTCTTTGCTGGTGCCGACACATTGGCTACTTCTTATGCCCTTGCTACAGGTATCCAGAAGATTGGTGACGTTGACATCGTAATCGGTGGTCGCCAGGCTATCGATGGTGATACAGCTCAGGTGGGTCCTCAGGTGGCTCAGAAGTTGGGATTGAACCAGGTTACCTATGCAGAGGAAATCCTCAAGGTAGAAGATGGCAAAGCTACAATCCGCCGCCTCATCGACGGTGGTGTTGAGACTGTTGAGGCTCCATTGCCATTGGTTATCACCGTAAACGGCAGTGCTGCTCCATGTCGCCCTTGCAACGTGAAGCTCGTAATGAAATATAAATACGCTACCTGCCCTATGGAGCGCAAGGGTGATGAGCCTTGGGCTAACCTCTACGAGGAGCGCCCTTACCTGACTCTGAACCAGTGGAGCGTTGCCGATGTGGATGGCGACCCTGCACAGTGCGGTTTGAGCGGTTCTCCTACCAAGGTGAAGGCCGTAAAGAACATCGTGTTCCAGGCTAAGGAAAGCAAGACCCTGACCAGCAGCGATGAGGACATCGACGGACTGATGAAGGAATTGTTGAACGAAAGTATTATCGGATAATCGTCGAAGGATGATTCAGACTCCGATTCATTTAAAAATGCTTTATTAAAAAAGACAATGAACAACGTATTTGTATATTGCGAGGTAGAAGGCACAACCGTTGCCGAAGTATCTCAGGAATTGCTCACCAAGGGTCGTAAGCTCGCTAACCAGCAGGGCGTGGAGCTCCATGCCATCGTGGCTGGTACCGGCATCAAGGGTCAGGTAGAGGATCAGATTCTCCCTTATGGTGTAGATAAATTATTTGTTTTCGATGCTGAGGGATTGTTCCCATACACTTCAGCTCCACATACCGACATCCTCGTCAACCTCTTCAAGGAAGAGAAGCCTCAGATTGCACTGATGGGTGCCACCGTTATCGGTCGCGACCTCGGTCCTCGTGTTTCTTCTTCATTGACCAGCGGTTTGACTGCCGACTGTACTGAGCTCGAGATTGGTGATTACGACGACAAGAAGAGCGGCAAGCACTACGAGGGTCTGCTCTATCAGATTCGTCCAGCTTTCGGTGGTAACATCGTGGCTACCATCGTAAACCCAGACCACCGTCCACAGATGGCTACTGTCCGTTCCGGCGTGATGCAGAAGAGCATCTATGAGGGTGAGTGCAAGAAGGAAGTGGTTTATCCAGAGGTAAGCAAGTATGTTCCAGCTGAAGACTTCGTTGTAAAGGTACTCGACCACCACGTTGAGGCTGCCAAGCACAACCTGAAGGGTTCTGCCATCGTTGTAGCCGGTGGTTATGGTGTAGGAAGCAAGGAAGGTTTCGACCAGCTCTTCGAGTTGGCTCATCTCTTGCATGGTGAGGTTGGTGCTTCCCGTGCTGCCGTAGATGCAGGCTGGGTAGATCACGACCGTCAGATTGGTCAGACCGGTGTTACTGTTCATCCTAAGGTTTATATCGCCTGCGGAATCTCTGGTCAGATTCAGCACATCGCCGGTATGCAGGATTCAGGCATCATCATCTCTGTAAACAACGATCCTGATGCTCCAATCAACAAGATTGCCGACTACGTTATCAACGGCAATGTTGAGGATGTGGTTCCTAAGCTCATCAAGTACTACAAGCAGAATTCCAAGTAATCTGCATTACACATTATTTAAATAAGAAAAGTAAAATGGCTAATTACTATAGTGATCACCCTGAGATTGAATTTCATCTCAATCACCCATTGATGAAGCGTGTTGTTGACTTGAAGGAGCGCAACTACGCAGAAAAAGATCAGTTTGAAGATGCTCCTGTCAACTATGAGGATGCCATCGAGAACTACAAGCGATTGCTGGATATTACCGGCGATGTAGCTGCAAACATCATCGAACCAAACTCTGAGGATGTTGACCTCGAAGGTCCACACCTGGAGAATGGCCGCATGATCTATGCCAGCAAGACATTCGAGAACCTCGATGCAACCCGCAAGGCTGGCCTCTGGGGCTTGTCAATGCCTCGTCGTTACGGCGGCTTGAACCTGCCTAACGCCATCTTCTCTATGGCTTCTGAAATCATCGCTGCTGCCGATGCAGGTTTCCAGAACATCTGGTCGCTCCAGAGCTGTATTGATACGCTCTATGAGTTCGGTTCTGAGGAGCAGCGCCAGAAGTACATTCCTCGAATCTGCGCTGGCGAGACCATGAGTATGGACTTGACTGAGCCTGATGCTGGTTCTGACTTGCAGCGCGTGATGCTGAAGGCCACACAGGATGAGGACGGCACATGGCGTCTGAACGGTGTGAAGCGTTTCATCACCAATGGAGACTCAGACATCCATCTGGTTCTGGCTCGTTCTGAGGAAGGCACCAAGGACGGTCGTGGTCTTTCTATGTTCATCTACGACAAGCGTGATGGCGGCGTAACCGTTCGTCACATCGAGCACAAGTTGGGTATTCATGGTTCTCCTACCTGCGAGTTGGTTTACAAGAATGCCAAGGCAGAGCTTTGCGGTAACACCCGTCTCGGTTTGATTAAGTACGTGATGGCTCTGATGAATGGTGCCCGTCTGGGTATTGCAGCTCAGAGTGTAGGTGTTGAGCAGGAGGCTTACAATGAAGGCTTGGCCTATGCCAAGGAGCGTGCTCAGTTTGGTGAGAAGATCATCAACTTCCCTGCCGTATATGACATGCTTTCAAGAATGAAGGCTAAGTTGGATGCAGGCCGTTCACTCCTCTACTGCTGCGCTCGCTACGTAGATATCTACAAAGCTTTGGAAGACATCGCCCGCGACAGCAAGCTCACTCCAGAGGAGCGTCAGGAGATGAAGAAATACACCCGCTTGGCTGATGCATTTACTCCATTGGCTAAGGGTATGAACTCAGAGTATGCTAACCAGAATGCATACGATGCCATCAGCATCCACGGTGGTTCTGGTTTCATCATGGAGTACAAGTGCCAGCGCCTGTTCCGTGACGCCCGCATCTTCTCTATCTACGAGGGTACCACTCAGCTTCAGGTTGTTGCAGCCATCCGCTACATCACCAACGGTACTTATCTCAGCATCATCAAGGAGATGTTGGAGAGCGAGGTATCAGATGATCTGAAGGCATTGAAGGAGCGCGTGGCTAAGCTCGTAGATCTTTACGAGGCTGCCATCAACAAGGTGAAGGAGGCTAACGACCAGGCAGTTCACGACTTCCTGGCTCGCCGTCTCTACAATATGACTGGCGACATCGTAATGTCTCTTCTCATCCTCGATGATGCTACCAAGGCTCCAGAGATGTTTGCCAAGAGTGCCAACGTTTATGTTCGCATGGCAGAGGAGGAAGTTCTCGGTCATTCAGCATACATCCAGAACTTCAAGGCAGAAGACTTGGAGAGCTTCAAGGCATAAGATATTTATAAGAATAAGATAATTTAAAAAGTCCGTGGGCATTCATTTGCTCACGGACTTTTTTTATAAACTTTCTTCTTTATTTATCTGATATACTCCCAAAATTTTTGGGGGAATTGGATATTATTAGGGTAAGAATTTCGGGGGAATCGGATACCACATATCTTTCTTTCTCATTTTCATTGAATTAGCACAAATATCAAGTTTTGTACAGCAAAGCACAAGATTAAAAGGAACTTTCTGCAAAAAAATGCAACAAGCATCAACCTCAATCGGAGCAAAAGAAATATACTTTATAAGCAGATTTCTTCGTAACTACTCAGTCCCCATTGAAGCCCCCTATGGACATGAGTAGTTACCTATAATCTTATTGACAGAGAATCACTTCTGGTTGCTGAATAATTATTGACGTTAACGTAACAAAACGCTCTACAATATCACTCTCAGAAGCATAATCTGACACAACCCATTCCGGTGCATTTTCCTCATTATTATGGAATCCATACTTACTATTAAGCACGATATCTTTCAATTTTTCCTGTACGTTTTTACAGATTCTCTGACTTAAACACTTAATCCCCCAATAGTATCCCCCTTCGTCAACAGAAACCTCACATCGGAATTTAGATTTATGATAATCAAAATCAAAACCGAATTCCGTAGAAGATTGACATATAAGGATAAGTTTATCGTCAATAATGCCAACACATTTATTATACCATTCTTTAAAATTTTCCGCATCATATTCCTCTTGATACTGTTCTTGTAAGAACTCTAAACGTTCACAGAGTTTCTGAACATTTTCCAATTCATCTTCAATAACCTGTAGCTTTTCAAAAGTAGATTTATTATCTAATTTGAGTTGTTCCACTATCAATTTATCAAGTTTATTATTCATAATTATTTGTCTTTTTGAGTTTCCAAAATATTCTTCTAAATAGCCAATATAAACGACTATAGAACTTTTTAGCTGCTGTTCTGTATCAAAAGGAATTATCCTATTGACAGAATATAGCCAGTTTAGAATATCAACCTTATAATTTTTGCAGATAAAATTCTTACCTAACATCATTTTAACTTTAGATGATAAAGAATACTCTGACGGATAGGTATATCCATCTTGGTTCAGATATAGTACATAGATTTCCTTTGAAGGATAAATCTTGCTTGCTATATCAACATATCTATCAACCTGTTTCTTTTGTTCCTGTGCTCCATTAACTTTATTCTCTATTATCAAGAAGAAGTTTTTCCCTTTAATAGTTAAATCAATTCTATTTTTATCAGGATATGGTATCGTAATATCATTAGCTGACACATCTTTGTTTAAAAAAAACTTTATAAAATGTTTTTTTACAACATTACTTCCTGTCAATAGAGAATATAATATTCTGCTATGCGCAGTTTCTCTCAATCGCTGATTAAAATGTGCATCAACAAGTGGATTTATGGAAACTGGCAACATCTCAGTATTCTCAATATAACATTGTCGAAATGAACGAGAAAGGGATAGCGTATTCAAAACACTTTCCTGAGTAAGAGACGCAAATGTCTGCACAATTTTAAAAATATTCATATATCTTAATCCTATTGTTTTCTTTTTTTATTGCTACTTCTCGCCATCGAGGGGTCAGCTACATACTTTTGCAGTGGATGATTAATCATCTCGGGAATCCAATAGAAGAGCTTGTTTGCTAATCTCAAAGGTTTCAGATATTTATCCTTTAATGCCTTAGGCGACCGTTGCAAAATAGAAGCTAGTTCCTCATAACTATATGGCTTAAATGCACATAAATCTATTAAGAGTTGGCATACTGTCTCACGAGAAGCTCGGTTACCGATATTATTAACTCTTTCTTGCAATTCATTAGGAAGTTCTCGTACCAACTCTGCACGAGGTTTTAACATACATTCCTCTTCAAAGGTACCAAGGTAAGCTTGGTTCCTTTCATCTTCACCTTGGTATCTTTCGACTAATATACCATGCTGAGGTCGTAACCTTTCGTCCTGAGGTAGTAACCTTTCGTCCTGAGGTCGTAACCTTTCGCCTAATGTACCATGCTGAGGTAGTAACCTTTCGTCCTGAGGTCGTAACCTTTCGCCTAAGGATACCACCTTAGAGGTTCTTATATAGTAAGTGTTACGACCCTGCCCCTTCTTCTCTAGGAATCCAAGATCGCAAAGCTTATGAATCTCCAAGCGTGCACGGGCATGCGTAATCGAAGAATCCAGCTGGCGATACGTAGCATTATCTATCGCACCCACTTCTCTCACGAAGACTAGAGCCAGCTTCTGCTCATTCACCAAGCCAAACTCGGCATATTGAGCCAACCACTCCATATTCTCCTTGCTGAGGAAATGATGGAGCAGAAGTCTTGCCGTAAACTTATTCGCTTCATGGTTCGACTCAAAAGTCGGCGGCATCAAGCCTGCCTCCTTCATCAATCTGCGCATCGCACCAATACCAGTACCCTTAGTCTCAGCAAGATTCGTATCATGGAAAATCTCACTGATTCTTGGATTGCGAAGCATAGAACCTGGTTCTCCCCAATCATCCTGAGGTTTCAGAGAATAGCCTGGATTGTGAATCTCAATACGATTGGAATAGCGGATAATCTGAATCGACTGATTCACTCGATTAGAACGATGAATATACGAATTGACTATCGCCTCACGTAATACCTTATTGGGAAGAATCGCTGGTGTAGATGCCTGCATGGAATCTTTCTTCAGTTCAAAGCCTTTTGGCAGGTCATCCATCACAGCACTACATGCCTTGTTTACCATGAGGATTAATGGTCCGCGCATATCGATAGTTTGCTCAAAGCGATTATCGCCATCAGCTAACCATTGATTGCCAGAAATTCTAATGTAATCAACTCTGAAAGAAGGAACCAAACGACGAAGCGACATTTGTTTTCCAAAAACCAAGAGCCCCGTATAAGTCAAATCATATCCACCTTGCTTATTCTTCTTTATAGCTCCTAATGCCCTCAACAAATCTACATCATTCAGCGTCAGTTCTTCCGCATCAGGATTCACTTCCTTGCGAAGTTTACGATAGAAATTGAGTGCATTCTCATCTATATCATCAAGGTCTGCATCATCTACAATACAACTATCATAGGTATCAGCAGATTGATAGAAAAGATACATATCCTCTTCTGAGCATTTTTCATCAGAAGGACCTATACGACGAAACGCCCCCTCAGGCAAACCACGCTTGGCAAAATACGCAGGCTTCTGACTCTCAGGTAACTCTTCGATTTTGACAACAATAACTGTCTTACCCAAATATTCTTCCACATTAATAATCGGGCGAATACGGACATTGAACATTGAATTGCACATAGCGACAAAATCAGATTGAATCTTGTCAGTATTCTCTATATTCTCAGGCTCATAAATAGGCCTGCCGTCTTCAGCTATTCCGGTACGCTTGGCACCTAAAAGCAGATAGCCACCGCACAGACCTGGCTCGTTGGCAAAAGCACAAACCGTTTCCATCATGCTCTTGCCAACAGTCGATGCCGACTTGGCCTCTATTCTTCTATTTTCATCAAAGCTATTTAGCTCTGCAAATAATTCCTTCGCTGTTCTCATTTTCTTAATTATATTATCGGTAAGGGGAACATCATTTGTCATCCTCTTTGCCTATTCGCCGGTAAAGTTAATCAAAAAATCACAAACTTACAAACAAAAGATGGATTTTTTCGCTTTATTCTTCTCATTTTCAGATATAATTAGTATCTTTGTGGCGTTTTAATTGGAGAATAGAGATATGAGTTTAAAATTAATTGATAGGGAAGAGAAGAAAGGCCTTGCCAAACTATGGGAAAACATAGATATTTGGTGGTATTGCCATATTACAAGCAAATATCGTTCTATTTGCTGTTGGTTTAGAGTGTGCTGTAACAAAAAGCACTGGCAACTCATCAAACAGGCAGCATTCCATACGTACCCATTTGAATATGGACATTTCTACTGGTTACAGAGAACACAAATTGAGGAACAGATTGAATACTACAAGCACGGACATATTGCCACTACGGAAACTTACGAACCAATAGTACGTTGGCTTAAAATCGCTATCAAGCTTCATGACATTATGTTTGACCACGATGTTGATCTTTTCGAATATGAAGGAGAGATGGAGTTTGTGCCAATAGATGATGGAAAGTTCTATAAAATGAAAGACGACAATGTGAAGTACCATTGCTTGGTAAAGGTAAATATGAAAAACCTTGACCGCTATCTGAAATTATCACATAACCAAAAAGCTAAAGATTGGTATATAGAGCATCCTCATGAACTATACCAGTTGAAAGCATGGTACTTATACCATAAGTTACTTGCCTACTATGCACAAACGTGGTGGGACTAAGACCATTCTTTTTTTCGAAGTATAGAACAGTCATACGACCAATGGATATATAGCTATACAACTAAAGGGTGTATAGTCGTACTACCAAAGAATGTTGCCACTAGGCTCTGCAAATCGAGAATAGGGATTTTCCCTTCTACTTTAGGGAATCCTCCTCTTTTTATTTCAAAAGAAAGTAGTACTTTTGCAACCATAAAACAATATAATAACTTATAAAAACAGTTTAGCTTATGAAAAGAAATGAAGTGATGGCGCTCATCGCCACAACCATATTGATGTTTGCCGTATGCCTCTCGGCTTCGGCTAAAGGAAAAAGAAACGTGGAGCGGGGAATGACCAAGCAGGAAGTAATAGCCATTCTTGGAGAACCTAAGCTCACCAGTTTCGACATGTATGGGGACAAATGGGAATATGACAAATATAATTATCTGTTTGGAGATTCCAAGTACATCACGGTCTTCTTCGACAGAAACGGAAAGGTTGTGCAGTACGATACAAGAATCATAGAAGCAAACAGCCAAACATCGAATGTACAGCAGCCACAACACCCTACCCCACCCATCTACGATGGAAGATGTGATCCCGATGGCAGAATGGATTACGGCTATTGTCTCGATGATGCTTCCTTCTCCAAACTATATAATAAGGTGAAGAAGGCAAGCTTTGATGACAACAAGTTCGATCTGATAGAAGTGGCTAGCCTCGGCTGTTACTATTCCTGCGCCCAGGTGGTCCGCATCATGAAGATATTCTCTTTCGACGATGAACAGCTGAAAGCACTCAAAATGATGGCGCCACATATCGTGGATCTTCAGAATACAGGCCTCATCTATCAGCTATTCAGCTTTGACAGCGAAAAGCAAAAGGTGGGAGAAATACTAAGCAGCAGCAGATAATTATCTGCTATCTTAAAAAATGATATCAGCTATGATATAAAGAGACTTTTATGTTAAATTATGCATATTGTTTAGCCGGTTTAACAAAATAGTTGTATTTTTGCAAAATCAATTAAACAATATTGAGTTATGATACAAAAAGAAGTAATCAGAGAAATACTCTTGGAGAACAGAAAAGAAGTAGAATTTCAACAGATCGTTCCAAGAAACTTCCAAATGGAAGATTTTGCCAACTATGTTCTGATTGGCGTCAGACGAGCTGGCAAATCTTTCATGCTCTATCAGCAGATTCAACAAAACCTGAAACGGGGAATCACCTGGGACTCCATGCTCTACATCAATTTTGAGGATGAACGTCTGATGGGGATGACTGCACAAGAACTTAATCTTATCCTTGAAGTTCATGGTATGATGTCAAAAGAACGTCCTATTCTATTTCTTGATGAAATACAAAACATCAACGGTTGGGAAAAATTCGCACGCCGATTGGCAGACAACAAATACAGAGTCTATATTACAGGCAGCAATGCAAAGATGCTTGGCAGTGATGTAGCAACAACTTTAGGAGGACGCTATATCACCAAACACATCATGCCATATAGTTTTCCCGAATTTCTCCAAGCCAATGAAGTGTCTTATGATTCAAATACTCTCGCAACCACCTTTGGAAGAGCTGAAGTACAACGACATTTCACTAATTATTTCCGTTTTGGCGGTTTCCCAGAAGGAGCAAGACTAGCATCAAAAAGAGATTATATCAATAGTGTATATCAAAAGATTTACCTAGGAGACATTGCTTCTCGTAACAAAATTGAAAATCAATTTTCTCTTCGAGTTCTATTCAGAAAATTGGCAGAAAGTGTAAAGCAACCGATTTCTTTTACACGTCTCACAAATATAATAGCATCTACAGGTGCAAAACTAAGCAAACCTACACTCATTAACTATCTTGAGTACTCTAAAGATGCATTCTTGGTTTATCCCATCAAGAATATTGCCGACAATCTCACTCAACGTGAGACCAATCCCAAATACTATTTTGTGGACAACGGCATCATCAGTATACTTGCCATGGATGTTGACACATCATTATTGGAGAATATGGTTGCGATGGAGCTACTTCGAAGATATGGACTGGAAGAGCAAGTGTTCTTTTACAACAAGAACGTGGAAGTAGATTTTTACATACCAGATGCCGCAACAGCCATACAGGTAAGCTACAACCCCAAAAAGTCTGATGAAACTTGGGAAAGAGAATCAACTGCACTTATCAAACTATCAAAAGTACTTGATTGCAAAAGACTTATCATTCTTACATATGAATTAGAAGAAAATATAGAACTAAAAGGATTGAATATCGAAGTAATACCTGTATGGAAATGGTTACTCGATACATAAATTGCAAAATAAATGAATACAAAGATATTATCAAAAGACAAAGACCCGATGGGTGCCGCTATCCTTGATTATCAGAAATCGGGAAGAGCAGGAAGATTACGTGTGCTATCATCTATGTTCGAAGAAGATGAAATGCCGGTGAAACATCTCTTCAGAAATTTGGAGGAGATGCCGTTTTTGGAGCAGAAGGCTCTGAAGCTTGCCAAGGGAAAAGTGCTGGATGTGGGAGCCGGTGCCGGTTGCCATGCACTCGCCTTGCAGAAGGAATGCAGCACAAAAGATGCTTCGGCAAAACAAGAGAAAACTGCTGAAAAACAAGATATTTCTTCGGTAAAGGCCATAGATATTTCTCCCCTGAGTTGTGAGGCTATGAGATTGAGAGGCGTAAAGGATGCTGAATGCATCAATCTTTTCGATGAACATCTGGAAACTGGGTTCGATACCATCCTCCTCCTGATGAACGGAACGGGTATCGCCGGAAAGATAGAACATCTCCCTACCCTCTTCAACCGTCTCAAGGCTTTGCTCAACAAGGGCGGACAGATTCTTATCGATTCCTCCGACCTCAAATATATCTACGAGAATGAAGACGGAAGTTTCGACATCAATCTGAATGGTGCCTACTATGGTGAAGTGGATTATCAGATGATTTACAAAGACATTAAGGGAGACTGTTTCGACTGGCTCTACGTAGATTTTCCATTGCTCAAATCCATCGCCGAAACCTGCGGTCTGCATGGCGAACTCGTGGCAGAAGGCGAACATTACGACTATCTGGCTAGGATTTTCTAAGCATATAAAGATAAAAAGGAGTTAAGATGATGGTCTTAACTCCTTTTTATCTTTTCTTTCTATTTAATCGTCGAAATCGTGACGTCCGAGAAATCATTCATATAATCCAGAATCTCCAGCGTATGGAAACCCCGTTTGGCTTTTATTTCAATGCTCGCCTCCACAAATTCTTCCTTAGAAAATCTTCGTTCTTTCAGTTCGTAAGAATGAACTTCCATGCCTTTCTGCTTGATTTTACTGATGAATTCCTTCACGCTATCCCTTGATGGTGCAGAGAAATTCAGTTCGATGGTAGAGGTTCCCAACTGCGGTATCAGATAATTCAGCACCTCCAATCCCATCAACACCATCGCCGTGGTAAGTATCGCCGCCATATACATGCCCGTACCGCATGCCAGACCTATCGCCGCCGTTACCCACAAGCCAGCTGCCGTGGTCAGGCCTCGAACCACATTTTTCTGAAAGATGATGGTACCGGCACCCAAGAATCCGATGCCCGACACCACCTGTGCCGCCACTCGGGAAGAATCCTTCAGTTCGAATCCGAATCCATATTGAGAAACCACACAGAAAAGCGCACTGCCCAAAGCCACCAGGAAGTGAGTGCGAAAACCCGCCTCCTTGGCACGATACTCTCTCTCTATGCCTATCGCTCCACCCAAAGCCAGGGCGAGAGACAAACGAATGGTAAGGTCTACATAGGTTGCATCCATATTATTCCTTTCTTTTAAAAATCAAAAGATGAAAGAAGCCCATCGTGAGCCTCTTTTTTACTACAATAAATGCAAATATACAACTTTTTTTTGAAAGAAAGGCGAGAATTACAAAAAAATAATGTATCTTTGCAACTGTTAGTGCCAAACTCGGCAATTTACTCAATTTATTCACAAATACACATTATTTAATAATATATATGGCAACAGTTGACGACAAGAAGATCATCTTCTCAATGGTGGGCGTATCTAAGATTATCCCACAAAACCAGAAACAGATTCTGAAGAACATCTACCTATCGTTCTTCTACGGAGCAAAAATCGGTATCATCGGTTTGAACGGTGCCGGTAAATCTACGTTGATGAAAATCATCGCAGGACTTGAGCAACCTACCCAGGGTGAGGTGGTTTGGAGCCCAGGCTACTCTGTGGGCTACTTGCCTCAGGATCCTCCGCTCGACGAGAACAAGACCGTGAAGGAAAACGTGATGGAGGGTGTGCAGAAAATCTATGATGCACTCGCAGAATACGAGGACATCAACAACAAATTCGGTCTCGAAGAATATTACGGAGACCCTGATAAGATGGACAAGCTGATGCAGCGTCAGGCTGAGGTGCAGGATATCATCGATGCTACCGATGCCTGGAATATCGACTCCAAGCTGGAGCGTGCGATGGCTGCCCTCCACTGTCCTCCTGGCGATTGGCCTGTTACCAATCTCTCGGGTGGTGAGCGCCGCCGTGTGGCTCTCTGCCGCCTGCTCCTGCAGAAGCCGGATGTACTCCTGCTCGATGAGCCTACCAACCACCTGGATGCTGAGAGCATCGACTGGCTGGAGCAGCACCTGCAGCAGTATGAGGGTACCGTAATCGCCGTAACACACGACCGCTACTTCCTCGACGACGTGAGCGAGTGGATTCTGGAGTTGGACCGTGGCGAGGGTATTCCATGGAAGGGCAACTACTCTTCTTGGCTCGACCAGAAGACCAAGCGAATGATTCAGGAGGAGAAGACTGCCTCTAAGCGCCGCAAGACATTGGAGCGCGAGTTGGAATGGGTTCGCATGGCACCTAAGGCCCGTCAGGCTAAGGGTAAGGCTCGTCTGAACTCTTACGAGCAGATGCTCAACCAGGAGCAGAAGGAGCGCGAGGAGAAGCTGGAAATCTTCATCCCTAATGGTCCTCGTCTGGGTAACAAGGTGATTGAGGCTCAGCATGTAAAGAAGGCGTTCGGCGAGAAAGTTCTCTTCAACGACCTCAACTTCATGCTTCCTCCTAACGGCATCGTGGGTGTCATCGGTCCTAACGGAGCCGGCAAGACTACCCTCTTCCGCCTCATCATGGGATTGGATCAGGCTGATGGCGGAACATTCGAGGTGGGTGAGACCGTGAAGCTGGCTTATGTTGACCAGCAGCACAAGGACATCGACCCTCAGAAGACTGTTTACGAGGTGATTTCCCAGGGCAACGAGACCTTGCGTCTGGGTGGAAGAGATGTGAATGCACGTGCTTACATCAGCCGCTTCAACTTCTCGGGCACCGACCAGAGCAAGCTCTGCAGTGTTCTCTCGGGTGGTGAGCGTAACCGTCTGCAGTTGGCCTTGGCTTTGAAGCAAGAGGGCAACGTATTGCTTCTCGATGAGCCTACCAACGATATCGACGTGAACACGCTGCGTGCATTGGAGGAAGGTTTGGAAGCATTTGCCGGTTGTGCGGTGGTAATCAGCCACGACCGCTGGTTCCTCGACCGTATCTGTACCCACATTCTTGCCTTCGAGGGCAACGGTGAGGTCTTCTTCTTCGAGGGCAGCTATTCTGAGTATGAAATCAACAAGGCGCGACGCCTGGGCGATACAGAAATCAAGAAGGGTCGCTATCGCAAGTTGATGGAGGAATAAAGCTTCGAAAAAGAATAAAAATGTTAATTTCGAAAAAGAATAAGAATGTTAATTTCGAAAAAGAATTAAGATTTCGAAAAAGAATTAAGATTCGAAAAAGAATTAAAATTTCGAAACGATAAAAACCTAAAAAGCCCAGGGCAATTTGCTCTGGGCTTTTATTTTTCTGATATTTCGCTGATTGATAAAAAGCGGAATTACTTTACTACTACCTTGCGGATAGAACCATCACTCATGCGGATAATGTTGAGACCCTTCTGAGGAGCAGAGATGCGCTTGCCATCAGCAGAGAAACGAGCCACCTCGCGAAGCTCTACGCTGTTCCACTTGTTGACAGCAATGCCAGTAGAAACATTCTTTTCGCAACCTACATTGTCGATGCAGACATAGGTAGATGTATTCAGATAACCATAGCTCTTATCTGTACCATCGAAACTAATGCTAAGAGAAACCACCTTGCCCAAAGAAGAAAGGTCAATCCAAGCCCAGTCTGTGAGGCAAGTCCACTCAGACTCATTCTCCGAACGGTAATCGGCCAGATAATACTCTACTGAAGCTGTAGATTCATCTGCCTTAGTACCTGTAAAGATTACCTTGAACCAAGAACCCTGCTTAAACTTATTGGCAGCTCCATTGCCATTCTTCACGCATTCTACAACCCATGCAGAGTTGGTGATGTTCATACCCTTTACTACTCGTCCTTCAGGAGCATCTGCCACCTTGATTACTTCCATAGGTGTATTAGGAAGAGAATTTCCATACAATACTCCGTAATTGGTAGAACCCTCTGCACCATGACCTACAGCAGAATTCCACTGGTCTTTCTCATAAGATTCAAATGAGGTTGCTGTCATATTGCTGTAAGAGCAACCCATCCAGGAACCATAAGTTGGGTTTACAGAGTTGACAAACTCATAAGAACCACTCTTGAAAGTACCAACCCATTCCGGACCATAAGCACCAGATACTTCCTCTGCATTATCAGCAGGACCAGCCCAATGGCTCTCAGGCTCCAAGGTCAAATCGTCGAAGGTTGCCACAGCAGCATCCTGCGAAGCCTCAGCAGTCACTGCTGCATTGTTATCCTGTGCATTCGCTACAGATGAAACACTCAACAAGGCTGCAACGAAAGCAGCCGACAAAGAATACGAGTAAATCTTTTTCATACTTTACCTTATTTATTATTAATAATTGAAATTTCTGTTTGATTGATGATTCGCCCCGGAAGAGAACTTTACTTGAAGATTATCTTCTTGCCATTTCTGATATAAATTCCCTTCTGCGGAGTAGCCACACGGCGACCCATCAGGTCGTAATAGCTATCATCCTTTGCGGTAAACTTACTGTCGGTCTTAACAACAGAAAGTCCTGTAGAGGTACGAGGGGTGATGATGATAGGATTCTCATCATAACCTTCTACCAGATGAAGATCCTGGAAGCCTGTTACCTCGGTAGAAGTCTCGCCCAGCCAGCCACAATACTGGAAGGTTCCGTTCACCACCTTCACGAAGTTGATTTCCTCCAAATCCACGTGGTTGCCCAGCTCATCCACTGCCCAGTCGATGTCGAAGGTGGAGTAATCATCTGTATTGAGCGAAGCATCCACGTAGCCATACGCATCCTTGGCGTAGCGATAGAGCACCCAACTTTGCGAAGTCTCTGTTCCATAATTCACGGCATTGTTGGGCAATTTACCTCCCTTGAAAGTCAAGGTTTCTCCTTCCTCCCACAAAGGCCAGAAAGACTGCTTGTGGAATGAAATCTTCATGTGATAGCCCGTAGAATCCCTGCGTTCACCGTTCTTATCAGTCCATGAAGCCTCCCACTTGATATAGTTATCAAACGAAGAGAACATCTGCGAATGCTCTCCTTCCTCTGCCACTGGCTTGTGATAGGTGATGGAGAAATCGTGAATCTCATCTGTATAATACTCAGAACCAGCCAGCTCATACCACTTGCAGGTGTTCACATCATTGCCCACACCCACATAAACAATACCAGGCTCAAAAGAACCGCCGATGGTCTCCTTGCCATATTTCGGGTCACCACTGCTATAGAAGCCGTTGCCCTTGATGCGGAGGTCGGAACCTCGCTTGTTCTGCACCGGATGGTCGAACTTCACGGTTACGTATCCTCCGTAAGTACCCAGATGCACAATCTGACCATCATTCAAGGCTTCGGTAGCCTCCTTGCAAACCTCCTCGTGGGTGGTTCCCTCCTCAGCCTGAGGCATGGTGTTGACAAACTGGCCTGGAGCTGGATGCAACTCCACTACTTCCACATTCTGTGTCTGTGCCGAAGCCACTCCCATGGAAAGGCTCAGCAATGTGCTCATTAAAATTCTATTCATATCTTCTTATATTAAAGTTGTTATATTGATTTTTCTCATTTATTTTCGTAAACCGGCAAGGCAAGGATATGCGCCGGATTCACATACGTTTTCTGCGGCGCAAACACCGGCTGTCCCTCGTTGGTGTAGCCATAAAGATAACCCGCTGAGCCATAACTGCCCGCATCCGTGAAATACACGTTCTTGGTATAAGGCGAGATGTAAAGCTCGTATGGCGAAGTTATCTCCTTGATTTTCTGAGTGATGGCGTTGCAGAAGATTCCATCAGCCACTTCCCGGGTCTTGGGATTGATGGTCTTGATATAATACGTATACTCATTGGTGATATAAGAGAACGCAGATCCTATAGTATAAAACAGATTGCCATCAGTAGTATTATAAGTAGCAGGGAAATCGAAGGTTTTCACCTCATCCGTCTTGCAATCCACAATCACGGTCTTAGGCTTCACATTATGATAATCACCGCAGGAATTGATGCAGAGATAATGTCCTGCCTGCGACATTTCGCCATAGAGATTGATGCAGCCCGTATCGATGGTCTTGACGGATTTCATCGTCTCAGCATCCACCACCTGCACGGTGGTTTCATACGCATGATTCTCAGAGAAAGCGTAGCCTCCGGTATTTGCCACATAGAGTTTGCCCTCATAAAGACGCACACCTTCAGGCTCCCAGCCCACCTCGCAAGTGGCAACCACCTGCTTGGTCTTCACATCAATCTTAGCCACATACCCCTTTTCGAAGGTCTGGTTGCCGCATTGGTGGGCGTAGGATGTGATGTAGAGATAGTTGCCGTCAGCGCACATTCGGCGATTGTTGGGCACGTTCTCGGTAGCCCCGCAAGCCGTTCCATCGGGATGAATATACTGGATGATGTTCGACCAGTTCACGGCGATGGCAATAAGCGTATCATTCACCTGGATGATGTCATTGGGCGTATCTCCCAGTTTGCTGCCGTTCACCTGTCGGAACCACTTGTTGGTGAGCACGCCCGCCGTTCCATCATAATAGGAAAGCTGCCCGTTATCCGACTGCCAGTTTCCCTCGTTGCAGATAATGAGGTTTTCGCCAATGATTTCCGGCTTCGGAATCTCCGGTGTAATATCATCTCCTCCATTCTCGTTTGAACAGGCAACAAAGAAGAGCGATAATCCCATCATCGCCAACGTTCCTAATATCTTATTTCCAAATCTTATTCTCATTTTCAGAAAATCTATCAATTAAAACTATTAACTATAAACTCTCAACTATAAACTCTCAACCCTAAGGGTTACGCCAAATCTCCTTCCCGGCATCGGCCAGCGCTGAATCATCTCGTAACGCTCGTCAAAGATGTCCTGGCACTCTGCCTCCACCGTATAGTGGCGCAGGAATCGGTATCCTATCTTCAGGTCGGTGCAGTTGTACGCCGACAAAGGGTCTTCGATAGCATTCTCCGCCGTCCAATATCGCTTATCCACAAACATGTGGGAGATGGAAGCCGTCCACCCCTTATATAATAAGGTATAGACTGCCGTCATCGACCATCTAGGCGAATAGGCGATGAAATCATTGTAGGCATCCTCCTTCGGGTTGGTGCGGTTCCGGTCATCCTGATACGTGCCCGTAAGGAGCAGGGAATGCTGGCGATAATGCGCATTCACGCTCACATCCACACCCATACAGCGGGTATAGCCATAGTTGAGCATCGTCCACTGATACGAACCCTTGAGAGGCAGACAGACGATGCGGTCTTCCACCCGGTTGTAATACCAGTCTGCCTGCACATCCACGAAAGGCTTGCTGAAGGTGATTCCCACATCCACCTGCTTGGTATATTCCGGCTTCAGGTTGCGGTTGCCCACCATCGTATAATAGAGATCGTTGAGAGTTGGTGCCCGGAACACGGTTTTGTAGAACGAGCGGAGGGTCCAGTCGCCCAACGTATAGGAAGCCAGCGCATTCCACGTCATCTTATGCAGAGGTTTTGCCTTGCCCTGGGTATGGTCGGCGAGATGCGTATAGAGTCCGCTTACGCTAGCCTTCAATCCCCCATGCTGATAGAACGCCGAGAGCGAACTTTTGCTGTCCAGGCGATAGACGTAGTGGAAATTCTTCACATCGGTGGTGAGGTCACTCCATCGCAGGTCACTGGAAGCCGAGAAACCGAAATCGTGAATCTGATAGGAAGCCGACAGCGCCGCATACACATCCTGCTGATGATACCTGTTGTTGGCGTGAACCGAGATGTTCTCCGGATAATCCGAACGGTAGTGCAGGAAATCGTTGGCGTATTTTAATATCGCCCTGATGCCTATCGAATGCTGATTTTCCGATGAAGGCTGATGCTTTCCGAAAGGAATCTGCGTGCGATAGGACAGTTGCGAGAAGAAGTTGCGGTCCCATTCCCTGCCCACATCGGTGTAGGTATCCGAGAGTCGGCGCACGATTCCGCCCGGCAATCCCCTTCGGGAATTGAAGTAATACGTGTGCCATTGCAATCCCTTGTAGAAGGCGCAGCTTTCTATGCGGAACATCGTAATGTCGGAGTTGCGGCGGGTTCCCGTGGTGTCCTCGTATTCCGTATGATATTCAAACGGATAGTTGCCCTTGCTATGCGTAAAGGCTGCATCGATGAAGCCCCAATTCCGGTAGCTGTAAGTGGCTGCCAACTTGTGGGTTCCAAACGAGCCCAACTGGTAGGAAGCCTTGAGCTGAGTGCTGTCGGGGCGATGGGTCTTGAGATAAACCGTGGAGGCGGAAGCATATTCCGAAGCCGTCATCAGCATCTCCGTCTTGTTGGCATTGAAGAGCGAAACCGATTCCAGGGTAGAGAGCGAATACTTTCCCAAATCCACCGTACCGTTCTGGGCATTGGTGATGCGCACCCCATCCAGATAAACGCCCACATGCTGAGATCCGAGCGACCGCACGTTCACGGTTTTCTGTCCGCCCAATCCGCCATAGTCCTTGATTTGCACGCCCGCCATATATTTCAGCGCATCTGCCACATTATTGGAAGGCAGGTTCTGCAACTGCTGATAGTTGATGGATTGGTGGGGAGTAACCTCCTGCATCGCCTTCACCACCACCTCGTCCAAGGCCTGCACCGAATCGGTTCGAAAACTCTGCCCATACGATACAGCATTTGCTGCCATGCATCCCCCGACGCACAGCAGTAATTTTCCTATTCTCATTTAATCTCCTTATACCTTAAACCTTAATATAATAAGTAAATATCTGTATGTCTCCATCACGAACCCATCCCACGGGGTTGGATAGAATCATCGGAATCGTATTCTTTTTATATCCCAGAGATATTCTTTGGGAATTTCTTTCCGATGGCAACGGCAGGTCTTCTGACTTGCGTCCTCCCAGCATCTCACTCTATGTAAACATAAAAAGATGCAAAACTCATGGCAAGCGGTCTTCCCGAAAAAATGTCAGTGACCATGTTGCTTGCCGCAATAAGACGCTTACAGCAGCGGGACTGTCCGGGCTTCTCACCCGATTCCCTTTTAATCACTACGCACCAGTCCTGCCTAGGGCGGCAGAAGGTGGCAGCGAACCAATTGCGAGTGCAAAGGTACTATAAAAAAATGAATAAAAAGATAATTTTATCAGCTTTTTTATTGCATCAGCGATAAATTTATCTTTTTATTCAGAGTTCAGTTTATTCTTTTACGATTTTCAGAAGTTCTGCGAAATCATCTATAATCCATTCGGCAGAAGCGAGCTGCTGGCGGGTTCCGTTTCCATAAGTCACGGCACAGGCCTTGCAGCCGGCATGATGCGCCATATCCACATCAAAGTTCATATCGCCCACCACGATGGTTTCATCAATAGTTCCTTTCATTTCTCCCAAAGCCTTGAAAACCATATCGGGAGCCGGTTTTACATGCTCCACATCATCGCCTGCCACGATAGAAGAGAAAATATCTTCCAGCTGCATCTGCTTCACGTATCCATCCAGCGAGCAATGGTTTCTGCTGCTGGCCATTCCCAGAACATAGCCCTGACGGTGCAACGCTCTCAGGGTTTCTATCACATGAGGGAAGGGCTGCACGATCATCGCCTTCTTGTTCTCCAGGAAGATTTCGCGATAGGTTGCCGCACACGCCATTCCCTCCTCAGCATCCATTCCGAAGAGCGAGACGAAAGCCTCATCCAGTCGTAAACCGATGGTCTTAGCACAAGCCTCATCCGATTTCACCTCCAGTTTTCTTGCACGCATCGTATCCTGCAAGGTCTTCACGATAAGACTCTGTGAATCGCCGATAGTTCCATCAAAATCAAAAATTATATACTTCATTATTCTTATATTACATTATCTTAATTTTAATCTTTTCGTTTCTTTTTACCTTATCCTTAACTATTACCTGATTTGATAATTGTGCACAAAGGTACGTATTATAAGTGAAACTACAAAGCAAATTGCTCATGAATCGCCTTGATGATATTGTTACGGGCCACATCCGGCTTCATCGCTTCTTCTAAAGGCATGTTATCAGGAGTAACCTGAATAACCCTATCGAATCCTGCATCCAACATCGCCTGCCTGTCGCTCACACCACCCGACACGAGCCATACTTTCAAGCACTTACGCTTCAATGCATGCTCAAGAATTCGCTGCGGCAGCTTCCCCATCAAGGTCTGACGGTCGCTATGTCCCTCGCCCGTAATCACGAGATCAGCATCCTGAATCATATCATCAAAACCAATCTCATCCAAGAGAAGTTCAGCCCCAGGACGAGCCTCTGCATTGAAATATTGCAGGAAAGCATAGCCCAAGCCTCCGGCCGCACCTGCTCCGCGAACCTCACTCCTATCATATCCGAAATGCTTGGCGCTTACCTCGGCAAACTTCCTCGCCCTATCATCCAGCATCTGCACCATCTTAGCATCAGCTCCCTTCTGAGGCGCAAAGACATAAGCCGCCCCGTTTTCGCCACAGAGCGGATTGGTAACATCCGAAGCCAGCACAAAGCTGCATTCCCGGCGGATTTTCTTCCAGTCGTCGCCCATCGCCTTGAGCATTCCGATACCGCAATCGGATGTGGCGCTACCGCCCAAGCCCACGATGAAACGGCGCACGCCACGGCGATAAGCATTCATAATCATCTCGCCCACACCCCAGGAAGTAGCCTTCATCGGGTTACGCTGTTCAGGCTCAATCAGAGCCAGTCCTGCGGTCTGCGCAATCTCGATAATCGCCGTATCATCCACGATTCCGTATTCAGCCTCAATCCATCGCATCAGCGCATCATGGGCATGAATCCTCACTCGCTCTCCCTTCATCGCCGAGAGAAAAGCATCGAGCATTCCCTCTCCTCCATCACTCATTTCCAGGGTAATGATTTCGGGAGAAGCCTCATCAGCATTCCATTCCTTCACTCCCGAAGCAATCGCCTCATTCACCTCACTGCTCGAAAGGCAACCCTTATAAGAATCGCAAGCAATTATTATTTTTTTCATGCTTAATCATCAATTATCAAACAACCCCAATTCTCCTTTTAACCTCATCACTTCCTTGTCAAAATCCGACAAGAACTCACGGTCTTGAATCACCCTGAACTTATCATATTCCTCATAAGCTTTCAACCGAGCTTCAAGAGCCGAAACCTTTCCCTTATCTATCAAAATTGGATAAGATGATAATTCAAGAAAACCATCCAAGAACTTGACCCATTGTTCCATAGTCGTTGGAATATGGCGTTTGGCACGATTGGCAGCTAAGTCGATATAAGCAGAAACAATACCATTCAATTCCTTCATCTGTTCTATATGCAAATAATTCTTTGCTATTGTCACATCCGATTTCAACACCTTACCATCAGGAGCTTGAGCCCAAGAAGTTAATCCCATGTGTTTCTTGGTTGCATCGGCAGAAGAATAAACGATTTCTGCTGCCGTCTTACCCGTAATTGCCCAATGCAACTTATTCTGTACCTTGGCATAAAACTCCTGCGTTGTAGTAGCATTCTTCTGATAATCGCAAGCCGTGGCATAAATATCTGTTATTTTTTGATAAGCCATACGCTCGGATGCTCGAATCTCCTGAATACGTTCCAGCAACTGATCAAACTTCACCTGAACCTGCTTTCCACCTTGCTTAAAACGCTCATCATCTAACACGTAACCGTTTCGGATAAATTCGCTCAAGGTATTGGTTGCCCATTGACGAAAACGAGTTGCCTTGTAACTGTTCACACGATAGCCCACCGCAATAATCATATCCAGATTATATACATTCATTTCGTATTTCTTCCCATCATCCGCAGTTATCCGAGATTTTTGGATAACTGAATATTTATTGAGTTCTCCGCTGTTCAAGATTTCATTGATGTGATAGCTCACTGTTCGCACATCTACTTGAAAGATTTCTGCAATTCTCTTCTGTGTCGTCCAAACCGTATCTCCATCAAAGACTAATTCCACTCTCAGTTTTCCTTCCGAATCAGAGAAGAACACAATATCCGTATTGCTATAAGTATCAGCATTTTGTAATGAAGAAGATAAATTCTGCTTACCAGAAAAATACTCTAATGCAGGCAATGCATTCTCTTTCTTGGAACTGAGCGACATAGAAATAAGAAGGCAAGCATAACGGGAAAGATGGTAGGACTTCAGCTTTCTCTTTGCCTCACTACCAATAGTAACCATTTCGTTGACTTCAACGAAATGGTCTTCTACACTCTTATTGTTTTGTACACATAAGACCTTAGCCTTATCTATAATTTTGCTAAAATTACGATAATCTGCATAACCAATAACAGATGCCAATTCCCTAGCCGACCAAAATTCTTGTCCAGCCTCATCCATCTGTCTGATACTATCAAATATCTTATTCATATCCTATTTATTTTATCATTCCCTAAAGCATCACTAATGAGGAGTGACGCTTTCCCGCCCGCAAAATTAGCCATTATTCCTGAAACCACAAACCTTTTTTGGAAAAACTTTCAAAAACAAAATAGTACTTTTACAAAATTCTAGCAAATCATTTTATACCCTATTCCCCTCACATTGATGATTCTGATATTTTCATCGGCAGATAACTTGTGGCGGAGCTTGGTGATAAAAACATGGAGACTGCGGGAATTGAAGAAGCTGTCATCGCCCCAGAGTTGCAGGAGAATATCCTTGCTCTCTACCACATTGTTCTTGCTCTCCACAAGCATGCGAAGGATTTCGGATTCACGATGTGACAGTTCTGTATCCTTACCTTCCAACTGCAGAATCTGACTGGTAACATTCAGGCGATAACGACCGATGGAGAGCCACTGATCAGCAGAATCCGGATTATCAGGAGAAACATTCCCCCCTTCCTGTTCTTCAGAAGAAATATTTTCTACTGAAGCCCGATGACAAAGCGACTTGATACGGACGATGAGCTCCAGAATGGCAAACGGCTTCTTCAGATAATCATTGCCACCCAATTCAAATCCCTCTACCACATCATTCACCGCCGAACGAGCCGTGAGGAAAAGCACAGGAGTACGGGAATCCGTCTTGCGGATACGGCGCACCATCTCGAAACCATCCATTTTGGGCATCATCACATCCGCAACCAGCACATCAGGCTTCTGTTCATCGAACATACGAAGCCCCTCTTCGCCATCATGCGCCGTGCGCATCTCGAAGCCCTGCGCCTCCAAGGTGTCGCTCAGAATCATCGCCAAGGATGTTTCGTCTTCTACCAGTAATACTTTTATCTTATTCATTGTTTCTTTTTTACTTTTTTACCCTTTTACCTTTTTACCTTTAAGAAAATGCAGGGTAAAGCAGCTTCCTTTTCCCGGCTCGCTTTCTACGGAAACAGAACCGCCCATTTTCTCCATCAGGCTCTTGACATAGAAAAGCCCGAGACCATAGCCCTTAACCGTATATTTATTGCCATCCGTCACCCGATAGAACTTGTCGAAAATATAAGGCAATTTATCGTGGGCAATACCGATTCCATTATCTGATACGGAAACCAGCACTTCATCCTCGGCTTTTTGGAAAGCCTTGATTTCTATCTTCACGCTATCTTCAGAATACTTGATAGCATTGTCTATGAGATTGCTCACGATGTTTGAGAAATGCATCCGGTCGGCATGAACCATCAGATTTTCCGGTTCTACAGACAACGAAACATTCACTTTTTTATCCGTTCTTACTTCTGATTTCACTTTCAGCTGATGCTGGGAGATTAATGGTTCAATCACCTCCTTCATTGGAACTTCCACGATATTGAGAAGCATCGATTTCCGTCGTTCCATACTCATCGACAGAATCTGTTCCACCAATCCGCTGAGCGTCTGCAACTGCTCCTGGGCGATGGTGAGATACTTGCGCGCCTTATCAGGATGCTGGAGCATTCCGTAGTTCAGCAGGGAGTCGGTGGCAGCATAGGCTACGGCTATCGGAGTCTTCAATTCGTGCGTGATATTATTGGTGAAATCACTCTTCATCTCATCAAGCGTCTTCTGCTTGAGCATCGTATGAATCAAGAACCAGAAGACGAAAGCCAGGATGAGGATGATGAAGAGCGATGTGGCAAGGATGCCTGCCATCTGGCTGAGCACAGTCATCGTAAGCGGCTCTAGGGTAAGGACATATTTCTCCTCATTCGCCTCCCCCTCATTACAAACCACATATTGGTATTGCTTGGCATTGGCGGAAGGCACATACCCCTTCGTCGTCACTTTCGCCAAAACCTTCTTTCCTGCAAAAAGCTGAATCTTATGCGGAAGCGGATGAGCATTATCGCCCACCAACAAACTGTCTGAAAGCATCTTGACAACCCATGCACTGTCATAGTCATTGATGTCTGGTTTGGCGATTTCATTCAATTTACCAAACAGTGCCTGTTGCACCATAGTTGCCAGCTTTCCCGACATCATCATCATCAATTCCTGGTCCTTGTCATCTTCACTACGCTTCTCTTGCTTGGTAAAAGTTGTTTGAACAGACTGAACAACCTTTCCTCCACAAACCTTTTTCACCTTTACCTTTTGATCTATATCATCGTCTTCATCCATAGAAAAAGCAACAGAACCCGTCAGTTGTCTATGAGGCCCTTTATCATCATTGCGCAATCGTTCGATTCGCTTCTTCATCTCCATGAAGTGAGCGTACTCCATTCCACCCTTGATTTTCGCTTCAACCTCCTTTTTCTGAGACTGATAAAGCCCCACGAGCCAATAGGTCTGATATGCGAAGATGCAGACCAGAGCCGTGATGACGAGCGTAACTATGTATTTAAGATGTAACTTCATTCTTTCCTTTATTAAAGATTTTTCCAGATGAATTAAATACTCATTTTCTGAAAATCGGATAAACCTCCGTGGTATTCTTCCATCCCCATTTACCATTCTTTTGTGGCGCAAACTCTCGTCCCATCTTGGCTCCTATCCCCCAATGTTGATTGAACATCACTTCCATGAAGCCACCATAGCTGCTCTTGGGATTGAAAGGAGACATGATGACGCTTCGAGGGTCAGAGGTTTTCGTTGGAACATATTGTCCATAGAATCCCACTGTGAGCCAGTCGTTTACCTGATAAGCCATTCGTCCACCAAAAGAAGCTTTGGTGAGATTGCCAAATCCATATACTCCCGTGTTTATCTTTTCTATCCCGACATAAGGAGAAAAAACAAAACGCCCGAAATTTTGTTGATAAACAACCCCTGCTGTCTGCCTATTCATCAGTCCTGGGACTTCAATACCCGAAGAATATACCGCCATCGTACCCAAATTCGGGGAAGGAAGAGAAATATGAGGTATTGCATTCGGCGCAATCTCCAAAGGTTTTCCTTCTTCCGACATCCAAGGTGCATTCGATTCAGAGTAATAAGATTTGCCTTGAAGTACAGGAAATCCACCGAGCGAAGGACGAGAATATTCCAACGACATACCTTCCTTAAACGACATACCTTCCTTAGGTAAAGATGCCTTCGGAATGGAATCCAAAGAAACACTCTTCACTTCCTGTGCTTGCATTACCAATGTACAAAAGCAAGCCATAACTGTCAATATGAATATTCGTCGTTTCTCTTTCATGCTTGCAAAAGTAATAAAAAAGAAGATAAGTAAGATACTTTTCAGGGAATTATTTCTGATTTGATAAGACTAAATAACACTTCTGATAAGACTTGATAATCAAAATTCCTTGCTGACACGAGATTTTTACAATACTTTTGCAACCGAAATCGGGAGTTTTTTCCGAAAGAACGATAAAAAGATAAGAAGAATATGAAAAGATTGGTTATATTAAGCGCTTGCCTGGCCATCAGTCTTGCCGGCTGGGCACAAGGAAACAGAAATGATTCCCTGAGAATGGACAGCATCATCCATTCCCTCCCCGATGTGATGGTAAAAGGCAACCGACCTATCGTAAAGGTAAAAGGAGCAGCATTGACCTATGACCTGCCTCAACTCATCAAAAACCATCCGGTGGATAATGCCTATGAAGCCATCAAGCAACTGCCTGGCGTGAGCGAACAAGATGAAGCCTTGACCCTCAACGCCCAATCCGTAACCGTGATGATAGACGGCAAGGCTACCACCATGACGAGCGAGCAGCTCTATTCGCTTCTGAAAACAATTCCTACCAGCCGCATCGCCAACGCTGAAGTTGTCTATTCAGCCCCAGCCCGCTATCAGGTAAAGGGACAAGTCATCAACCTCCTGCTGAAGCACAACACAGGCTTTCACTCCCTGCAAGGCGAGTTCTTCGGCGGCTACACCCACCAGAACCGCAACAGTTACACAGAGCGCGCTTCCCTGCTCTTCACCAACAAGAAATGGGAAATAGACATGCTCTATTCCTTCGGTCATGGCAAGAGATATTATTACTATGAAAATGAGTTTGCCCACACCTTGACTGATGGCACTTCCTATGCCTTCTCTACACATAGCGACAATACCAAACGCCATCTTAACCACAACATCCGACTGGGAATCAACTATCATCTGGCAAAGGATCATCAACTCAGCTTTGCCTACACCACACAACTCAATAACACGAGAGGAACTTCAGAGGATGATGGCGATTTCACATCCCTTCTCAGAATCCATGCCAAGAGTCAGTTTCACAATTTCCGCCTGGATTACTCTACCCCATTCGGCTTCTCGGCAGGAGCAGAATACACCTATTATAATTCTCCGGATGAACAATGGCTGAAAAGCAGTCTCACCTATGAGATTTACGACATCACAAGCCAGCAACGAATCGACAAATGGCACGTTTACCTCAAGCAGGAGCACGACTTAGGAAAAGACTGGGGCTTGAACTACGGCATCAATTACACCACATCAAGAGACAAGAGTTCGCAGGAAAACAACAACAAGTCTTCTGATGGCAACACCATTCAAACCGAAGATCAAATGTGTTTCTACATCGGAGCCAGCAAGTCGTTCGGCCAAAAACTCACGATGGAAGCATCGCTCATGGAAGAATATTACCACACCCCAATCTGGGATGAGTGGAACCTCTTTCCTACACTCTCCATCACCTATCTTCCAAAAGCTGGACACATCATCCAATTCGACTTGAATTGCGACAGAGACTACCCTACCTATTGGTCGGTGAAGAACTTCACCACCTATAATGCGGGCGGATATGGAAAGATTGTTGGAAACCCGACATTGAAGCCATCACGAGACCTCAGCCTCTCGCTTACCTATATTCTGCACAGCAGATACGTGGCAAGTCTCTTCTTCAACAACTCGAAAGATGAATTTCGTCAGCTTCCTTACCAGAGCGACAAGAAGAAGGAGATGGAATACAAGCATGTCAACTTCGACCATGTAAACCAGGTAGGCTTGATGCTCACAGCTCCAATCAACATAGGCAACTGGTGGCAGAATCGCCTTACCTTCACTGGCGTATATCAGAACGACAAGAATTCCCACTTCTATGATCTTCCATTCGACCGCAGCAAATGGTTCTGTCAAGCCCAATGGAACGGCACTTTTCTCTTTGGCAAGCATGTGCTTCTCAACCTCGATGCTTCCGTCCATACCGACGCCATCCAGGGAATCATCGACATCCCAGCCTCAGGCTACCTCAACGCTGCCCTCACCTGGAAGCCTCTCAAGGATGACAAGTTCCAGCTGAAAGCCTACTGCAACGACATCTTCGAAACAGGCGACAACCATCTGCACGATACCTATCGAGGTCAGCACGTCATCAACAAAATGTACTTTGGCAGAATTATCGGTCTCTCCCTCACCTATCGTTTCGGCGGCTACAAGGCCAAGCAGCATGAAGAAGTAGATACTTCCAGATTCGGGAAATAAAAACGAGAAAAGCTCACCAAGACCCTCAAAGTCCTGGCGAGCTTTTCTGTTAGTTAATGAGAATTGTTTCCAAGAATTCATTTGGAGTCTGCACATTATCAGCAAATCCCTTGAAATCTTTTACGTTTCTAGTAATAATCACATCCACCTGATGAAGCAAGGCTGATTCGTATTGGACACTATCCTCAAAATCCTTTCTCTCTTCTTCCAAACATTTCTTTATCACACCTTTATTCACATCAGTTATCTCGCATATTGATGCAAGCCCTCGCATAGTATGATACAATTCAGAAGAAGGATAAGATTTTCTGAGTAAGAAGAATGCATTGACAAAAGAGGTTGCCGACACATATAACTGTATTTTGCCTTTATACGCTAAATCAAAGATGATTGCTGCAGGATAATAAAACTCACCTCGCTTATCATAAAAATCAATGATAATATTAGTATCTAGAAAAACTTTCATCTGTACTTTTCCTCCATTGCAGAATACAAAGTTTCATCTATATCATCAGATACGTTCTTCCGATTTTTCAAAGTCATTTCCACAATTTCAGGAGAAAGTGGATAATTAGCCCATTTGCTTGAAGTTTTTTCTCCTTCAAGTAGCTTAGTCTTTGCATCAGCAGATTCCAACAAACGTTCAGCAAGCCAACGTTCATTGCTCGCAGTCATAGACAAAGACTGCAAAAAACTCCATAATTTATTTATTGCTAATGTTGTCATACGATTTATCTTTTAAAACACTGCAAAAATACACAGAATTATCATAACTTCCAAACTTTTTGGGGAGTTTTTTCATAACCAAAAGAAAAAACTCCCCAAAAGCATTTTATTTCACTTTCACTTCTATCACATTCTTCGCAGCCTCAGCACTCGAACCACCTACGAAGATCTGATATTTGCCGGGAACCACACGCATGGTATTGGTCTGGGAATCCCAACCCTCGAAACTCTGGCGAGGCAGACTGATGGTTACCTGCTGCTTCTCGCCCGCCTTCAAAGTAATGCGCTTGAAGGCTTTCAGGGTCTTGATAGGTCCCTCAGCATCATCCATTCTACGGATGTAAACCTGCGCCACTTCCGTTCCTTCCCTATTACCTTTATTAGATAAAGAGAAGCTCAAGGAATAAGCCGAAGAATTCTTCATTTTTCGTTCTTCATTCTTCACTTTCTTCAATACCGGCTTTCCATATTCATACGATGTATAGCTCAATCCATGACCGAATGGGAAGAGAGCCTCACCCTTGAAATAACGGTAGGTACGATTCTTCATCGTATAATCAAGGAAATCAGGAAGATCATTCACGCTCTTATAGAAGGTTACCGGAAGCTTGCCCGATGGATTCACCTCGCCAAATAGTACCTTTGCCACAGCTTCGCCACCCCGTTCGCCCGGATACCAAGCCTGAAGAATAGACTCCGCATTTTCGGTTTCAGGAACCATGGCAATGGCACTGCCCGAACAGTTGACGAACACCACTCGCTTGCCAGCCCGATGCAACATCTCCATCACCTTGCGCTGAGCCTGAGGCAATTCAATATCAGTTCTGTCGCCACCCTTGAAACCCGGTTCAGAAACCTTCATCTCCTCACCCTCAAGACTAGGAGAGATTCCGCCTACGAATACCACCACGTCAGCATCGCCAACCTCAGCCAGAAGCTGAGACTCGGTTGGCGTATAGTTCTTCACAATGTCAAACTGCATCACCGCCATATCGGTCTTCTGGAAATAATCCACCTGTATCTTCACCGGCTTTCCCGTCTTCACGGAAATTGGCTTGTAGAGCATCTGAACACGAGCACGTCCCTTCCATACATTCGCCACCGTATCGCCATCAATGATGAGTCGGTAGCCATCATCGCATCCCATTTTGATATTCAAGGTTTCATCCTTTTCCGGAGTGAATACGCCCTCGTATCTGGCAGAGAAATCCGTAAGATTCACGCCCGGTGCAAAGACGGTATTTCCGCCATTGCTCTGGTTGATTGGCGAAGTCATCACGGCAGTAGCCACAGGCTCGCCCTTCATCTCGGCATTGTTCCAATAAGTAGCCTTCATCCCCTTGCTTCCATCGGCAGAAGTCAGGAGATTGAACCGGCTTTCTGAAACTTCATTTCTTGTCAACGTGCAGGCAGGAATATACTTGGCATCCTTTACATATTTTCTGATACCCTGCAGGATGGTAGTGGTAGAAGTAGGATAACCCGAATAGTTGCCCCACTGCATGATGGAATCGTTGGCGTTCGGCCCCATCACCACCAACTTCATTCCTGATGATTTCAGCGGCAGAAGATTGTTCCGGTTCTGAAGAAGCACGATTCCCTCTTCTGCCATCTTCTCTGCCAAATCCTTATGCGCCTTGCTGGCGATGACGGAAGATGGAATCTGAGTCCAAGGCACGTTCTCGTCCTGATCGAAATCTCCCAGGCGGAAACGGGCTATCAGCAGGCGCTTCAAGCTCTCGTTCACCTTTTCCTCGCTGATCAGTCCTGTCTTCACCGCCTCAGGAAGCGAACGGTAAACGCTTCCGCATTCCACGTCGGTTCCGGCACCAATTGCCTGCGTTGTAGCCTCAGCCGGAGTCTTCGCCGTACCATGTCGGCCAGGCACATAAAAGTCGTTGATGGCTCCACAATCAGAAGTAATCAATCCCTTGAATCCCCATTCATCACGAAGAATCTGTCGTTCATACCTGGCATTGCTGCAACAAGGTGCTCCGTCAATCCGCTGATAGGCGCACATCACCTCTGCCACATTTGCATCCTGCACCAGTGATTTGAAGGCAGGCAGATAAGTCTCCCACAAATCACGCTCAGGCAAATCCTCTACATTGAAACTGTGCCGGTTCCATTCCGGACCACTATGAACGGCAAAATGCTTGGCACAGGCAAGGAGCTTGACATATTGAGAAGATTGAAGAGTTTGAGGAGATTGGAGAGACTGAGAAGACTGGGAAGCAGAAGCCAGAACTCCCGGAGCCGACATCGGTTTGCCATCAAAGGTCTGTCCCTGCAAACCATTCACCACGGCAAGTCCCATCTTCGTGGTCAGATAAGGATCTTCTCCATAAGTTTCCTGTCCACGTCCCCATCGTGGGTCGCGGAAGATATTGATATTCGGAGTCCAGAAACTCAGACTCTGGTAGCGCTTGATGTTGCCGCTCTTCTTCGCCTCCTGCGCCTTGGCTCTTGCCTCATCGCTCACGGCAGTAAACACCTTATATAATAAGGTATCGTCCCACGAAGCCGCCATGTGCATCGTGATAGGAAAAACGGTAACAAATCCGTTTCTTCCCACTCCATGCAGCGCCTCGTTCCACCATTGAAACTGCGGAATGCCCAATCGGGCGATAGCCGGAGAAGTATCCATCATCAACTTCGTCTTCTCCTCCAGGGTAAGACGGGAAAGCAAATCGTTGGCTCTAGCCTCAGCAGAAAGGTTCGGATTCTGATAAGGAAGGAGCTGCTGGGCGCTGGCAGAAAGCGACATCGCCATCAGCATCACCATAGAAAGTAGTTGTTTCTTCATTGATCTTTTATAATTTATTCGATTCATGCATTGATTTTTAAGTTGGTGACAAAGTTACACATTTTTTTGGAGATTACCGCATTATCTGGCAGAAAAGTTTAAAATATTTAGCTTTTCATGCCAATATTGTCATCAATCCGCTGCTGGCACGCAAGTTGCTCAGCATGAGAGTGAAAGCTGAAGCCAAAAGATGAAGGAGTTCGAAAGAACAACGGAGTTTCTAGGCGAAGGCAATCAAAAAAGTAACAGATAAAGAACATTAATAAATAACAAACAGAAATCCCGACGGGGCCGCAAGGAACCGGGAGGACGAGTAAAATAAAATTGGAGGTTTTAATTATGTTGTTAGCACGTAGAAATAATAATTCAGATTGGTTGAGTAACATCTTTGATGATGTATTCTTTGATACAGACGCAACACCACGTATGAATGCTACAGCCCCTGCCACTAACATCAAGGAAAGTGACAAGGATTACACCATGGAGGTTGCAGCCCCTGGCTTGAAGAAGGAATGGGTTCGCGTAAACATCGACAATGATGGTAATCTGAACATCGCCATCGAGAACAAGATGGAGCACAAGAACGAAGACAAGCACGAGCACTATCTGCGCCGTGAGTTCTCTTACAGCAATTACCAGCAGACCTACACACTCCCTGAGGATGCCGACCGCGAGAAGATTTCAGCTAAGGTAGCTGATGGTGTTCTTGAGGTTCAGATTCCAAAGCTTACTCCTAAGGAGGAGACTAAGGCTACCAAGAATATCGAAGTCAAATAATCATCTCCCATAAATGATTGAGGCAGATTCCAAGGCAATTTGGAATCTGTCTTTTTTTGTGTCTATACCCATGATTTCTTTCCTGATTCTTGCTCCTTTAATAAATAATGTGTATTTTTGCATCCTGAAACAAAATAGCAAGTAAGCAAATAGGCTACAAGATAAATGGAAGAGCGAAAAATCATACACATCGACATGGATGCCTTCTATGCGGCAGTAGAGCAGAGAGACAATCCGGAGCTTCGAGGCAAACCGATAGCGGTGGGCTTCGACGGTCCCCGTGGTGTGGTTTCCACTGCCAGTTATGAGGCCCGCAAATGGGGCGTTCATTCGGCGCAATCCATCGCCCAAGCCAAGAAGCGCTGTCCGGAACTCATCATCGTGCCTTGCCGACACGAACATTACGCTGAAATTTCCCAACAGATTCACCGCATCTTTCAGGAATACACCGACCTCATCGAACCCATTTCCATCGACGAAGCCTTCCTCGATGTTACCCAAAACAAGAAGGGGATTGAGCTGGCGGTGGATGTGGCCAAGGAAATCAAGACAAGAATCAAGGAAGCCACAGGACTTACCGCCTCGGCAGGCATCAGCTATTGCAAGTTCCTGGCCAAGGTGGCTTCGGATTACCGCAAACCCGACGGCATCTGCACCATCCATCCCGACAAGGCGCTCGACTTCATAGCCCAACTCCCCGTGGAGGATTTCTGGGGCGTGGGCCAAAAGACCCTAAAAAAGATGCATTTCATGGGCATCTTCAATGGTGCTGACCTGCGAAAGGTTTCGGAAAAACATCTTGTAGAGGTTTTCGGAAAGGCCGGTCACATCTTCTATGATTTCGCAAGAGGGATAGACAACAGGCCCGTCATCACATACCGAGAACGGAAATCCGTGGGCTGCGAACAGACTTTTCTGGAAGACATCTCTGCCAAATCGGCAGTAGTCATCGAACTTTACCATACGGTTATGGAACTTCTGGAGCGTATCGAGAAGAGCGGTTTCGAGGGTCGCACCCTGACACTGAAAGTGAAGTATTCCGATTTCACCCAGATAACCCGTAGCATCTCGCAAGAGAAGATTCTAAAGAAAAAAGCAGACATCCTTCCGCTAGCCAAGCAATTGCTGCAACTGGTGGATTACTCCTCCGCCCACCCCATCCGCCTGCTGGGCTTATCAGTGAGCAACGCAGCTGCATCTTCAGCAGCATCAGTAGAAGGAGCAGAAGAAGGAGCAGAAGATGTAGTAGGATCTGTAGGATTCAAGAAGGAGAACAGAATGAATTCTTCCAGAAAACCCGAATACAGGGAATTGGAACTGGAATTCGAGGAATGGGAATCGTGAGAATGGAAGCGGTAAACGGAAAGCGTGCATGTTCTGTTTGATTGATGGTGTAAAGATACGAAAAAGATTCCAGATAACAACATCAATCAGAGATGAGCACACTTAAAAAAGTAAGAAATAAGAATAGAATAAAATAAAATAAAATAAAATGAAGAAAACAATTCCAGTAATAGGCATGGCTTGCAGCGTATGCTCTGCCAATGTAGAAAAGAAGCTGCAGTCGCTAGAAGGCATCAACTCCGCCTCGGTTTCCCTGGCGAGCCGAACTGCCCTGGTAGACTATAATCCCGACATTATTTCTCTGGAAGATATGAAACGGGAAATCAGCAACGCCGGCTACGACCTCGTTATCGAAAACGACAGAAGCGTGGAGGAAATCAACCGCCGTGAGTTCACTCTCCTGCGCCGCCGAACCCTCGCTTCCTGGCTCTTCGCCATCCTGACGATGTGTTTCTCCATGGGCTGGATTTCCCTGGGCATGGAGCAGAATATGATTTCAGATGGCGTTGCTTCGGCTCATCATTCGAGTTCCTTCGCCAACCAGATTTGTCTGCTCCTGGCACTCGCTAACCTGCTCTACTGCGGCAAACAGTTTTATGTTTCCGCCTGGAAGCAGCTCCTGCATCATACGGCAAACATGGATTCGCTCGTAGCACTCAGCACCCTTATCGCCTTCCTCTTCAGCACCTTCAACACCTTCTTCGGCGAAATAGTATGGGGAGCGAGAGGCATAGAATGGCACACTTATTTCGATGCTTCCGTGATGATCATCACCTTCGTGCTGACTGGCAGATGCCTGGAAGAAAAGGCGAAAGACAGTACGGCGAGCAGCATCCGACAACTGATGGGAATGCAGCCGAAAACCGCCCGACTGGTGACTTACGAGAAGATAGAAGGCACCAACGACTACAAGATGGAGGAAGTTCCGATTTCCACCATTCAGATAGGCGACATGATAGAAGTAAGAGCCGGCGAAAAGATTCCGGTGGATGGCGTGGTTACCCAGGCAGAGAGTTTCATGACTCCCGATGCTGCCTATGTAGATGAAGCGATGATCAGCGGCGAACCGACTCCGGCGATGAAAAAGGCAGGCGACAACGTGCTGGCCGGTACCATTCCGAGTCAGGGAAAGCTCCGCATGAGAGCCAAGCAGATTGGCGAGAACACCGCCCTGGCGCACATCATCCGCATGGTTCAGGAGGCACAGGGCAGTAAGGCGCCCGTGCAGCGCATCGTGGACAAAGCGGCTCTGATCTTCGTTCCAGCCGTGGCAGCCATCGCCCTCATCACCTTTATAATATGGTGGCTGATAGGCGGCAACGCAGCACTTCCGCAGGCCATCCTTTCAGCCGTAGCCGTATTGGTCATCGCCTGTCCTTGCGCCATGGGCTTAGCTACTCCTACCGCCCTGATGGTGGGCATCGGCAAGGCGGCACAGAAGCAGATTCTCATCAAGGATGCGTCGGCGCTGGAGAATCTCCACAAGACCAACGCCCTCGTCATCGACAAGACCGGCACCCTCACCATTCCTAACCAGAACATCGATTTCACCAAGCAGGAGGATTTGGATCTGGAGACGAGAGAGACCCTCAAGCCTCATGCCCAGGAAGCGATGAAGCAGTTGCAGGAAAAGGGAATAGAGGTCTATATGATGAGTGGCGACAAGGAGGAAGCGGCTCACTACTGGGCTGAGAAAGCCGGCATCAAGCATTACCAGAGTAAGGTGCTGCCTGGCGACAAGCAGGCTTTGGTAAAGAAACTTCAGGACGAAGGCAAGCAGGTAGCGATGGTGGGTGACGGAATCAACGACACCCAGGCCCTGGCCCTTGCCAACGTGAGTATGGCGATAGGAAAGGGAACGGATGTGGCGATGGATGTGGCGCAGATTACGCTGATGAGCGACGACCTCCTGGCACTTCCGGAAGCCGTAAAACTGAGTCAGAAGACGGTTCACATGATTTGGCAGAATCTCTTCTGGGCGTTCATCTACAACATCATCTGCATCCCGTTGGCAGCCGGCGCCCTTCATATCTTCGGCATTGATTTCCAGATAACCCCGATGTGGGCAAGTGCCCTGATGGCCTTCTCAAGTGTGAGCGTAGTGCTTAATTCGCTGAGACTGAGATTGGCGTAAAATGAAAGAAAATGGCAGGTTCCTGATGCGTTAATTTGGAACCTGCCATTATATTTTTCCCCTTTTCAAGCATACCAAAATACACTTTTCCTATAAAAACAAGGGCTGAAAATCACACTTTTCAAAAAAAACGGTATTTTATCCGCTTAAAACATGGATTTTACCCCATAAATCACCCCTTTTAGTTAAGGCAATTTTCATGGCAAATCGTAAAGGACTTTTAAGGGATTGGAAAACCTTAATGACCGATAATGACCTTGACCTTAATGACCTTAACGACCTTATCCCCTAAATAGCCAGACTCCATAGTCAACAGAAAATCACATTACCCAAGCAAAAATGGCTAGAAAGGCCGGATTGTTTTTTACAGAGAAAGGAGGAGAAAAATGCCCTTAGAAGCAAGAAAAAGTGGTTCCGATAACACTTTTCACCCCCTCAGAAGGCAAAAATAAGAGGGGGTAAAAGGCAGAATAAAAGGGAGAAAACGAGGAATTTCTTGATTTATTTTGTCAAGATTCTCGTAAAAAGAGCAAAAACTGGGATAGAGCGAAGAGGAATGTGTACTGTTTTAGCTGTACAAAGCATGGTACTCTACAGAAGTACTGCACAAAACTATCCCATTGATTATCATTATCTTACAAACAAACATCATTCTTTTCCGAATAATTTTCAGAAGCCTGATCCGGTCATTATCGGTCACGGTCATTTTCGGTCATTTTCGTTTTCGGGGGCGCAAATCTCCCCTATAAGTATTATATAAATATATATTTATATATACTATAGACCCAAATGACCGAATCATTTTTGAAAATGACCGAAAATGACCGTGACCGAAAATGACCGCTTTCCAAACATCAAAAAACGATTCCCAAGGCGGCTTTTGCAATCAGACGCAAAAACCGAAAACACTTATATTTCTACACAACAGCTACTTACGAACTATTTTTCAACATTCTACGGGAAAAAGCTTGCTTTCTGCTTAGAATTTTTGTACCTTTGCACCGGCAATCGAAAGAACAGCCTTCTTGTGCCAAAAGTCAGTCATCTATGAAGACCGAGGCTGGTCTTAATAGATGGCAGGCGCTGGTCATCAATGAAGACCACAAAATGGGCAGGAATAAGATTTCAGTAACAAACAAAAAACTACAGCTTTATGGAAAAAAAAAAACTTTCAGCAATCCTGTCAAAGGGAAGAAACGGAACCAAGGGATGGTTTCTGTATCGTGCATGGCCTGGCACCAGAAGTGCCATCTACGTCTATCTGATGTCCATGCTTGCCGCATTTCCGGTTGGCATTGCAGCAGCTTTTAGCTGCGAATTTATCGAATTTCTAACGAAGACAACCATCAATAGTTCTGCATGGGCCATGGCAATTTATATGCTGGCTGCAGAGCTATATATGATTCATAAATGTCGGAAGAAATTCCATCTGCGTGTTCGCCTGGAAAAGATTCAGCAGATGCCTAAGACCATCATCTTCCTGCTGGCTTTTATAGTGGGATTGTTCCAGGCCATTCCGATATCTGCATTAGAAAGTTTCATGAACTTGCATAATTACATAGAGCAGGAAATTGCTGACTTGACACATAATCCAATTGGAATCCTGACGCTCTGCATTATTGCTCCTATAGCCGAAGAATACCTCTTCCGCGGATTGATGATGCGAAAGATGCTGAGATGGAACATCAGTCCCTGGTACGCTATCATCGGCTCAAGCATCATGTTCGGCCTCATCCATCTCAACCCGGCACAGATTCCAGGAGCCATCATTCTGGGAATCGTCATGGCGTGGATGTGTTACAGAACCAGGAGTTTGATTCCGGGCATCATCATCCACATCACCAACAATACGCTCTGCCTGATTCCAGAAGAATGCTACGATACTTACATCGCCAGCACTCCAATGATGGAAGCAAGCCTCAGCCTGATAAGCATCGCAATCGTCATCCTGTCGATTTGCATCTTCAACAAGAAGACTGCTGCATCGTAAAGAGACTTCATAAAAGGAAGTCTTCATAAGAAAGGCTTCCTTATCAAATTCCTCATCATAAGGGGAGAGTTATTCCTCCCCCTCTACCTTGCAGCTGTCGAATCCCATCTCCTTGGCTTTATCAGGACCAAAGGTAAAGTAGATGGCTTCGCCCTCATCACAAACCTCGCCTTTGGAGTTCTCCAGAGTCAGGTGGATGGTAACGATGTTGCGGCGCTGGCTGGCGATGTGACCACGCACCGTAATCTGCGAATCGGTGGTCATCACAGGCTTCTTGTACTTCACGTTGAGCTGCATCGTCACACCCGTGGTCTGGAGTTTGCGGTTGATAACCCAGCCTGCCACTTCATCCATCAGCATACTGATGATTCCGCCATGCAGGGTGTTGATCCAGCCCTGGTAATTCTCGCCGGGATTCCAGATGGTAAGCACATCCTCACCCTCTTCCCAAAACTCAAGATGCAATCCTACAGGATTGTTGGGGGCACAGCAAACGCAGTTGTAACCCTCCTTGTTCAAATATGGATTTAATATCTTCTTCATTTTTCTAACCGATTAAATTGATTAAACTGATTTCTAACTGATTAAACTTTTTAAAACAATGCAAAGGTACGAATAATATCTGATAAGGCAAAGTTTTTAAAAAATATTATTGTTTTTCCGTCTGACTACCTAAAAATAGGGGGTCAGACGGTGCCCTAACTATTTAGAAGAAATAAAAATACCTAGAAATGGGGATAAGAAAGGAAGTCCTTTTATTTAGAAGAAATAAAAATACCAATTATTAAGTATTGCAGGATTTTGAAATATCCAGTACCTTTGCAGCATGAATTAGCGAGATACTCGCGAGTAGCGAGTAAGTGAACAAGAAATGATACAAAACATGAAGATTATACAAAAACATAAAGAAATGAAGAGAATTATTTTTATTATTTTAGGCTGCATCAATATTTGCCTTGCTTATGCACAGAGCTTTAACGGACAATATATTTCTGAATAGCAATGGGATATGAACAAGAATACCAATCTGATCAATCAGCTGAGATTGGAACTGAGTGTTCCGATAGGAAAAGGAAAGGATTCGTTCGAGGCGGCTACGCTGCATGTGGCAAAGACCAACGATGGCATTATTGATGACTGGCAGGGATTTTCGAACATAGATGCAGACAATAACTTCGCCATGCTTGCCGTACTGGGCTACATGCACGAGTGGAATTCGGGCCATCTGTTTGTGGGTGTGAGAAACGTGAACGAGGATTTCTTTACCTCTGATGTTACGGCACTCTTCCTGAACAGTTCTGAGGGAATCTTTCCTACTGTTGCATCCAGCTATCCGATAGCCAACTATCCGTATTCAGGCTTGACCCTTTACTTTGATGTAACCAAAGGAGGATGGACTTTCAGAAACAGTCTGTATAATGGTGCGGGATATAATGGCTGGAAAGCCCACGACAATCCTTTCCTGGTTCGCCCGAAGAAGGATGGAATCTTCAATATGTCGCAGTTGGAGTATGAACATAAAGGTGGAAAATATTTTACGGGTGCTGCCATCCATACCCGTCAATATCCAATCAACGAGGATGGCGAAATGGTTTCTGCCGATGAATCCAAGGGCAAAACCACCTGTGGCTGGTGGATTTACGGAGAGCAGAGCGTTTGGAAGGCTGGCGACAAGAACATTTCGTGCATGATGCAGTATTCAGAGAACACCAGTCATCAGAATGCCTGCTACCGATACGCTGAACTGGGCGGTGCCTATCAGGACGAGAAGAACGAGTTCGGATTGTCGGGCCAGTACGCCCGCTTCCAGCAGGGTTCAGAATATTCGCTGGAAGTAACGTGGAAAAGACAGCTGACGGAATCCATTTCCCTTCAGCCATCGTTCCAGTACATCAAAAACGACAATGGAGATTTCACGGCACTCAGTGCCCGACTCTATGTCAGTTTCTAGCAATCCATTTCGGCAAGACCAGGGTGCCCATCACCAGGAAAGGGTAATAGAAGATGGCGAATCTCGACAGCCACGCCAGGGAAGTATAACCCATCAGTTGCAGCCAGAATCTTATAAATCGGCGAAGCCACCGGCTGTTGATTATCATCATTCGTAAACGGAACCTTCAGGATGCTGGCAATGGTAGGAGCCACCTGCTTGGTGTAGATGGTTCTGCCCCCTTCCATTTCTCCCAGATGCTGAATGTCTTTTCCGAAAGCCACCAGCCAGGTTTGGTTGCTGCCTTTGATTTCTTTACCATGTTCTGTCCAGGAAGCTTTGGAATCTACTTCGCCACGGTTGGCGTGAACGCCCAGGCTTTCTCCCCTACCATGATCGCAGGTAATGAGAAAGGTGGTGTTGCCCTTGTAAAATGGATCCTGCTGGCAGCATTCCCATAACTGTCGAACAAACTGATCGTTCTGATGGGCAGCATTCAGATACTCCTTCCATTTGCCATGATGGCCATAATAATCGGTCTCGCAAAACTCTACGAAGAGGAGCTTGGGATGCTTATCCCTGAGGGTTTTCAAGGCTCGGTTCAGAGTCACGCTGTCGTTTCTCACCTGCTTGCTCACCCTGTGAGGAGAGCGGAAATCCACAGGCAATTCGCTTCTGTGATAATTCAGGATATAAGGAACCACATCCCAACTTGCCACGGCACTCACCCTATCCTTGTACTCAGAACAAGCCTCAGCCAATTCCAGAACCGAGCGGTTGGGGTTATACTGCTTACGGTTGTCGAAAATGTGCTCATCATCGGTTACTCCACAGAGCATCTCGCTGTAGCCGGCATAGGATTTCCAGATGCCGTTGGCCACCTCCATCTTCGATTTCCGGTTGCGGTTGCCAATCATGCAGCCCTTCTTCCTGCCCATCTCCCAGAGAAACGGCATTAGACTGTCGCGCCTGGCACCCTCAAACACCTCCTGCCATCTTAAACCATCAATGGCAATCACTACCACATGCGACTCCTCCTTCTTGCTATCCTTGCCATACACGGCGAGCAGGAACAACAAGGGAAGAAGCAGCAACAATGGAATCATTTTCTTCTTCATAAGCCTGGTTCTCCTTTCTATGATAATAAGTTTCGTAAGCATTTTCTATGGCGGCGATGATTCGGGTGTCAGCATGGTTTTCCCACATTCTGAACTCCACATACTCCTCGTAATCACGGGCAAACGCCTTCAGTTTATCGATGTCGAAATCATCGCTCACCACGCCAGCCATTTCTCTTTCCGCATCCATCGCATTACATTCCTGCTCCACATGAGCCGGAATCAGCATGCAAGGCTTGCCCATGTAAAGCGCCTCGCAGACTCTCTCGAATCCGGCGGTGGTGGCGAATGCCTTGCAGCCAGCCATCATCTTGAGAAACTTCTCGTCGTTGATGCGATGAAAACTGAGTGTATCATCCACCTTCAGTTCTTCGGGCGCATCGGGCTGATCCCAGAAGAAATGTAGCTGGGTATGGGGATGCTTCTCGTGCCAAGCCTTCACATCCTCGGCAAAACCGGCATTGAGCATGTAGCCCATGATGTAGTCGCCATGATGGCGGATGATGGTCTTGGCTTCCTGACGGAGCAACGGTGGAACCACCTTGATGCCGTGCACAGGCTCATCCTCATAGTCACGGATGGAGAGTGCCAACTTGGCTGTGGCTCCCACGCAGGTGATGCGGGTAAAGAACTTCAACAATGATTCTGAAAAAGAATACTTTCCAGGCATCTGGAAAGAGGGATGGAGGAAAAGATACTGATGGCCGATGCAAACCTCCGGGATTCCGAAACGGAAAAGGGAACAGGTAATGCCGCACAACACTTCGTAGAAATTGATGATGATGTCGGCTCCACTCTCCTGGATATTCTTTCGTATCAAATGGATACTTGAAAGATAGCTGGGAGTAAGAAGCGCATTGTAAGTCAGGGAGCGCAAGAGATTGAACTTTCGGTTGTCCTTAGACGGCAAGAAATTAGGACTGTCGAAAAGTTCGACAGGAGTACCTATCTGATTCATGAAGAACTCGGGAATCACCCTGTTCTTGCTCTTGCCCACTAAAACCTTCACTACTTCATGGCCCTCGTGCAGAAGCATCTGCTTGAGGCTCAACGCCTGGGTGAGATGACCTCTACCCTCTCCTTGAATTACAAAAATTACCTTCATTTTTCTTTTTACATCTTTAAAACATCTAATATTTTGCTGGCGAAGTGGCTGATGCATGTTACACGAAGCTGTTCATCGCCCCTTTCGATGCAGTTCATCGCCCCTTTCCGAGTGCAATGGTATAAGTTTCATATTTCAAAGATGTGAGAGAAAAATGAAGATAAGATTAAAACTTAGAATATCGGCTGACCTACACAACCATTCGGCGCCTGAACATGAAGCAGGGCGGCGATGGTTGGCACAATATCCGTCATAAATGTCTGCCTGGTGGTTGCACCATGCTGAATGCCCCAACCCATGAAAACCAGCGGAATGTGGGTGTCGTATGGATTCCACTCGCCATGGTTGGTTCCCTTCATACCGTGGGCATAGAAATTCGGCTTCAATACGATGGCCACATCACCGCTACGCTCACGGTTGTAACCATTCACGATGCGCGTCTTCACATCCTCAGGAATGCTCTCGGTCATCGTCTTCTCCATATCGCAGGCATACTGCACGCAGCTGTCTTCCTTCAACACATCCACCACGCTCTGCTTGATCTTGGCGAAATCCAACTTGTTTTCCTTGATGATGTTGCGGTTGAAAAACACCTGATAGTTCATCACGGTCTTCACCAGATCACCCACGTTAGGATACTCCTGAGCCAGAGTCTGGTTCAGTTTCTTAGCCACCGCATCACCATCCCAACTGCCCGCAGGAATGCGGCGGTCTTGCAGGAAACGGGCGTTGTTCATCGCACCATGGTCAGCACTCAGGAAAACCAGATAGTTGCCCTTGCCCACCTTCTCATCGAGATAAGAAAGAAAATCGGCTATCGCCTTATCGAGTCGAAGATAAGTATCCTCGGTTTCTACGGCATGAGTTCCCACCTGATGACCGATATAATCGGTGCTGGAACAGCTTACTGCCAGCAAGTCGGTTTCATCATCTGCTCCCAACTGCTCGCCGTCTACCGCAGCCTTCGCCAAGTCTATCGTCAGCGAATTGCCGAAAGGAGTCTTTCTGATGATTGCATAACCATATTTCTTATAAAGAGCCGGAAGATTGAGCGGCAGCGTAGCCTTCACGCCCTTGCGGATTCCATCCTCATACTCGTTCTCATCTTCCGTACTCTCTACGTAAGTATTCTCAGGATAGAGTGTGTTCCATTTTTCCGAGAGATAACGCTCTGGCAGATGCTGGTTGTTGAATGCGTCCACCCACTTCGGCAACTGGTTCATATAATAAGAACTGGTGATAAACTTGCCGCTCTCATCATCAAACCAGTAGGCACCGTTCGGATTATGACCGGCAGGAAGGATGGAAGCACGGTCTTTCAATGCCACACCCACCACCTTGGCTCGGCCATTGGATGCAATCTTCATCTCGTCGCCGAGGGTGGTAACCCACAGATTTCTAGGCGACATCAAGCCCGCCTTGCTGTTGGAACCCACAGGTTTCACGGTTTCATCATCCGTGCAATACACCTTCTTGCCATTTTTTACGAAATTGTTTCCGGCGATTCCGTGGATGGAAGGTACACTACCGGTATAGAGACAAGTATGACCGATGGCGGTAACCGATGGAACATACGGGATTCGGGTGTTCTCGCAAGAGAAGCCCTCGTTGAGCAGTCGCTTGAATCCACCTTCACCATAGCGTTTCTGATAGCGATAGAGATAATCCCATCGCATCTGGTCAACCACAATGCCCACTACCAGTTTGGGGCGCAGAACGTTAGAAGCATTCACCTGCTGGGCAGCCACAGAGCCGCATCCCAAAAATGCCATCGCAATAAAACTAAATACCTTATTCATTTTTTTCCTATTCTTTCTTATAAAAAACAGTAACTTTTTTTACTGCTGCAAAGGTATTTAAAGAATGTTGCTATCGTGTTACAAATAGGTGAAAGAATAGTGAAAAGAATAGAGAAAACCAATCCGTCAGGAATGCTCACCAGTTTGTAACCCAGGCGCTTCATCTCCTTCGGGTCAGCATAACCATTGTACCAGCAATGCATCATCACGTTCTCCGAACTTAATCGTAGAGTGTGCTTAATCGTAAAGATAAAAAATGCGCTCCATCATGTGCCACTTCTCATCGCTCGTAGCACCCTTGCCGCACTTCTGGAACTTGCCTACCATTTCCTCCCATTCTGCCTGTCTAGGGAGGGTGGCGAGTTCTGCCATTTTCTTATCCCAATCGAAATCTACGGGAGCATCCACAACCATCACCAGTCGGTTGCCGAAGATGTAAATCTCCATCTCCAGGATACCTACCTGTCGGATTCCGTCACGAATCTCCTTCCATTGCACACCTTCTGAATGCAGGCGGCGATATTCACGGATAGCCTCCTCATCAGATTCCAACTCCAACCACTGCACGTAGCGCTTGGTGGCTACCGGATACTTCTTCTGTTCATAACCTTTCATCATAATCATTAAGGGGTTAAAGATTAAATAATATGTTGTTTTGTTTATTTAGTGCAAAAATATAAAAAAAGATTGAGCAAAACAAGCTAAGATAGAAATATTTTAGTTACTTTTGCATTATCTTATAAAATAACAGAACAATTATGAAGAAACTACTCTTATCCATCGCCTTTCTGCTCCCTGGTATGGGAATGATGGCGCAAACTCAGGTGAAGACTGCCGGAGGTATTCTCGAAGGAAAAGACCTCTCAGGCATCACGGTCTTCAAAGGCGTTCCGTTCGCTGCCCCACCGGTGGGAAACCTCCGCTGGAAGGCTCCTCAGCCTGCACAGAAATGGCAGGGCGTTCGCGAAGCTAAGGAGTTCGGACCGAACCCGATGCAGGAACCCATCTTCGGAGATATGAACTTCGGCACGAAGGCAAACAGCGAAGATTGCCTATACCTTAATATATGGACTCCGGCAAAGACCATGAAGGAGCATCTGCCTGTTTTGATTTATTTCAACGGCGGAGGCTTGATGGCTGGAAGTGGAAGCGAACCTAGATATGCGGGCGACGCGATGGCGCGCAAGGGCATCATCTCCATCACAGCCAACTATCGTGAGGGCATCTTCGGATTCTTCGCTCATCCTCAACTCTCCAAGGAAACATCCTATAAGGGTTCCGGCAACTATGGATTCATGGATCAGGTGGCTGCCATACAATGGGTGAAGGATAACATCGAGGCTTTCGGCGGCGACCCTAACCGCATTACCATCGTAGGCGAATCGGCTGGTTCCATGTCGGTTAGCGCCCTGATGGCTTCCCCTCTCTGCCAGGGACTCTTTGCCCAGGCTATGGGTTCCAGCGGTTCGGTGATGGGATTCAAGAAGATTGCCACCCAGAAGGAAGCCGAGGAACTGGGCGTGAAGCTTGCCCAGAAAATAGCCGAGAAGATGGGCAAGAATACGGGCAAGAAGGTGAAAAAGAACATAGGATTGAAGAACCTCAACGAACTTCGTGCCCTGCCTGCCGAGGAACTGATGAAGCTGGCGGGCATAAGAGCCGTTCCTGTCTATAATATCGACGGATATTTTATGAAAGAACAGCCTGTAGATGTCTTCGCCAAGGGCGAGCAGACCAAAGTGCCTCTGCTCATTGGTGGCAACAACCAGGAGATGACTCCATGGGCGGTATTGATGGGCAAACAGCCCACCGTTGAGAATCTGAAGGCTGGCGCCAAGGCTACTTTCGGAGAAGAGAACATCGATGAACTCTTCCGCCTTTACGGAATCAACAGCGACAAGGATGTGTTGGAGCAGCCGGGTGTGAATCTGGCTTCGGATATCTTCCTGGATTATTCTACCTGGAAGTGGGGCAACATGCACAAGCTGACCGGCGGACAGCCAGTTTACCGCTATCGCTATTGTCATCCTCGCCCAGCAATGGCCATCAAGGGCAAGGTGGCAGCTTTGGCTGGCGGCGTGGTAGATGCTAAGGAAGATGCAGCTCCAGCTCCACAGGATAAGGGAGCCGTTCACTCTGCCGACATAGAATATGCAATGGGCACTTTGCCAACCAACCACGTGTTCAACTGGCAGCCGGAAGATTACATGATTAGCGACATCTTCAGCCAGTATTATGTAAACTTCGTGAAGACCGGAAATCCAAACGGTCTGGGTCTGCCGGAGTGGCCTACTACCAATGGCAAGGCCGTAGCCCCTGTGCTTCAGATAGATGTGAAGACAGAAGTGAAGGCTGATGCCCAGATGGAGAAGCGCTATGATTTCATCGACAAAATGTTCTGGGAGAAGAAATAGAGATGTTTCAGAAATTCATCATCAATAGAGACGGAGTGCTGAAGTTCGGCCACGTCTATCTTCACCGTGACATGCTGGCCCCGGGTGAGCAATGCACCTATGGTGGAGGTTTATGGAAAATTGATGAAGGCAGGGGAGCCATCGTGCTCTACGGCAGAAGTTTCGACTTCGGTCCTCCCGATTTCGACTTTGTGAAACGGATAGACTGGACGGGCTTGGGGGGCACTCCCCGCCCGCTGCTCTATCTACCCCATTGGCCTAACGAAGAAGAAGTAGTACCCATCATCATCAATTAAGAAAATAGTATTCACTTTAAAAAGCATTAGAGATATGAAAAAGAAATTAGTTTTAACAGCAGCCGTTATCGCTGCTTTGTCAGTGGCTTCTTGCAACAGCAAGAAAGCGGGACAGAATGGAAACGATGAAAATGCCAGCTATACAGAAGATTCTGCCTTGGTAGAAAAAGACGGAAGCGTAAAATTGCCAGCCGTGGAAGGCACTTACGAGGGAACCCTCCCTGCTGCTGACTGCCCAGGCATCAAGACGGTGTTGACGCTCAAGGCAGACAGCACCTATCAGTTTACTTCTGATTACATCGACCGCAAGGATGGTCACGATGAGTTCAGCGGCATTTACAAGATGCTTGCCAACGGCGTGGTAATGATTACCCGTCCATCTTCTGGCGAGAACTCTTTCTATAAGGTAAAGGATGAGCATAGCCTCATCATGACCGATTCGCTGGGCAATGAGCCAGAAGGCGAGATTGCCAAGCACTATGTGTTGACTAAGAAGAAGTAAGCTATTCACATCTAAAAAAGCACCCATCTCATATCAAGAAAGCATCTTTTTCTGCTTTCGGAATACGAGATAGGTGCTTTGCGTATCTATAAGTTCTAATCTCTCAAGCACCCTATCGGCACAACATATACGCCGTCCTGCGGACGCTGGTAGGCATATTTACCGACACCAGTCAGCACCATTTTGAAAGATGGGGACTTCATCTTATCGGTATCGATTTTACTTTCCAATGTCACCAGGTTTCCTGCGCCCTCCTCTATGAGCTTGTCGCCACCCAGCTTCACCTCAATCAATCCATACTTACCATTACGAAGATGAACAACAGCATCACACTCCAGACCATTTTTATCACGAAAATGATAAACGGAGCCGCCTAATGCATCGGCATAGACTCTCAAATCACGCACACACAAGGTTTCAAAGAATAAGCCAAACGTACTCAAATCATTGATCAAATCATCCGGTCCCATTCCCAAAGCTGCCGTTGCTATCGAAGGGTCGGTAAAATATCTGGTATCAGAAGTACGTATCGCCGACTTGCTTCTCATATTCGGGTTCCAGGCTGTAGAATCCTCTATCACAAATATCTTCTTCAAAGCCTTGATGTAGGAATAGATGGTATTCTCACTAACCTCAGTACTTTCATTGTTGGCAATATCTGCCAAAATGGTACCTGCTGTAGCCTGACTTCCCTGATTTCTCGCATACGAACGCATAATCCTCCGTGCCAATTCACTATCACGATTGATTCCATCTACACGGGATACATCGAATCTGGTTACTGCCTCAAAATACTCAATGGCCTGCTGTAAAGCTGCCTGCTTGCTTTTCTTATCCAAAGCTTTCGGCCAGCCACCCCGACAAGTCAAATATGTCAGATGCTCCAAGTCGATTGGGTTGATTCCTTCAACGAAGTAATCCGTTCTGTCGGCTGCAAACAATTTGGCAAGGCTCACCTCTCCTGTAGAATCTCCTGATTCCCACAAACTCATAGTTCGGAGTTTGAGCCAGGCAAAACGTCCCGTTCCCGTATGAAAGATTTCTTCATAACTAGGTGGCACAGCAGACCCGGTTAGTATGAACTGCCCATCATCACCACGCTTATCCACTTCATTTCTCACGGCATCCCAGAACTTTGGTGCTATTTGCCATTCATCTATCAATCGTGGTGTTTCACCCCGAAGTAACAGTTTGATATTGGTATTGGCCATGGCTATGTTCTGCTCCATGGTATCTGGATCAGACATAGACAGGATACTTTTAGCCTGTTGGCTGGCTAGAGTAGTCTTACCGCAATACTTAGGACCTTCTATCAAAACAGCCCCCATCGCATCCAGTTTTTCTGCCAATATTTTATCTGCAATTCTTGCTTTATATTCTTTCATAAAATCTTATTTTTAATTTCTGATGCAAAAATAATATATTTTATTGAATATCAAGCAAATAAAATAGTTAAACCTTGTTATTTTCCTATTCTATTGTGGCAGTTGGCGCATTTTCGTTGTGACAGTTGGCGCATTTTTGTTGTGGCAGTTGGCGCATTTTCATTGTGGCAGTTGGCGCATTTTCATTGTGGCAGTTGGCGGAATTTCGTTGTGGCAGTTGGCGAGATTGTCAGTTTTACTTATAATCATAGAATTAAATATGACTATGATTATTTAAAAACGATAATGCAAAATTTTAGAAAAACGACGAGAGCGAAGGGTATTTTTCGGGAAATCAGGTGTACTTTTCGAGAATTCAAGGGCTACATTCGATATGATAGGTATTACAAAGCTGTTACATTTCAGTCTTTCACGTTAAATACAATTAAGTTTTGCACCGGAACCTTCGCTATTCCAGATATTTTTCCTAATTTTGCGTCCACGTTTCTAACGGATGAAATGATTGTTAAGATTCAACTTTAAAATGAAGTATTATATAAAATAGGTATTATATAAAATTAAAATGAAGTATTATATAAAATAGACAAGAAAAAAGGAAAAAAAGAAAAATGGAACATGTTTTTACTGAATCGATGTTTTTGGTGGGCTTCGTGATATTCATCGCCGCCATCCTCGTATTAGACATGCTGGTCATCGACCGAAAGGCGCATGTGGTTTCCATCAAGGAAGCCGGCTCCTGGACGGCAGTATGGATTATTCTCGCTCTCGCCTTTGCCGTGTTCATCTACTTTCATGGCGACATGGTGCACGGCATAGAGAACTTCGACGACCTGAAGCTGATAGCCTCGCGCTATGCTTCTCATCTCAAACTGGATCCGAACGATTATGAAGGGAGTCTGCAGCAATATCGCCACTACATGACCATCTCTTACATCTCGGGTTATCTGATAGAGAAGACGCTCTCGGTGGATAATCTCTTCGTGATGATGATGATATTCAGTTCGTTTGGAGTGGATAAGAAAGATTACCAGCACGTATTGAACTGGGGTATTCTGGGAGCCATCGTGCTTCGCTTCGTCTTCATCTTTGCAGGTGCTGCCCTCATCAGCCGATTCGCCTGGATATTGCTCATATTCGGAGGATTCCTGGTTTACAGCGGTGCCAAGATGTTCTTGAACAGGAACAAGAAGGAAGAGATCAACGCCCTCGACCATCCGGTGGTGAAGTTCATGCAGCGACGCCTGCATCTGGGACCTCTGGTAATGACGGTGGTGTTCATCGAGTTCTGCGATCTGATTTTCGCTTTCGACAGCATTCCTGCCGTATTCTCGGTTTCGCTCGACCCATTCGTGGTGTTCTTCTCCAACATCTTCGCCATCCTGGGCTTGCGTGCCCTCTTCTTCCTGCTGGCAGCTATAGCCGATAAGTTCCGCTACTTGAAGGTGGGTGTGAGCGTGCTGCTGGTGTTCATCGGTGTGAAGATGCTCATCCACGATTTCTTCGAGATTGATGCAGTAAGTTCGCTGATATTCATCATCCTCGTCTTGCTCGTCAGCATCGGAGCTTCGGTGGTGATTCCGCAGAAAAAGGAAGCTTAAAAACGCAAAACGCAGTAATACGCCCTGAAAGGGCAGAAGCTCCTAGCCCAGGGCACCGCCCTGGGTTTACGCATAAGCAAGAATGTCGCCCTGTAAGGGCAAAAGCTTTTAAGTACCTGGAAAGTACAAAGTTTTTGCCTTTACAGGGCGAACTGTTTATATTCCTAATACCTCCTCAACGGTCTATACTTTATGGTATAAATATGGTTGAAATAATCCTTCCATTCATTCGGCTCCTTGTCATCATCCCGAACTATCCGGATGCCATAAAACCTGGTGCCGGTTTCCTTGTACTCCTTGAACCTCGCCAACATCTGCTGCGGCGGATTCGGAATCAGGAAATCCGTAATCCAAAGCACATCGGCATTTACATAATGCAGACCATCGTTATCCAGCAAATCAAACATCTGGTTCATCATCTTCTTTGCCGAAGTTCCACCGCCTATAAAAGGCAGATGGGTTGTAGTAGGCTGGCGCCGAACACCACGACCCGTATGAGCCTGCCCATCAAAAGAAACTTCTGCAGAATCATCAAGAATTTCTGTAGAGTCCACAACCGTGATACCTATTCTCTTCAACCGTTCCGCCTTCCGCTTCGCCATCAGATCGATGGCACGGGTGCTCACGGAGAAATCTATCAGAAAGCAATCCCGCTCCAAATCCTCTGCCGTTTCTTCCAACAGGGAAATCAGCGTAGAAGAAATCCTTTCAGGCGTTCCATACATACTCGCCGAAGTATCCAGGCAAACTATCATCGGACCCTTTCGGGAAGCATGGGTAAAGCCGAGTTTGCGGGATGGCTTCGACATTTCGCTCTTATAACGGAAAGTCTGGAGCCTGCGGGTTCGATACTTATAGATAAAAAGCCCCTCCATATCCTCATCGCTGTATTGCGCCAACTCCAGCGGAAGAAGCGAATTGAGATCATCACCCACGGTAATGCCCTCGATGTCGCTTCCTGCGGAATGCTCCATCTTCATCTCAACCCCCGAAGCGATGGTGAGCCTATCTTTGCCGTTGGCATCTGCCACACGACCCATCTTCGCCACAATCTCCTTGATTTCCGGATATTTATCCTGAATCTTCACCTGGTTCAGGCGACGTTCAAACTCCGTTTCCGTCCATCCGTTCGTCATCAGTTCCCAGGCTTGCACGGCTCGCTGCTCCGAAACGCCCTTCGTCTTCATGTTGCGGGTTATCTGGTCCATCATGCGAACCAATCCCGTTTCGAAGTTATTCTGACGGAGAGAAATAAAATCCTTCAGTTTGTTCAATACCTGATGGTCGATGCACACCTTCCAGTCTCTAACCAGACGCTCCCAGTTTTCGGGTTTCGAAGCTCCATCGCCAGCCATCAGTTTCAGGAAGAAAGACTTATCGAATCCATCCTCCTGGTGTTCCTGCTCCAACTGGTCGATGAGCGGAAGCCACACCTGCTCATCCATTCTCTTAAAGGGAGTCCAGTCGAGCACATCATCAGCCCGATGACTTTCGGTCCAGGCACGCTGGCGCTGGAATCGCATGTGATGAACGCATTCCACGATGAACTTTCCCACGGAATCATAGAATACCTTGCTCTTGATTTTGCTGTTCACCACCTGACGCATGAATTTCTGCACCTCTTCACCAGTTTCCGGAATCGTCACTTTCAGGGTAAAGAGATGAATCAGATAATCCTTCAGCGGGTCTTCCTTCAAATCCCAAGGCATGGCTGCGCCAGTCGGATCAGGAATCTTCACCTGCCCCGACTTGCAGAAGTCGTCCAGCATCTTCAAGTAATACTGTGCTTCCGCCAAATCCTTGTTATTCTGGTATTTCATCTTATTCGATATTTTTTACCAAACCGACATTTACCAAACCGGCAAAAAGCTTTTTCCGCAATATATAACAGGAAGACTAAGCCTTCTCTTTCTCCATCTTCTCCATCAGATATTCTGCGAAGATTCTTGCGGCACTCTCCACTTTGGCTGCGCAAGGACGAGACTTGTAGTATTCTGCCGTTCTTGCCGAAGCCACATAGCTGGATTGCGCCTTTTCATGACCCTTCAAGCCCAGAATTTCGGCACAGATGATACTGCCATTCTGCTCCTTCGATTTAGCTAACAAATCCTGCACCACCTTGTAGCAGGCCGACTTTCCCTCGCGGTCATCTCCCTCGGTCTGTCCGCAATCCAAGCCAACGAGCACCACGATGCCCGAAACAGCTCCACACATCATTCTCATTCTGCCAACTCCACCACCGAAGCCGGCACCAATACGCTTTGCCATCTCATCATCAAGACCATACAAATCGGCAAAGGCAGCCACCACCGACTGGCAGCAGCCATAGCCCTGCATAAAAATCTCCACCGCCTGGTGAACACGAGCCTCCAACTCTGGAGATAAAGTTATCTGTTCGTTCATCATGTTTTTGTTCTTCTAAATATAATAATGTATAAGTAACAGGAGGCGCGATTAAACCTCATAAAGTTTCATCGTATTATGCCTCGTAAAGCTTCATCGTATCCTGTCGGGTAAACGCCAACTCCTTATAGAAATCACGGAGATAGGCCGAAATTTCAGCCTTATCATCCGAAGACACAAAGAGATTCTCGCCCAACTGCCTTTCCAGCGAAGTCAAGCCATCCGAAAGGGTTTCGATTTCCCCCTCATAATCTCTGCCATCCTCAGGATTCCTGCGAACCCGATGATACTTAATATCCTCAGCAAGAGCATTTTTCATCTCCACGAGTTTTTCTGCGAAAGGAGAAAAGAGTGCACGAATCACGATGCATCTGATAGCGTCCCGCTCTTCCGGTTCCTGCCACAGACAATGGTAGATAGGAAGCAGATCGCAGATATCCACCTCTTCCCTATCCTGCATGAAGGCAGAAGTGCGAAGCAGACGGACAATATTTTTCCATCGGCGGTCGCTCACATAGATATTTCTGCGCTCGGCAGCCTCATCCACATTCACGGCTCTCAGAGATTTACGGATGGCGGAAATTGCATCAAGCACCTCCTCCTTCACGCCAATCTTACAGATTTTCTCCGCCCATTCAGCATACTCCTCATCAGTAATCTTCAAATCAGAAAAATCTGTGGAATCTGTGGGACTAGAAAAATCCGTAGAATCAGAGAAATCCGTGGAATCTGTAAAACCAGATTTCCCCATAGAACCAGAAGAATCTGTGGAATCTGTGAAATCTGTGGGACCTAAGAAATCCGTGGGAGCCTCCAGCAGCATAGCACGGAAATTCTTCTCCAGCTTAATCGGTCGGCTCTCTATTCTAATCACGAATCGGTCCCAAAGCGCCTCCAGTCCCTCTCCCTTAGCCGGCAGCTCATTACTAGCCGCCACGAGAAGTTTCAGAGGGAGATGCATTTCGCGATTGCCATTTCTGAAGATTTTCTCGTTAATCACCGTGAGGAGCGTGTTCTGGATAGCAGGACCCGCCTTCCAGATTTCATCCAGGAAAACCACATCGGCAGTAGGCAGATAACCCTCCACCGCACGCTCGTAAGTATCCGAAGTCTTCAGTTTCTGAATGCTCACCGGACCGAAGATTTCATCGGGCGTAGAGAATCGAGACATCAGATACTCAAAGCTCTGAGCATCCCTGAACGCCGTCTTCAACTGTCTGGCCACCATACTCTTCGCCACACCCGGAGGTCCCAGCAGGATGATACTCTCACCTGCCAGAGCAGCCAGGAGCGAGAGCGATATCTCCGTCTCCTTCTCATAAATGCCTCGGTTCATCTCACCGAGTAATTGTTTGAATCTTTCAAGCATATTCTTACTTTTCTATTCAGAATCGTATAAAGACGAAAAGAAGTTAAGAGATAAAATTCATTATCCCTTAACTTCCTCATATTCTTTTATATAAATAAGGTATGGCTTACTTTACGTTGCCCACCTTAATCAAATACTCAGCAATCTGAACTGCGTTCAGGGCAGCACCCTTACGAATCTGGTCGCCAGTCAACCACAATGTGTTACCATTGTCATCAGCCAAATCCTTGCGGATACGACCTACATATACATCGTCCTTACCGGCACTCTCCAATGGCATTGGATAAACGTAGTTCTGGGCATCATCTTTTACAGTTACACCAGGAGCAGCCTCCAAAGCCTTGCGGATGTCCTCAACAGCCAATGGCTTCTCTGTCTCGAACCATACACTCTCTGAGTGAGAACGGAGTGAAGAAACGCGAACGCAGGTAGCACTGGTGCGAACATCAGAGTGCATGATCTTGCGGGTCTCGTTAAACATCTTCATCTCCTCCTTGGTGTAATCGTTAGGAGTCATCTTGTCAATCTGTGGGATGACATTATATGCCAACTGATGAGGGAACTTATTGATATGCTCAGTCTTACCAGTCTCGATGATATCCTTATACTGCTGCTCAAGTTCAGCCATGGCAGCAGCACCAGCACCCGAAGCACTCTGATAAGAAGAAATATGGATCTTCTTGATATGGCTTAAGTCATCGATAGGCTTCAACACTACTACCATCATGATGGTGGTACAGTTAGGGTTGGCGATGATGTTGCGAGGGCGGTTCAAGGCATCCTCAGCATTTACCTCAGGCACAACCAGAGGCACGTCGTCGCACATACGGAATGCGCTAGAATTATCAATCATCACGGCACCATACTTGGTGATAGTCTCGGCAAACTCCTCAGAAGTGCCGCCACCAGCAGATGTGAAAGCAATATCGACATCTTTAAAGTCATCGTTATGCTGCAAAAGTTTGACCTCATAGTCCTTTCCCTTGAAGTTGTATTTTCGTCCAGCTGAACGCTCAGAACCAAACAACACCAAATCATCCATAGGGAAATTTCTCTCAGCAAGGATGCGCAAGAATTCCTGTCCTACTGCGCCACTTGCACCAACAATTGCTACTTTCATAATCGAATCTTTTAATTTATAAAGTTGTTATAAGTGAATCTACGGATGAGCCAGATGCACATTCCCTGCCCGATGATTCCTCACCTTTCTGACGGCCGGAAACTGCTTATCTTCTCAAATCCGCTGCAAAGGTAAGACTTTTTCTACAATATCAAGCATAAAATCCCAAAAATTATTGCTTTTTGCTGCATTTTTATCATTTTTGCTTACTTTTCTGCAAGAATCTGCATAAAAACGGAGTATAATAGTTGCAATTACGAGAACCGGCAGACATCAATGATAAGTATAAGGTTGCCCTTTCAATCTATCAACAAATTATCTTCTACCTTCCAATCCTTGATGGTATGCGTCTCCACATCAAAGTTAATGCCCACCTTCACAATTGGCAGACCGCAGAGGGCGAAACGCTTCGCATACTCCTTCAAGTCTATCTGTTTCATTGCCACATCAGCACTTTGGTTTAGTTTCAACTCAAAGAGGTAGAGATGGGTGGCAGTACGGAGCACCATATCGACACGTCCCTTTGGCGTGTGAACCTCCACATCCACATAATTGTCGAGGATGGAAAAGATGACATACATCATCTGCTGATAATGCCCCTCATAATCCGTATTGTCGCAATAAGGAATCGTGCCGAGATAAGTCTGGAGCATTTCCAGAGCCTCATCTATCCTGTTATGACGAATAGCGGCAGACATCTTGGCGATTGTGGTGGTACCCTTCACCGTATTCATACCTATATAATAAGGTAAAAGGCTACGATACAAGCCTACACGAATCTCCTTGTTCGGAATGTCCAAGAGATAGAGTTCCGTCTCTGGGTCATAGCCCTTGATGGTGATGTAGCCACTCTGATAGAGCAACGGCATGATGGTGGTCATCTTCTCGGTTGGAGCATCAAACTCCGACTTATCTGCCTCACAACCGCCAATCTCAGATGGCATTACCTGGAACTTGTTGAGCATGTTGATCAAGTAAGTTGGCGTACCTGAGGCAAACCAATAGTAATCCAAATTGCCATTTGTCATGGCATTGAGCAAGCTGAATGGATTGAATACGTCAGGCGAGACATCTGCAAAATGATAACCATCATAGTACTCCCCGAGAGCCGCAAGCGTCTCCTCTCTTGTCTTACCCAACTTCTCGCCCAAAGCATCAACATCTGCCGACATTTGAGTCGCCAGTTCTTCCTTGGTGATACCACAAAGTCCCGCATACTGAGGCAGCATGCTCACATTCGTGATATTATTCAGTTCGCTAAAGATGCTCATCTGCGAAAACTTGGTGATGCCCGTCAAGAAGACAAAGCGGAGATAAGGCTCGCACATTTTCAATGGACTATAGAAATTGCGCATAACGTTGCGAAGAATCTGCAAAAAAGTATCCTCGTGTACTACATCCAACAAAGGAGCATCATACTCATCGATGAGCACAACCACTTGCTTACCTGTCTTTCGATAAGCAGTCAGAATCAAATCGGTCAGACGATTATTTGCTCCATTCTGAGGTGTTGTAATACCATACGTAGCCTCTTTATTAGCCAATTGATAGCCCAAATAATCTTCCAACTCCTTCTTTTCCATATGCTTGCCACCCGACATGTCAAAATGCAGCACAGGATATTCCGTCCACTCCTGCTCCAGTTTTTCGATGGCAAGCCCTTTAAACAAATCCTTCTTACCCTCGAAATAACTTTGGAATGTAGAAACCAGCAACGACTTTCCGAAACGGCGTGGTCGGCTCAAGAAGAAATAACATCCACCAGAATGCGTCATTCTGTAAATGTATTCCGTCTTATCAACATAGAGCTTATCTTCTTTTCGAATTCGCTCAAAAGTTTGGATTCCCACAGGGTATAATTTCAATGCAGCCATCTTACAATATGCTTTAAGTACTTATATTTGGGGACAAAGATACAAAAAAATATTCATAGCTGCAAAGAAATCCCCATTTAGTTTGCGATATCTAACAATAATCACTGATAATATAAAAATCATCTGAAAAATTTGGCTATTCCAAATAAAATGAGTAACTTTGCAAACGTAAAAAGCCAACAGCATCCGATAGGTTGTTCTTGGTCATGGTCTATGTAGCCATGCATGAAAAAACTACATGCAAGTTTTTGCGAGAACCAAAACAGCAAACTTGATTTCCATATTAGATGATTTGTTCTTCTTTCAGGAAGAGCATTACAATTTCTAGATTATTTTTTATTAATAATAGTTTAAAAATGAAGAAGATATTTTTCATTTCAATAGTAGCGGTCAGCATCCTAACGAGTTGTCGTCAATGGTATTCGCTACAAAACTTCCTTGGTATTGGACATTACGAAATAGTATCCAACGCTGAGAATTGGTTAGATAACAACAGGTACGACTCTATCAGTCAAAAATGGATTGGCCCTGATTCAGCAAGAATAAACTATATAGATGCAGAAGCAAACAAAATAGAGATGAATAAAAAAGACTATAAAAATTAAAAAATCACCGCCCTTTGTTAGCAGTAACATTCTAACAAAGGGCGTTTTCCTTACGTAATGAAAAAAAATAACTTGGTACATTTTTATTATTTGTTACAGCATCAAATCCTTGATGGTTGTACCATTCATGAATCTGCTTAAATCTACC
>OOCQ01000067.1_pt1 | contig 83333 bp, 69 predicted proteins | sample 1671121 | NCBI WGS metagenome assembly OOCQ01 (sample SAMN06348124, study PRJEB24527) | human gut metagenome | biome: human gut; feature: ankylosing spondylitis patient; material: feces | host: Homo sapiens | place: China | collected 2015-10 | reverse complement strand
TCATCTATGCATTCTGCACCACCAAGCTGGAGGATATCGACATCAAGGCTTGGGGAGAGTATAAATAATGTTTAGTGATTATTTATTAGTGATTAAGAATTGACAGTTAAGTCATTCTTGATGATTCCCAATAGAAAAATCCCTGCTGTAGGAAAGGCTTCCTATGGCAGGGATTTTTTATTTGAACAAAAAAGCAGTGAAAACTTTGGTTGTTTCAAAATAAAGCCGTAACTTTGCACATATAAACTGGTTAAATTTCATAGCATGATGAAACAGCAAGTAAAACAAGTACCATACGGAGTGTCTGATTTTGCCACGGTGATGAGTTAGAATCTATATTATGTCGATAAGACGATGTTTTTACCAGAGCTGGAGAAGCAGCCTCGCAATCTCTTCTTCGTCCGTCCCCGTCGTTTTGGAAAGAGCCTGTTTCTCAGTATGCTCTACTCTTATTATGACTGTAATCAGAAGGAGAGTTTCGAAAAACTCTTCGGTAGTTTGTGGATAGGGCAGCATCCTACATCCCTGCAAGGAATTTAACAGGTACTGTTCCTGGATTTTTCTCAGATTACAGGTAAGATTGAAATTTTGGAGGAAAGATTCAATGCCTATCTCTGTATCAAGTTGGATAGTTTTGCAGAGCAGTATGCTGCATATTATGGTGATAAGAAGGTTCAGGAAATCAAGACAAAGACACAGTATGCTGATAAGATGCAGATAATCTTTGATGCAGCCAAGGCAAATCATTTTCAGCTTTATCTTATCATCGATGAGTATGATAATTTTACTAATGTAGTGCTCAATGAGCATGGTGAGAAAGTGTATCATGCCATTACTCATGCCGATGGTTTCTATCGTGATGTCTTCAAGAAGTTCAAGGGCTGGAGTTGGCAAGGATAGAGGAAATAGAGTAAAAGATAGGGTTTATAACTCTATCTTTTATCATAAAACGCCCCGTCATAACTCTATTTTTTATCATAAAACATGCCTTTGTAACTCTATCTTTTATCACAAAACATCCCATTATAACTCTATCTTTTAGCAAAGTTAACATAAAATAATTGCATATCTCGTTAATAATCAGTATTTTTGCAGCAGTATAATCATAAAGACGCAAAGATATGGATAAATACTTGTCAAGAAGCATCGACCAGGCTTTGCTGGAATGGAAGGATAATCCTCGTAGAAAACCTCTTTTGGTGAGGGGCGCCCGACAGGTAGGCAAGTCGAGCACCATTCGGCATTTGGGCAAGAGCTTCAAATATTTTTTGGAAGTTAATGTGGAAAGAAATCCTGAGGTAATGGAATTCTTTAAGGGCAGTCGTGATGTGAAGAGCATTGCTGCTAAGCTCTCCGACTTTTTTAATGTGCCGGTTGTTCCGGGCGAAACCCTTCTTTTCCTCGACGAGATACAAAAGAGCGAAGACGTCATTCACAGCCTTTGGTTCTTTAAGGAAGATTATCCTGAACTTCATGTCATTGCTGCAGGTTCGCTCCTGGAGTTTGCGCTGAAGGATTTGTCATCATTTGGAGTGGGCAGAGTAAGTTCACTGTTTGTCTATCCGATGTCTTTTGATGAATTCCTGACGGCTACGGGGCAAGAGGGGCTTCTTAGAACCAAGCGAAATAGCAGTCCTACGAATCCGCTGCCCGAGGCATTCTATAACAGATTGGTGGAGGCTTTTCGAAGTTATATGCTGGTTGGCGGAATGCCAGAAGCCGTGGCAACCTACACGGAGACAGGGTCTTATCGCTATAGCAGTGATATTGTAAATGAAATCATCCAGGGTTATCAGGACGATTTTGCCAAGTACGGAGCCAAGGCAAATCCTCTGCTTTTGCGCCAAACTCTCATAAGCGTAGCGCATCAGGCAGGAGCCAAGTTTGTTTACAGTAGGGTAGAAGGGCAATATCGTTCGGCAGAAGTAAAGGTGGCTTTGGAGATGCTGAAGGATGCCGGGCTAATCATTCCGACCTATCATACGGATGCCAATGGGGTGCCGCTTGGGGCTGAAATCAATGAGCGGGTTGTAAAATATCTTATCCATGATACTGGCGTACTGCTTGGCATTCTGGGAATAGATGACGACATCGATGACAGCGTCAAGGAGATGATGGTGGCAGATTCCATCGATCTTGTTGACAAGGGGCATGTGGCAGAGATGATGGCGGGCTTGGAACTTATCAAATATTCTTCTCCGCAGAAGCGGCATCAGTTGTACTATTGGCAAAACATGAACAAAGGAACTTGTGCCGAGGTGGATTATGTGATAGCTCGCAGTGGCAGCATTGTTCCGATAGAAGTAAAATCGGGTGTGAAGGGTTCTATGAGCAGCATGTATTCGCTGATGCGCAATCCACAGAAGCATATAGAAATGGGCATCCGCTGTTCTCTCGAAAACTTTGGTACATTCGAGAGTCCCGATAGCAAGAAGATAGACATCATTCCTCTTTATGCTATCTCCAATTTGTTTGCGGAGAAGTAGATGGGGGATATAAAGAAATATCAAAAAAACTAAGAATATGGCAAGAGCAACAGGTTCAATCAATTATTTGGAGCATCGCACGCCCTTGAAGGACGAAAGCGGTAAGTATCAGATACATCCGATGTTCGTAAAACGGGATATCGTTGACCAGGAGAAGATGGAGAAGCGTGTTCGCGATCATTGTGCAATGAATGTTTCCTCCTTTATCTCTGCATTGGAAACGCTGGAGGATGAAACGCTTTATGCCTTGGCTGACGGCAACGAGGTGAGGGTAGGTGATATGTTTATCGTCAAGCCTAAACTGGGCGTGGTGAAGCATAAGGATAAGGAGGGAAATGAATGGAAGAAGACCTATCATGAGGGCGACCTGATTCCAGCCAACGAGGTGGATATCTGTGGTTTGGAGATTCAGCCCACGAAGGAGTTTCTTGAGAAGTTGCGTCGTAAGTCTAATGGTTGCAGTCGCCAGTACTGGGGAGTGAAGTCTGCTCCGAAGGAGGCAGAAAAGGAGTTTGCCGACATAGTGGAGATATGTCAGCAGCAGGGTTATATCACGGTGAAGGATATGATGAAGGAATTTGGCGTCACCCGCTATCATGCCAGCAAGGTATTGAATGATCTTTGCGAGGAGCCTGCAGCCCGGATGTATGCCACCAAGGAAGGCCCCGTTACGCTCTATCGATTGAGGAAGAAGGAATAAAGATAGGAGGCGGAGATAAGCATCTTTACGAGTTGGAAAGAGCTTCTTACCATGTTGGAAAGAGTATCTTTCTGGGTCAAAGAAAGTATCATTCTAGGTCGAAGAAAGTATCATTCCAGGTGCTAGAAAGTACCTTCTCCATTGTTGCCACTAGGCTAGGCAGCTCTGCTGAGCCTAGTCAGCAGGTCTGCTGACTGCAGTCAGCACCTCTGTCGAGCCTAGTGGCAACACCTTGTTATCGTACAACTATAACCCCTTTAGTTGTACGGTTATAACCTGTTTAGTCGTACGACTATACACCCTATAGTTGTACAATCGTAGCTTTATAGTTGTACAACTATACACCTTTTAGTTGTACGACCATAATATGATGATACTTCCATGATACATTGATGATACTTCTTGCCGCATTTTTCAAGAAGTGTCATTGATGTTAAGTTGTTAATCATCAGAAAGATAACTGGTATTTTGAGGGCAAAAATGAGACTTTGATACTTTTTTCGCAGAAAAAACTTATTATAGGGTTGCTTTAGTTTCAAAAATAATCCGTATCTTTGCAGTCGTGTTGCTAAAATAAAATTTATCTGCATTTTATTAGGATAAAGATGCTTTAGTTTCAAAAATAATCCGTATCTTTGCAGTCGTATTCTTCCGGATAGTAGTTCTTGAATGCTTAATCTGGTAGAATGAAATTTAGAAAGAGCGGACATTTGGGATGCTCATAATTTAATAATGGAGGATTGGATATGAATAAATTAACAAGAGAAGAGGCGCTTAGACGTTGGAAATCTGCCAAGGCTACAAAGAAAGCCATGGTTGACAAGATGCAGAAGATGCTTTATGAAGACTACAAATTACGTACAGGCGAGGAGCCTGTGAGATTTAATGTCTTGTTGTAGCTGTTTTTGATTTTATATATGCTTCAGGTAGTGTATCATGCTTCATTTTCGCTTCGGAAATGAGGCTTTTTTATGTTGTTGAGCATCTAAAGACAAATTTATCTGTATTTTGTTGAATAAAGATGCTTTAGTTTCAAAAATAATCATTACCTTTGCAGTTGCATTTTCTTGCAGAAAGCCCAAAGGGCCGAGCGGGTGGGTGTACTTTTATGGAATAGAGCGTTTGCTTACGCTCATCTGCGCAATCGTAAACTTCGCAACTTTACTAGCTGTTAGCAGGTGTGGCAATGAGTGAATGCTCACGGTAGGTGTATTTTATATCCTGCTGCGAATCGACGTATATATACTGTAGCTCTATGTTATGGTATCATGTTCGTCATACATATTCGTATGCGGAATTTCATATACCATAGCGTGGGCTTTCTGCATTGTCCGTCTCAACAGCAAGGGCAGTGCGAAGGCCTACGATTGGGGATGGACGAGGCGAATCCCCGCGCTCCTTTTCGTAGAAGGAAAAACTAATTTATTGATGTTGCCGATTCTTGGGGATTCTGTCGGAGTTTAAAGAATAGAAACAAAATGCCTTCACCTTTTGCTAGAGTAGTATGGAATAAGTTTGAAGCAGCTTTGCTTGTGGACACTTATGAAAAAGTGGCCAAAGGTGAATTGGCTCGCAAAGTTGCAGTTGCCAAGCTATCTAAACGCCTTCGATATAGAAAGATAAAGAATGGAATCGAAGTAAATGAAAAGTATAGAAACGAAAATGGTATTCAGCTTCAATTGTCGATAATGGAAAATATCTTGACTCATGGTGAGAAAGGATTGGCCTCTCGTTCTCGTCTTTTTGAAGATGTTGCTCAACTTGCAACTGAAAACCATGATGTATATATAGAATTGCTTCAAGAGGCGATTCAAATGTATCCCGAACCATTGGACACAGAAGGAAAGCAACCGGAAGTATCTTTAGAACAACCAGTGCTTGTGGAAGAATCTGTTCCACAAGAAAATTTGTTGCTGAATAGAGTAAAGAAAGTGCTTTCGGAAAAGTTCCAAAAAGGCATACGTTTAAACTCTGCCATTGACAAAAAGCGTTTTTATAAGAGTTATGAGGAGATTATTGGATCTCCTTTGGAGATTGCAGATGATGATTTCTTCAATATGTTGACTTCTTGTGGAATAGAGTCTGATAGAAAGATATATGTAGCTTCAGAGTTGATCCCTTCTGATTTACAAGATGAGATTGATTCTTTTATTGATGTGACATTAGATTCAGGCAAGGAATTTGTCTTTTATGAAAGTCTATTTAGTCATTTCAAAGAGGAGTTGCTTGATACACCTATTGCCAATGTCTCAATGTTGTGTACTTGGTTACAATACAAATATGAAAAGGAATTTTACTTTGATAAAGAGTATATGACTCGTGATCGCTATGTTGATATTGATATAGATCATGAGGTCATATCGTATATGCGTGAGCAATGGCAGGTAAAAAGCGAAGATGAGGTTGTTAAGGCCTTGGATTATCTTCCTGAAGATTCTGTTAGAACAGCTTTCAATCGCAATACAAACGTATTGATTGCCGCAACTCGTGGAATGCGATTCCATATAGATAAGTTTGAGGTTAATGAAGAAGAGTTGAAGGATATAATCTTCATTATAGAAACAACGATAGAAAAGTTCCAATTTATTGGAGCAGACGAACTCTTAGAGTGCATTCACCAAAAACTTCCTCAGGTTATAAGCAATAATTCTGATATTCCTGAACTTGGAATCAGAAAAGCTTTGGCAGTGCTGTTAGCTGATAAGTTTGATTTCAATAATGCCGTTATAAGCAAGAAGGGAGTTAAGTTATCAGCACGAGAAGCTTTACTTGCTTTTGCCAAAAGTCATGAGGAGTTTACTTTGGAAGAAGTTGATAAGCTTGCACAGTCTTTGGGTACCGTTATAAACTATCACTTAGAGCCATTGTTGGAATATTGTATTCGCATCAATGATAAAGAGTTTGTTGCTAGAGAAAAGGTACATTTTGATGTGGAAAGTATAGATAAATATCTTAAGGAGCATATCGATCATAGAGTGTATTCGATACCACTTAAGAGTATTCATAATTTTGCCACATTTCCAGAGTGTAATTATCCTTGGACTTCACGTTTATTAGAAAGCTACTTGTTGACAGCGAGTAATAGGTTCAGATTATATTTTAGTGACTATCTGAACAAAAATAATGTATGTGGAGTTATTTCATATAAACTTCCAGATTTGTCATTCAATTTTTTGATGGAAATTGCTTTGGCAAGAAACAATGTGAAGTTGGCTAAGAAAGAAGCTTTAGAGTATCTTGCAACTGAAGGATATATCGTACAAAGAAGAAATTCTGATATTGAAGAAATCCTGGCAGATGCAAGTCAGCTTAGAGAGATAGATAATAATAATAACAATAAAATTATATAACGAACAATGTATTCATATACTTGGGATATAGAGACAGGAGGATTCTTGCTGAATAGTACACCATTACAATTCAGTAAGGAACCACGTCCTGTATATAGCAAGGAACTTGATATACTGGGATTTGATAAGTACTGGAAGTATGACAAAGATGATTCTACCCCATTGATGTGGGCAGAAGCCAACAACTATATATATAAAGGAAGAGTTGTTGCTGCAATGAAGGGAGGTTCTTTGGATAAGAAACCAGAAATAAAGATTATCGAGGAACCAGAACCATCGGGAGAGGTTTTAATGAAAGTAAACATCAAAAAGATGGTTGAAAAGAACCAAGCAATACTTCAGGCTTTGGTTCAGCAAACGATAAAGCAAATCTATAATTCTTTTGTAAAATATCGTAAGAAAGGTGTAGATGTTTTTTACGTGGCATTTAGTGGAGGTAAAGACAGTGTTGTAACGTTAGATCTTGTTCAAAAGGCATTGCCTCATAATAGTTTTAAAGTGTTGTTTGGAGATACCGGTATGGAATTTCCTGATACTTATGAGACTGTAGATTATATAGAAAAGCAATGCCAAAGGGATAATATTGCTTTCATAAGAGCAAAGTCAAAATATAAGCCAAGTGAAACATGGGCAAAGTTTGGTCCTCCTGCTACTGTAAATCGTTGGTGTTGTAGCGTTCATAAAACTGCTCCTCAAATTTTGGCTTTGAGAGAAGCTACAGGAATACATGATTTTACTGGCATGGCTTTTATTGGAGTCAGAGCGAGTGAAAGTGTTGCAAGAAGTGGTTATGACTATATCAGTTTAGGAGAAAAGCATAAGGGGCAATGGAGCTGTAACCCAATCTTGGATTGGAATTCGGCTGAACTCTATGCTTATATATATTCCGAGAATCTCTATCTGAATAAAGCATATACTAAGGGTAATAGACGAGCTGGCTGTTTAGTGTGTCCTAGAGCTGCTGAAAGAAGTGATTATTTTGCCCGTAAATGTTATCCGAAGGAGTTTGATCAGTTAATTTCAGCTATTCGTAGTGGATATGAAGGACATTTTGCTTCTGAGGAAAACTTAGACCAGTTTGTTACGAATGGAGGATGGAAAGCTCGTAAGAATGGCCGAGACTTGAACATTCTTTCCAATTATGAGGAGATGGAAGAATCACGTAAATTGATTATAAAAATCACCAATCCTCGTACAGATTGGAAGCAATGGATAAAGACAATTGGAATACTGCAGAGTGAAGTATCTCCATATTGTATTGAAACAAAAAATGGCATATTTGAATTTGAAGTAGAAGAATCTGATGGAATACTAAAAATATCCCTGGATTCTGCAATAGTAAAATCTGCGCCAAACTTTATTAAATTGTTTAAGAATGTTTTCCATAAAACAGCTCTATGTATAAGATGTGGAGTTTGTGAAGCTGATTGTCATAATGGAGCAATTCACATGGAGAATGGAGTTTTGCGTATTGATGATACATGCAAGCATTGTTCGATGTGCCATAAAGTAGAACGTGGTTGTTTAGTTTTTAAATCTTTAGAAAGACCAAAAGGAGTTTCAAGTATGAATAAGAAAAATAAAAGTTTAAATTGCTATTCTCATCATGCGCCAAAGATGGATTGGTTTGTACAATTCTTTAAGTATAAGGAGACGTTTGCAGAGAACCATACTTTGGGAACAAATATGTTTGATTTCTTTAAGCGTTTTTTGAAGGACGCAGAGTTGATGAGCAACAATGTGATAGGAAAAACTGCAATGGCTATTGACCGTATAGGTTTGGATAGTATGGATGGTTGGGCTTTGATGCTGGCAAATCTTGTTTACTCTCCGCAGTTGAACTGGTATGTAAATAGATTGAATTTCAACGAGGTGGCTTCCAAGGATTATGTTATTTCTACATTGGTAGAAGATGGTGCAAAAGAGTCTTGGGTTTCTGATATTTGGAGTTCTTTTTCTCGAATTGCAGAATTGCCATTTTCTAATGTTGGATTCGGACAAATGGCAAAGGAAGGAAAGAAGTCCGTATCAATTATGCGTACTCCATGGCTTTCTCCTGAACCAAAAGTAATACTTTATAGCTTGTACAAATATGCAGAGGCTTGTGATGGGTACTATCAATTCTCTATGTCCCGTCTTTATGATAATAATGTAGAGAGTAATGGTGTTAGTCCAGCAAAAATATTTGGAATAGAAGAAGAGGAAATGAAAAAGATACTCAAGGGATTGTCTATCAAATACCCTGAGCTTATTAGTGCAACATTTACCTTGGATCTCGATAATATTAATTTGAGGGAGGATAAAACTGCACAAGATGTGCTTGAATTATTCTAACAATTGGTAAAATAGGATACTGACAAATAGAAAAATATGGAGAATTATCGCAAATATTTCGATATAGATCCTGATTACTTTCCTGCAGTCAATGCTGATGTAATCAAGAAGGAACCTGACTTGTGGAAAAAATACTATCCACATGAAACTTTTGTGAAGCTATTGAAGCAAACTGTTAGCGTTTTGGAACGCAAGCAGAAACTTAATATTTGGGTGGAGGGTGCATACGGTACAGGTAAATCGCATGCAGTTCTTACACTCAAGCATTTGCTTGATGCAAATAACAAAGAAGTTGAGGCTTATTTTAACGAGTTTGGATTAGACAAGGATTTGTGTAATAAACTTGTGGCTATAAAGTCACAAGGAAAGGTAGTTACTGTTCATCGTTATGGATCATCAAATATCTATAGCGATAACGACCTGTTTCTTGCGATGCAGGAAAGCATAGAAAAGGCATTGAAGGATGCTGGTATCGAGAATGCTGGTCCAAATGCGTTGAAGGATGGTATCATCAAATATCTCTCTGATGATGAGAATAAGCAAAGCTTTGGGGTCTATGTAGAAGGTAGCTATAAAGAACTGTTTGGTGGTGAAAGTGTTGATGAGATTATTGAAAACCTCAGAAACTATGAAGGTCAGGCACTTCTTACTTTGATGAATAAGATATTCCGCATTGCTAATGAGAAGAATATCAAGGCATTCTCGTTGGATAGTGAAACAATGGTAGCTTGGATAACAGAAGTTATTCATGCTAATAATTTGAAGGCACTTGTCTTTATTTGGGATGAGTTTACTGAATACTTTAGCAATAATACGCATCGACTGACTGGATTCCAAAGAATCTTGGACTTTAGCCAGACGGAGCCATTTTGCTTTATTCCTGTTACTCACCGAAGCGAGGCTGGTATAGATGATGCTGATGCAGATAAGCCAAAGATTCTTGGTCGTTTCATAAAGCCGACCTGTATTATTGAATTGCCAGAAAATATGGCATTTCAGTTGATGGGTGCAGCTATGAAAATTTCTGAAGATCCTATGGTAAAACAGGAGTGGGAAGAAATCTTATTTGATTTGGAAGAACGTACAGGATATTCACGAAAAAGAATCAAACAAAGTGCGGGAATTGAGGATAAACAATTACGTGGTATTTTGCCGATTCATCCTTATGCTGCAAGTTTGCTGAAGCATATCTCTGCTTCTTTTGCAAGTAATCAGCGTAGTATGTTTGATTTCATTAAGAACAGTGGTAATGAAGATTTGAAAGGTTTTCAGTGGTATATAGACAAATTTGGTCCTTACTCAGAGAATCCTTTCTTAACTGTTGATTTGTTGTGGGGATTCTTCTATGATAACGGTAAGAATGATTTGTCACAAAATATTCGTCAGATATTAGACCGTTATGCTAATTTGGCTAAACAGCTGGATGATGAAGAACAGAAAGTCTTGAAAGCTATTTTGTTGTTTCAGGCAATGTCGGAAAGTGCCAGTGACCAGATTGATATATTCTTACCAAATGAAAATAATTTAAATTTGGCATTTGAAGGAACTGATTTCGAAAGTGGTCAGGCAGTGAAGTGTGCAGAAAAGTTAGTACGTGAGAAAGTCATTTATAAAAAGACTCTAAAGGATGGTTCTTTCTTGTATTCTATTTTAACGGGAGAAATGGATGCAAGTGAAATCGATAAGAAAAAGGCTGCATATGAAGGTAAAACTACAAGTAGCATTATAAAAGACGGACAATTGAATGATACCGTAGAGATACCTTATGACTTAAATTTACGTTTCAAGTTAGAGTATGCAACTTGTACAGATTTTGATACCATTGCAAAGAAAAATATTAATGATGCTGCAGACGATAATAGACATTTCTATGTGGTATGTTGTTTGTCAAAAAATGCAAGTGAAAGTATCTCTATGACAAAGAGAATTGCTGAAATGCGCAAGAAGTATGCAGATAGTGAAGTTATCTTTATTGATTGTGGACGAACACCTCTTGGGGATGACAAGTTTGAAGAATGGGTAACGAACATGGCTACATCTACCTATTATGTAGGTAAGGATAATAACCAGTCGACTCAGTATTTGCGTTATGCAACCAGTATCTTGACAGAATGGCGTTCTAGAATCAAGCATGGACAGTTTGTTCTTTATACAAAGGTCAATACTGCTGGCGAAGTATTTAATAGCATGGAGACCTTAGGTGAAGAGTTGAGAACTTTTGATAAGAAGAGATTCCCATTAGCACTAGAATGTAACTATAAATCGGCAGCTAATTGGTGGGCGGCAAATAGTTTAGGAACTGGTGTAGAGTGTGGAGTAAAACAAGAAATAAAGAGCACTTATAAAAGTAAAAATGCAAGATTGGAAGAGATGTTAGTAAATGCTTTGGACAATCCAAATTATTGGACAGACTATCCTGCTGATTGCATTTCTCGTGTCAAGACAGATCTTAACGAGTTTGTCGGTGGTATAATAGAGAAGGAAGGTCGAATTTCTATTCTCTCAATCTATGACTTCTTGAAAGGTGAACCATATGGCTATTTACCTTGTAATATGACAGCATTCTTTATGGGCTTCTTACTTAAAGAGTATGTAAATGATAAATACTCTTGGAGTGATGGCTTGTCAAGTGATAATATGTCATTGGGCAAAATGAAGGAAATGATAGAAGAGGTTATAAAGCATGATAATACTCCAAACTCTCGTTATCGTGATAAGTATATTGTTACCATGACCCCTGAAGAAAAGGCCTTTATTGATGGAACTTCTATGGCATTTGAAATCGTGAAGGGAAGTTGTTCTTCTGTTGAGTCGGCTCGTGATAGAATTCGTGCCAGAATGAAGCAAAGCTTGTACTTCCCAATATGGACTGTAGGCGAGATTCTGAATGATGTCAATTTAAAAACTTCGGAAAGTGTCATCAGAGAACTTCTTGTTGATTATCAAGATTTGGCGAATAATACAACCAACAAGTCTGAAAGCGATATTGCAAATAGCATAGGACGAAAGTTTATCAAAAATGTTAATGCCGCAGAAGATTTGCATAAGCTCCTCACAGAAGCGAATTGTAAGAAAGGAATGCTCAAGTATCTTGATGGATATAAAGATGGGGAGTTGCCAAAGTTAGCAGAAAGTATCGGCGATGGTGGTCAGTATATTAATAGTTTAAAGAAGAAGTTTGATGCAGGAGAAGCTAATTGGGTCTGGAAAAAGGAGACTGTTAATCAGCAGATTGACGCTGTTGTTCTGGAATACCAAATTACTGCTATAACAGGTGCTCTCTTGGGTAGTTGTAAGAGTTACATGGAGGCATTGAAGGCTTGGAACGAGAAAATCAATAACATCAAGTTGGCTTATGAAACCATCAAGAATGATGTTGGCGATTTGTTACCATTGCTTGCTGTCTTGAAGGAGTTGAAACAACAGGGGCAATTGCCGGAAAACAAGAAAGTGGAATTTCTTGAATTGTTGCAGAATTATGGAGAAAGCTTCAATAAGTTCTATACTTCTCAATTTGAATTGTTCTGTACATCTTGTGAATTCTATCTTCAGAACTTGAATGACTCAGACAGAGAGAAGGTGTTTGGAAGAATGCAAAGTGGCTGCTTTACCAATGATAATGCTTCCTATAATAAAAAGGTAGAAGAGGTTGTTAATCAATATCGTAAAGAGTTAGGATCTATTCGCTTGAAGAATATTTGGAAAGAGAAGACTCAGACTGATAGTCCTCGTAAGTGGAGTGAGGTAAACAAGATGCCAATTCTTGCTATGATTCCAGATGATGAGCTGTCTGATTGTCGTAGAATATTCGGCATATTGAGCAGTCCTAATCCTACTGATAAGGAAGTGAATATGGCTTTGACATATTTGGAAAGCTTTACACATTGGAGTGAATTGAATGATGAGACTGCAAAGGATAATGCGTTCAAGGCTAGATTCTTGGAAGATAAATCTGTATTGTTGCAGAATATCTCTGAGGTAAAAGAATATATTGAAAGTCATGTATCAGACAGTCCTTATAACTGGATGGAAACTCCTAATGTAACAAAGGCGATAGATCGATTTGCTCATGCAAAATACTCATCCGTTGGATGTGATTTAGCTATTCAGAAGATTGATTCTATGAATCCAGAGGATGTGAAAAGATATTTGAAAGAGCTGATTAAAAACAATATGAAGGTTGGTCTTCAGATTATTATAAACAACTAACGCTTTTAGCGTATGAAGTACGAAGATGTTATAAATAGAATCGACAGATACATAAAGTCGGATAAGTATCAACCTATAATTGTAGATATGCCGAATATCCACTTGTATAAGAAGATAATAGAGCATTACAATGTAGGCTGTTATGACATACAGAAAGCTTCCTCATTTTGTATGGAGGAAGGGTTACCATTAATGGACAAGCTACAATATAGCTTGTCCATGGTTGATGGTGTTGTCTTTTTGAAGGGGTTATCTTGCTATCTGAAACTACAAGGTGAATTGTCTTTGCAAAAAAGTTTGCGTTCCTTGTTAGACCTTTCGTTGAAAGGAAAGTTGATTGTATTTACTTTCAATTGTGCTAGTGTACTTTCTAAAATGGACAATCGATTGCAGGCTGCTGGTAGAATTTCTATCGTTGATGGTGAACTATCTTGTCAGCTATCCTTATGTTTCATTAATCCGAAGTTAGCTAGTTCTGTTCCTGCAGGAATCAAAGGTATAAATAAATTGCAGGAAATGGAGACATTCTTGGAAGAAGACAACCCAAGTATCAGTGTTATAACGAAGAAAACTAGAGCTGATTTTTCAAACTCCATGTTCGATATAATTGAGTATTCTTCTGAATATCAGGTATTGGCAGAACAGAATTTGGATTTGGCAAATGTTGGAGAGACCGTTGGAACCGAATCGCAATGGGCGTATCTGTTGAAAGAAATGGAAAATTACGAAGATTGGCATCAATATGTTGTATCTGTATTTGGTTCAAATCTGGCAGATTGCATCAATGGCTTTGCTCTGTATGATAGCAATAAGCGATGGATATATTTCCTGGCATTAGCAACTAGTGGTGTAAAGGGCAATGAGTATTTGACTTATGTTATTTCAAAGTCAAAGACTTTTGATGATTTTATTATGCAGGCTTTCTGTGCCATTTTGAAAATTCCAGTGGGAGATCCAAACTTTCAAAAATATTATGATGAGAGAAAGGTTATAACTTCGAACTTGGCAGATTATTCAGATAGCTTGGATTGCTTTTGTAAGCAAGTCTATGGAAAGGAAGAGGATGGTATTTTCTATCTTACAGATAACACAAGAAAAGAAAAAGAGCATATCATTGAATTAATAGGTAAATACAAATACTCTGCTAGTCAATTGGCAGAAATATTACCAAGAGTTTATGGTGACTTGGCTACGTATCTGAAACCTTATAATTATTCAAATGATTTTCTAAACAGATACTTCACTCAGTATAAATACTGTAAGGTTATTAATTCCATTTCTGATGAGATGACTCAGATGGTTGCAGAACAATCTGTGAAGCGTGAGTATAATGTTTGGTTACAGCCCCGTTCTGTTTATGTGGACAAATTGGAAAAGAATCCTGTAAATTCTGTGTTGTATTTTATGGATGCAATGGGTGCTGAGTATCTAGGCTATTTGCAGAGTAAATGCTTTGACAATGGTTTGGAGTTTTCCGCTAATATTGCTCGTTGTAATTTGCCTTCGATTACTTCAATGAATAAGGAGTTTGAGGTTGATTTTCAACATGCAGGATGCAAGGTGTATAGTAATAAGAATATGGATGAGTTAAAACATGATGGAACTTTTACCTATGACTATGAAGGTAATAAATATCCAATCCATCTTGTTGAAGAAATCGATATCTTGAACAAACTTGTTACTCAGTTAAAAGCAATGCCGAAAGAAGAAACGGCTTATGTTGTTGCTGACCATGGAGCTACTAGGTTGGCAGTTATTAATGAGAAAGAAAACAAGTGGGAAGTTTCTGAAAAAGGAATACACTCTGGAAGGTGTTGCCCGAAAACAGACATTTCAGAGAAGCCACAATATGCAACAGAAGAAAATGATTTCTGGTGTCTTGCTAATTATGATAGATTCAAAGGTGGGCGAAAGGCACTGGTAGAGGTGCATGGTGGTGCTACTTTAGAAGAAGTAGTTGTACCTGTTATTACGGTCAAGAAAAAAAATCATTCTGTGAATTGTAAGCTTGTTGATAATAAGCCTATAATGGTAAGCTTCAAGAAGAAGGCTAGATTGAAATTGTTTGTTGATGTTGATTCTGAGGATATGACGATTTCTGTTAATGGTATTTTCTATGCCTTGAAGAAAACGGAAATAAACTATCAATACTATGCAGAGATGCCAGAGGTAAAAACTGTAGGCGAGTATCTATGTGATGTATATAGAGATGATACCCTTATTGCGAAGAACATAAAGTTTGAAGTAAAGAAGGAGGGTGCATCTGAACGTAAATTCTTTTAAACAATAAAGATGGAGACAAAACTTAAAGAATATTTCGATGATATGGTTGTCTTTAAGGACTTGAAAGAAAGTAATTTCTTCAAGGACTTGAATTTGCCATCGTTCCTTCGTGATTGGCTCTTGAAGATGTTTGAGAACGAGGAAGGTAAGTTTGATGTTGGGGAATTAACCAACTTTGTTAAGACTTATATTCCTTCAAAAACAGAATGGATAGGCATCAAGAATCGTATTGTTGTAGAAAATGAGCGAGTAAAATTGCTTACAAGAATCTCTGTAGATATAAACATTACGACTCATGAAGTTTCGTTTTCATTGCCTGATTTTGGATTGGGTAATAAAGAGACGATTATTGATTCAAATGTGTGGGATGAATGTAAGGATGATTTGATAAAGGCAAAGGAGACATGGGGTGTTGTTGAATTGGGGTATCGTTATCCTGAAGGTAAAATAAAGGGAAAGATAAAACTCATTAGCTTCCAAAACTTTTGCCCATACGAGATTGACCTTGACTACTATAAGGATGTTAGAAAGGAATTCTCAATTCATGAATGGATTGATGTTTTGTTGGGAGCAATAGACTATAATGCTTCGGGATATGAAGACGAGCATCAGAAGCTAGCAATGCTGACACGACTATTGCCATTCGTGGAGAAAAGATTGAATCTGATAGAACTTGCACCGAAGGGTACTGGTAAGTCGTACTTGTTTGGTGGAGTTAGCCGCTATGGTTATCTATCTGCGGGTAAGATGACACGAGCAAAATTGTTCTACGATTTGGCACGTCGTGAGGAAGGACTGGTTTTTTATCACGACTATATTGCTTTTGATGAGATTCAGAAGGTAGAGTTTGATAATGTCAATGAAATGACTCAAACGCTTCAAGGCTATATGGAGCAGGGAACGGTGAAAATCGGCGATAAGGATGATGTTGCTGATGCAGGCTTTGTTATGTTAGGAAACATTGATGAGGCGAAGATGGATGAATATCAGAATATGTTTGAGGATTTGCCGTCTTTGTTCCGAACTAGTGCTTTGATGGATCGTATTCATGGATTTATCAAGGGCTGGGATATTCCTCGTATGAATGAGGGGCTGAAAATATCTGGTTGGGCATTAAACTCGGAATATTTCTCATCCATCATGCACTTGTTGCGTGACGATATATCTTATCGTGCCATCGTTGATAGAATGGTGGAGTATCCTGCTAATGCAGATACACGTGATACGGAAGCAATTAAGCGTATAGCTACGGCTTATTTGAAATTACTGTTTCCTCATGTGCGTTCTATGCAAGATATTAAAGCATCGGAATTCAATGCTTATTGCTTGACACCTGCTAGAAAGATGCGCCAAATAATAGTTAGACAAATGGGTATGATTGATTTGCAGTATAAAGGCAAGAATGTACCAACTTTTTTAATTCGTGATTATGAGTAAAGTATATAGTTGTATAGCATGTGGTAAGAAATGTCTTGATAAGGATACAATAGGTATCAACAAGAAATTACTTGGTGAGGACATTACATCCTTTTACTGTATGGATTGTTTGGCAGATTATCTTGGTTGTGAGGTTCAAGACATATTGGATAAAATAGAAGAATTCAAAGAGGAAGGCTGTAAACTCTTTAGTTAAAAGGAGGTTTTATGAAAGAATATGTATATGCTGATAATGCAGCTACGACTCGTCTAAGCAATAAGGCTTTTGAGAGCATGTTGCCGTACTTACAAAATGAGTACGGCAATGCTTCTCAGTTATATTCTTTTGCTCGTTTTCCGAAGAAGGCATTAAAAGAGGCAAGACAAGTTATAGCTAATTGCATAGGTGCGCAGCCTGGTGAAATCTTTTTTACTTCTTGTGGTACTGAGAGTGACAATTGGGTTATTAATGGTGCTGTTCAACAATATCTGCCTATAGTTACTTCTTCTATTGAGCATCATGCGATATTAAGATCTTGTGAGTCAGCAAAACTATGTGGATGTTCTGTCTCATTATTGCCTGTAACTAAAGAGGGTATAGTTCTTTCATCCTCCGTTAAAGAGGTGGTACACTCATCTCGTGGTTTATTGTCTGTAATGTATGCAAACAATGAAATAGGAACAATTCAGCCGATAAAAGAATTGGCAACAATTGCTCACGAAAATGGTTGGTTGATGCATACAGATGCTGTTCAAGCTATGGGGCATACTCGAATTAATGTTCGAGAGTTGGGGGTGGATATGCTCTCTGCATCTGCACATAAGTTTAATGGTCCAAAGGGGATTGGCTTTCTTTATATTAAAGAAGGAATCAATTGGCCTTCACTGATAAAAGGAGGTGCGCAAGAGAAAGGACTGAGAGCCGGTACAGAGAATGTTGCCTCGATTATGGGTATGGCTACTGCCTTAGAAGAGAATGTCGCTTCAGTCAGTGAAAATGAAGCCTATTTGTCTCATTTGGAAAAGATGCTCATTTCGAATTTGTCTGATTCGGGTGTCTTATTCTATAGAAATGGCGCAGGTAATCACATTAGGGGAAATATCAGTCTATCTTTTCCTAATCGAAGCGGAGAAGCAATTATGCATAGACTTGATTTAAAAGGAATCTGTGTTTCGACAGGTTCTGCCTGTGATAGCCAAGATACTCAAGTATCTCATGTATTGAAAGCTATCGGCTTAGAAGAAACTTTAGCAAAGGGAACCATTCGTATATCTTTAGGTAAGTATAATACGGAACAAGATGTTATGAGGATTGTTCAGGAATTAACTAGAATTTTGAAATAACAAGGTTTCCTGTACAGTAACAACAAACGGTGGAGGCTTATCATTAGCCTTCACCGTTTCTTCCAGTTTATGCTTGGTGGAATCGAAAAGTTGGTGGGGTTCATCAGATGAAGGTCACCAAACCTAAATGTCTTGAAAACAAAGACTTGAAAAATAGATATTGTGGCATATTTCATGAAAAAGGGTTAAACTGCAAGTAGGGAAGTAATCAAATCTTATGATTTTTAACATAGATAATCACAATTATAGTTGTTTAGCAAAAGTTTTCTGCTCAAAAATTGTAGATATCGAATAAATATATTATCTTTGCCATGTGTTTTTAAAAATAGAATTATGAATAAGAAACAATCCACATTAAAAGTAGATAGCATACTGGAGTACTATGACAATCCCCAATTGCTAACCGCAAGGGATTGTTTTGATACCTTGTATTTGTGTTTGCTGTATGAAGATACTCCCGAATGCAAATATACGGCAATTCGTATTTCTAGTAAAAGATTGCAGGATTTTTGCATGGGAAAGAAGGACTTGCGTTCTTTGTTCTTATCTCCTGAAGGTAATCTGGAGTACTTCGATGCAAGGTGTTCTGGTAATACTCTTGTGCTGGATCCTAAAACAAGCACAACTATATCAGAAGAGCGTTTGCCTGATGAAGGCTATTATCTGGAAACTTCTGGTAAGAAAAGCATCGTGGTTGATATTCCTGTGGATAATAAAAATAAACTTGATTATGGAGTATTATAGAATAAACAAAGTTTGGGTAGATGATGCTCATGTTTGGGCAGAAACTGCGAATGGTTGGAAGGCGAACTATCCTTTTAATCGATGGAGTTGTCTGGCAAAGGCTACAACGGAACAGCGTCAGAGGTTCTTTCTTAGTCGTTATGGAATTCATTGGCCTGAACTAGATGAAGATCTTAGTTTCTCTGGTCTGTTTTCTGATGCTGGTCTTTGCAACAGCAAAGATGATGAGAATGCGATTTATTATAGCGCAAACTAATCGGATAGATTTTGTAAGCGTAGCAATAGTGGTATGATTAAAAAGCAGAAGTTATGAATAGTGATAATATTGATTTTGTAACATATTGCATTGGCAACTTATCTCGCAGATTGGGATTGAATGCTCGTGATGTATATCAGCGTCTAAAGACTTCTGGTATACTTACTGGTTATATTATCCCAAGCTATGATGTGCTCCATACTTTTAGCAAGGAGTATCTGATGGAAGATCTTATTGATTTCATGAAAGAGAAAGGAGTGCTCTAGAATAATGAAACTAAGTTTATTGGTTATATCCATGTTTGCTGCCATGGCGTTGCCTGCCTCCTCGCAGGAGGATAGCACCAAGACTATACACCGCATCGCACTGGATGCGGTGCCATCTACCATATTTCATACTAACGAGTTTCTGCGTGGAGGGAATGATGAGGCTCGGACGATGAATCACGACATGACTTTTACGCTGAAGTATGCCTTCATGAATAAGGAGGAGGTGAGACCTGGCTCCATCTATCAGGGGGCGTATCAGGGTGTAGGCTTGGCTAGACATGAGTTTAACCAGTGGCTGGCAAATCCGATATCCGTGTATCTGTTTCAGGGGGCACCGATTGTGAACCTATCCCGCAGGGTGTCGCTCAACTATGAGTGGAACCTGGGTATGGCGTTCGGATGGAATGCCTATGACGAGCTGAACAATCCTGAAAACAAGGTGATTGGCTCAAAGGCAACGGCATATATTGATGTTGATGTGTATATGAAGTGGATGCTCTCGAAATATCTAGACCTGAATGCCGGTATTTCGCTGACTCATTTCTCTAATGGCAACACCACTTATCCTAACATGGGACTTAACACAGGCGGCATAAGATTGGGACTGGCTTATTACATCAACCGGCAACCGTTGGCTGTGCCGAAGGTGGAGCGGGAGAAACTGCCGGATAGCCGTGGCCTTTACACGGATGTGGTATTGTATGGCGCCTGGAAGCAGGGTATTGCCCATGATGGGGTGTCGAGCTATCTGCTGGATGGCAAGTATGCCGTGATGGGCTTCAATGTAAACCCGATGTACCGGTTGAACCCGTGGCTGAGTTTGGGTGCTTCGCTTGATGGTGTGTACGACCGTTCGGCTAGCAGGGAGAATGATCCTTGGGGCGAGGTGGTGAATCATAAGTTTAGTACCCAGGCTGGTCTGGGCCTTTCTGCTCGTGGCGAGTTTGCCATGCCTTATTTCAGCATCAACTTTGGTGCGGGAACCTATCTGCTTGGCAATCGCAACGATTTCAGGGGTGTATATGAGGTGCTTGCCCTGAAGATTCATGTGAGCCGACGTGCTATGCTGCACATCGGCTACAGTCTGGTGGATTTCAAGACTCCTAACAATCTGATGCTAGGCTTGGGTTGGCGATTTGGCGGCAACTAATGTTTTTTTCGAAAGAAATAACAGGTAAACTTTTTCTCCTTTCAATCTTTTTTTGTACTTTTGCACCATCAATTTAATTGAAGAAGAAGTCTGATTTTAAAAAATAGAAAAAGATATGGCTGATAAAGATATGAAATGGAAGACGCTCTCGCAGAAGTATCTGATAGAGAAGCCTTGGCTCACGGCACGAGTGGATAAGGTGGAATTGCCTACGGGTGCCATCATCGATGAATATTACGTGCTGGAATATCCTGACTGGGTAAATACCATCGCCATTACGAAGAAGGGAGAGTTCGTCTTCGTTCGCCAGTATCGCTATGCGATAGGGAAGACGGTGAATGAACTCTGTGCCGGAGTGATAGAGAAGGGCGAGGATCCGATGGTGGCTGCCAAGCGAGAACTGATGGAAGAGACTGGATTCGGTGGCGGAAACTGGCAGAAGTGGATGACGATTTCTGCCAACCCAAGCACGCATACCAATCTTACCCATTGTTATCTGGCTACGGATGTGGAGCGCATGGATGTACAGCATCTGGACCAGGCTGAGGATATCGAGGTTCGCCTCTTCTCCAGGGATGAAGTGATGGAAATGCTGGAGAAGGGAGAAATCTGGCAAAGCCTGATGGCCGCTCCGCTCTGGAAGTATTTTGCGAAAGCAAAGTAAGCTGCAGGGCTTCATTTATAAAAGCCAAGTAAATATTAGACATTAAACAATAAACATTATAAAGATGGTAATAGATTTCGAAAAGATTGCTGAGGCTCATTTGGAGGGCTTCAAGGGTGGACAGGGTAAACTCGATACTCGTAACTATGTGGATGACAAGGTGAAGATTATGTATTCTACCTTGCGTCCGGGTGCATCAACTGGTCTTCATACTCATGAGGGCAACTGCGAGATTATCTATGTGGTAAGCGGCACTGCTACTTTCCATTATGATGATACCGTGGAGGAGGTTCGACAGGGACAGGTGCATTACTGCCCGATGAACCACGCTCATTATATGGAGAATCTCACCGACCATGATCTGGTGTATCTCGCCATTGTGCCTGAGCATCATTAATATCCCTGGAGTATCAGGGAAAAACACATCATATTCCTCAAGGAAAACGAAAAAAGAAAGTCCAACTCGGATGCCTCTCATTCAGAAAGGCTCCAAGCTGGACTTTCGTCATTTCTCTCTCTCTTTTATATTGCTATAGTCATCTGTTTTTTATCTAAAAGAATATGCTGCTGATTATAGTTTCTCGCAGAACTCGATTTTCTCCTTGTTTGGCCCCTCGATGGTGAAGAACTTTACACCGTTCTCCCAGAAAGGGAGACCATTTACCTGCTGATCCAGCATCTTGAAGGTTCCGGCTTCCTTTACTACCTGGAAGAGATCCTCTATGTTCTTTACATCGATGGCGATGTGGTCGATGGCTCCATATTCCATCTTTGCCTGATGGTTCTGATAGGTCTCGATGATGAGATTGTGGAGCTGGAGGAAGGCTACTTCCTCGGTGCCGTTCACTGTGCGGAGGGCTGTCTCGAAGCCCAGGGCATGATAAAACTCAATGGTCTTGTTGATGTCGTTGGTAGGAATGCCGATGTGCTGCACGCCTGTTGTAAATTCTTTGATCTTCATAATGAATTTGTGTTTAGATGATTGTTATGATAAAACTTTCTGTGTTTTTTTGAAGATTTAGAAGCGGATGATTTCTGCTCCAATCTGGAAATAGCTCTCGTTGCTCTGCGGATTCCACATGCCCTTGGCGTAAACCGGAACGGTGTAGTTGCCGAGCTTGAGATCGTGGGTGGCTTGCAGTGGTACGTGAACGATGCCTGCCGTGGTTCCGAAGAAGTGGGCATCCTCGCCAGATCTGTTCAGGGCGAAGGCTCCACCTACTCCTGCATCTACCTTCCAGCCATCCTTCTGGTAGATAGGGTATTCCGCATAGGCGAAGGTGGAATATTTCTGCTTCGTATTGTCGCTGTTGCGGTCGCGTCCGAAGACTACCGTTGACCAGCTCAGGAGCAGTGGAAACTTCTCGTCCTGAAACCGGTAGCTTAATGTAGCATCGAGGAATCGGCCCGTGGTATGAGCAGAGTAGTTCCAGTATTCCTTATTATTATAGCTGGCGCCAGGGGAGAAGTTGTAGGTGTCCCACAGGGCGAATCCCCAACCGCCAGCCTTCAGATTCAGATAATGGTTAAACTCCTTGTAGGAGCCTTCCGAGTTGCAGCCACCCCAAAGTCCCACGGTAACGTGGTCGTTGACCATCGTATAGCTCAGGTCGGTGAGGAGGACGATGCCGTCGGAAACTTCCATGCCACGCCACAGATGATTGTTCTGCACGTTGGCTTTCAGATGGAGCTGTGCCTGGGCGTTTCCCAGGCAAGCAGCCATCATCAAAACAATAACTACAATTCTTTTCATGGTTTTACTACAAAATAAACTTTTTGAACCTAACTAAAACTTACTAAAACAAACTAATAACTTATTGAACCTTATAAACCTTCACTAAAAAATCAAAATTAACGAAACGTATATTTATATGAAAATAATCTTCGCAATAACTTTGGGCAAATGTGGCTTTACTTGGTAAATTCATCAGGCAAAACAGGTATGGCTCCATTCTGTGTACAGACGAATGCCGAAACCTTTACAGCCAATTCGTGAGCTTCCTTTACGCTCTTGCCCTTCAGGATGCTTGCCACGAATGCACCTGTGAATGAATCGCCTGCACCCACTGTGTCTGCCACTTCCACCTTTGGTGTCTCTATAAACGAAACTTCGCCAGGGGTGAACACATAACTGCCGTTTACACCGCAGGTAAGAATGAGCATCTTCAGATTGTACTTGCCCAAGAGGAGCCAGCATTTGTTCTCCAGGTCGATGCCCGGATAACCGAAGATGCGGCTTACGGTAATCAATTCCTCGTCGTTGATCTTGAGGATGTTGCATCGCTTGATGCTCTCGGTGATAATTTCCTTGGTATAGAATCCCTGACGGAGATTGATATCGAAGATTTTGAGGATTCCTTCTTCCTTCGGCATGTTATCAAGGAAGCGGTAGATGGTGTTGCGGGAAACCTCGTTGCGCTGAGCCAGCGAACCGAAGCAGGCTGCGGTGCAATTCTTTGCCAACTTCTCCAGGGCTGGCGTGTAGGGGATGTTGTCCCAGGCTGCTCCCTCCTTGATGTCGTAGCAAGGAATGCCGTTGGCATCGAGTGAAACCTGGACGGTGCCTGTAGGGTAGGCTACCTTGTCTATCTGATAGTTGAGATGGTGATCGTTGAGTTCCTTCTCCAGTTCCTTGCCCAGCTCATCATCGCCTATTGCGCTGACCGCACAGCTATTGAGTCCGAACTGTGAAACGTGGTAAGCAAAGTTGGCTGGAGCGCCACCTAGCTTCTTTCCTTCTGGAAGCACATCGAAGAGTGCCTCACCGATACCTATCACTGATTGTTTCTTTTCCATTGTCATTTTTACTTTAAGAATGTTAGAGATGTTACTTGATTTCTGTTGCAAAGGTAGCATTTTTCAGCTACCTTCACAAAGAAAAATCATCTAAACTTTCTGCAAACGTTCCCGCAATCGTTTCCAATTTCTGCAATCGTTTGCAGTATGTTTCTTCTCTTCAATCCTTTACTTCTTCTCTCCAGGTTTCTGTTCGAAATCGATGAGAACCTTCATGCTGGTTTCGCGATGGGTGTCGATAAACTTATAGGCATCATCGTATTCTTCGAAGGCGAAGCGGTTGCTTACGAGTGGCTTAAGGTTGACGATGCCCTTGTTGACATAATCGATGGCTGTGAGATAATCTTCGTGGCGATACATCATTGAACCGATGAGTCTCAACTCATGCTCGCCCAGATAGAACATGCTGAGGGCTGGGTCCTTGGCAAAGACAGCCACAACCACGATGTCGCTACCTTTCTCGATGGTCTCCATCAGCGAACGGATGGAAACTTCTACACCTGCTACCTCGAAACCTACCTGATAGCCTTCCTCACCGAAGAGTTCCTGGGCTGCCTCCTTCAAGGTCTTCTTGGTGATGTTGAGGGTATGCTTGATGCCGCATTCGCGAGCCTTAGCCAGGCGAAGGTCGCTTACATCGGTAATGAGTACATTCTTGGCACCACGGGCAATGCAGAACTGGGCTATGAGGTTGCCGATGGTTCCTGCACCGCTCACTACTACATTCTTGCCCTTTACATCGGTGCGGTTGCTGGCATGGGCACCAACGGCTGAAGGCTCAATCATGGCACCATAGTCGAGGCTCATGCCTTCCGGCAACTTAGCCACGCGGTCGTCATCTACTACGAAGAAATCCTGTGCTGCACCATCTGCCTGGAAAGCCTGAACACGCAGGTGCTCACAAACATTATACTGTCCGCGCTTGCAAGGGTTGCACTTGCCGCAAACCAACTGTGGGCGAGCAGTGATGTGGTCGCCAGGCTTGCAGACGGTAACTTCGCTGCCTACAGCCATAACCACTCCTGAGTACTCATGTCCCTGAACCACTGGGTAGAAGGTGGCTGGGTGAAGACCGTGGTAAGAGTGAATCTCGCTACCGCAGATGCCGATGCGCTTGATGTTGACGAGAACCTGATGAGCAGTTAAGTCTGCTGCCTTTGGTTCTGCTACTTCCTTGAACTCGATATGCTTTGGTTCTACCAATATTGCCTGTCTCATGATTATAATGTTTTAAAAATGTTATTGTTATGTTGGTGGGATAAAAGATCCCGGTTTATCTTTATTTCTTTTTATTTCTTTTTGTTTTCCAGATCTGCCATAATCTGCTTGTATTGCTTCTTGTTGAGCTTGTAGAAGCAGAGGCATCCTGCGGTGACAATCCACAAAACTCCAGGAATGGTGCTGAAGGCGTGGTGCATAATGCTCAATACTTCCGGATTCTGCATGGTATTGCTTACGTATCCTGCGCTGCCCAGGGCAATGGCGAGAAGCGATGTGCCGAGTGCCATTCCTATCTTGTTGCCCAGCGAGATGAAGGCGTATTGGAAACCGTCGTTTCTGATGCCCGTCTTCCACTCGCCATACTCCACACAGTCGGGGATGATGGCATAGATGGCTGTATTGAAGCCTGAGAAGAAGAACCACGACAAAGCTGAGAACAGATAGAACATAATGGCGCTGCCGTTAGGGCTGAAGAAGTACAGACCTATCATCGTAATACCGGTGAGGAAGGCGAAGATGGCTGCCGTGTAACCCTTGTTGCCCGTTTTTCTGAATACCAGAGGGAAGCAGGCGGCACCTATGATACTTGGCACGATGATGGCCATGGAATAGTAGGAGAAGAGTGTTGCCGAACCTTCTACATAAGTGAAATAGTAGAGCATGTCGGCGTTGCGTCCGTAGTGGATGAAACCGAAGAGCAACTGTCCCAGAAGGGCGAGCAGATAGGGCTTGTTTTTCATCACGGAACGAAGCTGCACCTTTAATGGGAGCTTCTGTCCCACAGGAACTTCTACCACTTCCTTGGTCTTGTGGAAGCAGAACAGATGGCAGGCAGCGAAGATGATGCCGTAGAGTACAGCCACAGCCAGATAACCATATTTGGTATCGCCTGCGCCAAACCAGCTGATGAGCGGAACGGTTACGATGTTGATTACTCCGATGGCCATCATGGCGCTCACCGAACGGCTGGTGTTGAGCTTGGCTCTCTCATCGATGTCTTGTGTCATGGCTCCGCAGAGTGTGCCGTAAGGCAGGTTTACGCAGGTATATCCCAGCACCAGGATGCAGTAGGTTACTGCCATATAGATAATCTTGGCGGTCTGGCTCCATTCCGGATGTGCCCAGAAAGTGAGTATCAGTACCAGTGCCGTGATAGGAGCTCCGAAGAGCAGCCATGGGCGGAATCGTCCCCATCGGGTGTGGGTCTTATCGGTAAGTGTGCCGATGATTGGGTCGTTGATGGCATCCCAGAATCGGGAAACAAGCATCAGGGTTGCTACGGCACTCATGCTGATTCCGAACACATCGGTGTAGAAAATCATGAGGAAGTTGCCCACGAACATCCAACTGAAGTTGCAGCCCACATCGCCCATGCCATAGGCGAGCTTACTGATGAAGGGAACCTTTCCCTGTGAATTGTTCTCTAGCGAAGTGTTCGCTTGAAATTTAGAATCTTGTTCCATATCCTTTTTCTTAGGTTTGATTGTGATACTTAATGTTGTTTATTCTTTGTTTTGTGTAGGAATAGAGCGATTTGAAAAATCGTTTTTCCTTTTCACGTTGCAAAGATAGAACGATTTTGCAGAAGAAACAAGAAAAAAAACGACTCTTTTTTCGCAACCGTTCCCGCAACCGTTCCCATTTTCCGCAACCGTTCCCAAAAAGATTTCTCTGTTTTTTGTTGTTGCTTTCATGGAAAATAAGTATCTTTGCGGGCGCATTTAACAAGAAAGAAAAAGAGATATGGCAAAATATGTAACCATCATGGATATTGCAAGGGAACTGGGGATTTCCAAGTCCACCGTTTCGCGTGCTCTTTCGGGAGATACTGGTAATGTGAAGGCGGAAACCTTGCAGAAGATATTGGCAACTGCCGAGCGGATGGGCTATCATCGCAACGAACTGGCTGTGAACTTTCGCCAGCAGAGTACCCATAACATCGGCATCATCATCCCCGAAATCGTAACAACGTTCTATATGACCTTTATCAATGATGCTCAAGCCATCTTGCGCAAGCAGGGGTATAAGGTGATGATTGCCATCTCTAACGAGAATCCTGAGCAGGAGAGAGAGAACATTCTGATGATGGAGCAGCTGCGTGTGGATGGCATCCTGATGAGTGCATGCGACAAGGAGCATAATGTGGACCTATATAATAAGGTGATAGAAAGGGGCATTCCCATCGTGTTTTTCGATAGAACGGTGGAGAAGGTAAAGGCTTCACAGGTGCACATGGACGATTACATCATGTCGTTTTTCATGGTGGAGGCTTTGTTGCGCAAGGGCTATAAGCATATTATTCATATCCCGGGACCTGCTTATATCCGAAACAGCTATGAACGATTGAGGGGCTATCGGGATGCGCTGGAAAAGTTTCATATAGAGTATCAGGCGCAAGATGTCTTGTCGCCAGCCTTGTCGGCAGAAGAGGGTAGTTGGGTGATGGAGCGTTTCCTGGAGAAGAATGTATCCTTTGATGCGGTCTTTGGCTTTACGGAGACTGCTGTGTTGGGAGCCAAGAGTGCTATCCAGAAGCGTGGCTTGCGCATTCCGGAGGATGTGGCGCTTTGCTGCATGTCGGGCACAGCCTTGGCTACCTTGGTTCATCCTCAGTTGACGGTAGTGGAACAGCCTATTGAGAAAATGGCGCAGGAAAGTTGCCGATTGCTGCTGGAGCATATTGCCGAAGGTTATAGAAGGATAGAGGAAATTGCATTGAGAGGTGAAACCGTGATAAGGGAATCTACTTAATAAAGGTATCGACTTCTGGAATCTGCATAAAAAAAGCTGTTTTCAGAAAACAGTGTAAAAGAAGCTGTTTTTGAAAACAGTGTAAAAGAAACGGGTGTATCATCTATATTTATTGAATGATACACCCGTTTTCTATCTCTTTATCTTAGCTTTTAAACTTAATCTATCGCCTTATCTTAAGCTTCCTCTTCCTCTTCTTCATTCTCCAGCAAGTCGGTGCCGAGGTGAGTGGTCTGCTCACGCTTTAAACGGTCGCGCACCTCCTTAGGCTTGGTGGCGTAGGTAATCATTCGGATAGAATCGTTATAGCTTACGTACTTCCAGAGCCAGTTGAGCATTACCATTACCTTGTTCTTTACGCCAAGGATAGAGCGGAGGTGAACTACCAGCCACAATACCCAGGCAAAGAAGCCCTGGCTGTGGAACTTGCCAAGCTCTACCACAGCCTTGTGTCTTCCGATGGTAGCCATAGAACCCAGGTTCTTGTAGCGGAAAGGCTTGAGCTGGGAATCAGTGGCTCCCTCGGCAATCTTCTGGATATTCTTAGCCAGGAGTGCTGCCTGCTGAATGGCTACCTGAGCCAACTGTGGATGACCGCCAGGATAAGCTGGGTCTGTGGTCTGGATACACTGGTCGCCGATGGCGAAGAGACCGTCCATGCCAGGGATGCGGTTGAATTCATCTACTACGATTCGGAAACCACGGCCCAGATGGTCGCCATCGATACCCGTGATAGGCTGTGCCTTTACACCTGATACCCAGAGGAATGTGCGGGTAGGAATCTCCTGACCGTCCTTCATCAGAACCTTGTGGTCCTTGTAGTCGGTTACCATTTTGCCAAACTGTACATCCACACCCATGCTGGTAAGGAATTCGTATGCTTTCTTAGAAGAGTCCTGTGACATTCCGGCGAGCAGTCTGTCGCCCGCTTCCAGGAGATAGATGTGCATCAGAGATGAGTCCATATCAGGATAATCATAAGGAATCACGTAGCGCTTCATTTCAGAGAGGGCTCCGGCAATCTCTACACCTGTGGCACCACCGCCCACAATGACCACGTTCAGGAGTTCCTGTCGCTCCTCTTCTGTGGCACAGGTCAATGCACGCTCCAGGTTACTCAGCACGGCGTTGCGCAATCCCATTGCTTCAGAAACGGTCTTCATCGGAATCGCCCATTTCTCGATGTTGGCATTGCCATAGAAATTGGTGGTGGTTCCTGCTGCGAACACTAGGTAATCGTACTCAATCTTACCGATGGAAGTCTGCAGAATCTTCTTGTCTGGGAATACGGCTCTCGCTTCTGCCATGCGGAAGTAGAAGTTCTTGCGCTTGCGGAAAATCTGGCGGAACGGGAAGGAGATGGAACTTGGGTCGATACCTGCCGAAGCTATCTGATAGATAAGCGGAGGGAACTGATGGAAATTGTTCTTATCGATCAACACCACCTGCAGGTTTGCATTGCAGAGATCTTCTGCCAAACGAAGACCACCGAGTCCGCCACCTACGATAACAACTCTCTTCAACTGATTTCTCTTGATATTAATACTCATAACTACTGCTGTTTGTTTGGAATAACTAAATACATATATTTGCTGAAAATTCTATTCTTAGAAGGCATATAGCCTAGTCATCGCTGAAAATTCGACTGCAAAGGTACAACTTTTTTATGAGGTGGCAAAGGAAGATGGGTAGAAATATGGGATTGAAGCTTGTTGCAATCGTTCTCATTTTATATTCTTGTAAATGATGTTGCAGAATGTAATATGCAGATAGCATTTTGATACTTGTTCTTATCTTTTTTCAAGAAATGTTTTTGATTTTCAAGGAAATGTTGTACTTTTGCATCGACAACTTCAATATTCGAACGTTTATCTTATAAAAACATAATAATGAAACATGTAACTATCAAGGATATAGCCCGTTCGCTCTGCATTTCGGTCTCCACCGTTTCCAGAGCGTTGACGGATGACAAGAACATTCGCAAGGAGACGCGCGAGATGGTGGTAGAGGAGGCTAAGCGACTCGGCTACAAGCGCAATCCGGTGGCGATGAACCTGAAGATGGGACGTACGAACACCATTGGTGTCATCGTGCCGGAGATGCACACCCCTTATGCTTCGCAGGTGATTAACGGAATACAGGAGGTGCTCTACAAGAAGAACCAGAAGGTGATGATTGCCGAGAGCGATGAGAAGCCGGAGCGGGAACTGGAGAACCTGAAGATGATGGAGCAGTTTATGGTAGATGGGCTGATTGTGAGCCTCTGCAGCTATCGCAAGAATATAGAAATGTATCAGCAGTTGGCGGCAGATGGTATGGCGATTGTCTTCTACGACCGCATTCCGTATGGATTGAAGATGTCGCAGGTTGTGGTGAATGATAATGTAGATTCTTATTTCATGGTGGAGCATCTGATTCGCCTGGGCAGGAAGCGCATCGTCTATCTGCAGGGACCCGACGACATTTACAATGCCTATCAGCGAGGCTTGGGTTATCGTGAGGCGATGGAGAAATTCCATCTCTTCGATCCTTCGCTGATCGTGAAGACGGGAATGACCTTCAAGGATGGAGCCGATGCCATCGACCGCCTTAAATATAATAAGGTGGAATTTGATGCCGTCTTCGCCTTTACTGATACTTTGGCGATAGGTGCGCAGAATCGGCTCCGTGCCTTAGGCAAACGAGTGCCGGAAGAGATTTTTGTGGCTGGTTTTTCGGGCACCGAACTATCAACCATTGTATCTCCGCAGATTACTACCATGGAGCCTCCGCTGGAGGAGATGGGCAGAAAGGCGGCAGAACTGGTGATGGAGAAAATCAACAATCCGGAGATGGAGGACAGGCAGGTGGTGCTGAAGACCACGATGCAATGTAGGGAATCTACGGGAGAATAGTATTTAAAACGTTTGCAGAAATTGGGAACGTTTGCGGGAACGTTTGCAAGGTTTTTTCGAAAAAAATATCTTTTTATCTCGAAAAAACGAACTATCTTTGCCATCGAAAACGAGAGACAGGCTTGCTGGAGAGACACATCCAGGTGGCTTGCTTTCGGAAAGTGTAAACAATTAAATAATAACAGCTAACAATAAAAGAATTATGGCAAATTTAGTAAATGCAAACGCAGCAAATGCAACTCAGGTAGTGAATGGTTATGCTTATAACCGCAGTTTGGTAAAGGCAGGTATCCTGCACTTCGGAGTAGGTAACTTCCATCGTGCTCACCTGGAGTTTATGACCAATATGCTCCTCGAGAACAATACCCAGCAGAACTGGGGCATCTGTGGAGCAATGATTCTCCCAGGCGATGAGCGTCTCTACCACGCCCTGAAGAAGCAGGACGGTGAATACACCCTTACCGTATGTGGACGCGACGACAGTATCCAGGTTTATCAGTTGGGTGCGCTCGTAGAACTCTATTGGGGTATTGAGGAGCAGGAGCAGATTCTGGACAAGATTGCGTCTAAGGATATTAAGATCATCACCCTTACTATCACCGAGGGCGGATACAATATTTCTCGTCAGAGTGGCGAATTTATACTCGACAATGCGCAGGTAGCTCACGATATCGAGAACCCAGCCAAGCCGGTTACAGCCTTCGGATATGTAGCCGAGGGATTGCGTCGCCGCAAGGCTGCAGGCAATGGTCCTATCACCATCCTCTCCTGCGATAATCTGCAGCATAATGGCAATACAGCCCGTAAGGCTTTCATGACTTTCGTGGGAGCTCAGGACAAGGAACTCGCTGCCTGGATGGAGGAGAACGTTACCTTCCCTAACTCAATGGTTGACCGCATTACTCCAGCTACCCGTCCTGCCGACATCGAGCGACTGAATGCTCAGAACGGAACCTGCGATGAGGCTCCTGTTTATTGTGAGGATTTCATCCAGTGGGTAGTAGAGGATAATTTTGCAGCCGGTCGCCCAGCATGGGAAACCGTGGGTGCTCAGATGACCGACGATGTGACTGCCTTCGAGAATATGAAGCTTTCTCTCTTGAATGCTTCTCATACATTGCTCTCTTATCCATCTTTCCTTGGCGGTTACCGCAAGGTAGATGCAGCTATGCACGATGAGAGAATCCGTAAGTTTGTACGTGCCTTCATGGATGAAGACATCACTCCTTACGTGCCAGCTCCAAAGGATACTGATCTGGAGGCATACAAGCAGTGCCTGGTAGAGCGTTTCGGCAACCGCATGGTCAGCGACCAGGTGGCTCGTCTCTGCTTCGATGGTGCCAGCAAGTTCCCTGTTTATGTGATGCCGAACCTGGAGAAGATGATTGCTGATGATGCTTCTGGCAAGCGTCAGGATGTGGAGTTCAAGCGTGTGGCTTACCTCTTTGCTGCTTACCGTCATTATCTGAAGTATCAGGTGGATGACAATGGCGATGCTTTCGAAGTGGCTGATCCATGGCTCACCATGGATGACCATAAGGCCATTGACAGCGATGATGCCCTCGATTTCCTCGGTATCTCTGCCTTTACAAGCACCGATCTCAAGGCCGCTTCTCATTTCGTAGAGCTTTACCAGAAGATGGTGGAAGACATCAAGGCAAAGGGTGCCATGAAGGTTTTGGAAGAAGAAATCTTGTAACTTAGAGAATAGTTTTTGGGAATAAAAGTCAGGTGTTTTGAATGGATTGTATAATTCATCGAAATACCTGACGATAGTGTAACTTTCTCTCATTTAAACCTAGATAAACATGAAACAATCGATAACACTCAAGAGTGCAGGACCATTTCTGCTCCTGACATTCATCTATTTTATAGTGGGCTTCCTCACCACCGTCAACGGTCAGTGTCAGGGTCCCTTGAAGATAGCCTTCCTCTCAGAGGTTACCACTACCAAGAACTCCCTGGCAACGCTCATCTCCTTCGCCTTCTTTCTGGGCTATCTGCTCAATAGTGCGAAGACGGGACGCTTGCTTAATAAGGTGGGCTATAAGAAGACGCTCATCCGTTCGATGCTGGTAATGGTGCTGGGTCTCGCCTTCTATCTTGCTTCGGCGCTGATTGCTGAATATTGGGGTGGGGCAGGTGTGCATCTTTCTCAGGATTTCGTGCCATTCGGATATTTCGTTTTCCTTTTCGGATCTTATCTGATGGGTACGTCAGCAGCTATGCTTCAGGTGGTTATCAATCCTTACATTGCAGCCTATCCTTTGCCGGGAACTCAACCTGTACAGCGCATGAATTTTACTTGTGCGGTGAATTCATTCGGTACTACCATAGCTCCTTTCTTCGTGACGGGCGTGATGTTTGCAGGTGTGTCTCTGGACAGTGTTTCGGCCGATCAGCTCACCATTCCATTCCTGGTAATGATGCTCATCATCGCCTTTACCACATGGAGCACGTCAAGAGCGAATCTCCCTGATATTGAGGGTACAAAAGAGAATTCTGCGAATGAAAATTCCGATGGTGTGACAACTGCTGCAGCTGATTCCAGAAATGCGAAGAAGCGCAGCATCTGGTCGTTCCGCCATTTGAAATATGGTGTGATTACCATCTTCTTTTATGTAGGAACCGAGGTGGGAATCGGCAACAATATGAATCTCCATGCAATGGATCTGATGGGGCATGGTTTCAATCTTTCGCCAGCCCTTCTTGCCACGCTCTATTGGGGTGGGTTCATGATAGGCAGAATGGTTTCTGCCGGTTTGAAGAACGTGGCACCTCGCCCTATGCTCATCACCGTTACGGTGGCGGCAATCGTATTGATGTCTGTTTCCATGTTTACCGAGAATCTCTGGCTGATGGCTGCTGTGGTATTATTTCATAGTGTGATGTGGAGTTGCATCTTTACTTTGGCGGTGGATGGCTTGAAGGAATATACTTCCAAGGCTTCGGGCGTATTCATGATGGGTGTTTTCGGTGGTGCCGTCTTTCCTGTGATTCAGGGATTGCTTGCCGACTATATCGGTTCATGGCAGTTTACCTGGCTCGTCCCTCTCTTCTGCGAGTTCGTTATCCTCTGGTACGGACTTGTGGGTTACAAGAAACAGGAAGTATAAAAGGCAATAGTTATAATAGACATAAAAACCGGGATGTTTCCTATTCGAAGCATCCCGGTTTTTCTATCTCTTCAATTTCTTTTTTTTATCATTCCGCAATCTGATGAATCACATAGGTAACCACTCCCCAGATCATGAAGCGGTTGGTTTCATCTACCCGGATAGGGGAGAAGTTCTTGTTCCATGGGATGAGCCATCCGAAGGCTCCGCTCTCATCCATCTTGAATTGCTTGATGGTGAATTCGCCATCCACGAAGGCGATGACGAAGTTGCCGTTTGATGGTTCCAGCTGTCTATCCACGATGGCAAGGTCGCCGTCGAGAATGCCTGCATCCTGCATGCTGTCGCCTGAAACACGTACATAGAAAGTGGCCTCACGATGGCGAACCAGAATGTCGTTGAGGTCTATCTCTCCCTCCATATAGTCTTGTGCCGGCGAAGGGAAGCCTGCCTTTACGCTTTGCTCTGCCAGCGGAATCGGCATCTTGGCTCCGAATTCCGCAGGGTGAAACGTCAGTTTTATCTTGTTATTATTCATCTTGTTTTTTTTGTTGATGGAACCTATTTTTAGAAAGGGCTTATTCTGACTCTCATTGGGTTTTTACTTTCAGAATATCATGGATGTCTGTAGTAAACCGCTTCGACATATATTCCCGCTTCAGATCGAATCGGCAACCATTGCCTTGAACGGCTTGGCGGATGGTTCCATAGCCATTCTTCCGGTTAATGGCATCAATGGCTTCCATCAATGCCTTTTGCCTGCTCCGGTCGATGGTGTCGAAGAGGTCTTGCTGACGGGGATGGTCGGGTGAAATCTGCCACAGGATAACGCCAGCTTTTTTGAAGTGAAACGACATGTCGGGGCGATCGGGTCTGCTGTCAGCCATCGGTTTCGGGTATTTGGTCCGTAGAATGCTGAGTGCGGCACCTACTATCTCTTCCTGCGCATTGGTGGCAATGGGCAGGGTAAGGGAATCGTGGATGGTGTATTCCGGCACGTTCTCATTGAACCTGGATGTCCAGGCAAACACCGTGATTCCCTGGCATACGCTGCCCTGATGTCGCAGCTTTTCGGTGCAGCGCACGGCGAAATTTGCCACGGCTTCTTCCACCACATCCTTATCGCTGATGCCTTCACCGGCAAAGCTCCGGCTGGTGCAGATACTCTTCTTCTGCGGCAGTTCCTCGATGCTGATGCAGCTTTCGCCATTCAGTTCCTTCCACGTTCTCACCGTGGTGATGTTGAAATGGCTGCGCACCCAACTTTCTTTCTTGTCGGCAAATTGGGCAGCAGTTCGGATGCCCATATAGTCAAGCTTTCTGGCAATCTGTCGTCCGATTCCCCATACATCTTCTATAGGGAACAGCGACAAGGCTTTGTGTCTTCGTTCATCGGTATCGATGAGGCAGCAGCCCTTGTAGCCCTTGTATTTCTTGGCGAATTTGGATCCGATTTTTGCCAGGGTTTTCGTTTCTGCAATGCCGATGGAGATAGGGATTCCCACGGCTCGGAGCACATCGGCAGAAATCCTGGCGCCATATTGATGAAGCAGGGAGTCATCATTCAGAAGAGTATTGTTTTCTTTCAGACTTTCCTGGAAGAAGTGCTCTGCCATGGGATGAGTTGTTTCGAAAAAGCTCTTTGCCATGGAACTATCCACTTCGAAGAAACTTTCATCGATGGAGTATTGGTCGATGCGGGGCGAGTAGTGCGAAAGCATCGACATCACCCTGTTGGAAAGCGATCCATAAAGTGTATAGTTGCTGGAGAAAATGGCCACGCCTTCTGCCTCCAGTTTTTCCTTTACCTGATAGAAAGGGTCGCCCATCTTATATCCCAAAGCCTTGGCTTCTTCTGAGCGTGCAATGACGCACCCGTCGTTGTTGCTCAAAACAACCACGGGCTTTCCTGTCAAGTCGGGGCGAAATACTCGTTCGCACGAACAGTAGAAGTTATTGCAATCTGCCAATCCTATCATATTTTTTATTTAACCACTTTTTTTACTACCAATAATTCTTGTTTGATGTGCAAAAATACAAAAAATAATCCGAAAACGATAATATTTCATCTAAGTTTTTTGTCGTTCCATGATTTATTCTTATCTTTGTACCATAAACTAGTTTAAAACATGATAAAGCAGAATAATATGAACAATAAGAATAATATGTTGGCATTGAGTCAGGAACGTTTCTCGGCTCGTAAGTTTACTCCAGAGGCTGTGAGCCAGGAGGATTTGGATTACATCATGGAGTGTGTGCGTTTGGCACCATCGGCAGTGAACAGGCAGCCTTGGCATTGGCTCATCATCCGCTCGGATGAGGCTAAGCAGAAGTTGCAGCAGTGCTACGACCGCGAGTGGTTCAAGACGGCTCCGATGTATATCGTGGGCATGAGAAATGTGGACGAGAATTGGGTTCGCAGATACGATGAGAAGCCTCATGGAGATATTGATGTAGCAATAGCTACCGAGCACCTCTGTCTGGCTGCTACTGAAAGAGGTTTGGGAACCTGCTGGGTATGCAATTATGATACTGAGAAGATGCAGCTGCTATTCCCACGTGAGGGATATGAGGCTGTGGTCATCATTCCTATCGGGCATATTGCCGATGATTGTCCTCGTGCCGAGAAGAAGCGCAAGGAGATGAGCGAGATAGTAGAGGAAATCTAGCATTTTAAAAAGAAGTGGTCATGGAAATGAACGAAGAATCCATCCTGGCATGGAACATTATAGAAAAGACAAGTGCCAACCTTTTCCTTACGGGAAAGGCGGGCACAGGTAAGACGACCTTCCTCAAGCGATTGAAAGAACTGTCGCCTAAACGCATGGTGGTGCTGGCTCCTACGGGCATCGCTGCCATCAACGCTGGAGGAATGACCATTCATTCGTTCTTCCAACTTCCGTTTTCGCCATACGTGCCAGGTACGACCTTCGGTAGTGGCGAACAGAAACGCTATAAATTCAGTAATCTGAAACGTAACATCATCCGAAGCATCGACCTGCTTGTCATCGACGAAATCAGTATGGTGCGCAGCGATCTGCTTGATGCCATCGATTCCGTATTGCGTCAATACCGCAAGCGTCACGACTTGCCTTTCGGAGGCGTTCAGCTTCTCATGATAGGCGATTTGCATCAGCTTGCTCCTGTGGTTACTCCGCAGGAAGAGCAGATGATAGGGCAGTATTATGATACCCCTTTCTTCTTCAGCAGCAATGCCTTGAAGCAGGCAGGCTATCTTACCATCGAACTCAAAAAGGTGTATCGTCAGCAAGACCAGCAGTTTATCTCTCTTCTTAATCAGATTAGGGAGAACAAGGCTTCCGAAGCCACGTTGCAGGCTCTGAACCAGCGATATATCCCAAACTTCGAACCGCCCAAGGAGGGCAACTATATCCGTCTTACCACCCATAATGCTCCTGCACAGTATATCAACGAGCAGCAGCTTGCAGCCCTTCCGTCGCAGGCGTATTCCTTTACTGCCGAGGTGGAAGGCAATTTCCCGGAATCATCTTATCCTGCTGATTTCAAGCTCATCTTGAAACCGGGAGCGCAGGTGATGTTTATCAAGAACGATCCGCAGCACCGTTTCTATAATGGTATGATTGGCGAGGTGCGCACCATCATCGGCGACAAGATTACCGTGCGCAGCAAGGATACCTACCAGGATTTTGAACTGGAGCAGATGGAGTGGACCAATTCGAAATATACTCTGAATGAGGAAACCAAGGAGATTGAGGAGAGCGTGGAAGGACGGTTCCGCCAGTATCCGCTCCGACTGGCGTGGGCGATTACCATTCATAAGAGTCAGGGTCTTACCTTTGAGCATGCCATCATCGATGCTTCCCATAGCTTTACCCATGGTCAAACCTACGTGGCGTTGAGCCGTTGCAAGACTCTGGAAGGTATGGTACTCAGCCAGCCGTTGTCTCGTGGTGCCATCATCAGTGACCAGACGGTGGATGCCTTCAATAGCCAACTTGCTTCGCCTAGTCAGGAACAAATCAGCTATCTGGAACAGCAATATGTGTTGCACTGCATTGGTGAGCTCTTCGATTTCTATGCCATCAGTGGCAGCTATGAGCACTTGATGCGTTGCCTGGTGGAGTTCTTTACGGGTAAATATCCTCGTGTGGTGGGCGAGTATCAGAAACTGCAGGTGGTATTGAAGAGTCTGATTAGTGTATCGGATAAATTCCGCGTGCAATACACTCGTATGCTGGGGCAGAATCCTGATGTCTGTCAAGCCGAACTGCAAGACCGCATCCACAAGGGTGCCCAGTATTTCTTCGATAAAATTGGTATTCTGAGCGATTTGATCAAAAAGTCGAATCTTGAAACAGACAATAAGGTGGGTAAGAAGCAGTTTGAAGACCGCTTTTCTGTTTTTTCAGAAGATGTAAGATTGAAGGAGAGACTTCTGCGATATGAGCAGAGCGCTGAGTTCAGTGTGACAGATTATCTGAAGAAGAAGGCACAGTTCCTCTTGATGGATGAGACTGCATCTTCAGGGGAAGGTTCAGGGAAGAATGGCTCTAGTAAGAAAGCGAGAAAATCAAAGAATTCGAATGGTGCAAAAGAGCCGAAAACCCCTACAAAGGAAATCAGTTACAACCTTTATAAACAAGGTATGACCGTGGATCAGATTGCTACCGAACGAGGTTTTGCCAAGAGTACTATCATAGGTCATCTTACCCCATACGTGAAGGAAGGAAAGGTTGGTTTGCGAGCACTGATATCAAGTGCCCATGAGAAGAAGATTCGAGATTTCATGAAGGCTCATCCAGAGATAGAGCATTTCAGCGAGATCAAGGAGGCGATGGGGGATAGCATCGACTACTCCGAGATCAAGCTGATTCGTGATTTGATGGAAGACGAGGGATAATGCGGGCAGATGCTTCGAGCATCGTCTTTGAATTCTCAAGCCTTGGCTAATTTTCTATAGTTTTTACGGCTTCTTCCAGCTGCTTCAAGGCTTGCTGGAGGATGCTTCTTGGTGTTGCCACATTCAGTCGCATGAAGCCTTCACCGCCAGGACCAAACATTTCGCCATCGTTCAGTGCCAGGTGTGCCTTGTCGATGAAGAGGTCGAGGAGGGCATCGTGTGAAAGATGCAGGTCTTGGCAGTTGAGCCACACGAGGAAGGAAGCCTGTGGGCGCAGCGGACGGATGCCAGGGATATGCTCTCGGCAATAATCCTCTACGAATCGGATGTTGTCCTCTATGTAGGCAAGCATTGCCTTTCGCCATTCTTCTCCCTTGCGGAAGGCGGAAATGGTGGCGATGGGAGCAAACAGGGTAGGTTCGTCTAATTCGTTGGCAGACAACCATGTATAGAACTTCCTGCGAATCTGGTCGTTGGGAACAATGGCGTAACTGCTCACGATACCTGCGATGTTGAAGGTCTTGGATGGTGCCTGGAAGGTGATGCTGATGTCTCTTGCCTTGTCAGAAACCGAAGCGAATGGGATGTGCTTGTGCCCGAAGAGAGCCATGTCGGCATGAATCTCGTCGCTGATAACGAGCAGATGGTGCTCGTAGCAGAAGTCGGCGAGTTGCTGAAGGGTCTCCATGCTCCAGGTGATTCCGCCTGGATTATGAGGGTTGCAAAGAATGAGTATCTTGCACTTTTCATCGCAAACTTTCTCCAGATTATCGAAGTCCATCTCGTAATATCCATCCTCTCTCATCTTCAGTGGGTTGAAAACCACCTCTCTTCCGTTGCCTTTTGGGGTAAGGCGGAAGGGATGATAAACGGGTGGCTGGATGATGACTTTCTCATCGGGCTGGGTAAAGACATTCACCACGAGTCCGATGCCTTTTACGATGCCCGGGATGAATCGGATCCACTCCTTTTGAACATTCCATTGATGATGGTTGCGAACCCAGTCGATGATGCTAGGCAGATAATCGTCTGGCTCCATGGTGTAGCCGAAGAGCGAATGTTCCAATCGTGTCTTGAGGGCATCGGTGATGAATGATGGGGTCTCGAAATCCATATCGGCTACCCAGAGTGGCAGCAGGTCGTCGCGTCCCCAGCGAGGCAGCAGGGCGCCATGCTTGAGGTCGTCGCTGCCCGAACGGTCTATTATCTTATCGAAATTGTACATGTACTTTGAACTTTGAGCTTTGAACATTGAACTTTATGATTAGCCTTTTTCTCTGACCTGTTAACTATAAACTATTAACTATCAACTAAAAGAAGACTGTCAACTATAAACTTTCAGCCGCCTGCTTGATGTCTTCGAAGAGGTCATCTACATCTTCCAGACCTACGCTCAGTCGGATGGTCGTGTCCTTAACATCCATTGATCTACGCATGTTCTCAGAGAATGCACCGAAGATGGTGCTTGCCGGGTGGATGGCAAGAGAGCGGTTGTCGAAGAGGTTGGTGGCACGATGGATGAGCTTCAGATTGTTGAGGAAGTTGAAGCATGCCTCCTTGCTCTCCAAGTCGATGCAGATCATGGCTCCTGCTGTTTTGCCAAACTGGTGCTGTGCCAACTCGTGATAAGGATTATCTTCCAAACCTACATAGTTCACATATTGAATTTGTGGCAGAGTGCGCAACTTCTTGGCGAGTTCCAGGGCGTTGCTGCTCTGTACACGATAGCGGGCATCGAGCGTTTCGAGTCCGATGGTCTGCATGTAGGCTACCTGTGGTGTCATGTAGGCACCGAAGTTGAAGAGCATCTCACCGTAGAGACGTTTGGCGAAGTCGCCATTGAAAGGGGTTCCGTAGTCGATGACCAGACCGCCGAGCGAAGTAGCACCACCGCTTACATACTTGGAACTGGAAACCACTTCGATATCCACGCCCAAGCTCTTTGCTGAAAATTGGGTGAAAGGAATCACGGTAGAATCTACCACCAGAGGCACATTCTTTTCGTGAGCCACTTCTGAAATAGCCTTCAAATCGGCAACCTCCAACTGTGGGTTGGTCAGAATTTCAAGGAATACGCAACAGGTGTCGTCGTCGATAGCCTCACGCACAGCCTCGATATTGGTTAAATCGCGTAGGCGGACCTTTACACCAAAACGGCGCAGGGTAGCCACGAGTAGCGCATAGGTGTTACCGAAGAGATGCTTCGAGGTAACGATGTTCTTGCCTTGTGCCGCCAGCGACATAAGGGTATTGCTGATGGCAGCCATGCCTGAGTTGAAAGCAGTGGCGTGAGCGGCATTTGTCAATGCAGCCACACGGCGCTCCAGATTGGTAACCGTAGGGTTTTCTACTCGGGAGTAATCTGGAGCCTTGATTTTGTCTGTAAATGCCTCCGACATGATGGCGGCATTGTCAAACTCGTAGGCGAGGGTGTTATATACTGGCACGCTCAGCGAATCGTAGGCATCGCGGCGCTCATACTCCAAATGAATGGCTTGGGTCTGTTTCTTCATTTTATCCTATATATATAATAATGTGTATTTACTAATCTCTTGCATCAGGCAATCGATGTGTATTGAACAATCTTTTGGGTTGTTACTCTCTTCTATCTATTTTGGCTGCAAAATTACGAAAAAATCTCTAGTTTTCCTATACAAATGTTAGATATTTTGTTTAAAAAGATATAATATTGGTAGGATTTCTTTCTTTTCTGAGGGTGAAGTAGCTGGAATTTCTGTTTTTTGCAGTACCTTTGTACCCATGAAGAAAAAAAAGTTGATTATAATAGCTTTGAGTATGCTGATGGTACTCCCAGTTTACTCGCAAGATAAGCGTTATCATGGTGATGGCATTGATGATGTTCTTCGCTTTGTTCCTACCATTGCCGTCTTCGGATTGAAGGCGTGTGGAGTGGAGGCTGAAAGTACTTGGCAGCGAAGTATCAGCGCCCAGGTATTATCGTTTGGTGTGAATGCCGCCGTGACTTATTCGCTGAAACATGCTATCCATGAGAAGCGTCCGGATGGAACGGACAATCATTCGTTCCCTTCGGGGCATACCTCTGTCGCCTTTTCTGGAGCCACTGTCCTGATGCACGAATACCGTAAGGTTTCGCCTTGGATTGGTGTGGCAGGATATGCTGTGGCCACTACCGTGGCAGTGGATAGAGTGAGAAGGAACCGGCATCACTGGGGGGATGTCGTGGCCGGTGCCGCCATTGGTGTGGCTTCTGCTGAGGCTGGCTATCTGTTGGGTGACTGGATTCTGGGAAAGAAAAAGAAGAAAGCAAAGGAGATGGATGGGGAGTTGGAAATGAAGAATGGGGTGAATGATAATCTCAGTCTTTCGGTTGCTCCTACAGGCATCGAATTTGCCATCAAACTATAATGTTTTCTGAAGGAGGATAGAACAGACAGAAGAATAGAGAAGGATAGATTATCTGGATAGAGAAGGAAAGATAATCCGTAAAGGAATTGAATCGAACAGATAAAAGATATACATAAAATCATGATGAAAACAACAACCATGAGCCTCAAGGCTCTTACTTTTAGCGCTGCTTTCTGTGCTTCGCTCGGCTTGTCGCTTTCTGCGAATGCCGAGACCATCGAAGTGCAGAAGCTGAAGCATGCCGGCCCTTATCCTGTAGCTACCCCTTGGATGGCGGATAGCGTAAATGTGAAGGGGGAGAAATTTTCGATGGAGGGTGTGCTCGACTCTCCACTTTCGTTTACTTTATTGAATAATGGAAAAGAGGTGGCTGCATCCCGGCTTCTGGCGGATAGCAAGCAGAATGCAATTCACCTGGCTTCTTTCACCGTATCAAATTCCAGCCGTACCAAGGCTACCATCGAGGTGAAGGGCTTGAAGCAATATCGCCTCTTCGTTGATGGAGAGCAGGTGACCGTGAATGGTGGCAAGGCAGAAACCACCTTAATGCCATCTAGTCATACAGTGGTGATTAAGTACCTCACTGAGTCATCTGACAAGGATTTCAAGATCAGTATTACCGCAGCCGATGGCAAGCAGCTCAGCGTAGGTGAATCTGCTGCCAGCACCAAGCGCGCATTCAGTATATATGATGTAATCTGTATGCCTAACTATGCAAGTGTTCAGATGTCGCCGAACGGCAAGTTTATGATTGTGCGCAAGACTTGGGTAGATAGACAGGGCAAGAATCATAGCATCAACGAATTGCGAAACAGTCAGACCAACAAGGTGGTAGCTTCTTTCGAAGAGAGCGTAAGATGGATGCCTCGTACCAACAAGATGTACTTTACCCAGAAGGCGAGCGACAGCTCTATTGCCGGCGAAGGCAAGGCAGATGGCGAATTGCAGCTCATCACCATCAATCCGCTCAATATGGATCGCGAAGTGTTGGCTGCCAATATTCCAGACGGATGGTTCCAGTTTACTCCCGATGAGAAGACGCTTATCTACACTCTTTATACCGAGGGCAGAAAGAAAGACGCGCAGGTGTATGATGTGAAGGAGCCTGATGACCGTCAACCAGGATGGCGAAGCCGTAGCTATCTTGCCAAGTTTGATTTGGCGTCGGGTGTTCTCCAGCCGCTCACTTTCGGCTATCACAACGTCTATCTCAGCGATATTTCTGCAGATTCCCGCTATCTGCTCATCGGCAAGAGCGAGGAACGCCTTACCAAGCGTCCAACCACTCTTAATTTCTACTATCGTCTCAATCTCAATGATATGAGTGTAGAGACTTTGATAGAGAAGGGTGAATTCCTGAATGGCGCCCAGTTCTCGCCAGATGGCAAGAGCATTCTCGTTACGGGTTCGCCTGAGGCTTTCAATGGCATCGGAAAGAATGTAGAGGAGGGGCAGATTCCTAGTATGATAGATACCCAGCTCTATCTGATGACTCTTGCGGATAAGAAGGTTCGTCCGCTGACCAAGGATTTCAATCCGAACGTGCAGAGTGTGGATTGGAGTAAGGCAGATGGCAATATCTACTTCACGGCAGAAGATAAGGATTGCATGCATCTCTTCCAGCTCAATCCGAAATCAGGCAAGTTTACATTGCTCAAGACTCCGGAGGAGAACATCAAGAGCTTCTCTGTTGCATCATCTGCTACGGAAATGGCGTTCTCCGGACAGAGCGCATCCAATGCCGACCGACTCTATAAGATGAATCTGAAGGCGCAGAAGTCTCAGCTTGTTGATGATCTCAGTGCCCGTTTGTTGAAGAATATCGAGTTGGGCGAGTGCAAGGCTTGGAATTTCGTGAACTCTCGTGGCGACACGCTTTGCTGCCGTTACTATCTGCCACCTCATTTCGATGCATCGAAGAAGTATCCGATGGTGGTGAATTACTATGGCGGATGCAGTCCTACTACCCGAATGTTCCAGAGCCGCTATCCTCATCATGTATATGCTGCGATGGGTTATGTGGTGCTGGTAGTGAATCCGAGCGGAGCTACTGGTTTCGGTCAGAAGTTCTCTGCCCGCCATGTGGATACTGCGGGCGAGGGTGTGGCTGAAGACATCATTTCCAGCACCCAGGCTTTCTGCGATGAGCATGCTTTCGTGAACAGAAAGAAGATAGGTTGCATCGGTGCCAGCTATGGTGGTTTCATGACGCAGTATCTTCAGACCAAGACCGACCTCTTTGCAGCGGCTATCTCGCATGCAGGCATCAGCGACCATACCAGCTATTGGGGTGAAGGTTATTGGGGCTACAGTTACAGCGAGGTTTCCATGGCTAACGAGTATCCTTGGACCAACAAACATCTCTTTGTAGATCAGAGTCCGCTTTATAATGCAGATAAGATTCATACACCATTGCTTTTCGTTCACGGAACTGCCGATAACAATGTGCCTGTGGGCGAGAGTATCCAGCTCTATACGGCATTGAAACTCCTCGGTCGTCCTACGGCGATGGTATTGGTAGATGGTCAGGACCATCACATCATCGATTATGAGAAGCGTCTCAAGTGGCAGGATACCATCTTCGCCTGGTTCGCCAAGTGGTTGCAGGATGATGGCAGCTGGTGGAAGGAAATGTATGGTGAGGAAAAAATGTAGTTGATGCCTGGCTAGAGAAAAGCTGGCTTTAGTCTTTATAAAACAAAAGAGATTATATTCCTTCTTTATGGGAATATAATCTCTTTTTGTGTTGTTGCTTGTTGCAAATATAATCTCTTTTCTGGATTCTTATTTCTTGTTGCTTAGCGTGATGGCCAAGGAGATGAAGGCAAAGGTAATGCCCACGATGCAGACTCCTAGCCAGTTGGCACGGGTCCATACATATCCGGCACAGAAAGTACCGAGTGAACCGCCAATAAAATAGGTGGTCATGAAGATGGTGTTGGCACGGTTGGAAGCCTGTGGAATCTCCTGCAGGCAACCGCTCTGATTGCTGAGCTGCTGACATTGCAGACCTATATCAACCAAACTGATGGCTGCGATGAGTCCGGCATAGGTGTCACCGAAGAGCAAGGCTATTCCCCAGGCCATAATCTGCATGCCTGCTCCAAGCAGGCTGAAATTATGAATGCCGAACTTAGGAACCAGCTTTCCTACGCCACTTGCCGCCATGGCTCCCATGATTCCGCAAAGTCCGAGCATTCCCACCATGTCGCTTCCTGCCCTAAAAGGAGGTTGGGCAAGGTGGAAGGCAAGACAGGCCCATATAGCCATCATGCTGCCGAAACCGAAGGCTGCACGGATGGAGTAAATGCGGATAGAAGGGTGGAGGATGAAAATCTCAGCCACGGTAGTCATCAATCCTCTATAGGTACCCACATAGTTGCGCTTCATCTCAGGCATCATCAGCAGCATCACGCCCATGCAGACAATCATGACGAGGGCGGCAATGAAAAACATCTCTCGCCATCCCAGCCATTCGCCGATGTAGCCGCTGATTACTCGCGAGGCAAGGATACCCGTAAGCAGTCCGGAGAGTACGATGCCCATATTCCTGCTCTTGTTCTTGGGTTCTGAAAACTGTCCTGCTATCGGGATGAAGAACTGCGGAATCACGGAACAGGCACCAATCAGCAACGAAGCTCCCCAAAGCATCCATACGTTTTGTGCCACAGCCATCACGATAGCCATCACGGCTGCGATGGTCATGTTCACAAGGATGAGTTTCTTGCGTGAAAACATGTCGCCCAAGGGAATGAGAAAGAACAGTCCTAGTGCATAACCAATTTGGGTTATCACGGTGATGAGATTGGCACTTTGTTCGGTAATACCCAGGTCATGACGGATCAGTTCGAGAAGCGGCTGATTGTAGTAGCAGTTGGCTACGGTAAGTCCTGCGATGATGGCCATCATCAGGAGAATGCTGCGGGGAATGCCCCGATTTTCTTTTAGCTGTATCATTTTTGTTTGTTTACTATTTTGTTTCTGAGGGCAAAGTTACTAAAAAGTTCTCGGCTAGCAAAGTTTTTGGGTTCGATTTCTTGGAAAAATCATCTCTCTTCTTGGAAAAATCATCTTTCTTCGATGAAAAAGTTGCTCTCTTTGAAGAAAAGTTTCTGCTCTTTTCCTCGCGCGTACCTTATTATATGTATCTACTCTCACTTTGGTAGGGGTGTTGGCGCACACCTTTGTTGCGCTAAAAAACACCGAAAAGTGTTAATTTTGGGCTGTTTTCGAGCACACCAAAAACTTTAACTTTCGTTAGCACTTTGCAATTAGCTGATTATCAATAGTTTGTAATTTTGTTACAAAATGCCCCTAAAAAAAAACACAAAAAAAAGTACGCCGTATCAAAAAAATGCTTACCTTTGCATCAGTTTTAATAAACGAATGATTGTTTTACAGATTTAAAAAGCAAAGAAAATGAAGAAATTAGTTTTTATGTTCGTAGCTATCGCAGCTATCTCTTTCGCATCATGCAATGGTAACAAAACAGCTCAGAATACAGCTTCTGCTGATTCTGACACAGCTCAGGTTGATACAACTGCTGCTGACACTGCTGCTGCTGATACAGCTGCTGCTGATTCTGCTAAGTAATTTAGAATTACTTGCGAACGAAAAAATGAGAGAAACAACCGCTGGACTTCGGTCTAGCGGCTTTTTCGTTTTATAGCCCCTGGGGTATAAAAGCAATCAACAATGTGCCCTGAACCAACGGTCACCGGCCGAAGGGAAAGGTAAAGGGCAAAAGCTTTAAAAAACAAAGAAAAAGATAAATATATGATAGATTCAAGTGCCTTCCAAGGCAAAAAGGCAGCCTATTATACTTTGGGCTGCAAACTCAACTTCTCGGAAACTTCCACTTTCGGCAAGATGCTCGAAGACATGGGCGTCATTACTGCACAGAAGGGGGAGAAAGCAGACATTTGTCTCATCAATACCTGTTCGGTGACTGAAGTTGCCGACCATAAGTGCCGTCAGGCCATCCATCGCATGGTGCGCCAGAACCCTGGTGCCTTCGTTATCGTTACTGGCTGTTATGCACAGTTGGAATCGGAGAATGTGAGCAAGATTGAAGGCGTTGACCTGGTGCTTGGAGCCAATGAGAAGGCACATTTGATTCAATATCTCAGCGATGCGTGGGCTAAGAAGTTTGCTGCAGAGAACGGACTGTCTGCCAACGGAGAGAATCTGGAGCAGACAGATTCTGCACTTCATCAGCATCACAGCGTGAAGACCAAGGAGATCAAGACTTTCCAGCCTTCATGCTCCCGTGGTAACCGCACCCGCTATTTCCTGAAGGTACAGGATGGCTGCAACTACTATTGCACCTATTGCACCATTCCTTTCGCCCGTGGCAACTCCCGTAACCCAAGCATCGAGTCGCTCGTGGCTCAATGTGAGCAGGCGGCAGCCGAGGGTGGTAAGGAAATCGTGATTACCGGTGTGAACATCGGTGACTTCGGTCAGACCACCCACGAACGATTCCTCGACCTCGTGAAGGCGATGGATCAGGTGGAAGGCATCAAGCGTTATCGTATCTCCAGTTTGGAGCCAGACCTTTGCGACGATGATCTCATTGCCTATTGTGCAGAGAGCCGTGCCTTCATGCCTCACTTCCACATCCCATTGCAGAGTGGAAGCGACGAGGTGCTCAAGCTGATGCACCGCCGTTACGACAAGGCGCTCTTCGCCCACAAGGTGAACCTCATCAAGGAAAAAATGCCTGATGCCTTTATCGGTGTAGATGTGATGGTGGGTTGTCGTGGCGAGACCCCAGAGTGCTTTGAGGAATGCTATGAGTTTCTGAAGAGTCTGCCTGTTACGCAGCTCCATGTGTTCCCATATTCCGAGCGTCCAGGAACTGCTGCCTTGAAGATTCCATACGTGGTAGAGGAGAAGGAAAAGAAGTTGCGCTCTAAGCGCCTTTTGGAGTTGAGCGACCAGAAGACTCAGGAGTTCTATGCCCAGTATATCGGTACAGAGGCTGAGGTACTCTTCGAAAAGGCACCAAGAGGCAAGGCGATGCATGGCTTTACCAAGAACTATATTCGTGTAGAACTTTCACCAGCCCTCGCCAAGGAGGAATACGACAACCAGCTCATCAAGGTTCGCCTGGGAGATTTCAATCACGACAAGACGGCGTTGAAGGGGGAGATAGTTTATAGCTCAAAGGCTGATTATCAAGTTAAAAGCTAATATTCAAGGCTAATCATAAAGTTCAAAGTTCAAAGCTCAAAGTTCAATGTATTACAACGATTTTGGAACATGGATCAGGAAGCAGTTTCCTGATTTCCGTGTTCAGAAGATTTCGATAGACGCAGGGTTCTCTTGTCCGAATAGGGATGGGAGAATATCGAGCGGTGGTTGTACTTATTGCGACAATCGGACGTTCAACCCTAGCTATTGCGACAGGAAGAAGTCGATTACGGAGCAATTGGAGGAGGGTAAGGCTTTCTTCTGCAGAAAATATCCGGATATGAAGTATCTGGCTTATTTCCAGGCTTACACCAATACCTACGCCAAGGTGGAACTCCTCAGGCAGATGTATGAGGAGGCTTTGCTGGTGGAGGATGTGGTGGGTATTGTAATCGGAACCCGTCCCGACTGCATGAGCGATGAACTGCTGGATTATCTGGAGGAGTTGAACCGGCGCACCTTCGTTCTTGTGGAGTATGGTATAGAAAGTGCCAACGATGAGACTCTGAAGAGGATCAATCGAGGTCACGACTTTGCCTGCTGCCGTGATGCAGTGGAGCGAACCCATGCCAGGGGAATCCTGACGGGAGCTCATATCATTATAGGTTTGCCTGGCGAGGATGCAGAAGAGAGCCTGAGGCAGGCTCCCATCATCTCATCCCTTCCTATCGACATTCTGAAGATTCATCAGATGCAGATTATCAAGGGAACCCGGTTGGCGCAGGAATATGCCGAGCATCCCTTCCATGTCTATTCGGTAGATGAATACATTGATGTCATAGTGAAGTATATCCGGCTGCTTCGCAAAGACCTGGTGCTGGAACGATTCGTCAGTCAGTCGCCTAAAGATTTGCTTATCGCACCTAAATGGGGGCTCAAGAACTACGAGTTCACCAATCTCTTGAATAATAAATTAAAGAGTTTACAGTAAAATAACTCTTCTCTAAAAATATGGCAAAAGTTGCAATCGTAATATTAAACTGGAACGGGCAGCAGATGCTTGCCAAGTATCTGCCTAATGTCGTGGAGTATTCACGGCAGGATGCCGAGATTTGGGTGGCGGACAACAGTTCGTCAGACCAATCCATGCTCCTTTTGGAAACCCAGTTTCCTCATGTCAAGACCATTGTTCTGGAGCAGAACTTCGGTTTTGCCGAGGGATATAACCGGGCCTTGAAGGAGATAGAAGCAGAGTATTATGTGCTATTGAATAGTGATGTGGAGGTTTCGCATCATTGGCTCACTCCGCTCATTGAGTTTATGGATTCCCATTCGCAGGTGGCAGCTTGCCAGCCTAAGCTCCTTGCGGAATATGACAAGGATAGTTTCGAATATGCCGGGGCTTGTGGCGGATTCCTCGATAAGTATGGCTATCCGTTCTGCCGTGGCAGAATCTTTGATACGGTGGAGCGTGATAATGGGCAGTATGATTATCAGCAGGAAGTGCTTTGGGCTACAGGTGCCTGCATGATGATCCGTTCTAAGGATTATTGGGAGGCAGGCGGCTTGGATGGTCGCTTCTTTGCTCACAATGAAGAGATAGACCTGTGCTGGCGATTGCGCCTGATGGGCAGGAAAATCTATTGCATTCCCGAGAGTGAAGTGTATCATGTGGGTGGTGGAACCTTGCCGAAATGCAATCCGATGAAGACCTATCTGAACTTCAGAAACAATCTGACGATGCTCTATAAGAATTTGAGTGATAGTGATTTGAATCGTGTGATGAGGGTAAGATGGTTTTTGGATTACCTGGCTGCTTTCGAGATGCTCATCCTGAAACGTAACTTGGGCGACTTCAAGGCTATCTTCAAGGCTCGCAAGGCTTTTAAGGCATGGAAGCACGATTTTGATGAAGATCGCAAGAAGATTCAGACGAATAGAGTAGAGGGAGAAATCCCTCAGATTTTCAACTGTTCCATCCTTTGGCAATACTACGTTAAGGGTAAGAAAATCTTCTCGAAACTGTAGGTAATGGAGCTTTTGGTAAAACTTAGAATTTCGATTATAACAAACTTAAAATAAGAATCTATGATGAAGAAACAAATGATGATGGCACTGGTATCGCTGATGGCTTTATCGGCCCAGGCTCAGGCAAATTTCGAAGTGTCGGTATCCAACCCTTCCAAATCGGCTAAGACCGATGCTCCGGTGGTTATCGACCTCAGTAAGTTAGGATCCATTGGCTCTATTCAGCGTGCCGTGGTTACCGTGGATGGCAAGGAGATTCCTTCGCAGCTCGACGATACCAATCGCGATTGCACCAACGATGAACTCTGCTTCCTGGTTGACCTTGGCAAGAAGGAGACTAAGACCTATCAGGTGCAACTCTATCAGGAGGGTGAGCAGGCACAGTATCCGGCCCGTACCTTTGCTGAACTTTGCTTGCCTAGCAAGAACAAAAAGTTGGCGAAGAACAAGCAGGACATCTATCTGCGCAGCATCTCCTTCGACAAGAAAACTAAGGATGTCTATCACTATGTGCATTCTCATGGCGTCTGCTTCGAGAGTGAGCTGGTTGCCATGCGTGTTTATTTCGACCATCGCCAGACCATCGACCTCTATGGCAAAATCAACAAAGGTCTGGTTGTCTATGATACCCAGTTCTATCCAACCGACGAACAGATTCAGGCCGGTTCGGGTGATGACTGCCTTTGGGTAGGAAATACCTATGGATTAGGTGCCCTGCGTGGATGGGATGGAAAGAACCAGTTGCACTTTAATGATGTGAGGTATCAGGAGCAGAGAGTCATTTCCGAAGGTCCGCTCCGTGCCATCGTTGAAGTGGTGGATAATGGTTGGGTGCCAGCCCCGGGTTTGAAGCCTGTCAATGCCACAATCCGTTATACCATCTATGCCGGTCATCGTGATTTTGATGTAGATGTGTTCTTCAATAAGGATGTCTCTGATTATCAGTTTGCCACCGGTCTCATCAACGTGAAGGGCTCCAGCGAGTTTGCTGATGGTAAGGGCTTGCGTGGCTGCTATGGCAGCGACTGGCCAACGGGCAAGGATGATGGCAAGCACAAGTTGGAGACAGTGGGCTTGGGAATCTACGTGCCACAGCCGGCCCTGGTTAGCCAGGAACCAGCCAACAAGGATTGCTATACTCAGGTGGTGAAACCTACCGGCAATAAACTGAGCTATAAGCTTGCTTATACCAGCGCCAATGAAACCTATGGCTTCAAGGGTGAGAAGGAGTGGTATCAATGGTTGAAGGATTGGAAGAAGCAGATAGAAGAGCCTATCAAGGTGGCTGTTTCATGCATCATCCGATAATAGACTTGTTGCATCATCCGATCATTAAAATATTGCGCAAATAGCCAATAATGAGCAGAAAGTAAGTCTTCTTTGCTCATTATTGGCTTTTTTGTTAATGAATTTAGGTGAAAACCAATCTTTTTTCACGAATGAACCTGATTTTTTAGCAAAAATACTTGGTAATTTAAATAATTTTTAGTATTTTTGCAGTCGTAACTAGAAGAATGTGAATTATCGTGAAAAAGATATTTGATTATATTGTCATATTAGCACTTATACTACTTTGTTCAGCTTGCGAATTTAAGTTCAAGCCGAACGAGGAGGCTGATGCTGTACCTCTGACGGTGCAGCGTTACGATCGCCTGCAAAGTAGATATCTTACTACCGGTGATTTCTCTGCCCTTCAGCAGATGAACACCGATTATCCCATCGAAACCCGTACCCTGATAGAGAAGATGTTGCAACTTGGCACCATCACTGATGCCAACATCAGCAACCGATTCCTGATGTTCTATCAGGATTCCACCCTGCAGGCTCTGATTGCCGATGCTGAGGCTGAATATGCCAATATGGATGACATCAATGCCCAGCTCAAGAAGGCGTTCGGCCGTTTGCACGATTGGATTCCAGAACTTCCTCAGCCTTATTTCTATGCCCAGATTGGAGCGCTCGACCAGAGTATCGTGGTGGGTGAGCATTCCGTAGGCATTTCGCTTGATAAGTATATGGGTTCTGACTATCCGCTCTACAAGAAATTCTATACGCCGCAGCAGCGTAGCACCATGCAGCCCCAGTATATCGTGCCGGATTGTCTTACCTTCTATCTGCTCAGCAACTATCAGATGAAGAACTTCGATACCCGTGCCCAGCTGGATCGCGACCTTCACATGGGCAAGATTATGTGGGCTGTGAACAAGGCGATGGGCAAGGATGTGTTCGAAACCAAGTATGTGAAGACCATCCAGGCTTATGTGAAGCGTAATCCGAAGGTAACCGTCAGAGAATTGCTCCTTGACGAAGATTATTCTCCTATCGAGGCGTTGCATAAGGATTAAATGATAGAGTAATATCATTAGTATTCAACATAATACATAAAGTATTCAACATAATACATGAAAAGATTTTCAGTTTTAATTGCAAGTATCATGATGGTATCAGCAATGCAAGCGGCAGAGAAACTCGACTTGAAGGCTATTACTTCTGGCGAATTCTCTGCCTCATACGTTACCGGTATCAACCCTATCGAGGGTACTGACCTTTATGCTTCTATCAGCAATGATGGAAAGCAGGTAGTAAGTTATTCTTTCAAGACTGGTAAGCAGGTGGCTGTGCTCTTCGATGTAGAGGCTGCCAAGGCTCCCATGAAGAGTGTGGATGGTTATGTCATCAGTCCTGACGGCAAGAAGATGCTCGTCTTCACCAAGCGTAAGCCGGTGTATCGCCGTTCGTTCAAGGCGGAGTATTTTATCTACGACATCGCTTCAAAGACCATCAAGAAACTCTCTGAGGGCGAGAATCAGCAGGTGGCAACCTGGTCGCCAGACTCTCGTCATGTGGCTTTCGTCAAGGACAACAATATCTTCGTAACCGATGGTCAGAAGGAAGTGCAGGTAACCAAGGATGGTAAGTTCAATAAGGTAATCAATGGTATCCCAGACTGGGTTTACGAAGAGGAGTTTGCCTTCAACCGTGCCTTTGCCTGGAATGCAGATGGAACTTCCATCGGTTGGATTCGTTTCGACGAGAGCCATGTGAAGACTTATTCGCTCCAGCTCTTCGAGGGTGCCAACCCAACCAGGAAGGAGTTTCACGACTATCCGGGAGAATATTCCTATAAATATCCTAAGGCAGGACAGGATAATTCCAAGGTAAGCCTTTGGAGCTATGATATGAAGTCGGGCAAGACCATTGCCCTTGATGTGCCTGTAGATGCAGATGGTTATTATCCTCGCATCAAGACATCTCCTGATGCCAACAGTCTCATCGTCTATACGATGAATCGTCATCAGGACGACATGCGTCTCTATTCCGTAAATCCTTTCACCGGCAAGAGCAAGCAGCTCATCCAGGAAGTTGTTCCTAAGTTTGTGAAGGAAGAGGTAGTAGAGAATAGCATTGTGGGCAAGAAGAATATTCTGCTTCCTAGCGACCGTGATGGCTATATGCACCTCTATCTCTATGATATGAACGGCAAGCTGATTCGCCAGGTGGAGAAGGGTAACTATGATGTTACCGCCATCTATGGTATGAATGAGAAGACGGGCGATGTTTATTTCCAGGCCGCCATGCTCAATGCACACGACCGCCAGGTATATGTGGCTCACAAGAACGGAAAGGTTGAGCGACTCACTTCTGAGGAGGGTTCCAACTCTGCTTATTTTTCAGGCGATTACCGTTATTTCGTGAACAACTGGAGTGACTACAGTCATCCATACGTTTACACCGTTCGTAACAACAAGGGTAAGGTAATCAAGACGCTGGAAGACAACAAGGAGTTGCTTGCGAAGACTAAGAAGTACTATTGGGGTAAGCGTGAGACATTCTCCTTCACTACATCCGAGGGCGTGAAGCTCGATGGTTGGATGGTGAAGCCTGTAGATTTCGATGCCAGCAAAAAGTATCCTGTCATCCTCTTCCAGTATTCGGGTCCTGGCAGTCAGCAGGTGCTCAATGCCTGGAGCACAGGTAGTATGGGCTCTGGCGGAGCTTTCGATTACTATCTGGCACAGGAGGGATTCATCGTGGCTTGCGTAGATGGTCGTGGCACAGGTGGCCGTGGTGCAGATTTCGAGAAATGCACCTATCTTACACTTGGCAACTTGGAATCTAAGGATCAGGTGGAGACAGCCCTTTATATGGGAAGTCTTCCATACGTGGATAAGAACAACATCGGAATCTGGGGATGGAGCTATGGTGGCTTCAATACCCTGATGAGTATGAGCGAGGGTCGCCCTGTGTTCTATGCAGGTGTAGCCGTAGCGCCTCCTACCTGCTACCGTTACTACGATTCTGTTTATACCGAGCGCTATATGCGTACTCCTAAGGAGAACGAAAAGGGTTACAACGACAATCCTATCGAGCGTGCCGGCAAGCAGCATGGTGCTCTGCTTCTCTGTCATGGTTTGGCAGATGACAATGTGCATCCACAGAACACCTTTGAGTATTCTGAGGCATTGGTACAGGCAGACAAGGATTTCAAGGAGCTTTGGTACACCAATCGTAACCATGGCATCTCTGGTGGAAACACCCGTAACCATCTGCTGCGTCAGATTGCTGATTGGTTCAAGACTCACCTGAATAAATAAAGAATAATCGCATGAAGACAAAGAAAGGATTCAACCTTCGCCAGGTGTGCGGAGAGAATGTAATTGTGGCAGAGGGCGTTGAGAACATTGATTTCAGCAGCATCATCAGTATGAACGAGAGTTCTGCTTACCTTTGGAACAACATCCAGGGTAAGGAGTTCGATAAGAACGATTTGGTAGAGTTGCTTACTCAGGAATATGATGTTGATGCCGATACGGCAGCCAAGGATGTAGAAGCACTTGTGGCACAGTGGCTCAAGGCTGGTATTATCGAATAATAGGTAACTGGATAAATATAAAAAATTGGGCAATCCTCGTCTTAGAGGGTTGCCCAATTTTTTATATTTTTATTTCTTATATTTTCCATTCCAAACCTTCCATGCTGCCAGCAGATAGCGGCGGATAGGGAAGAGGCGGGTCCATAGTTTGGAGTAGATGCGCCATTTAAGTGCGTCTGTCCTGTCGATGGTTTTCCTTCCTTTCCGGTAGAAACCTATTACGGCACCCTTTACATTTTTTCTTTGGCAGACTTCTACGCCAAAGTTGCCATCGCCCCTGAGGATTACCTTTTCTCCTTCTATTTTCACGATGCGATGGAGCACGTATTGATGAGGCTTCACCTCGGCAAGTACGGCATTTCCTTCTTTCATATCTTCTGGTGTAGCTTTGCGGAGCAGAGCCTTGTCGCGGTTGTCTTCCAGGAAGGGGCGCATAGAATAGCCGCGAAGCGGAAGGGTCACCGTATGACCTTCTTCCAGAAGCCGGGCGGTAGCCTCAACCAGACTTTCCCTCACGCTGATGGCCTTGTTGCAAACCAGGGCTGCCTCCTTGTTTGGCAGGCAGTGGAGGGTATAGATGCCTATGGATTCTATCACTTTGGTGATGGTAGCGCAGATGCGGTCGTAGAGTGCCTTGTCCCATTTCATGGTGGAGCAGGCGGGTAGAAGTGATGCGAAGGCTGCCACAGGCGAAAGCTTGTCGATGGAGTTTTCTTCTGCCCGGTCTATGCGGGTGATGGCACCCAGCGGTGCCTTCACGTTTCGATAGCATGGCGTCTTGCCGCTCCATGGACTTCCGAAGATATATACCTTGCCCCCGATGATTCGGAGGATTGGGTTGTCATCGTTCATCAGGTCGCAGCCTTTCAGGTGCCTTAGCCAGAGGCTCACGTGTGTGCTCTTTCCCGTTCCGCTCTTGGCGATGAAGGCATAGCCGTAGCCGTTCTGACGCACCAGTGAAGCATGGAGCATCAGGGTGTCGTATGGGCACGATGCAAAGGCATAGATGAGCATCAGCGTGTTGTTGAGTCCGAATCTGCGCATGTTCATGTTGCCGTTTAGGGCGCAGCGGCATTCGCTGAAGTCGGCGTTGGTAATCACCAGCGCACAGTCGGCATCATAGATGTCACGAATAATGAATTGGTATCCGCCATCATCGAGTTTGTCAACGATGGTGTGTCCGCTACCTGTATCGAAGTTTCTGATTCTTTCGCGTTTTTCCTTGGGATAAGGTTGGGTATTGTCATCTATGGTAAGGTGAAATAAAATCGAGCCCTTCAGAGCAGATACTCTGAAGGGTTCGAATGATTCTATAAGTTGCTTATTGTTGGTGGTTGATTCAGCAAACTGAATCTTCATGTCCAACTCGGCAACACGATAAATATTGTCTTTCATTTTCGGTTCGCTATATAACAAGCTGGTCTCTCTATTTTGCCTGGGCTTTCTTAGCTTGGGCTTTTGCCTCGGCTTTTTTCTTTTTAGCTTCCGCTTTCTGCTGCTTGGCTTCCACTTTCTGCTGTTTAGCTTCTTCCTTAGCCTTCACTTTTGCTTCTTTTCGCTCCTGCTTGGTCATAGGTTCCTGAATATCGTCAGGAGCGATAGGCTTGAAGGTGAATTTGTTTTCATCTACGCTCTTCACCTGCCAGGGAGAAGGAAGTTCCTTTGGCTTTTCGCCACTCTTCAGGCGCTTTGCCTTAGGCTTCTTAGTGTAGCGCTCATAAAGCTTGGCCCATTTCTTTTCAGCTTTCTTGAAGTTGCGGTCGAACACCACGATGCAGGTTCTCTTTGGCTCGCCAATCGACTCCAGGTAGTCACGCAGCTGGAAAGAGTAGTTGTCTCTGCCTTCCAGGAACAGGTTCTTGTGGCTGAGATATACGGAATCTACTTTCTGTACGCTGGTGATGTACACGGTAGAGTCATTGAATGACGATGCAAATCCAAACATATATGCAGTCGTCGGTTCAACCTTTGCCTGTGCAGCAAGCGAAGAGATGGCAACAATGGCCAAAGCTAATGCAATTTTAAATACTTTCATTTCTTTCTTCTTGTACTGATATTTAAGTGCCGTTGTCCTATGCATCTGTGGAGTAGTGTGTTACTATCGCCCCAGGTAGGATTTCAGCAGTTGATTTTTTGTGTTATGTCTGATCTTGCGGATGGCTTTTTCTCTAATCTGTCTCACTCGCTCTTTGGTCAGATTATATTTAACTCCTATTTCTTCGAGAGTAAGCTCCGGTTCTCCGATACCATAGAAGGCTCTGATTACCTTCCGGTCACGCTCATCGAGCGTTTCCAATATTCTCTCTATTTCCTTGTGCAATGATTCCAGGTCCAGCTGATTGTCAGTGCTGGCAGCATCGCTTGATGCATAGAAATCCATCATGCTGCTGTCTTCACCATCGCCAATAGGAGCATCCATGCTCACGTGGCGTGAGTTAGCCTTTAGGGCATCATTGATCTTGTCTTCTGGCAGGTCAATTCGTTCGGCAATCTCATTCACGCTAGGTTTGCGTTCGTGTTCTTGCTCAAACTTATTGAGTTCCCTTGCTATCTTGTTAACACTTCCCACCTGGTTAAGTGGAAGGCGCACTATTCTACTCTGCTCGGCTATGGCCTGCAGAATACTCTGGCGAATCCACCATACGGCGTAGGATATGAACTTGAAGCCGCGGGTTTCATCAAATTTCTGGGCAGCCTTGATAAGACCTACGTTGCCCTCATTGATAAGGTCTGGTAAGCTGAGTCCCTGATTTTGATACTGCTTTGCCACAGATACCACGAAACGCAAGTTTGCCTTGGTCAATCTCTCTAGAGCTCTCTTATCACCTTCCCTTATTTTCTGCGCGAGTTCCACTTCCTCATCTGTGGTGAGAAGATCCTCGTGTCCAATTTCTTGGAGATACTTTTCTAACGATGCGCTTTCACGATTCGTTATCGACTTTGAAATTTTTAGTTGTCTCATGGTAACACTTTATTTTATGTTGATGCAAAATTACACTTTTTGTTTGAAATGACAAAAAAAATAGCAGATATTTTTGAAAATACCTGCTATTTTGTCATTTTTTATCATTTCAAAGGCAATTGACTCCTCTTGGAAAGAGGCAAAAGCCCCCTTTTTAACGATTCTTCATCAACTCGTCTAAGTCTTCGTCAACTCATTTAAGTTTTCGTCAACTCCGATTAGTCTTTCTGCAAAGGTACGGCGAAGTATGCCTTCTTGCCTGTAGGCCATACACCCTGAATGTAAAGCACTGGGTCCTTGCTGGTTGATGCACTCTTCACAGCTTTCTGCAGGTCGTCGAGTGATGTGATGTTGCTGTCATTGATGCGCTGGATAATGAATCCGCGAGATACGCCTGCATCCTTCAAGGCACCGCTGTTCACCTTCAATACCTCTACGCCATACTTGATGCCGAGCTGGTTCTTCTGGCTCTCGGTGATAGGGCGGAAGGTGCCACCGAGTACATCGAGGTCTGCACTCTTGATTACGGAAGTGTTGCCCTGGGCATTCTTCAGGGTGATGGTCTTGGTATTTGTCTTCTTGTTGCGCATGTAAGTGATGCTCATCTTGTCGCCAGGACGCTTGCCGTTCAGTGACTCCTGGAGCTCTGCCATCTTGGTCACCTTCTTGCCGTCAACCTTGGTAATCACATCGCCTTCCTTCAGGCCGGCTGCAGCACCATTGCCATCTTCATCTACCTTGGCAATATATACGCCCTCGTTGGTGCCCAAGTCAACCTCCTTGCCGTTCTCCTTCTGGGCGTTGATGTAGTTGAGCACATCACTTCCCTGGATGCTCAGCATTACGCGCTGTACGCTACCGTATTTCTTCAAGTCATCTACCACCTTGTTCATGATAGAGGTAGGGATAGCGAAACCGTAACCTGCATAAGAACCGGTCTGAGAATAGAGCATGGCATTGATGCCTACCAGTTCGCCCTGAGTATTGACGAGTGCACCACCCGAGTTACCTGCGTTGATGGCTGCATCGGTCTGGATAAAACTCTCTACGCCGTTAGCACCCAGCGAACGTGCCTTGGCAGAGATGATGCCTGCTGTAACGGTGTTGTTCAGTCCGAATGGGTTACCCACAGCGATGACCCATTCGCCCACCTTCACGTTGTCGCTGTTGGCGATAGGAAGAGTAGGGAGGTTCTTGCCGTCAATCTTGATAAGGGCGAGGTCGGTGCTCTTGTCTGTACCGATGATGCGTGCTGAATATTCACGGTTGTCGTTCAGTGTCACGGTCAGCTCGTCAGCACCTTCCACCACGTGGTTGTTGGTTACGATGTAGCCGTCTGCGCTGATGATGACACCCGAACCTGTAGCCTCTCTCTTAGGAGTCTGAACCTGCTGCTTGCGTGTTCCGCCATTTCCCTGACCTGGATTTCCGAAGAATCCGAATGGGTCGAAGAAACCTCCGAATGGATCGCTCTGCACATCTACGGTCTTCACCTTAGAGTTCTGAACGTATTTGATATGTACCACGGCTGGCAGAGCCTTCTCTGCTGCGTAAGTCAAATCTACTGGTTGGCCTGGTGCCTCTGCTGTTACAGCTGGTGAAGCATTAACCTTCATGAATGCACCTGTTGAGAATGCTAGCGAACCTACGCATAGCACTGCCATTACATAATTAGTTACCTTTTTCATGTTTCAATATCTTTTTTATTATTACTTTCGTTTTATTATTACTTTCATTTTATGTTATAGCCTTCAGCTTTGCCAATACTGTGCCAAACTTCCCGAGTCTGCCACTTCTGTCAGCCCTAGCCTCAGCTTTCCGGTTGCAAATATAGAATCATTTTTTGATATACGGATAACTTAGTGCTAATTTTTATCCCGTTTTAACATTTGAAATTAACACTTTAACGGCTCTTAAACAAGAATAACCCTATTTTTACAAATGTTTGCTACTTTTCTGAATTTTCTTACTTTTGTATATGTAACTATAAATCTGTTAATTGTGAACGAATATAAAGTTGATTAGCAGAAAAGTAGTCAGAAAACCTTCCAGGATATCTCAAAAATGATAGCGGAAAACCAAAGAAAAGCGAAAAGAGTTTAAAAACTTAGGCAAATTGGCGGTTAAGTCAATCTTTTTTGTTATCTTTGCAGTTCGAAAGCAGTGCCCCGGCTTGTCGCTGGCATTCCTTCATGGGGATGCGAGAGGAAAGTCCGGGCAGCATAGGGCATCCCACTTCCGAAAATAGAAGCTATTGGTGACAGTAGGTGTCGGTAGAAGAAAATAACCGCCCGAAACTTATTCCGTAGCGATGAGGCTTTCAGCATTCGTCGTGGTTTAGTGTCGGGTAAGGGTGAGAAGGTGGTGTAAGAGACCACCAGCTGGCGGGTGATCGTCAGGCTGTGCCATCTGGGAGCTGTAAGCTCATGTAAACCGCAGATTGAGGGCGGCTCGTCCGATTGCCTTCGGGCTGCTGCGGAGGGTAGAGTGCTTGAGCCCAGGGGTGACTTTGGGACTAGATAAATGACAGGCACCTGTTCTTTTTCTTAGGGCAGGTACAGAACTCGGCTTATAGGGGCACTGCTTTCTTTTTTAGTTCTTTCCGCATCATTCCATTATATATATATAATAAGGTAGGATGCGATATTTCAAACGTTTTTAATATAACTAGCAGGATTATGAATCTCAGAGAACCAGAAAAGCAGATATTAGATGATTTTGAGCACAAGGTGACCAGCAAGATAGAGAAGTATGGTGCGAATGCCGATTTCCCTAAGTTTGAGAACTATGGCATTACCCGTATGGACTTGGATGATTATCTTTTCGATAAGCAGGCCATTCTTGATATGGGGGGTTCCAAGCGTACCCAGCTCACGGTGGGCGGTTTCATCACAGTAATCCCAGTATTGATTCTGTCTTGTTTCCCAGACAAGTCGCCTATCTATGAGAATGGAAAGGCCATCACTACTGTCATCGCCATCATCATCGGTCTGTTGCTTGCCTGCTTCTTCAAGGCGTTGCTCCAGATGATCATCGCCTATCGTGTTAACAAGCACAAGCAAACCAAGATGGAGACCTTTATCAAGGCAGTTCTATTCTACGAGCAGAAAGCGTAGCCTTCCGGAAGCCTCTCGGAAGTTTTCCAGAAGCCTTCCAGAAACTATAAACTATAAATTATTAATTATAAATTATTAATTAACATGACTTTACCTGACTTTATGGCTTATAAGGACAAGTTCACTCAGAGTGCATTTGTCGAGAAGATTTCGCACGTGGCAAAGCGTGCAGGTGCCAAGATGGTTTATGCAGCCCTTATACTCTATTATACATTAGAGAGTGACAAGGTGCCGCTGAGAGACAAGGCGATGATTATTGGAGCGTTGGGCTATCTGATCAGTCCGCTTGATGTCATCCCCGATGCCATACCTATCGCTGGTTTAGGTGACGACCTGGCTGTGTTGCTTTTCGTGCTCAAGAAAGTTTGGGGCGATGTCTCAGAAGATGCTAAGCAGAAAGCATACAGCAAGCTTTCGCAGTGGTTTGATGAGGATGAACTGCCTAAGGAGGCAGATGACCTCTTCAAGGAGAAGCCAGAAGATACACCGGTTTAAATAAAAGTTTTTTGTACTCCGGTTTAAATAAAGAGAGGGCAATCCGAAATTTCGGATTGCCCTCTTTCTGGTATATTATAATCAAATTTGTCGTTTCCTTTGATTAAACGATGCCCTGAGCCATCATAGCCTTAGCTACCTTCAGGAAGCCTGCTACGTTGGCACCCTTTACGTAGTTAACGTAACCATCAGCCTCTGTACCATACTTCACACAGTTAGCGTGAATATCGTTCATGATGTCGTGGAGCTTAGCATCAACCTCCTCACGAGACCACTTCAAGCGCTCAGAGTTCTGACTCATCTCAAGGCCAGATACTGCCACACCACCAGCGTTGGCAGCCTTACCTGGAGAGTAGAGAATCTTAGCATCCTGGAATACCTTGATAGCCTCTGGGGTAGATGGCATGTTAGCACCCTCGCTCACTGCGATAACGCCGTTGGCGATGAGAGCCTTGGCAGCCTCCTCGTTAATCTCGTTCTGAGTTGCAGAAGGAAGAGCGATATCAGCCTTCTCGAACCAAGGCTTAGCACCCTCTACATACTTCACGCCATATTTCTCAGCATACTCCTTGATACGGCCACGCTCTACGTTCTTCAACTCCATGATGTAGTCGAGTTTCTCGCGGTCGATACCATCTGGATCGTAGATGTAACCATCAGAGTCTGAACATGTAACAGGCTTAGCACCCAACTGGAGCAACTTCTCCATAGTGTACTGAGCAACGTTACCAGAACCAGAAACCAATACAGTCTTGCCCTTGATGTCGATGCCCTTGGTAGCGAGCATGTTGCAGAGGAAGTAAACGTTACCATAACCAGTAGCCTCAGGACGGATCAAAGAACCACCGAACTCCTGACCCTTACCAGTCAAGACACCCTGGAACTGGTGAGTCAGCTTCTTGTACATACCGAAGAGGTAACCTACCTCGCGGCCGCCTACACCGATGTCACCAGCTGGAACATCCTCGTCTGGACCCATGTGACGGTAGAGCTCAGTCATGAAAGCCTGGCAGAAACGCATCACCTCGTTGTTGCTCTTACCACGTGGAGAGAAGTCAGAACCACCCTTGGCACCACCCATAGGCAGAGTTGTAAGAGAGTTCTTGAATGTCTGCTCGAAAGCCAAGAACTTCAGGATACCCAAGTTCACAGACTTGTGGAAGCGAAGACCTCCCTTGTAAGGGCCAATCACGTTGTTGTGCTGAACGCGGTAACCCATGTTAGTCTGTACGTTACCCTTATCATCTACCCAAGATACACGGAACTGGATGATACGATCTGGAATACAAAGACGCTCAATGAGGTTTGCCTTCTCAAACTCAGGGTGCTTGTTGTACTCTTCCTCGATAGTACCGAGAACCTGACTAACAGCCTGAATGTACTCAGGCTCGTTTGGGAATCTTCTTTGGAGATTCGCGATTACTTCAGATGCTTTCATAATCTTTAATCTTTTATTGTGTTTAAATTCTTATTTTCTATTTTCTGTTTGCAAAGGTATAGATTTTTATTGGAATAGCCAACAAAAAGAAAGAAAAAATGAAGAAAAAGTAGAAAAAAGTCATTCTTTTAACTTTTTCTAATAGTTAATGTAGTATAATTGTATGCGTACACATTATTATATATAGGATAAAACGGATAGAAAACGGGTCTGCAAAGCAAGGACTGAAATAAATAAATAGTAAGTAAAAAACGTTTTTCCCTGTCTTTTTGTTGGTATTCTGGTATTTTTTCGTATCTTTGCAGGGTGTAAGGAACTCCACAAGGGAGATTTCTTCATGCAACATTCTAATATTATAAAGATTATGCCAAGAGCAACTGGACCGATAGGTTACATAGAGCACCGATCTCCGAAGAAAGACGAGACTGGCAAGTATTTGATTCATCCTCAGTTTGTCTATAAGGATGTGTATGATTTCAAGGATATGCGTGATGGTATGCGTCAGCATTATCAGATGGCTACTCCTCAGTTTTTGGCTGCCATCCAGTCTATCAAGGATGAGACGATGATGGCTCTTTCACAGGGCAAGGAGGTGAAGGTGGGTGATATGTTCATCATCAAGCCTAAGTTGAAATTGAAAGATCATAAGGATGCCGATGGAAACATATATCATAAGGTGTATCATGAGGGCGATCTGATTCCGGCAAGTGAGGTGGAAATTGGGGGTTTTGAAGTGAGGACTACCCGTGAATTTGATAAGGAGTTTTTCTGCAATTATAGATGCAGTTGCACTCGTGACACTTGGAAGGTGAGTGCGCCTCCTAAGGAGTCTGCACAGGAATTGCTGGATATTACCAACTTCTGCCGTGAGCATGGCTATATCACGGTTCGAGATTTCATGCGTCTTCATGGTGTTACCAAGTATCATGCCCAGAAAGTATTGGCCGATTTATGCGAGGGCGAGTTTCCGAAGATGACCCGTGAGCGTGAAGGTAGGGTGTATATTTACCGGAGGATAGGAGTTTAATAAATAATAACGCAGAAAAAGTCCTTTCACAAATCAGCTTTTGTTGTTGATAAACAGAGTATTGAGGGTGAAAGGACTTTTCTTTCATGCTATTTTACATTCTGATCTTCTATCAGATTTCTTCTACGAGATACAGATGTCAATCAGTCTCTTCAGTGTTTTTCTGATATTCATGTGTTATAACCATTAGTTATACTTAAAGTTTTATATCGCTGCAAAGATACAACAATAATTCATCGTTTACAACACTTTTATCGATAAATGTTGCAATAAATCCAGGGGGAACAAAGAGGGTTTACTTGATGGAGTAATAGCCTACATCTGAAGGCGAAGAAACATCTTTCTCACATCGGTTGACTCGTGTCATCCATATAGACCACTCCAGTCATCCATATAGATGACTCGTGTCAGCTATATGGATGACCCGAGTCAACCGATGCGAGGAAGGCGTTACCCCTCCTTTTTTCCTATCTCTTTCTCCCTCAGGTAAGGGTTTCTTCTCCCTGTAGTATATGTTCCTTCGTTTACTCTTATTGAAAGCGGCGAGAAATGTCATTGATGAAAAATGCCTTCACACTTAAGCGGATGAATATCAGAAGATTGCTGGTGATGTGAAAGGAGAATGAAAGATAAATAAAAAATAAGGGTGTATCAGAAACCATGAAGCTTTCTGATACACCCTTGTTTTATTTTCTTCTATTTATACTTCTTTAATTGATTTTGCTGATTTGCTCAGGTGAAAGACCAGTATATTTCATTACAAGCTCTTTCGACATACCATCAGCAAGCATACGCTGTGCAGCCTTTATATTTGCCTGATTAGAGCCTTCAGCTCTTCCTTCAGCCATACCTTCGGCTCTTCCTTTTGCCATACCTTCGGCTCTGGCTTCCGATTCTGCGGCAGCCATGCATGCCAAATTATCGCGAGCAATCCAAAGACTGTTCTCGTAGGCTTCCCATTCTTTCTTCGAGAGTCTATGACTGTCGGCATATTCCTCAAGCTTCTCGAAAATCTTCTTTTGTGCCGTCCAAGGCATTCTTGTTAATGCTTCCATATGAGTCAATACATAAATCCATTTATCAAAATCACTCTCACATTCCGCTGGCTCTTTTTTGAAAAGAGGCAGGGCCAAGTAGATGAAGCGAAGCTTGTTGGAAGCTTGCTCCTTGCTCTCCTTATCTGCCAATATGATGTCTGTTCTTCAAATCCCTATCCACCATGGCGCAGACACAGGAGTCTGACCATACATTCTCTGCCGTCTCTACCATGTCGATAATGGTATAGATTGGCAGGATGATACCCATGATGCCGATAGGAGCATTGATGCCGGACATCAGAGATAGGGTAAGGAAATAACATCCCATCGGCACTCCTGCATTACCCACTGCTGAGATAACTGAAATGAAAAGCCAGAGAATCATCGTAGTCCAAGGTAAGGGCATTCCTCCATTCTGCATCAGGAACAAGGAGGTTACGAGGATAAACGCAGCGCAGCCATTCATGTTGATGGTTGTACAGATAGGCAATACGAAGCGGGAAACCTGATTGGAAACTCCCAGTCTATCTTCTGCTGTCTGCATCGTTACCGGCAACGTAGCAGCAGAACTCTTTGTAAAAAGAGCCATCAATACTGCCGGCATCATCTTGCCCAATGTTCGCACAGGATTCAAGCCTCTTGCCAAGAGGAAGAGCGGGAGGATGATGAAGAATTGAATGACATTACCTCCCAGGATAACAGCTACGTACTTTCCTAGAGAAGCCATCACGATACCCGCAGAGAACTGGGCTGAGAGTTGTGCTGCAAAGGCAACGATACCCAGAGGCAGAGCCCAGATTAATCCATGAATCAGCATGAAGAGCAGATCCTGTAATCCAAACAATCCCTTCATCACGACTTCTTTCTTGTCGCTTGATAGCATTTTGGTTAAAGCAATACCTGCTGCTGCCGCCAAAATCAGGATGGAGAGTACATTTCCTTCGGCAAACGGCTTGATGATGTTGTTGGGTATTACCCCAAGAATATGGTCATAATAGCTGGTTTCTCCCAGCTTTTGGGGTACATCTGCCATACCGCTCTGCACCAAGGCTGTAGGTAAATTGCCTGGAGAAACGATGTTGTAGAGCACCAGCCCCACTGCTGCAGCTGCTATTGTCGTGAGCAGGGTGTAGGTGATGGCGTGGCGGAATATCTTACCGGTATCTGCCTGGTTGCCCAAGGATGCCAGGGTTGTGATGACAGCCAAGGCTATGGTTGGTACTGCCAGAAGTTGGAATAAGCGGGTATAGACCGTGGCGATGAAATTCATCAGGCCATCCAGCCAGCTGGTGCCGAACATACCCAAAACTGCGCCTACTATCAAAGCGCCAATCCATAGTACCAGCTGCCGGGTTTGCTTATTCTTCACTTTCTTCACTCCTTTTTGGTTACTGCAGCCGGCATTGCTGTCCGGCTGTCTATTTCCCATATCATTTATTGTTTTTACCATGATTTTAAATTATTATTTTTTAGACAAAAGTATTCTCCTTATTCCAACCCCCACATATCATTCAGCATACTGATTGCTGACTCCGAGCGGAAAACATGATCGCGGAAGGTGATGATGCCTTCGGGAGCAAGGTGGGCTTCGAAGGAATTGACCAGGAAATCTGCTTCGAGCAGAATGCGATGGTCGAGGCTGGTTACATCCTTATAAGTATGATGATGGGCAATGAGCCAGCAGATTCTTTCTGTCTGCGCGGCTGTGAATCCATCAACTTCTGACAGTACTTTTCTTGCCTCATCGGGACCCAGTTCTTCCTGGTGCTTGCCATCGCAGTTGCCGTATCGGGCTTCTGAAACGTGAATGCCCACATCGTGAAGAATGGCTGCTGCTTCGAGCACGAAGAGTTCTTCTTCGTTCATTCCCTCTGCTATCGCAATCATACGGGCAAAGTCGTGCACCTTTACGAAATGCTGGATACGTTGCGCATCGCCACCATCGTACTTGATCATCGCCCTCATCAGTTGGGCGAGTGTCAATTCATTGTTTGTCATAATCTTATGTTTTTTAAAATTCTTTTTTTCTTATTTCAATTACCTATAGCCACCATACGCTACGCCCCCAGAAGGAAGGCTAATCCGCTGATTCCGATATAGGCATAGATGATGTATTTGAGCAGGAAGCCGCTGAGGTGCCTGAACACCCAGGAGCCTATCAGGTTGCCGATGAAGACTCCGGCTATTCCATATACATAACCTATGGAGACCGTGGTGGTGAAGAAACCATTGTATGCTCTTGCCAGTGTCATCATCAGATTGCCTGCCAGGAAATAGGTCTGCGTCATCGCCAGATAGCGTTCCTTGTCGGGCTCTGAACTGACGAAATAGAGTACGGCTGGTGGTCCCTGCATTCCGAAGAATCCTCCCATCAGTCCGCTCAATGTTCCTGCCGTAACCTGCACAGGAAGCGTTGTCTTCACCTTGATGCGTTTGCTGAAGAAGGTGAAGTAGATGCTCACGATGATCAGCGTAATACCGAGCAATATGTTCAGTATGTGATATTCCATCCGCTTGAGCACGAAGATGGCTCCGATGGAGATGACGATGAAGGTGAACAGAATGGGCAGCAGTCGCCTCCAGGTGATGTACTTGTATTTCTGAATGACGATGATCAGGGAGGTGGTCATCGCCAGGATGCCTGAGAGGGTTGTTGCCTCACCATAAGAGGGCATGATGGAGGGGAGCATCGTCATGATGAAGATGCCAAAACCGAAGCCAGTAGTGCGTTGCACAAAACTGGCTCCGATGCTCAACAGAAAAAGTTCGATGACTATATTGTCCATTCTGTTGTAGGCTTATTGATGGATGTAATCCAGAATCTGCTCTGCATGAATCTTGGTCTTGATCTCCTTTGGAGTGAAGATTTTCTCAATAATGCCTTCTTCGTTGACAAGATAGGTGGTGCGGAGGATTCCGATGGTCTTTCTGCCGCAGGTTACCTTCTCGCCCCAGCAGCCGAGTTCCTGCAAAAGGGTGGTCTCGGTATCGGCAATAAGAGGAAACTGCAGACCCTTGGTTTCTGCAAACTTCTTCTGCAGCGCCTGCTTGTCCTTGCTCACGCCGATAATCTCGTAACCGGCTGCTGCCAGTTCTTCCTTATGAGCCTGCAGGGAGCAGGCCTCGGCAGTGCATCCGCTGGTGTTAGCCTTTGGATAACTGTAGAGCACGAGCTTGCGACCACGATAGTCGCTTGCCTTGATTTCACGTCCGTCCTGGTCAATGCCAAGAATCTCTGGTATTTTATCTCCTACATTCATAATTATTTATTATTTAAAAAGTTATACTATTCTTCTATCTATCATTTCTTCCTTTTCACCCCTCTTACTGCCTCACTTTCCAAAGGATTCTCGGGCCAGAAGTGCTTGGGGTAGCGGTGCTTCAGCTCCTTGCGCACCTCGAAATAGGTGGATTGCCAAAAACTGGCGAGATCCTGCGTAAGCTGAACGGGCTTGAAACCCGGAGAGAGCAGCTCCAGCAACAGAGGCTGCCTGCCATCATCAACAGCTGGCGTCTGAGTCATTCCGAAGCATTCCTGCAGCCGGACACTGAGGATGGGTGCCTCAGCTCCCTGACGATAGTCGATGCGGATATGACTGCCCGATGGAACCACGATGTGGGTGGGTGCGAGACGGTCTATTTCCTGCTGCTGCTCGTATGGAATCTGTGCCCAGAGTATTTCCGGGAGATTGAGCTTCCTGAGTTCGGCGGTGCTCGTCTTGAGCTTTCCGCCCTGGTCCAGATAGAAGGGCAACCATTCGCTGGCTGTCTCCATCAGGTGTGCGGTGGATAAATCGGGCAACTCCATTTCCGGATGCCACTCTCTTACCTGCGCCACTCTCCGCTGCAACCGCTGAACGTCTTCGTTCCAATCCAGCATGCTGAGTCCTTCCTTCCGGATGGCAGTGCAGAGGATATGGATAATCTGCTGCTTGTCGGCATCCTGGAGCGGTTTGCTATCCACCACCAGGGTTTCGATGCGTCGCTCTCTCTGCATCCTGATCATTCCCGCCTTACTGTCCCACGAGACGTTGTTGAACTCGTGGATAGGGAGGTCGTTGATGTTTACGGGAGCCGAGAGAAACACCCTGCCTGCCTTTCCTGAAGATGGAAGCGGGGTGGAAGTATTCGTGCCCGACGGCTGGACAGATACATTGAGCGAGGCGATGGCGAGCCATTGCTGCGCCGACATCGCATCGCTTGAATCGATGAAGAGCGTCTTGCCGTTCGACATTCTGAAATGGCCGATGTTATCGATGGCCATGGCGATGCGCTCAGGATAGGCTAGGGCTATCAGCCTGCCCACCTCCTCTGCATCCACCGGCTCATTGTCTTCCTTCACCTTGAGCATCTTGCGGTATTCCTGGGCTATCTGGGCAATGCGTGCCCATCTGCCCAGACTGTTTTTCTGTCGCTGCGAACGGAGGATGGAGAGGCGCAGCGCCATATCCGAATCCTCTGAATCGCTCATCGGGTCTTTCTCTTCCAGCAGGGCGGCAACGTCGCAGGCTAGAGCTTTGAGTGCAGAAGATTCTGAACTCATCATCATCTTGGCGATGCGCGGATGACAAGGCAATGTTGCCATCTTCCTGCCCAATGGGGTGATGCTGCCATCCGGTTCTATTGCTTCGAGCGATAGAAGCAATTCCTTGGCATTGAGTAGGTTACTGCTTGATGGTGGGGTAAGCCAGAGCAGCGATTGGGGATTGTTCTCGCCAAAGGCTGCAATATCGAGTACCATCGACGTAAGGTCGGCTTCTTCTATTTCCGGTCGGCGCTGGTCTTCCATCAGATGTTCCGAGGACTGAGTCCACAACCGGTAGCAGATTCCTTCAGCCACTCGTCCGGCTCGTCCTCTTCTTTGGGTAGCCATATCCTTGCTGATAGTTACGGTTTCCAGGTGGCTCAATCCCGTACGGGCGTCGTAAACCAGTTTTCTGCAAAGTCCGGAATCCACCACGATCCTCACGCCTTCGATGGTAAGTGAGGTTTCTGCAATAGGTGTGGCGAGCACAATTTTCCTTTCTCCCTCTTTCGAAGGGGCTATGGCGAGGCGCTGCTTCTCGGGTGGGAGATTGCCGTAGAGAGGATAAACCTGCGGAACGGAAAGTTTATCTGAAGCAGATAATGCAGCTGCAGCCCTGCTGAGGCTCGCATCCAATATCTCCTTGCATTTCAGAATCTCCGACTGTCCAGGAAGGAAAGCCAGAATATCGCCCTCGTGCTTATCGGCAGCCTTGAGGATGGTAGCCGCCACCTCTTTATATATGTCGTATCGTGCAATGTCGATTTCAGAATAAATGGTCTCTACAGGGAACATTCGCCCTTCGCTCTCTATCAGAGGCGCTTGCAGAGCTTTGCAGATGGCGGAAGCATCGATGGTAGCCGACATGATGATAATCTTCAGGTCGGGACGGATTATCTCCTGCGCCTGTCGGGTGAGTGCTAGCGCCAGGTCGGAGTTGATGCTTCGCTCGTGAAACTCATCGAAGATGATGGCGCTCACTCCTTCGAGCGTGGCATCATGGATGAGCATTCGGGTTAGTATTCCCTCGGTGAGCACCTCAATGCGGGTTTCTGAGGAAACCTTGTTCTCGAAGCGTACCCGATAACCTATGGTCTTTCCCACAGGTTCGCCTAAGATGTTAGCCATCCGTTCGGCTATCTGACGGGCAGCAAGGCGGCGTGGTTCCAGCATCAGAATTTTGCCTTGTGGGGTGGCTCCGAGGAGGGTGAGTGGGAGCACGGTGGATTTTCCGGCTCCCGGTGGAGCGGTAACAACAAGGTTTGCCGACTCTTTCTGGGTGCTGTTGATGGCGTCGGCTATCTGGAAGGCTGGCAGATGTCCTGCCTGTTGTTTGATTCTATCGTAATTCATACTGCAAAGATACACATATTCTTAATTGATACTGCAAAGATACGCATTATTTTTGTGATACACAAATTTTCAGGCCTCCTTCTCTTTCACTCGGTACCATTTTCTGAGGGCAAAGTAGCCGGCTAGGATGGCTATATAGAGAATGAGCAGTTGGAGCAGGGAAAGGTGGATGTGTTCGATGCTTGCCCCAGGCAACATACTCGTCAGTTTGAAGGCGGTGTTGATGAATTGGGTGATGGCGGTGAGAACGTTCATGACTATCTGCATCAGTCCTTCAATGGCAGTTGCCAAACATGGGATGTAAGTGAGAGGCGAAAGAATGAAGAGCAGCGCACAAAGATAGAGAATGAATGTGGCGGCTGGAATGGCAATGAAGCTGGTGAGCAGAGAGTAGCAGGAAAGACGTCCGAAATAGAAAATGATGAGGGGAAGGGTGCCTATCTGGGCTGCCAGGGAAACACAGAAAAGACCCCATATTGCGCGGATGATGTTGCTGTGGGATGAAAGGAGATTGAAGAACAGAGGATAGAACAGAAGGATGGATGCTACGGCAAGAAAAGACATCTGAAAACCGATATCGAAGATGTTTAATGGATTGACTAGCACCATGATGACATAGGCTAATGCCAACGTGTTGAGTGTAGGGTCGGGACGCAGAGAGAGCAACACCAGACTGTAGATGCTGAGCATGGTGGCTGCCCTGACGGCACTGGCCGGAAAACCGATGAAAATGACGTATGCCCACACAATGGTGGTGGATAGGATGATGGTTAGCTTAGACCTGCGCTTGCCGCCTAACAGCAGGATGATGAGTTGGAAGATGATGCCGATGTGCAAACCGCTTACTGCCAATATATGGCTTGTTCCGGATATGGAATAAGCCTCTTTGGTTTCCTGGTTGAGGGCAGTTTTGTCGCCCATTGCCATTGCGGAAATGATGGCAAAGTCTTGTTCTTCGATATGGAAGGTACGTATCCTTTGTTCAACGTGTTCCCTGAAGTCGTGGGCTTTCAGGATGGTGCGTTCCAAATATGAGAGTGATTGATAGGTTTTTATCTGAATAGGTGCATGGGCTTCATCGATATGATGAGAGGTGATGGTGCCGCCGAGACAGAAGATGCAAAGATATAGGTTGAGACATTGGTAATGGATAAGATTGCTGACTTGGGTGCCTATTAGAGTAGGGCGATGGACCAGCTTTGTGAGTACATAACAACAGGCGGAAACACTCCAGGCAATGATGGTGCTGATGAGCCAAAGGCGCGTGCTGAGATAATCATAGCCATATCTGGCTGTGATGATACTTGCCGTCAGTACAAGGCTGAAGGACATAAGCGGGGTGAAATGTTGCTTTTTGGTTCTGTTCATACTTAGTGTAAAAGCCCGATAAGAGGTTGGCGATAGTCCAACTCTCTTATCGGGCTTATCTTTATATATATAATAATGTGGAATACTTACTGGTGATAAGTTGCCCATTCATTATTTGCCGAATCCGAAGATGCGCTTGATGAACTTCTTTACCACATTCTCGTTCTTCTGTGGGTTTACCACTGGAGCATATTTGCGATTACCGGAACCCTCGGTGTTCTGCTTCTTCTGTGCAACGCCTTTGCCACGACCATTGCTGCCTGGGCGAACATTGTTCTCTGCACCAGGACGCTGGTTTCCATTAGGCTGCTGGTTGCCGTTCTCATCATTTCGGCGCTTATTGTTATTATTGTTTCGGCGCTTGTTGTTATTGTTTTTCTGCTCGCCATTTTGTGGAGCACCTTGCTGGTTGTTCTGTGGCTTGCCTCCCTTAGGAGCGTTCTGCTGCTTGACATCTTTAGAAGCATTCTGCTGCTCACCATTTTCGCCGTTGTTGCGAGGAGCCTTTTCCTGTCGATCGCTTGGCTTGTTTGGCTTGTGCTTATGTGAAGTCTGGTCGCGGTCTTTCTGTCGGCGGCTCTTGGCACTGGTCTTGGTCTTACCCTCGCTGTTGCCATTGTTGCCTTCGTTACCATTCTCGGCATCGTTTTTATTCTCGCCGTTCTTCTTATTCTCGCCGTTGTTTTTGTTTCCTCCGTTGTTCTTGTTGCGGTTGTCGCCGTTTCTACCACGACCTTTTCCGCCTTGCTTTCTGCCATTGCCACCACGGCCGTTGCCCTTGTCCTTCTTCTTAGGCTTGTTAAGCTTGATGTATTCAGGGCCTTCGCCGCACTCCTCTGGCAGAGGCATTTTCTCTACCACTTTCTCCAGGAACTTCTCAATCTGCTGGAACCAATACTGGTCTTCCTCGTTTACGAAGGTGATGGCTCTACCATCTCGGTTGGCACGGGCTGTACGGCCTATGCGGTGCACATAGTCTTCTGTATCATGCGGCACATCGTAGTTGATGACCATCTCGATGTCATCGATATCAATACCACGAGCCACAATATCGGTAGCTACGAGTACATCGTATTGTCCGCTCTTGAACTTGAACATTACGTCGTCGCGCTCTGCCTGTTCCAGATCCGAGTGCATTGCACCACAGTTAATGCCGCTCTGCTGCAGGGCAGCAGCCAGCTGCTTAACCTTCATCTTGCTGCCGCTGAATATAATGACACGCTTCATGTCACCAGCCTTGAAGATATCCTTGATGATGGTCATCTTCTGAGTCTCATAACATACGTATGCTTCCTGCTTGATCTTTTCGGCAGGTTTGCTTACGGCAAGCTTAATCTCTACTGGGTCCTTGAGCAGAGTCTTTGCCAGTTCCTCAATCTTCTCTGGCATGGTGGCAGAGAACATGATGGTCTGGCAGGTCTTAGGCAACTTGCTTGCGATGGTATTGATATCCTCAGAGAAACCCATGTCGAGCATGCGGTCTGCCTCATCGAGAATAAAGAAACTTACCTTGCTCAAATCTACATTGCCCAAAGAGATATGGGTGATGAGGCGACCTGGGGTAGCAATGACTACATCGGCACCCATGCGGAGGCTCTTCAATTCCTGGTCGTATCGGTTGCCATCGTTTCCACCATAAACAGCCACGCTGCTTACGCCTTGCAGGTAGTAGCCGAAGCCTTGCATTGCCTGGTCTATCTGCTGAGCCAACTCGCGGGTTGGCGACATGATGACGCAGTTGATGGCATCTTTTGGATAACCGCCGTCATCGAGTTTGCTCAATACAGGGAGCAGGTAGGCTGCAGTTTTACCAGTGCCGGTCTGTGCAACGCCTAACACGTCGTGACCGTCCAATATCTCAGGGATACATTTTTCCTGTACGGGGGTACAAGTGTCGAATCGCATATCGTATAATGCATCGAGCACGTTGTCATTTAAATCTAATTCGTCGAAATACATTTCTATAAAGTTTTAATTTATAGTTTATAGCTTATAGCAGCAGTGCTCCTATAAACTATAAACTCTTAATTCATAATTGATAACTACCTCGGAGCCTTGCGATAGCAGAAGTAGGCCACGAAGGCAAAGATGATGTTTGGCATCCATGCTGCCAATGCCGGAGGGAAATTCGCCTGGATGGCAAAGGTGGCCGATACGGTTTGCAGCATGATGTAGCCGAAGCTCAATGCCAGACCGATGCCCAGCGACATTCCCATTCCTCCCTTTCGCTTGCGGGATGAGAGCGATACACCGATGATGGTGAGGATGAAGGAGGCAAACGAAGAGGCGATGCGCTTGTAGTACTCCACCTGATATTGCACCACATTGCCGGAACCGCGGTTGATCTGCTTGGAGATGTACTCCTTCAGCTCCGGGCTGGTGAAGGTCTCCTGCTGTCCCTTGGAGTAAACCAGGTCGGTAGGTTCCATCATGATGAGCGTATCCTTCTGTTCTCCACTCGTAATGTGCTCCTTCATGCCCTTCAGCTGGCGTACCTTCCAACTGCTCAGTTTCCAGTGGTATTTACTGTCTGAGATGGTATCGTATTGAATCTCCATCGCCGTGAGGTGGCTAACGAGTTTCTTGTCCTGGAATTTGTCCAGACAGAAGCCATATCCTCGTTTGGCGTTGTTGTCGTAGTGCTGAATGTAGGCGATGACACCTTTATCTACCTGCAATTGCACATTTTCGGCCGAAGTATTCTTCTTCTTGTTCTTATACAGGTTCTCGAAGTTCTGTCGCACCACGGTGCCGTGGGGAATGACATAGGCTGAGAGGGCGTAACTCAGGGCGGAAAGCATCACACAGGTGATGAGATACGGGCGCAGGAGTCGCTTGAACGAAACGCCAGATGCCATGATGGCAATTATCTCTGAATTACCGGCCAGCTTGGAGGTGAAGAGGATGACTGCCACAAACACGAACAACGCACTGAAGAGGTTGGCGAAGTAAGGTACGAAGTTGGCGTAATAGTCAAAGATGATGGCCTTGGTTGGTGCGTGATACTCCGTGAATTTCGCCAGGTTCTCATTGAAGTCGAACACGATGGCAATGGAGATAATCAAGGCTATCGAGAAGAAGTAGTAGCCTACGAACTTCTTGATGATATACCAATCCAGTCGCTTGATGTATCTCAGTGGGTTGAGAAACCTGAGCACCTTGAGGAAACGCAGTTTGTGCCCCATCCAGCCAAGCACCTTGCCCATGCGGTGGAGAATGGGGACTAGCCAACTGAAGCGATGGGCAATGGTTCTGCCCATCTTCAGTCGTCTGCGATGTTTTCTGATGTATTTAAAATCTTTCATTTTCTAATTCCTAACATCTAACTAAATACGTCTGCCGAGCTGGTCGATGATGGAGCGTTTCCACTCCACAAAGTCGCCTTGTTCTATGTGATGGCGGGCATCGGTGACGAGTCGCAGGTAGAACGAGAGGTTGTGGATGCTGGCTATCTGCATCGCCAGGAGTTCCTGAGCCTTGAACAGGTGGTGCAGGTAGGCCTTGGTGGTAATCTGGTCGATGTCGCATCCGTCTGGATCTACCGGACTGAAATCCATCTCCCATTTCTTGTTTCGCATGTTCATCGTACCGTTGTAGGTGAAGAGCATCGCATTGCGGCCGTTGCGGGTAGGCATTACGCAGTCGAACATATCCACGCCACGCTCGATGGCTTCCAGAATGTTCTGAGGTGTTCCTACGCCCATCAGATAGCGAGGCTTGTCTTTAGGCAGAATCTCGTTAACCACCTCTATCATTTCATACATCACTTCGGTTGGTTCTCCCACGGCAAGACCGCCGATGGCATTGCCGTCTGCGCCCTTGTCGGCGATGAACTTGGCAGCTTCGCGGCGCAACTCAGGGAAGGTGCAGCCCTGCACGATAGGGAAGAGACTCTGCTGGTAACCATAGAGAGGCTCCGTTTCGTTGAAGCGCTTGAAGCAGCGGTCTAGCCAGCGCTGGGTCATCTCCAGACTCTTCTTGGCGTACTGGAAGTCGCTCTGTCCTGGAGGACACTCATCGAATGCCATCATGATGTCGGCACCGATGATGCGCTCTGTGTCCATCACATTCTCTGGGGTGAAGAAGTGCTTGCTGCCGTCGATGTGTGAGCGGAACTCGCATCCCTCTTCTTTCAGTTTACGGATTCCCGTGAGTGAGAATACTTGGAAGCCGCCGCTGTCGGTGAGGATAGGGCGGTCCCAGCCGTTAAACTTGTGCAATCCTCCTGCCGCCTTGATGACATCGAGTCCCGGACGCAAGTAGAGGTGGTAGGTGTTGCCCAGGATAATCTGGGCTTTCACCTGCTGGCGCAACTCCTCGAAGTGAACGCCCTTCACGCTACCCACGGTGCCTACAGGCATGAAAATAGGTGTCTTAATCTGTCCGTGGTCGGTGGTAATGATGCCGGTGCGGGCATCGCTAGCCTTATCTGTTACTTGTAGTTCAAATTTCATGTTCTTTATTTTTCTTCTTTTTTGTCGTTATCTGGAATGGTGAAGTTGATAGGGTGCTCCACTTTCTCGTCGGTGAGTGCGAATTCCCATACATCTGCCACGTCTTCTACATAATGGAATGTTACGCCTTTGAGATACTTTTCCGGAATGTCGAGGATGTCTTTCTCGTTTTCCTTGCAAATCACGATGTCGGTAATGCCGGCACGCTTGGCTGCAAGTATCTTCTCCTTGATGCCACCCACAGGGAGCACCTTGCCTCGAAGGGTTATCTCGCCCGTCATGGCTGTGTTCTTGCGCACCTTGCGCTGGGTGATGGCCGAGGCGATGCTGGTGGCGATGGTGATTCCTGCCGATGGACCATCCTTCGGGGTTGCTCCTTCTGGTACATGGATATGGAGATTCCAGTTTTCGAAGATGCGATAATCTACACCGAGCAGGTCGATATGCGCCTTGATGTATTCCAGGGCGATGACAGCAGACTCCTTCATCACGTCGCCGAGGTTTCCGGTCAGAGTCAGCTTGCCTTGCTTGCCTTTGCTCAGGGAGGTTTCAATGAAGAGGATTTCTCCGCCTACGGATGTCCATGCCAAACCGGTTACTACTCCTGCATAGCTGTTGCCTTGATAGATGTCTCTATTGAAAGGTGCCGTGCCAAGAATATCTTTTAAGTCGGCAGGGGTGATGGCGGTCTTTTCCAATTCCTTGGATGAGGCTAGCTTGTAGGCCATCTTGCGCAGTCCCTTGTTAATCTGTTTTTTCAACTGGCGCACGCCGCTTTCTCGGGTGTAGTGCTCAATGATGCATTCGATGGCAGCCTTATTGAAGGTGACCTTTGGGGTAAACGTATAGAGTCCCGTATTTTCCAACTCCTTCGGAATCAGGTGGCGCTTGGCTATTTCTATCTTCTCTTCGGTGATGTAGCCGCCTACTTCTATCAGTTCCATGCGGTCGAGCAGTGGGCGTGGTATAGAACTGATATCATTGGCGGTGGCAATGAAGAGAACCTTCGAAAGGTCGAAATCCACATCCAGGTAGTTGTCGTGGAAGGCAACGTTCTGTTCCGGGTCGAGAACCTCGAGCAGTGCCGATGCAGGGTCGCCCTGATAGTTGTTGCTTGATACCTTGTCAATCTCGTCGAGAATGAACACAGGGTTACTGCTTCCTGCTTTCTGGATGTTCTTGATGATACGACCTGGCATTGCGCCGATGTAGGTGCGGCGATGACCGCGAATTTCCGACTCATCGTGCAAGCCGCCGAGTGACATGCGGACATACTTGCGGTTCATGGCCTTGGCAATGCTTCTTCCCAAACTGGTCTTTCCTACTCCTGGAGGACCATAGAGACAGAGGATAGGGCTCTGTGTGCCACTTTTCAGCGATCTTACGGCGAGATATTCCAGGATGCGCTCCTTCACCTTCTCCATGCCATAGTGGTCTTGATTGAGAATCTTCTTGGCATGAGTCAGACTCAGGTTGTCCGATGTGTACTCATTCCAAGGCAAGCCTACCAATGTCTGCAGATAGGTGAGCTGGATAGGATAGTCGGGGCTCTGAGGATTGATGTTGTCAAGTTTGGCCATCTCCTTCTTGAAAACCTCTTGGGTTGCCTCGTTCCACAATTTGTTTTGAGCCTTCTCAAGCAGTTCTTTCTTTTCCGGACTGCCTTCACCTTCTCCCAATTCTGCTCTGATGTGCTTGATCTGCTGTTTCAGGAAGTATTCCTTCTGTTGCTCCTCAAGTTCGAATTGGGTCTTTCTCTTGATTTCGGATTGCAAGTAGAGCAATTTCTGCTCCTTGTGCAAAGATTTCAGTGCCACCATCAGGCGGTCGGTAAGAGTCTCTTTCTCCAGCATTTTTATCCTGTCTCTTGCCGAAAAAGGCAGAGAAGTGCAGAGAAAATTGCACTTCACGAAGATATTGGAAATCTCGTTGACGGCATAAACTGCCTCGTCTGGAATGTTGTCGTTATACTGTATGAATCCAATGGACTCCTCGAAGAAAGTCTGGGTCAGGGCTTTGAACAACTGTCCTTTTGCCTCTTTCTCAGAAGGCCAGATTTCTGGCAGACTCTCCACATCGGCCATATAGAAGGGATTGGTTTCAATGATGCTTTTCAGTTTGCATCTGCCCAAACCCTGTACGATGACAGTCTTCTGGTGCTCCTCGTTGGGCATGTTGATGACTTTCACCAGTTTTGCGAAAGTTCCCTGCTCGTAGAGATCTTTCGTTGCGGGAGCTTCTGTGTCCTGATGCTTTTGGCAGAAGACACAGATGATTGTTTCTGGATTTTGTTCCAGCATGTTTACCAGTTCCTGACTCTCTTTTCTACCCACCAGGATGGGGGTTAGAACGGCTGGGAAAACTACCAGGTCGCGGGTGCAGAGGGTAGGATAGACACCTGCTTCTCTTTCTTGAATCAGCACGGATGCATCACCTTCGAAATCGGCAATCATCTGGATTCGTGTATTTGTATTATCGTTCATATTTGTTAAATAAACACTTTCTGGGGGTGTAAATTTGATGAATATACTATTTTTATTTTGCAAAGTTAGTGATTTTTGGTGAAAATCCCATCTGTTTTTTCAAAAAACTCCTCTTTATTATATTTTATTTTTAATAGAGGAGGGTAAATGTAATAAAATGCTGATATTTGCGTTATGATTTTAAGTAAAAATAGAAGCGTAACTCAATTAATGATGTCGGCTTTTGGCATGATGTGCCGGCCTTTTTGCATAATTATGTGTTGGCTTTAGATATAACAGTTTGATAAATGGCAGGATTTAAGTTTAAGCATTTTGAAATTCACCAAGACCGTTGCGCCATGAAGGTGGGTACGGATGGTGTGCTGCTGGGGGCATGGGCTCTTGGCGGAAAGCGTATATTGGATATTGGTTCGGGAACCGGACTCATCTCGCTCATGATGGCGCAGCGCTATCCCGAGGCGCAGGTGGTGGGCATCGATTTGGATGCTGAGGCTTGTGCTGAGGCTCGTGAGAATGTGGCGGCTAGCCCTTTCGCTGATAGGGTGAATATTGTGGACTGTAGATTGCAGGATTATGAATCGGTGGAAAAGTTTGACGCCATCGTAAGTAATCCGCCATTCTTCTTGAATAGTCTGAAAAATCCAGACAGTAAACGCTCCATGGCCCGTCATGCGGATAGCTTGCCTTTCAGGGAGTTGTTCCGAGGCGTAAAACTTTTGCTTTCGGATGATGGCGTGTTCTCGGCAATAGTTCCTGTGGAAGTACTGGAAGCCTTTGCGTCAGAGGGTTACATGCATGGATTTTATCTACTTCGTCAATGTGGAATTAAGACTGTGGAACGAAAGCAGCCGAAACGCTATTTGTTGACCTTTGCCAAGCACAGAAGTATGGAGATGGATGATATGGTGGAGACGATGATGGATAGCGAAGGAAACCGTTCTGAATGGTATGCGAAAATTACGGAAGAATTCTATGTGAGTTAGCTCTTTTGAAAAAACAGAAGTTGGAAGCTGGGAGTTGCAGGACTGTGATAATGTCTGCTGAAATCTCCTGGCTTCCAACTTCTGTCTTTATTAGAAGTTCAATTTGCGTTGCACCAATTTGCTGATGGCCTCAACTCTCTTGCTTTGTCGCTGTATATCCTTGTGGATGTCGTCGCGAACCACATTGATGTCGTTGAAGAAATCAGCGAATGCCGATTGGAACATATTTGGTTTGCGGGCGCTTTTGTCTGCAAACGGATTGATAATCATCTTGATGCCTTTTTCTTCTAAGTGTACATCAATGTCAGCTCCAGTCATTACCGGGTCGCCATCGTAATGGATTACGCCCGGCTTGCTGCGTGTGATATGAAGCTTCTTGCAGCGGAATGACTTGATTTTCGAGTTTTTATCGAGCGTCTTGTTGAACATATCGAAGCTAACCTGTGAAGCCTCGATGACATCGAAGGGTTCCATGATGACAACATCCATCAAGCCATCGCTCATGGATGCCTGCGGTGCAATATAGGCATTGTTGCCATATTGCGAGGCATTGGCGCATGAAATGAGGAAAGCCTTGTATTGCTTGGTCCCCGTCTCGTCTTCCAGAGTGTATGTCTCTGGCTCATATTTCAGCCCCTCTCTGAGTATGTTCTCCGCATAGCTGATAGGTCCTCGCTTGCCGCTCTCAGCAAATTTCATGCTGACAAAGGCATCGAATCCCATTCCGCAGGTGCAGAAGAAAGGGTAGTCGTTGATGACTCCATAGTCAAGGTCGCGTATCTGACAAGCATTGATTACCTCGATGCTCTTCTTTAAATTCATGGGTAAGAGCAGGTGGCGCGCCAGTCCGTTGCCCGATCCGCAAGGCAGGATGCCTAAGGCTGTATCGGAATGGACGATAGAGCGAGCTACTTCGTTGACGGTGCCGTCGCCTCCCACTGCCACTACAATGTCGGCATGGTTGTCTCTTGCTTCGGCAGCAATCTCAGATGCGTGCCCGGCCCTCTCGGTTAATCTTATCTCGTACTCGAACAGCTCCTTGTCCAAAGTAGAATCTATCAAACTGGGAACAGCCGCTTTGCTGCTGGTTCCAGAAATCGGGTTCATGATGAAAACTATCTTTTTTTTCATATCTTAGTCAAGAAAACATAATATTTAAAGTGCAAAAGTAATAAAAATCCCTAAAATAGCAAGAAATATCCATTAAAAAAACTCTAAAAGTAAACTTTCTTAGGAAAAAAGCGGTTATATTAGTCTTTTTTTGTATCTTTGCACCCTGAAACTTAGAATAAATATAAAAAGAAAATAAAGTACACCTATTTATAATGGGACAATTACAAGAAAGATACAAGAATTATCGTGTTCCTCAGAAGTATATGGCTGCCGGTGTGTATCCATATTTCCGCGAGATCACAAGTAAGCAGATGACAGAAGTTACCGACATCAATGGGCATCATATCCTGATGTTCGGTTCTAATGCTTATCAGGGTTTGACAAACGACCAGCGTGTAATCGATGCAGCTAAGGCAGCTCTCGACAAGTATGGCTCAGGCTGTGCCGGTAGTCGTTTCCTCAATGGTACCCTCGATTTACATGTGCAGCTCGAAAAGGAGCTGGCTGAGTTTATGGGTAAGGACGAGACTTTGTGCTTCTCTACTGGTTTCTCTGTGAACCAGGGTGTGTTGGCATGTGTCGTAGGTAGAAATGACTATATCATTTGCGATGACCGTGACCACGCTAGTATCGTAGATGGTCGTCGTCTTTCATTCGCAACTCAGCTTCACTACAAGCACAACGATATGGAAGATTTGGAGCGTGTGCTCTCTAAGCTTCCTGAGGATGCTATCAAGCTTATCGTTGTTGATGGCGTATTCTCTATGGAGGGTGACTTGGCCAACTTGCCAGAGATTGTTAAGCTCAAGCACAAGTACAACTGCTCTATCATGGTAGATGAGGCTCATGGTCTCGGCGTATTCGGTAAGCAGGGACGTGGTGTTTGCGACCACTTTGGCTTGACCGACGAGGTTGACCTCATCATGGGTACATTCTCTAAGAGTTTGGCTTCAATCGGTGGCTTCATCGCATCTGATAAGGATACCATCAACTTCCTTCGTCACAACTGCCGTACTTACATCTTCAGTGCTTCAAATACTCCAGCTGCTACAGCTGCAGCTCTTGAAGCTCTCCACATCATTCAGGAGGAGCCAGAGCGTTTTGAGAATTTGTGGAATGTAACCAACTATGCTTTGAAGCGCTTCCGCGAGGAAGGTTTTGAGATTGGTGAGACCGAGAGTCCTATCATTCCTCTCTACGTTCGCGATGCTGAGAAGACATTCGTTGTTACTAAGCTGGCTTATGATGCGGGTGTGTTCATCAATCCGGTTATTCCTCCTGCATGTGCTCCACAGGATACATTGGTACGTTTCGCCCTCATGGCAACTCATACCACAGACCAGGTAGAGAAGGCTGTTCAGATTTTGAAGAAGATTTTCGTTGAGGAAGGAATCATCAAGGCGTAATAGCAATTAACATAGCGATGGCAGTTTTGCCAGAATCGCTATATATAATAAGGTATAAAGGGCGACTTTTTCGGAAGTTGCCCTTTGTTTTTGGGCAAAAAATAAGAAAATGCATTTTTTTTCAAAAAAAGTTGCTCAAAAATTTGGTGGAACCAAAAAAAAATCGTACCTTTGCACCCGCAATTCAGAAATGATGCTTACGCTAACAAAGATAAATTGTTGTGAGAATAAAGCGGGGTGTAGCGCAGCCCGGTAGCGCTCCTGTTTTGGGAACAGGTGGTCGCA